>Ga0172380_10000922_pt1 | contig 52849 bp, 54 predicted proteins | sample Leawe162metaG_FD_119747 | JGI IMG/M metagenome (GOLD analysis project Ga0172380, IMG submission 119747) | Leachate microbial communities from a municipal landfill in Southern Ontario, Canada - Leachate well 162 metaG | ecosystem: Engineered > Solid waste > Landfill > Unclassified | place... | reverse complement strand
TTCTGGAGGCATGCGCGGAATAGAAGGAACTGCATAATCTTGAGATGATGTAGGCGCTACTGCCCGAGGTGCTAGCAAAGCTTGTTGCTTTGGAGAAGCCTGCGTGCAAGTTTGTTGAGGCTCAGATTTTGCAGGATTAGTGATTCCTGAAACTTTGGTTGCAACAGCACTAGCCACTGCTAATGCTCCAGCAGCTAGTGCCTGTGCCATTTGAGGAATTTGTGCTTCAAATCCACTTGCAAATAAACCGGTTACTATAATGCAAGAAAATATGCATGAGAATATAAAGGAACGCTTCATAGTGTGCCTGCTTGTGTAAAAAAGTAGCAATATGCTTTCAGTAAAGCGCTTTCTTATAAAATCTCAATGAAAATATTTTTTGTTATTCGAAGGTTTTCTGTATGAAAATTTGATTATTGATGTCCGTAAGCGTGGAAGAAATCTTGCAAGGCATCTAAATGTTGAGTTAACACTTTGCTGTTATCTTTAAAATCATTGTTGCAATCGAGTACTAATGTGGGTACTGATTCAAGTTCTGGAAGAATTTCTTTTTTCTGAATTAAAAATTCTTCATGCTTTACATGAATTTGCTCAAGATATGCTTTTGATAAATTTTGTTCTGCATTTCTGGTGCGATGCAAGGTGCGAGTATAAGAAACTTCTGGATCTGCTTGCAGATAAATAAATCCTTGGGGAACTTTGCATTTTTGTCCGGTTATAAATTGAAACCATGAATTATAAATATACCATTCCATGGGATCTAAAAATCCTTGTTCATAGCCATTTTTTGCAAAACAATAATAGCCAGAATAAATAGAGCGCTCCATAACAATTAAAGGAGATTGTTCTTGCTGGTATAAATGATCTTTTACTCGATTTTGTAAAGATTGCAGCTCCATGGTTAAAGCCCAGCGCGGCGTATCATCATAAAAGTTTTTTAAAAGCTGTAGGCCAGTTGGTTTATGCACCCATTGATCTATAATTTCTATAGCGGGAGTTACTTGAGGCAGGTGCTTGGTAAGTAAGCCTAGAAAGGTAGATTTGCCAGTGCCAACATTGCCTTCTAAAATAAACATAAACACGCCTTTTTATTACGAAATAAGACCAATCAAGAATGCATAAAAATGGTAGCTGAGTTAGTATAAAGAAAACGGGGGTTTTTTGGTAGGCAATTTTTATAAGTTCTTAAAACCTTATAAGTATAAGGTTTTTTAGGTGTTTTTAATCAAGCACTGCTGACATTTCTAATTTTTTTGGATCCTCAAGAAGCCCCAAACGTTTTTTGTGATGTTCTGCAATTGTTTCAGAAACAAATATAGATTTTTCTATTTCAGGATCAAGCCTTACCAGCTGTTCGTATATGCTTGGATAATAATGATCATGGGTAATTTTATCATGCAAAACTGGGCATCCAAGGATAGTAACTTCATTGGTTAAAGCTTTTTCAGGAACATTAGTAAGATCAATCGTGGAAAGATTCATACTTACTCTGCCAAGCAAAGGCGCTTTATAGCCATTCATGCAAACATAATTATGCTGGGCAGAATCTCTATCCATGCCCTCATGATATCCAAAAGGAATAATGCCAATTCTAGTAGGCTGTGCTGTTGCAGCTAAACGTTCATACCCCACAAAAGTATTTGCCGGAATAGTTTTTATTTGCAAAATAGGAGCTTTTAAAGTGGCTATGGGAAGAAGCGGTTGCAAAGGGCTTGCTGGAAGATATCCATATAATCCAATGCCAATGCGCACCATATCTAAATGAGCATGCGGATATAAAAATGCGCCAATGGTATTGCAAATATGGCGCGTTGCTTTTGAAGAAAAATTGCCTAAAGTTAAAGCTTTATTGAATTGGTCTATTTGGTAGGAAGTGTATTCTTTGCTATAAGGATCTGCAAAGTGAGACATCACCCCTTTAATTTCAATATGAGGTGATTGATATAAATATTCCATAAGAAGACCAATAGTTTCTGGCAAGAATCCAAGACGAGATAATCCGGTATCAATTTTAATATGTAACTTTGCAATTAATTTATAAGCTTTGCAGATAGCGATAATTTCTCGCAATTGTGATTCATCATAGACAGCTATTTCGCAATCAGCTTGCACAGCAGCCTTATAATCTTGTATGTATCCCATTACTAAAATAGGCTTGGTGATTCCTGCTTGGCGCAATTGCAAAGCTTCTTGTTCATTAATGGTGCATAAACTATGAATATAAGGATTGGTTTGGCAAAGTTTGCCCATTTGGCTTAAGCCGTGTCCATATGCGTTTGATTTGACCACCATAGCAATCTTTGTGCTTGGTAATAATTTTTCGTAGAATACGCGCACATTATGATCGAAGTGACTTTTATAGAGCTCAACCCAAGCATACTTGTTTTGAGTTTTGATTTCCATTACTTTACCAGTACAAGATTTATGATAGACTTAAAAGATATAATTTCATCTCTTTTTATTTTATACCTTCTATGAAAAACAAAAAACAATTTTTTCAAGATTTTGTGTATGGCGTGCACCCTATCTTAGAGTTGCTCCAAGCAAAACGCCGTAAGATAGGCACTTTATATACCACAAAGCAGCCTATTAAAGCATGGGATCTTATAGAAAAACATCTTCCTGTCTATGTGCCTATTCAAAAAGTATCTCGCGAAACGCTGGATAATATTGCAGGCACCCCAGATCATCAGGGTATAATAGCTTTTGTGCCCCCATTTCCTTTCCAAAAGGTGATGTTTAATCCTTCAAAATCACCCTTTATTCTTGTTTTAGATGAGATTCAAGATGTGCGTAATTTAGGGGCAATCTTAAGATCTGCTTATTGCACGGGCATTGATGGAGTTATTCTATGCCGCCGCAATTCTGCGCCTTTAACCCCCGCAGCATTCAAAGCTTCTGCAGGCCTTGCAGAGCATTTGCCTATTTTCATAGCGCCTACTATAAAAACAGCTTTTGAAGCAGTAAAATCTGCAGGGTATCATATTTATTGCGCCACTCTTGAACAAGGCGAAAATGCGATTCAAGTTGAGTTTTCAGCACCTGCGGCTTTAGTGATTGGCAATGAAGAACAAGGCATTCCAAAAAGTCTTCAATCTCATGGAACTCGCGTTTTATTACCTCAAAAAAGAGCTGATATTTCTTATAATGCTTCTGTGGCAGCTGGAATACTTCTTTTTATGATGGGAACTAAGCTTCATAAAATCTAAGAAAACCGCTCTATCGTGTTCGCCATAGCCTTGGCGACGGCTGAACAAAGCCCTTTTCCAGTCCTCGTTTTTGACAAATAGAAAAGATTTGATATTCTTATTCTACAGGGATTTTTCATATATTAAGGGACGTTGTTATGAATAAAATTTTATTATGTGGTTTTTTAATAACTAGTTTTTTTATTTTTTCTCAAGCAGAAGAAGCAGAACCTATAGCGCTTGAGGGAGTGATACTCAGGCAATGTTCATCATATAATGATGATGATGCATTTATACCTTTACTTTTGAATTGCAAAGAAAGCACAGTGAGCGTGGCAGAATGGCTCAAGGAAAGTAATACTCGACGCAAAGGAAGACATCTTCGAGTGCAAGCTTGGGTATTTACTACAGGAATTCGAGTTCCAGTTCGTTTTGGTAAAGGGTGTATTGATAAAAAAACGGGTAGATATGATGATGGAGCAATAGAGCTTGTGCGCCCTCCTGTTTATAGCGATTTAGTAACTTCTGAGGGCAGATTAATAGGACAGCCGGCAATTTATAGTTGTAAAGAAGGTTTTGAGCCCGCAGAATAATAATTTTAAAATTTTTAAAGCAGTGATTGTAGAATTCTACAATCACTGCTTTTTTTTGCTCTTTTTATATGTGTTATTGACTATTACAACAGAAAAACGCTATATGTATACTATACTCAGGGGGAGTAGGGTGTGGGGATTAAGCTTAAAGGGATAGTTGTTATAGGGGCGTGTGTGTTGGGTGGATATTATATTTATTGTGGTGGGCGCAGTTCTACACAAAAAATATATCCAGCCCATTGCAAATATACGTTCGATTCTATGTTTTCTGCTGAATTTAAAAAAACAGTAAAAGCTTTTATTGATCAGGCATACGTGCAAGAGCAAAAGCCAGATGCTTTAGTAAATGCTGTTGTAAAACAATTCCCCGCTTTGCAACAAGTAAGTTTTGATGTGCATGAGCAGGAATATATTAAATTTACTCTGCTTGGATATAAACCTTTATTAGTAATAAATAATGAATATGTGGTGGTTATAGATGGCACTGCATTTCCTATAGCTTGGTATCATCAAAAAAGTGTACATGAATTAGCATCATTAAAATATGAGCCGGCAATTAAGCATAATAAAGTGGATAAACGTTTAGTAAAATTTTTTATAGCATGTCCGCAGGAAATTATTCAGGATTTTCATATCATGTGGAAATCTCATGAAGAAATAGAATTGCGAAGCAAACATGATGAATTTTTAGTTGTTCGTACGAATGCATTTGAAATTCCAGAAATTCAAGATATGACGATTTGTAAAAATATGAAAGAAAAAATGGGAGTACAAAGGGGGAATAAAAAAGGAAGAATTCGCACTATGGTTTGTGATATAAGATTTTCGCGCCAAATAGTAGTTTCTTCTGTATAGAAAGATAGGGGGGAATCATGACGAAAGTATTTTCAAATTCTATTATTACATCTATTGATATAGGGACTACAAAGATTTGTGTGCTCATTGCAAAAAGAGTGGGAACCTCGAATCTTGAAATTCTTGGCGTAGGCAGGGCACCATCATTTGGGCTTAAAAAAGGTGTAGTTGTAGATATTAATCAGACTGTGCAATCTATAAAGCGTGCAATTGGAGAAGCGCAATTAATGGCTGGATGTGAAATCGAGGATGCTTATATTGGTATTTCTGGAAGCCATATTCAATCATTTAATTCTTCAGGCGCAGTGCCTATAAAACGCGGTCAAGTTTTAGAATCTGATATTGCAGCAGTGCTTGCTTCTGCGCGTGCAGTGCCTTTAGAACAAGGGCAGCAAGTGCTTCATATATTACCCCAATATTTTATTGTTGATGGAAAAGATCGAGTTACTAATCCAGTTGGTTTGCATGGCGTTCGTTTAGAAGCGGTGGTGCATGTGATTACAGGCGCAATTTCTTCTATTCAAAATTTAATAAAATGTTGTGAACTTGCAGGTGTTAAAGTAAAAGATATTGTGCTTGAGCAACTTGCTTCTGCAGATGGCGTATTAAGCCATGATGAGCGTATGCTGGGCGTAGGTATTTTAGATATTGGTGGCGGAACCGCAGATTTTGCAGTGTATCAAAATGAATCTATTCGCTATACCAAAGTATTCCCCATTGCGGGTAATTTATTTACCAGTGATTTAGCTGTTGGATTGCGTTCTACTTTGCACGATGCTGAACGTGTAAAACTTGAAGCAGGATATGTTGGTATGCATCAATTTGCAGATGATGATGTGGTGGATGTGGAAATGGTGCAAGGAAATGTGACGCATGCGATTAAGAAAAATGAAGTGGCATATATTTTGCGAGCACGTGCTCAAGAACTGCTTTTGATGGTGGAGCATGAGATAGCAAAAGCTGATCTTCGCCGCTATATGATATCAGGCTTGGTAATTACTGGAGGCGGCTCTTTACTCAAAGGTATTGATGAGCTTGCAAAAAATATTGTATCATTGCCAGTAAGAATAGGAAAACCAAAAACTGAACATATTTTACCTGAATCTTTAAACAACCCGATATACGCGACAGGATATGGGTTATTAATGTATGCAGTAAATTCACATTCATCAAGAGGCATGGATCATTTAGAGGGACCATTAGTAAAACGAATTTTATTACGAATGAAGTCATGGGTTTCAGAGTTCTTTTAAGAGGATAATAAAAAGGAGAGGGTATGATAGAGTTTGATAACGAAAATGAACGTCGTATGACGTCAGTGGTCAAAATCAAAGTGCTTGGCATTGGGGGCGCTGGATGTAACACTGTTGATAGTATGATGGGAGCTGATTTACCTGATATAGGATTTGTAGTTGCAAATACTGATATGCAGGCTTTACAGCATTCAAAAGCTCCTGTTAAAATTCAACTCGGTGCAAAAACCACTAAAGGTTTAGGTTCTGGAGCAAATCCTGATTTAGGAAGACGTGCTGCAGAAGAAGATTTAGATAAAGTTTTAGAAGTTATAGGCGATGCGGATATAGTTTTTATTGCAGCTGGTATGGGTGGCGGAACTGGATCTGGAGGAGCTCCTGTTGTAGCAAAAGCTTTAAAAGATCGTGGTATTTTATCTATAGCTGTGGTAACAAAGCCATTCACTTTTGAAGGTCGCAAACGCAACGATGTTGCACATGAAGCTTTAGAAAAATTAAAAAAAGAAATTGATACTTTAATTGTAGTGCCAAATCAACGATTACTTGATTTAGTAGATCGTTCAGTTTCTATGATTAATGCATTTGCAATGGTTAATGAAGTGTTAATTCATTCCGTAAAAAGTATTTCAGATATTATTACACGCTCTGGTCATATCAATGTAGATTTTGCAGATTTGCGTTCCATTATGAAAGGCATGGGCCTTGCTATTATGGGTACTGGAAGTGCAACTGGGCATGATCGTGCAAAAGAAGCTGCATATAAAGCAATTTCTTCACCATTACTTGAAAATATGGATATTAAGAATGCAAAAGGAGTGTTGCTCAACATTACTGGTGGAGCTTCGCTTTCTTTGCATGAAATTAATGATGCAGCATCTGTAATTTATGATGAATCAGATAATAATGCGCATATTATTTTAGGATCAGTGATCGATTCGCACCTGAATGAGGAGGTGATTGTTTCAGTAATCGCGACAGGATTCGATCAGAGTGCGCCTTTAGCTAAAAAAGATATACAAGTACAAAATGTACAGCCAGTAGCACCGCAAGTTGTACCACAAAAAGAAGAAGTTGCTCTATCTCTTGAAGAGCATAAAGATATTCTAGAACGTGTTTCAGAAAAACAAGAAGCATCACTTCTTGAAAGGGTCCCTGTTCGCTCATCATTGCTTCAAGATATGCCGGCATTTTCAAAACCTCAAGTAGTAATGCAAGCGCATGAAGATGTGCTTGATATTCCAGCATTCTTGCGAGCGCAAGATAGTGTTGCAAAAGATCACAATAAAGAAGAGTAGGTATAGTTTTTATAGAAAAACTATCAATAAGAAGGGAGCTTTTAAACTCCCTTCTTATTTTTTAACTGATAAATTTTTTATACAAACGTAAGACTAATCTTTTATTTCAGGGTATTTATGTGGTTGAGATAAGCAATATTCCACCTGCTGGCTGCCTTCAGGATGCTCTGCTATATCCATAAATTTTTTTGTGAAATAGCCACCTTTTTCTTCACGTTTTTTAGTTTGTACTGCAATAATTTCTTCTTTTGAAATTTTATGCAAAGCACATAAAGCATCAATAGCTTCTAAAATATCAGCAAGTTCATTGATAGTTTCTTCTTTTGAAGGAGCTGCTACCACTTCTTCAGATTCTTCTACAAGTTTTTGGCGCAAAGCTTCATCATATTCTTTATCATTTAAATAATGCCAATGAATAATAGAGCCTTGTGCTTCCATAAGAGCTGGAATATTATCTCTGCTTAATTTATGTTGTAAAAATTTACGCATTTTCATAGGATCTCACTTTCTTTTTATTTATTCTTTGATTTCAGGATACTTTTCAGGATCAGCTAAGCAATATTTTGCACCAAAACTTTCATCTGGATGCAAGGCGTATTCTACAAATATTCTTTCTTCAAATCCGCCGTGCGCTTCTCTTTTTTTATCTTGCATGGCAACAATATCTTGAGGATGGATATCATGTAAAGCGCATAAGGTATCTAAAACTTCACAGATATCTGCTAGTTCTTCAAGAAGCGCTTGCGAAGATGCTGCATGTATAATTTCTTGGCCTTCTTCAAGGATTTTTTTGCGAAGTTGGATATCAAATTCATGATCATCAAGAATGCGTATTTGCATGCGTGATCCATGTTGTTCCATCATGGCAAGGGTTTTATCCCGCCACAATTTATTTTGGAGGAATTTGCGCATTTTCATAATTTATACTTTCATTAAAACAATTGATTTTTGATATACTATACGAGGTACTTTTTTTTGAAAGCTTTTTATGAAAATACAGCATGGAAATATCACTATTTATTTTGCAGATAAGCAGCATTGTGTGCAGCCTGATGAAATCAAGCCTGGACGCATTGTTCCTGCGCATAAAATTTTGCAAAATATGATAGGTGCAAAAGCGATTTATTTGCTTGAACAAGTGCATGGAATTCAAGGATATCAAGTAACGCCTTATATGCTTGAAAATATTCCATCTTTTGCTCAAGAAGGAGATTTTTTATATACCAATGAAAAAGAAATCGCGTTGGGAGTAGATACAGCAGATTGTTTGCCTATTGTTATCTATCATTCTTTGGGAGTTATAAGTATTGTGCATGCTGGCTGGAGGGGATCTTTTGAAAATATTGCGCAGGAGAGTATACAAACTTTATTGAAAACATATCCCGAAATAAAAGTTTCTGAACTTATTGTATATTTTGGACCTGCTGGAAAAGCATGTTGCTATGAAGTGCAGCAAGATTTTATACAAAAATTTGTAGAAAAATATCCATGGAGTACAGTAAATTTTATAAAAAGGAATGATCGCTGGTATTTTGATAATGGAGATTTTACATCCAATCTTTTGCAAAAGATTGGCATCCTTCCTGAGAATATATACACTAAATGGAATATATGTACCATATGTAATGAAAAGTATTGTTCGTACAGAAGAGAACAACAACAAGCGGGACGTCATATTACGCTTGTAATGCTTAATGCATTGCCTTAAAACAAAGGAAATTTACATGATTTCAACTTTATTAGCACAATTGTTTGGAACCGCAAATGAAAGAGCCATAAAAAAATTATGGCCGCTCGTATATCGTGTGAAAGAACTTGAAAAAACCTATGAAGCTATGGATGATGCACATTTGGCATCTATGACTAATAAATTTCGCGAGCAACTTGCACAAGGAAAATCTTTAGATGATATTTTGCCTGATGCTTATGCTGTGGTACGCGAAGTTGCAAAACGCCAAGTGAGCATGCGCCCTTTTGATGTGCAAATTATGGGTGCAATTGCGCTTCATGAAGGTAAAATCGCAGAAATGAAAACTGGAGAAGGTAAAACGCTTACCTCTTCTTTGGCATTATATATAAATGCGCTTTCAGGAAATGGTGTTCATTTAGTTACGGTGAATGATTATTTAGCAAAACGTGATGCGGCATGGAATGCGCCTATTTTTAATTTTCTTGGCCTTTCTGTGGCAGCATTAACAAATGATTTGCCGGATTCTTTGCGCAAACAAGCTTATAATGCAGATGTTTTATTTGCGACTAATAATGAGCTTGGCTTTGATTATTTGCGCGATAACATGAAATTTCGGTATCAAGATTATGTGCAACGCGAACTTAATTATGCAATTATTGATGAGTGCGATTCTATTTTAATTGATGAAGCAAGAACGCCTTTAATTATTTCCGGGGCTGCAGAAAGATCTTCAGAATTATATAAAGTTGCGCAAGAAGTTGTGCGTGGATTGCAAAAAGATATAGATTTTGAGGTTGATGAAAAAGCTCGTTCTGTGCAGCTTTTAGAGCCTGGTCATGATAAAGTTGAACAGCGTTTAAACATTCAAAATTTATATGCGATTCAAAATATAAATTTACTGCATCATATTACGCAAGCATTAAAAGCAAATGTCTTATTTAAAAAAGATGTTGATTATGTGGTTCGTGATGGCCAAGTTTTAATTGTTGATGAATTTACCGGGCGTATTTTGCAAGGCCGCCGCTATAGCGATGGATTGCATCAAGCTTTAGAAGCAAAAGAAGGTGTGAAAATTGAGCAAGAAACTCAAACACTTGCTTCAATTACTTTGCAAAATTTCTTTAGAATGTACAAAAAATTAGCAGGGATGACAGGAACTGCAGTTACAGAAGCTGAAGAATTTATGAAAATTTATAATCTTGATGTTCTTGCGATTCCAACAAATCAGCCAATGATCCGTCAAGATAAAAATGATCTTATATTTTTAACTGAGCGCGCAAAATTTGATGCAATTGCAAAAGAAGTAAAAGAGCGCCATGAAAAACAACAACCAGTTTTAATTGGTACTGTAGCAATTGAAAAATCAGAGCGTTTAAGCGAACGTTTGCAGGCAGAAGGCGTGCCTCATGAAGTGCTTAATGCAAAAAATCATGCACGCGAGGCAGAGATCGTTCAACATGCTGGTGAACCTGGCCGTGTAACGATCGCAACTAACATGGCAGGCCGCGGTACTGATATTAAACTTACGCCGGTTTCACGCGATGCTGGAGGCCTATATGTTTTGGGTACAGAGCGCCATGAAAGCCGAAGAATTGATAATCAGCTTCGTGGAAGATCTGGTCGCCAAGGAGATCCTGGTGATTCCCGTTTTTATATTTCTTTGGAAGATGATCTTATTCGTATTTTTGCTGGAGACAGCATGAAACGATATATGGAGCGTGCTGGCATGAAAGAAGATGAGATTATAGAATCTCCAGCGGTCACTAAACTTATTGAGCGTTCTCAAGAAAAAGTTGAAAAGCATAATTTTGAAATACGTAAGCATTTAATTGAATATGATGATGTATTAAATCAGCATCGTAATGTGGTGTATTCTTTGCGCCAAGAAGTGCTTAAAAATGAAGAAAATATTTATGGCATTGTGCGTGATTTTATTAATAATGCAGTGCAGGATTTAGTTGCATATCATTCTCCTGATAATACAATTAATCAAGATCGTGCTCAGCAAATATTTGAAATTTTATCCACTATCACCATGCTTTCAAAAGAAACTTTTGAGCAAGCTTCACTTTCTCTTGAAAGTTTTGATGCTTTTATCACTGATCTTGCAAACTTTTTATTGCTTCAATATGATTTGCGCAGAAATCAGGCAGATGCAGCTTTAATTCAAGATGCAGAAAAATGGCTTGTGCTTGAAACAATTGATCAAGCATGGAAGCAGCATATGATCAATATTGATCATTTAAAAGAGGGCATTGGTCTTCGTGGTGTTGGGCAAAAGAATCCTTTGATTGAATATAAACGCGAAGCATTTTCTATGTTTGAAGATATGATGCGCCAAATTCGAGCAGATATTGTTGGATTTGTTTTCCATCTTCAACCAGAAAGATTTAATTCTCAAGCGCTTGCAGAACGCAGAGAGCAAGAATTACAAAATATGCAGTATTCTGGAGCTTCGCAGGAGCAGGCGAGTGGTGCAATTATGCCAGATTCTTCTTCTGAGCAGTCAGATGAAAATGCTCGCGCTGGAAATCGTGCAGAGCGCAGACGCAATAGAAATAAATAATTAATGTAAGCTTTGTAATAATTTTTTACGACAGTTTTTTTCAAGACGATATGAGCCGAAATTAATTTCTTGAAGGCGATTTTGAACACAAGTGCGTGCGATGGTGCGCGCTTGTGTTGCTAAAATATGAAATATTTCTGCTTGCTCATGCATAAACTGAGCAATTAATTTCCCTTGAGCTTTTGCCTGATCTAAAGTGCTTATTAAAGCAGTATCTGGGATTCCAGTTTGTGTGATATAATTTTTCATAAGATCTGTAAAAAATAAAACAGGATCACTGTTTTTTATAAGAAAGTCTTTAGTTGTTTCTGAAAGATGCAGGCTAGAACATAAATTTATACTATAAAGTTTACGATCTGTGCTTTGAGCTAATTGTTTGAGCACATATTCTTTGCTTATTTCATCTTCAATTGTTTTAACATCAAGGTGCGCGCTAGCTTCTAAATCAATAAGCCCATGATTTTTTTCAAGATTTTGTAGATCTTTTTCAAGCTGTAAAAATGTTTTGTTGCGTATTTGTTCAGATTCTAATTCTTCAATGGTACCCAGTAATAAAGTGATAGTAGCTTGATCAGCTATTTCTTCATCATCATCAGGATCGTTTGTTTCTAACATAAGTGTGGTAATATTTTCATCATCAGGATCTTTATCTTGAAACATATCTTCTTGTTCGAGTAAAGTATCTTCTTCATTTGATTCTATAGGCAATTCTAAGATTAAAGGTGTGCAAGAAAGAGGTGAGCAAGAAAGTATAATCGCAAATATAAAATATATAGATTTGTTCATGATATTCCTTATAACAAAACTTGATGTAACAAAGAATAAAGCAAAAATAAGGGAAGGCAAATTCTTGCCTTCCCTTATAATATAAAAACTAAGTTCTTATGAAACGCGCATAAAACGAGTTGTTTTTTTATGTTTTTTCATTTTATCTTTGCCTAAACGGCCAAGTGTTGGAGAGCTATAAGCAGTTTTTGTAGCAGCAGCTGGGGTAACGCCAAGAGCTGTTAATTTATCAGCCACTGGAAGCATGCCTGTTAAAATATCAACTGCATTTTGCACATCTGCACCAACAGAACCTGGATTCCAAGTTGATTTATCGCCAGCAGCTTGAGCTAATTTTCCTACAGCTTCATTCACTAATTCCTTGTTGGATTTTCCAGTTAAAGTTGCGGCGTATCCAGAAGATCCGGCACTAGCTTTTGCAGCAGCAAGCTCTGTTTTTGCAGTGGCAGCATCAGCTTGAGCGGCAGCAAGATGCGCTTTGACAGTAGCCAATTCAGCAACAGCTTTAGTAGCAGCATCAGCAGCAGTCTTAGCGGCAGCAGCATCGGTAGCAGCTTGAGCTTTAGCGGCAGCTAAATCAGCTTGAGCTTTTTTTAAAGCATCGCCAGGAGCAGCAGCGGCAGCGTCGGCAGCAGCCTTAGCAGCGGCAGCGTCGGCAGCAGCTTTAGCAGCGGCAGCGTCGGCAGCAGCTTTAGCAGCATCGGCAGCAGTTTTTGCATCGGCAGCAGCTTTTGCATCGGCAGCAGCTTTTGCATCGGCAGCAGCCTTAGCAGCGGCAGCGTCGGCAGCAGCTTTAGCAGCGGCAGCGTCGGCAGCAGCTTTAGCAGCATCGGCAGCAGCTTTTGCATCGGCAGCAGCACCTCCTGTAGCACCACCACCTGTAGCACCACCTCCAGTAGCAATAAAGGCTCTTGCAGCAGCTTCACCGCCACCAGCAGCAATTAATGCATTAAGTTGAGGTATTTGAGCACCACTCGCATATCCAGAATCTTTAAGTAATTGAGCGCGAGCAGCTTTTTCTGCAGCATCGGCACCAGCACTTGCCCATGAAATTACAGATCTTTGGGCTTTACCAACAGTGGCAGGGATGGACATGCTCTGTATTTGTAAGCTTACTAATGAAAGTAAGCTTACAACGATAAGATTTTTCATTTTCATATATATTTTCCTTATAGTTTAATGTGCGTCCACATTTTCTGGAGCTTGTACTTCTGGCGTTGAAACTTCTGCAACTTGTACTTCTTCTTGGGCTGGAGCTTCAACAACTTGCGGAGCTACTGCATCAATCATTGCTTGTAGATAGGGAGCTTGCACGCCGCTTGCATATTTGAATTTTAAAAGTGCTTGAGCTCTTTGAGCGCGTTCTTCAGGAGTAGCGCCTTCGCGAGCCCAATGGAGCACAGATCTTTGCCCTGGTTGAACATAAGCTGGAACTGGATTTATTTCTTCAGGTTCCACAACTTCTTGCGGAGCAACTTCTTCTACAGCTGCTACTACTTCTGCTTCTGGAGCAGGAGCAGCATCAATTTCAAGGTTTGTTTCTTCATTTGGTTTGATAGATTGGCTTACTAATGAAAGCAAGCCAACAAGTATAAGATTTTTCATTTTCATAAATAAATTCCTTTTTTCTGATAATTAGAATGAAAGTCCGAGTTTGCCCCATACTTGCCATTGATTAATAAATCTATTTTCTAAAGTAAATTCATAAGATCCACCAAGAGAGAAGAATCCTGGAGTGCCATCTTGGCCCCATCCATATCCTAATACTAAGTAAGGAGTCCATGAAAGTGCTGTTTGAGATGCAGCAGAATCAAGATTTAAATCAGTAGCTTGCACGCTATAACTGCTATATTCAGCTTGTGTGATAATTGTATTGCCTGCAAGTGTGGTACCATTTGTAAATGTAGCGCCACCAGGAGCAATTTGAGTGAGCGGGCTATTATTAAAGATAGTGCGGCGAGGGTTGATAGAAGCATCAATTGCATTATTAATACCTTCTGGTTCAGCAGCAGCAATAGCCACAGTGCCAGCAGCCCATGTATTTGCAAGAGATATTTTCTCTGATTGGCGTGCCATCATATTGCAACCAAGTTCACCTTTGAAATGTTCGCTTTCAAGCATAATTGCAGAGTTGATAAGAAGCTGAGACCCAGGAGTTACTTTTACTTGTTGTGTGAATACGTTGATACCCGGCGTATATGAGCGGTTAGTATTAGTTGCAGTTGTTGCTGCTTGAAGTGCTGCATAGTTTGGCCATACCATCATATAGCGAGACCATGGGCTATCTTTTAAATCTAGAGCACGGGTTTGAGTATTTTGGAAAAGATAACGAAAGTTACCATCAAGGCGAGTTGTAACTATAAAATCATCATCATGAGACATTTGTATTTCTAAAAGACCGCCATACATCACACCAAAGTGCCCACCATTACCAACAACTGGTTCTGCAAGATAGATCCCCTTTGCTTTATTGCCAGTAGGAATCACAAGACCAAGATAAGCATTTGTATGATGTGTTTTTTCATTGATAAATTCATAACCAACTAAAAGTTCAATATCCGCTAAACGGGTAATAGATTGTGCGCCATTCACTTTACCAAAATTCCATGCAGTTTGTGCAAAAGCTTGAGTAAGGTTTAAAGGAGCTGATGCGCCTTCTGGGAATCCAGAATTATGCCAAGGGCTTGATAAAGGAGTTACAGGAAGGTCTGCAGGAGCACCAGAAGCAACTAATACGTTTTCATTCCAGAGCCATTCTGAGCGAACGCGCTGCACAGCTGTAGAACCTTTGATGAAGAATCCTGTGGTATCATCATGCCCAAATTGCTGTCTATAAGAAATTGCAGCACCACCATTAGTAAGTTTTAAAGTTGGAGCAATAGTGCTTTGGAATACAGGGTTAGTAAATCCAGCAGTAGGATTCCATATTGCAGCATTAGTGATACCAAAGTTCCAAGCTCTGATAACGCTTGTATCATCGCTTACATCGTTGAGCAGATTATTTCCAGCTTGTGCTGCGGTACCATCTGTAGTTATATAGATACCATCTGCAAATTGGCCAAAAGTTGTACTGTTTGCATTAGTCCCAGGAACTGCAGGAAAATCAACACCAGGAGTATCAAGACTAGGTCCTGTAAGATCAACAGCAGCACCTACCATAACGTAACCAATTGTTGGCCATGTAACAGCATTGTTCACAGTAGCGGCCACTCCGTTTGCAGTACTATCACCAAGGAATCGAATGTCTCCAGTTGTTAAGGTACCAGCAATTTTTGCACCAGCAATAGCTACGCCATCAGTAATTGGTGCACCGAGTGCAGTTTTAGTATTAAATGCAGGGGTTCCAGCAGCGCCAGCCATTAAACCTATGTTTGTTGCAACAAAGTTCATCACAGATTTGCCAGTTTGTGGAGCTATGCCATCTGTGCCTTGTACAATATCATTCACATACCATGTGCTATAATTAGAAGGCATGTAATAAGTTGCTGCAAGATCACGATTTGTGTTTGCTGCATAAAATGCTGCAACTTGCAGGCAACCATTTTTATCATGGCGCACTTTGTTATCATGTTGGAATGTTTCTGTTATAGAAACTTGTATTGGAAGTCCGTTTTCAAAGGGAGCTCTTCCTCGTAAGAAAGTTTGTCCCCACACGTTATTTGCATTCACAGCGCTTACTGCACATATTAGTGCAAGAGCTGCAATACTATAAAACTGTTTTTTCATACTTTTCCTTTAATAGTTGGTGAAAAAGTTATTTTCCTTTTTACATATTCAGATTTCTAGCAATTTTTTCAATAAGAAGTCAAATTTTTTACAAAAATATGAGTTTAGATTTTTAAGATCTAGTGCATATTGATAAGAATTTGCCTTATAATAAAGCCAAAAAAACAACATTTTCAATAAAACAATAAAGTAAATTTGTTGCACATTTTTTTATTGGCATTGTAGATTTAAAAAAATATTTTCTAAAATATGATAGAATATCTACCAATACATTTTTCAAGTAAAAGGATTTATATGTTTGCAAAAGTGAAAGGTACGCAGGATTTTCTAGATTTAGCGCTGATGCAAGGAGTTTTAGCAAAAGTACATCGTTTTTTAGCGATTAATAACTTTTCTGAAATTGCTACGCCTTTGCTTGAACATGCATCTTTATTTGAACGTGGACTTGGAAATGAAACTGATGTAGTCAGTAAACAAATGTTTTTTATTGCATCTGATAAAGAAGAAAAAGATCGTTTATGTTTGCGTCCAGAAGCAACAGCTGGAATTATGCGTGCTTTTTTAGAGCATCAACATGAACTTACTTTGCCGTGGAAAGTTTATACTGTGGGGCCGATGTTTCGCTATGAACGCCCACAAAAAGGCAGATATCGCCAACTTCACCAAATTAATTTAGAAGCAATTGGAATCGCCTCTTTAGAATATGATGCTTTATTTATAGCAATGCTCCAGCATCTTTTTGAAGAAATCTTGGGGCTGAGCACTTTTGTTTTAAAAATAAATTATTTAGGTGATGTGCAAGATCGCGAGCGCTATAAAAAGGCTTTGCGTGAATTCTTGCAAAATAATGCTGAAGATATTTGTGCCACTTGTTTACATCGCAAAGATACTAATGTTTTGCGTGTGCTTGATTGTAAAGTTGAAGGCTGCCAAAAAATATATGAAAAAGCTCCAATTATAACAGCTTATTTTTCAGAAGAAACTATGCAGGAATGGCAAGCGTTGCAAAAAAATTTACAGCTTCTGGGAGTCACTTTTTCTCATGATCCATTCTTAGTTCGTGGACTTGATTATTATAATAGAACAGTTTTTGAATTTGTAGGAACTGCTTTAGGTGCGCAAAATGCACTTTGTGGTGGCGGCAGATATGATGGCTTAGCACAAGAACTTGGATCAAAAGAGCTTATACCTTCAATTGGAGTTGGCATAGGATTAGAGCGCTTATTATTATTATGCCAAGAACATGCAGATCAATTAGCTTTGCAAAAACCAGCCCTTCATATGATAATTCCTTTCGAGCAAGAGCAGCATACTTTAGGTTTGCTTATAGCTTTAAATCTTACCAAGCATGGTTTATGCACTGATATTTTATTAGAATCATCATCAATAAAAAGCAAAATGAAAAAAGCTAATAAATTGGGTGCAGCATATGTTGTGCTGATTGGACAAGATGAACTTGCCAATAATTATGTTACGGTGAAACATATGATTAAAGGCACTGAAGAAAAAGTGGAACAAGGGAAATTATTGGCGTATTTACGAGCTCATCAATAAAGATAAAAGCCAATCTTTTGCAAAAAATATAAAGTATGTCACCATCATCACTGCATCAAAGCGATCTAAAAATCCGCCATGCCCAGGAAGAATTGCGCCACTATCTTTCAGGCCAGCTTGCCGTTTTAAAAATGATTCAAAAAAATCTCCCAGCAAGGCAATAAAGCAAATGCAAAATGCGCCGAGTGCAATTGTAAAAAATGATACATTGTTAAAATAATTTTCTTGATGTAAAACAAAGCTGATCATAATAAGTGCGCTTATATAGCCGCCTAGAGCACCTTCAAGAGTTTTTCCAGGGCTAATTGTTGGCCATAATTTGTATTTTCCAAGCAAAGTTCCTGCAAGATATGCGCCTGTATCAAAAGTGAAAACTATCACGAATAAAAAATATACTAAAATATGATATGAAGAATGCTCATTAAGCCATATTAAAAGTATAAAAGGAAGTACAGGATAAAAGGGAAGCAGGCCCCAATAGCTAATGCTTGTTCGCTTGAATATTTGGTTCCATTCAAAAAGAAGAATAAAGCCTAAAATAATTCCTAGTAAATAGGAAAATGCACGCACAGGAAAATAAAAAAATACGCTCCAAAATAAAGTTGCAAGCACCATCCCTGTGATAAATCTTTGCAAGCCATTGTTTGTAAATGTTTTCATAGCATCTGGCTTACAAATGCATGAGGGATATGCGTGATATGAGGGGTATTTTGATCAAGATGCACATAAGCAACATCAAAGCGAAATATTGTTTGATGATGAGTATGCGTGGAAATATAATGCAAAGCAGTTTTTATTATTTTTTTTTGTTTTGAAAAATTCACCAATTCTCCAATAGCAACATATGGGTTTTTTCTTGTTTTTACTTCAACAAAGGCAATCGTATCACCTTTTTGGGCAATAATATCAATTTCTCCATACGCAGTGCGATAGTTAGTTGCTAAAATGGTGTATTTATCTGTGCTTAAATGCTGCGCTACCCAAGATTCTCCTTGTCTGCCTAAAGGAATCAAGCTCATAAGAATTTTCTATTTTTCTTTTGTTGAGCTTTTGCTGCAGCTGATTTTTTCCCTTTTGAATCAGTATCGAGCATTATTAAAGGACTTTGTAATGTTTTTTTCTGATTTTTAGGCAACTGTTCAAAATGGAGATATTCTTCTAGAATAGGAAGTTCTTTTTTTGCTTTCTCTACTTTATCTACAAATTTTTCTTGCATATACGTTAAGCGTTTTTGTGCAGCAGCCCATTTTTTTTGTTTTATATAGAAATTAAAAATAGATTTTTCGCTGTTATATAAACGTTCATATGCTTGATTTAAAATATCTTGAATCTCATGCTGATACGTTTTATTTTTTGTTTTTTTAATAAATTCTGCAGCAAGAGTGATTGCATGAGCTGTGGAAGTTTGATCGCGCTCTGCGCTTAATGTGCTATAAAACAAACAAACTATAGATTTATAAGTGGCATAATCTGCTTGTACGGCGCCTGGAAATAATGAAGCAAATTTTTCATAGGTTTGAGCAGCTTTTTCAAGATTGTGCTGGAAAGAATAATAAAGATCTGCTAAAGCAAGTAAGGCATCTGCTAAAATAACTTGATCAGTGGCAACTTGTACAAGCCGTTCTAGCAATTTCAATTGCATGAATTGATCATTGCGATTTTTATAATATTTATAAACAGATAATGCCCCATCTTCTTTTAATTGTTGGATAGGAGCATGAAGGAATGGTTCTAAATTTTCACTAAAATTTTTATGAATTTGTTTAAGATTTTCTAAGCGAACTTGTTGTTCTTGTAATTTTTTTTCAGTCTGCTTTGAATGGGTTTTAGCAAAATCTTGTTCTAAATAAGTACATATTTTTTGCACGCGTTCAATACGTTTTATAGGAGATGTGCGGCCGTATAAAGGCATTCCTACCGTAAAAGAGGCATAAATAATTGCAAAAATCCTCAAGTAAGAGGATACTAATACTAGTTGTTTTTTATAGATATATTTTGTCATAGTTTTTATATAAATTATTGAATCAATCATTTGGTAATAATATTAACACAGCGTCACGTTAATGCAACAGGGACCTTATGATCTGGCAAATAAGGAGCAGGTATGATTAAGGAAGTCCTTACGTATTTACAATCTAAAGGACTCTTGCAATCTGAGCAAATCTTTCAAGCTCAAGAGGCGGCTTATAGCAATGGTATATCTTTGGAACAATATTTACTTGAACAAAAGATGATCACTTCTGTGCAGCTTGCTCAAGCTTATGCAGATGTATTGCATGTGCCTTATCTTGAAACTATTTCAGAGAAAATGGCAGATTCCACCTTGCTTTCTAAAGTTCAATTTAATTTTCTTCGTTATCATATAATTATGCCTTTAAAAGTTGAAGAGGGTATAGGAATAGCTGTTGCAGATCCATTTCAATTGCAAATTATTGATGAGGTGAAAATGCTGGTAGGCTTGCAAGCGCAGGTTTATGTGGCGCCAGCAATTGTGATTACTGATGCGATCAATAAATATTACCCTTTAGAGGGTGCAAAGCAGATGATCGAAGAATTTGGTGATGAACAAGATCTTACGCAAGAAGCTTTAGAAATTAGCCAGCTGAATGAACAAGATATTTTAAGCATGGCAAGCCAAGCTCCTATTGTAAAATTAGTAAATCATATTCTATTCCAAGCTGTAAAACGTGGGGCATCAGATATTCATATTGAGCCTTATGAAAAAGAAGTTCGTGTGCGCTATAGAATTGATGGGGTGATGTTTGCTGCTTATACTCCACCAAAGCGTATTCAAGGTGCTTTAATTTCTCGCTTAAAAATTATGGCAGATCTTAATATTGCAGAAAAGCGTAAGCCGCAAGATGGTCGTATTGAAATTAAAGTGGGCGATAAAGCTTTTGATATTCGGGTTTCTGTGTTGCCAGTTATGTATGGCGAACGTGTGGTTTTACGTTTACTTGATAAATCAAAAACCTTTTTGGGAATTGAAAAATTAGGTTTAAGTGAACATGATCATGAAGTTCTTTTACAAAGCATCATGCAACCTAATGGGATTATTTTAGTATCAGGGCCTACAGGATCAGGGAAAACCACCACGTTATATTCTGTTTTAGCAAAACTAAATAGCCCAGAACTCAATATTATCACCGTAGAAAATCCTGTGGAATATCAAATTTCTGGCTTAAATCAGGTGGAAGTAAACGAAAAAATTGGCTTAACTTTTGCTGCAGTGCTCCGTTCTATTTTGCGACAAGATCCAGATATTATCATGATCGGGGAAACGCGAGATACAGAAACAGCGCAAATTGCAATTCAAGCGGCGCTTACTGGGCACTTGGTATTGAGTACTATTCATACCAATAATGCTCCGGCAACTATTACTCGTCTTCTTGATATGGGCATTGAGCCATTTTTAATTTCTTCTTCAGTGATTTGTATTATGGCGCAGCGTTTAGTGCGCCGTTTATGCGAAGCCTGCAAAAAGCAATATACTCCTGATGCGGCATTGCTAAAATCTTTAGGAGTTCCTGCAGAAAAATTAACGGGCATTGTTTTTTATCAAGCAGTAGGATGTGAAGAATGTTCACATTCAGGATATAAAGGCAGATTCCCGATTTTTGAAGTGATGAAAATGACTCCTGATTTAGCAGCCCTTGTGGTGCAACGTGTGGATGCAAATGTGCTACAAACACAAGCTTTAAAAGATGGGATGACATTGTTGGTATATGATGGAATTAATAAAATTCGACAAGGGCTTACCACTATTGATGAGGTTTTATCAGTAGCTACTGCACAAGAGTAAATAATTTATGAATAAGGCTTGGATAAAATACGTTAAAATTACGTTAAAGATTTTTCTTGGATGTATGCTGGGCCTGCTCGCTTTAATATATTATTTTGCTCATGATGAGATTTTCAAACAAAATCTTGAAAATAAATTAATCAATTTTTTCCTTACTCAGCATAATTGTGTGTTTGAAGGTAGAATTGAAAAGATTGATCTTTTGCAGCGCGCTATTATTTTTAAGAACTTATCATTAACATCTCCTCAAGATCTTGATTGGTCTATGCATGCAGATACCATGCGTTTGCAATTTCTTTTTAAAGAAAGCTGGTATTATAAACGAATTTGTTATGCCATGCATTATGATCATTTAGGTATGCATGAAAGATTTAAAAAGAGTCCGCGTAAAATCACAGACACTTTACAAAGATTATTTACAGGATCTCCTGGCAGTATATTTCAACTTTCTTATGTGATAATGCATAAAAGTAGGCTGTTTTTTGAACATGAAGATAAAAAGCAGATTTATATTGCGCAATATGAAGGCACTGGTAGCACAGAAAGAGGAGTTTTTAAATTAGCTTTATATATTACTGATGGGAAAGCAGTTATAAATTCACAAGAACTCATCAATAATTTGCATGCTTTTATTATCACAGAGCTTCCACCTTCAAATAATATTCAAGAAATCTATGCAAAAATAGATGCAAAATTTGATGTGCCAAGCTTTGCTCAAGAAAAACGCACATATGTGAATCTTGAACTGTTTAATGGTACAGGGAGATGCGTGGTTAAAACTGCAAATGAAGGAATTATTATAGATCCTTTAAATTTCACGTTTACGCCAACGCAATGTTTATTTGATATGCATGGTCTCACTTCTTTTGATGATCTTAAAAAACAAGCAATGTTGCCCACGTGGCTGCATGATTTAGGAGGCATCTGCAAAATTTTTGTACAAGGTGATGTATATGATATGCCAGCTTCATTGCAAGGAAATATTGCATTGCATGATGTGATGTATAAAGAAAATAAATTGCTTGATCATGCAGATTTTTATATTAAGCGTCTTGAAAGTGATGCGTATGAAAGTGTGATTCGTATAGGCCAGCAAGAAGCTATTCAGGCACAATTGAAATATATGCCTGATAATATATGGAAATTAGATATAAAAAACTTACTTACGATTCCTTTACTGGGAAGTTATTGGCAGATTCCGCAGCAGCAACTTCATGTTCAGGCAATGCTTGATAAAAATCAGCACATTCAAGGCACATACACACTTGCGCTGCATAGCCCTCAGCTTGAAGAAACTATTAATTCGCAAGGTACTTATCAAGGCAAAGATACTTTATATGCATCAGGAAATGTGGGTGCAAAATCTTATGAAGTGAAGCTACAACTTTTTCCTAAAGTTTTCCTTGAGGTTTTAAAACTGCAAGAAGGAGATCATCCTTTAATTGATATTAAGCAGCTGAATAAAACAAATGTTGAATTGCAGGGTGCTGTAGATTTTGCAATGTTTAAAATGCTGTTGCCAGAAAATTTTCAATTTATGTTTGCTCAAGAAGGCAAAATGCTTGTACAAGGCAAACAAAAAGAAAATGAGTTTGTTACCACATTAAGTATGCAGGATGCTCATATTCGCATTCCTTATGTTTATAATATTTTAGAAAACGCTTCAGCTCAATTACGCATTGATCTTGGGAAAAGAGCAATATTTCTAGAAAATTTACAAGCTCATTTATATGAGGGAGATATTGCTTCAAAACGCTCAACCCTATTTTTTGAAAAAAACTTATTGCCTTCTTTTGTGCATGCGCCATTTTATCTTGATAATGTACTTGTAAGCTGGAATAAAGGAATTTTTGGAGCTTTATCTGGTAAAGTACAATGGGATACAAAAGATGTGCAACATCTTTTACGAGCAGATGTGGTGGTGGAAAGGGCGCAACTCGAGGGAAATATTTTCTCACCTGATTTTCAAGCTCAATTATTTGGTATGTCTGGTATAGCTGGAAAATCTGCTATTGCCTATGATGTTTCTGTGGTTACAAAAGATACAATTCAAATAAAAACTTCATTTTTAGATGCGCAAGCTAAAGTGCATGTGCGCGCAAAAAATAAAGATGATCATTTATTAGTGCAGGGTGCTATTGAAGTTATGAGTGGAGAATTTAAATTCCCTTATAAATCTTTAAGCATTACACAAGGTAAAATCTCTTTTATGCCAGGCAAAAAATTTGATCCTGCTTTGCATGTAATAGCAAAAGGGCGTATTAAGCGGCATGATATCACTATGCAAGTTTCAGGAACTGTGGAAGATCCGCATGTGGAATTTGAGGCAGTGCCTTATTTACCTCGCGAGCAAATTGTATCATTGCTTCTATTTGGATCTGATGATAATTCCATTGCTATTATGCCAGATTTTGTACGCAAACAACTTAATGATATTATCTTTGGACCTGCTGTATCTGAGCCGAAACTGCAACACCGATTTAATGCTTTATTTGAACCTTTAAAATATGTTCGCTTTTATCCACAACTTGATAATCAACAAGGCCGTGGCGGTATGCGTGGAATAATTGAGATTAATGCCACAGATCGTTTGCGTGGGAAAATAGATTCAAACTTTTTCCAGCTTGAAGATACAAAATTTGAAGTAGATTATGATGTAAGTGATGCAGTAACAGCACGTTTGGTTCGTGATGGACCTGCAACATATGGCGGAGAAGTAGAAATGAGGTGGAAGTGGTAATTAAAAAATGGATGCTTATGCTGAGTATATTCGCATCAACTTTATATCTTGAAGGTAAATCGCGTGCTTTTTTTACACCTTTTCATGATGTAAAAAAAGAGCTCTTAGCTTTAATTAATCAGGAAACAAAGCATATCGCTTTCACGATGTATTATTTAACAGATAAGTTCATCGTAGATGCTTTAAAAGGTGCGCATAATCGTGGAGTGTATATAGAAGCAATTATTGATCAAGATAGTTTTAATACAGCAAATAATGGCAAGGCTGAAGAGCTTGTGAAAGCTGGTATGCATATTTTAAAATTTGAAACCGCAGGAATGTTTCGGCCTTTAATGCATAATAAGTTTTTTATTTTTTCTAGCACTCGTTTTCATGAGCATGAAGACTATATAAGTTTAGTGTGGACTGGATCTTATAATTGCACGGCGCGTGCATCTAAAAATTGCGAAAATGTGATTATTACTGATGAGCAAGAAATTATTGAGCAATATAAAACAGCATTTGTTCAATTGCAGGTTTTAATTGAATCAGGAATTTATAGCAAAGGCGTTTTGGCAGAAGAACTTTATCCATAAAAAGAAAAGGGCCTTAATAATAAGGCCCTTTATAATATCTTTAAAAATTATCGAGCAACTAAACTTAAATATTTTTCACTGCAATTAATGATAAAAGTTCTATAATCACGGCTTTATATTATATAGCTATCTTGGCGTTTACTTTGAGCATCAAGATAATTTAAATTAAGTGTCCATATTGATTTGCATGAGATGAAATAATATCATTTTCTATAGTTGCTGCGCGATCTACATCATCATTTCCAACATATGAAATGTTAAAGGCATAAAATTTTAATGAACAGGATCCGCTTAGTTTTGTGAATGAAATTATTGTTTGGAACCGGATTGAGCATCATTTATGGTTAATATAAGAAAGAGGGCTCAAGGAATTGCCCTTATTATAAAGGGATTTTATGAGACTTAATAAGGTTTTTCTATAAGAATATGTTTTGATTGCTGTGTGAGTTTAGCAATAAGATTTTGCATATCCTCAGGCATAGGGCTGATAAATGAATAAGATTTGCCTTCAAATTCAAATTCTAGAGAATAAGCATGAAGCGCGTGGCGATCTATTTGTTTTGAGCGATTTCCGTAAACAGGATCTGCAATGAGCGGATAGCCTATGGCAGCAAAATGAACGCGAATTTGATGAGTTCTGCCGGTAACTGGAAATGCTTGAATTAAGGCATTATTATCAAAATAAGTAAGCACTTGGTATTTAGTGCATGCATGCCTGATATTATTTTCTTGGCTATATGCAGGGAAATGAGCCATTTTATTGCGCTGTACGGGATGGCGCCCAATAGAATATTCTATGCTGCCTTCTTTAGCAGGATGGCCTTGCACAAGGGCTAAATAGCTTTTTTTAATAAGACGATTTTTAAACATATCGCCAAAGATTGTATGAGCTTTATTGGTTCGAGGAATGATCATAAGCCCAGAAGTTTCTTTATCAAGCCTATGAACAATACCAGGTCTATCAATCACGCCTGTTTTTGCTATATCTTCATAATGATGAGCAAGCCAATCTGATAAGGTGATTTCTTGGCTAAATTGGCTTGGTGGATGCGAAATTACATGCGCTGGTTTAAAAATAATTAAAAAGTCTTCTTCTTGTGCTATAATCTTTACCCCAATATCGTGTGGGATAATCTTAGAAATAGCTGGGGTTGTGGCTTCAGAAAAATGAATGGAGATAGTATCTCCAGATTTTAAAGAAGTACTTGCTTTGATTGGTCCGCCCTGATTAAGATGAACTTTATCTGTGTGAAACAAACGTTGGAGAAAGGTTCGAGAGTAGCCTTCAAACTGGGCTGCAATAAACTTATCTGCGCGCATAGAAGCGTTCAGTTCAGATACGACAAAGTGATGAACACTTTGGGGTGCAATACCAGTATTTTTCTCCATGGATTACCTTTAAAAACACGTATCATAACGTTATATATTAAGCGTAAGATATTCGACCTATAAAGTCAAATGGAAAACCTGCTTGAGATGGAGGTCTTTAAATGTTTTTTATTTGTATTTTTTGAATAATATCGTTACGATAAAAAGTAAGAAATAAGGGCCGTAGATGGCAGGGTTATCGTTTAAATCAAAATGTATTGTAAAGATGGGGAGAATAAAATCATGAAATATACTATATTTCAGCGCGTAGCACAAAATATTGATGAAGTGATTTTACAGAATACAGAAACGGGAAAAGTTTTATTTGAGTTATTAGTGCAGGAGCATCCAGCTGATATATCTCAATTTCTTATCTCTTTGCCGCAACAACAAGCTACAGCTTTATTTCAGCCTATTGATCAAGATTTGAAGCTTGAGGTTTTTGGCTACCTTCCTGAATTTGCACGTGCAGAATTGATTACCGATCTTCCTGATAAAGATAAACAATTTATTTTAACGCATTCTCATGCAGATGATATTAGCGATATGTTTGCTCATTTATCTGATGAAGAATTAAAAGAATGTTTAAATTTTCTTAATAAACAGGATCAAAAACTTGTTTTAGATTTAAGCAAATTTCCGCCAGAAAGTGCTGGTGGTATTATGACTATTAATGTGCTTACGCTGATAAAAGATTTTACTGTTGGAAAAAGTATAGAGCTTTTGCAGCGCTTACAGCCCAGCAAAGATTTGCATCAAACTATTTATGTAACAGATTCTGATGCGCATTTGGTGGGGTCTATTCAGCTGCAAGATTTAGTACTTAAAAGTCCTGAAACTCGTTTGGAATCAATTCTTGAAGAAGTTCCTTATATGGCTTTATCGCAGGAAGACCAAAAAAATGTAGCAAAGAATATGATGCACTATCAAATGATGAGCGTGCCGGTTGTAGATGAACGTGAACAGCTTTTAGGCGTTATCACTTCTGATATTTTAGTGCATGTTGTGCAAAAAGAAGCTGGTGAAGACATTCAACGTGTGATGGCCGCTCCGATTACAGAATCTTATTTTGAAGCATCATTCTGGCGTCTTCTTTATAAAAGAGGTGCGATTCTAGCAACTTTGATGATTGCAGAATCTATCACTTCAGTGATTGTGCATAGTTATGAAAATATGCTTTCGCCTTTCTTAGTCGCATTTTTCACGATGTTGGTAAGCACGGGTGGCAACACCAGTTCACAAACCTCTGCTATTGTGATTCAAGGGGTGAATTCTGGGGTGATTAATGATGCAACTTTAACTCGTTTTTTCAGACGAGAGCTTGTTATGGGTATAGCACTCGGGCTTTTCTTAGGGATCGTGACCTTTGCGCGAGTTTATGCATTTAAACATTATCTTTTAGGAACGATAGTGGTAAGTGTTTCTGTTGCAGTTATTGTTATGCTTTCGGTTCTTTTAGGATCTGCAGTGCCTGTGATATTGCGCCGCCTAGGAGTGGATCCTGCTTTTTCTGCAGGTCCTTTTTTAGCAACATTGATGGACATTCTGGGAATTTTAATATATTGTTATATAGCATCGTTAATTTTATCGTAGAGATGTAGGTTTTAAAGTGCAAAACACTTGACAACTAGAGCCTATATTTGTACTTTATATATAACCTTAAATTCAAACATAATTTCTTGAAATATTTTTAACGGATATAAATTTCTCTGAGCCGTTAGCTCAGTCGGTAGAGCAACAGCCTTTTAAGCTGTGGGTCGTTGGTTCGAATCCAACACGGCTCACCAAGTAATTCTAGTCCCTATCGTCTAGCCCGGCCTAGGACATCACCCTTTCACGGTGAAGACAGGGGTTCAAATCCCCTTAGGGACGCCATTTTAAAGATTAGAATTACTGGTGCAGGCAGGAGAATATATTCAAGCAAGGATCTTCCTTGCTTTTTTCATATAAGGGTGTTTTCATGGCATCTAAAATTTCTGGATTTTTTTTTCTTATCTTAGGAATAGCAAGTCTTGCATTTGCAATGCGTTTTTTATTAGATTTAGTTTGTCTATTATTTGGGCTTTGGTGTATTAATCGTGCAATGCGTTTGCTGCATCGTCCAAATTTATATCAATATTCTTCGCGCATGTTTTTTGATTTTAAAAGAAATAACTTTTAAATAGATTCTTGATTTTGCTAATATGTTAAAAAGGATCTGGTGAATTAGGGAGTTAAAATATGAATCAAATTTTCTCAATAAAAAAAGTATTATTGGATGCATTAAGTGCGTTTCTTGATTATTTTGGGATGATTTTTACCAGAACATTGCAGCTTTGGAGTTTTGCGTTTTTATTTTTCCTTTTAGCTGGGTTGGGATTATTTTTAGTAAATGCTGTATTTCATACAATGCAAAATCATTTTTTACCGGGATTGGTTTTATTTTTTATTTTTACCGTATATGTATTGGTTAATTTAAATATGCAGTACAATCGCTGTATGTGGCGAGCTTTACACAACCAAGAAATTTCGTCTTATACCCTTAAGGATTTTTCTTGGGCTGCTGTGGGTATGATATTTATTCAAAATATTATTATTCTTGTTGGCCTGGCGTGCCTTGTGTTTCCAGGAATATATCTGGCATTGCGATTGAGTGTTTCAACAAATGTGTTTGTTGCAGAAAAATTATCTATTTATGATTCATTGCGCCGTAGTTGGTATCTTACAAAAGGTTCAAGCATAGAACTTTTTGGTCTTTTACTTTTGAAAATGATAAGCAAAAGTTTTTTGCTTTTTTCAATTCCTATTTGTGCACTTATAAATGCAAGTATTTATAAGCATCTTGTGGAAATTCATCCATCTTTATCTAAATAAAGCTTAATTTTTATTTTTATGTTCAAACATTTTCGTTTGCCCTTTGATTGCTATCAGAAGGGCAAATGAAAATTATATGTATAAAACTTTTGCAAAAAAATATTATATTCATTACAAAGTATTTGACAGTTCAAGATAAAATTTTTTATGGTAGAACTACTTATTTAAAAAGTAATAATTCTTTTTCAGTATTAAAAGGAGAGCTTATATGAAAAGAATTTCTTTAGAGGCCGCGTATAGTTTTGCGCTGCGCACAGTATTTACTCACATGGGGTTTTTATTAGTATCTATCTTAGTGGGTGTAGTTGTTACTGCATTCTCTTTTGTACTTCTTAGTTTTCTAGATGCTTCAGTCGCAAATATACATATTAGCATTATGCATAGCTTTGCAGGATTAACCGAAGCGTTTGATCATGCAATGCACAATGCAATGGGCATTTTGGTTTATGGTAGACATACTATAGAACATTATATGGCTATGCATTTTCCTCCAGCACTTGCTACTCATTTTGTGCCAGAAAGTTCTGTACCAATGGTTGATGTTAGTAACTATGATCTTGCAGAATTTGCAAAAACATGGTTGCCAGCAGCATTGGTATTTAAACTCTTAGTAGATTTAATTGCTATGGGTTGGTATAAATTAGGGCTTCATACATTAGATAAAAAAGCAATTTCTTATGAGCTTTTATATAATCAATATCGTCACCTTCCTTATTATTTTGCAGTAAATTTAGTTGTTGTAGTTATAACTTTAGTTGGTTTAGCATTATTTGTTATTCCAGGAGTATATGTATTCCAACGTCTACGTTTTGCAAAATTATTTGTTATAGATCAAGAAATGGGTGTTTATCAGGCTCTTGAAGCAAGTTGGAAAGCAACGGAAGGTCAATTGCTTGAACTCTTAGCATTCAGCTTAATTTCATTAATACTCCGTGCAGTTACTGCAGTTGTATTTGTGCTTTCATTTGTAATACTTCCATTACATAATGAAGCTGAAGTAGCTGTATATCGTCAAATGGCACGATAAAAAGTTATTTTTCATTTTTATAAAAAGGGCCTTGGATTTCCAAGGCCCTTTTTATTTATAAGATGTGATATTCAGGATCAACTTTTTTAGAAGTGTAATCTCGTTTAAAATATTTTTTTATTTGATCTGCAAACCAGGCATAATGCGTTGGGCGGCCATGTGGGCACGTTAAATGATTTGCTGTATGCACGAGGGTTTCTACAATGTGCTGCATAGAATCTGGCGTGAGCACGTCTCCAGCTTTTACTGCGGTGGCACATGCAATTTGTGCATATAAAGTTTCATGTAAAATTTGTGTTATTTCTTTGCCAGAATTTTCTGTGATGGTGGCGATGCATGCTTTTATAAGATGTTCAATGTTTTCATTTTTTAAAGAAACGAGCGTTGCATGAATAATTAAAGTTGTATCATTAAAACGCTCTGCCTGAATACCGTGTTCAAAAAGTATAGGCAAATACGGTTCAAATACATCAAGTTCTTGAGTGGATAAGGTGATAAAAGTTGGAAATAATAATTGGATGCTTGCTGCAGATTCTGTGCGTATTTTATATTGTTCATATAAAATACGTTCATGAGCAGCATGTTGATCTACTAAAATTAAATGTCCGTCTTTTTCCACGATAATATATGTATTAAAAAATTGCCCAATAATTGAAAATTCTTCCATGTGGCTTATTTTTATTTGTGTTTGTTCAGCTTCAAGAAATGGTAATGCTGGCATCACAAAATTTTTCAAAGGAAGGCTTGCAGATTGAGGCATTGTTGGCAAAGGCGCAAGATCAAGCACAAATTGCTGTGGCATAAAAGGAGCAGGAGTGCTTGATAAACTTGATGTTGCCGTTGAGGCTGTGAAGGGCTTTGCTTGTACAGGTGCAGGCTGCGTTTCTGGCAATTGATTAAGTGTGGCAGTGATTGTTTGCTGGATACATTTTTCCACTTCATGTGGATGTGCAAATAAAATTTCTTCTTTTTTGGGATGAATATTTACATCAATATTTTCAGAAGGAACATCAATAAAAATAACTGCTGTGGGAAATTTTTGTGCAGGAAGTAAGCCTTGATAGCCTTTTAACACTGCTTTTATTAAAGCTATATTTTTTACATATCTTCCGTTCACAAAACAATAAATATGGCTGCGATCATAACGATAAGAAGTATGCAAAGAAATTACGCCTGATACAGAAACATTATTTTTTTCTTGCTTGACCAAAGGAGTTAAAGCTTCATTATGAGCGCCATTCCAGATTTGCTCGATTCTTTGCTGAATGCTTGCAACTGGTGTGCAATTATAGGCTAAGCTTCCATTATGAAATATTTTAAAATGAATTGCAGGATATGCTAAACAAAATGCATGAAACATGCTGATTGTTGAGCGCCATTCAGTTTCTTCTTTTTTTAAAAACTTTTTACGCGCAGGAATATGTTTGAAAATATTATCCACAATTATAGTGGTTCCTTGAGGCGCGCTGACTATTTCTTCAGAAAGAATTTTTCCTTGTTCAATTGTAAGTTGAGTGCCATGAAGAGTATCAGCCTCTTTTGTAATAATAGTTACTAAACTAGCAGCACACATACTTGCTAAAGCTTCACCGCGAAATCCAAAAGTGCAAATAGTTTCCAAATCTTGAACAGTGGATAGTTTGCTTGTGGTATGAGGCAAGAAGCAAATCCGTGCATCATCTAAAGACATTCCAGAGCCATTATCAGTTATTTTAATGCGCTCTTTGCCAGCTTGCATCAGTTCAACGCTAATAAACGTTGCTCCTGCATCAATACTATTTTCAATAAGTTCTTTTACTGCATTTGCAGGGCGCTCAAGCACTTCTCCAGCTGCTATTTTTATAATTTCTTGCTCTGCAAGTTTATGAATTTTATTCATGGTTTTTATTTAATTTCATGTGATGTTTCTTTATTAATAGTTACATTAAGCTAATTTTCCACTGCCAGCTCTGCTTGTTCTACCAGCAGTAGTTAAAGCTATTATTGCAAGAGTGACTTCGCGTGTGTCTGGGGAAAAAAGTTCTTCCCAAATTCTACGAGTCGCTTTTGTGATTGCATGATTTTTCCCATGGTGTTTTCTTGAAGCTTCATAGTGGTCGTAAGCTGCTTTTGTGAATCCGGTAGGTATCGTTTTAGTGCGTGCTAAGGTCTGGCATAAATCGTAAAAATAAAGATTACAAGCTTCATATTCACGTTTGCAAGCTTGTCGTTCAGCTGCTCTTGCTGTTGCTGAGTCAGAACTTTCAGCGCTATAAACTAAAGGAATGATGGTGCAAAAGCTAAGCAAGAAACATAAGGAGATTTTATTCATTGGTGTTTTCCCTTTGTGGTTTTTATGTAATTTTATATGATATTTTTTATTAATGCTTAGATTAAGTTAATGTGCTTGTCGTGGGTGTATGAGCTGCTGTAGTGCTTTCGCTTGTTGTGTTTGCACGAGTACTTTCACCTGCAGTATATTCACTTGTGGCTCCTGTTCCACCACCAGCTCCGCCAGCAGCTTCGCCACTTGTGGTTAGCTTAATAGTTACCATTGGTATAGAAGGATGGTAAGTTGCAACTTCTCTTGCAGCGCCTTCCCTTGCTGTAGTTGCGCTTGTCCCTGCACCACCAGCAGCTTCTCCGCTTGCAGTTGGTTGATATTTTGCAGTAAGAGCGTTAATAGTATCATGGCGTGTTTTTGAGTTTATAAGCCCATTATATATCGCAAGAGCTGCTTTTGTAACTTCATTATCTTCCCCGTTATATTCTTTTGAAGCTTCATAGAGAAAATAAGCTGCCCCTCTTACATGAAATAAAATAGGATATGTCCGCCCTGTGTTTTGAGCGCTTGCTAACCTTCTGCATGCGGCCTCATATTTTGTATGTCGAATATCAAATTCATCTTTGCGGGCTTGAAGTTCAGTTGCTCTTACAGCTGCTGCTGCGGCAGTTGCCGGTTTAGAACTTTCAGCGCCATAAACTAAATGGATGATGGTACAAAGGCTAAAAAATAAGCACAAGGATATTTTATTCATTGGTGCTTTCCTTTATTTTTCATTATTTTAAATCAACAACAATTCTTAGTGAATGAGGATATGCTTTTGCTTGTACCCAGGCTGTATAATGAGTTACAGAATATAAGAGTGCTTCTAATCGCCGAAGTTCTTCTTGTATTTTAGCACTATTCGGATGAGTTTTTGCAGCAATAAAAGCTTTTCGTACTCCAGGCAAGAGTTCATCTCTAAATTGCGTAGCTTGCTCATATAATTCTTTCCAAGGTGCACAATCTAGAGGGATCACCGTGTGTTTTTGAGTTTTTTCAGCATTTAGTATTATTTGAGCATAGGGTATGCGTTCTTCTATGTGATGTGTATAGCTTGTTAATGTTGCAGCTATTGTTGTTAAACCATCAGGAGTAATAAGCATAGCGGTATGTTTAGACATTGCCCTTATATCTGTGGAGTGTGCATAAGGAATATAAAATAACAAACTAATAAGTGGCAGAAAATAACCAGATATATTTTTCATAAAAATACTCCCATTGGAAAGTGGTTACTCAGGGAAGTATAATTTTTTTGATTAAAAGAAACAAATGTTTTAATAAAAAATAGTATTTCTGCGCATTAATAACCGAAAACATGAAAAATATATATTATTCATGGAATGGTGCAAACGCTTTTAATCCTGCATCAGTTCCATAAGTTTGCATTTCTCGAGCTACTGTTGCAGGAGAGCGTGGTGATGTATACCAACCAAAAACATCCAGATTAATGCAAAGCGCTGTAGCTGCTTGTATTTGTTTTGCTGCAGCATCATAGGCAGGTTTATCTGCAGCTAGGGATGCAGCTTGAAGCTGAGGTAGTAAAGTTGCTTCTCTATAAATTCTTAATTGTTCTGATAATTCTTTATAGGGAATGCGTTCTTCAGATTTTAAAGTATCAACTTCTAAATATTTAGCTGCTTGCATAAGATCTCTTGCCTTTTCTAAAGGCGTTCGAGCTGCTACAGCGGCACCAGCTCCACTGCTATATAAAAATTGTGGGCATACTAATAAAACAATTGCAAAAAAATATAGTTTGTTCATAAAAATTTTCCTTGTACGAGTATTGTGGTAATAAAAGAATAAAAAACAGAAACTTTTTTGCAAGCAATAAAAAAGCAGGCCCTTTTAAAAAGCCTGCTTTTTAAATAATGTTCTTTATATATTAATTAAGCTAATTTTCCAGCTCCTCCGCCAGCTCCGCCTGCAGGTGCTGCACCTGCAGCAAGAGCTTTAACTGCTGCTTCAAATTGCTCATACGTTAAGCTCTCTCCACGAGGTCTATAGGTCATTGCTACTGAACGTTCTGAATAGCGATCAACATGATTGAATGTAGTTTCTGGATGATCTTCTCCTGCCAACGTTAAAACTTTGCAAGCATTTGCTTCTGCTTTTGCAAGTGATCTGATATCACCTAGCGCTTCTGCTTCAAGTTCCATACGTTTTTCTGCTGCGGTTGCAAGCGCTGCTCTAGCATCAGCTTCTAACTTGCGTTGTTTTTCAACAGCTGCAATTTTTGCTAAAGTTGTTGCAGCTTGGAAAGCAAGAAGTGTACGAGTGCGTTCTTCTATTTCTCCACAATCATCTCTACTTATTACTCTAACTCCTTTTGCTGCAAGCGCTTCATCATGCAAGAACCCAACAACAGTATCAGTTTGAGCCGCTGTTAATTGAGCTGGATCATTAAATTTGCTATGCATATCACTCATTGTTTTTGCAGGATCTTTCATCCTAGCAGTTTTTTTAGCTGCAGGAACCTCTTCATTATCTATAGCAGCTTTTAATGCAGCTCCTACTGTGAGGCCATATCCTTCAGGAGCTCCAAAGCTGAGATATCCAGGTGCTGCTGTTACAAGAGTTGCCGGGTCTATGTGTCTTACGGCATTAAAGCGAGGCCATTTAGTTGCCGCACCGCCAACTGCTGCAGTATGAATACTTGAAGCATCATCTGGAGTTGTAGGTCTTTCTACTTTGTCTAAATCTGCAAGAGAATCCGAAGCTTCTTTGTGTTTTGGGTCATGAGCAACCGCTGCAGCTGCTGCCGCAGCTTTTCTTCCAGCTGTTGTATCTGCATAAGATCCACCACGGGCAGGAGCTGCTCCAGTTTCTTCATCATCGGAACTAGGATGTGTTGTTGCATAGGGTGCTGGTGCTTTGAGCGCTACTGTTGCCGCAACTGGTCTTGCAACAGTTCCTGGAAGTGTAGGAGGTATAACAGCTCCTGTTGTTCCCCCACCGCCCCAAGCTTTTGCCGCTGCTGCAACTTTGCCGCCACGTTTGCCGGCTCCTGCGCCTCCTTCTGAAGCTAAACTTATACTTGCTATTAAGCAGCATGCTGCGAATAAGCTTATATATTTATTATTCATAAGGATTCTCCCCTTATATTTTAAGTTTTTGGATATTTAATTATTTTTGGTCTTTCCTTTATTAATTATAATTGGCCAGCATGGCTTGCTGCGCTACCACTTAAAGTAAATGAAGTGCCAGCGCTTGCTGCCGCAGCAGCTGCAATTGCTGGTATAGTAGCTCGAGTTGCTGTAAGTACAGGAGTGCCTACTTCTGGTAATGCAGCCGTTCTTGTAGCAACTACACGTTCAAAATCAGCATATGCAAAAGTTTTTGGTGCCGCGCCTTCATCTTCTCCCGTGCTAAACATTGCATCAGGAAGTACTGCACCTGGTTTTGCTTGCAATGCGAGTACTAGATGAGTAGTGCGTTCTCTGCGAGCCAGAGTTGCAGTATGGCCACATGCTTTTTCTTGGCATTGTGCAAGTTTTCTTCTTTCTGCTGCTAATAATGTTTCTAGTTCGCCAACGCGTGCTGCTTGAGCGCGAGCTAAGCTTATATCGTATGTTGCTGCTAAAAGCGCGTTGTTTTCATGAGCTTTTGCAGCATCTCGAGTGCCGCTCAGAGCATGGCGTGATACAATTCGCGCCCCGCTAGCTTGTTTTTGTACAACAAAATCTACAACTGTATCGAATTCTTCTGGGGTGGCTCTTGTATTTAAATCAGATAATATTCCTTCTAGATGCTTAGCCGTGTTGACCATTTTTGCACGTTTGCCAGCTGCAGTAGGAACAACTTCTTTTTTTATAGCCGCTACAGCAGCTCCTACTGGTGTATATCCATATCCACCAGCAAGTCTATATCCAGGTAGTTTTGCAGCATCTATATGTACGGCTTCATCAAAAGTGCTACCATCACTTTCATAGCCATCTGCTCCAATAGTTCGACTATCATCAAAAGGGACATCACCAAATGTAGTAGCATGAGGTGTAGTTGCTGTACTACCACCAGTTGAAGTTCTGCGGCGCGGTGCGCTACCACCTGCACCACCATGAGCGCTACTATCAGCAGTTTCCATTGCGATCATTGAAAGAGATGAAAGGCAGCAAAGTGCAAATAAACTAAGATATAATTTTTTCATAAAGTCTCCTCGGGCATTAAAAGAAATTTTTGTATATTTTGTACTTTGTAAATCAAAGAATTAATAAGGCATTTTTGGATAAGATGCAAAATATAAGATACGCTTTGCCACTCTTTTACTATTTTGTGGGCATATGAAGCAATACTTCTAGAAAATAATTTATTTTTTTTATGAACTTTGTCGGATTTTGTAAATATTATTTCTCTTATTGCGCTTGTTTTGAATACAGCGAAAAAATAATGAAGAAAAGAGAAATAGAGAAAGAATTTTCGAAGTTGAAAAGAGAGCGGAAGTATGAAATTACAGGAATAAAACCCGCAAAATCTCTGCTTATTTATAAATGTTGATGTATACTGTTTCATAAGCTACTCCCTCTTTAGCATACAGACATCGATCCGTAGTATATATTGTTTCAGATAGAAATCAAAGTTAAAATGAAAGAAGTTGGGAAGCGCTTTTATTAAGGAAGATAAAATATGATATTAGTAATCGTGTTATACGTGCTGTTCACGGCTATGATTTTTATGCATAGTGCTATCATGGTTGATAACCCCCATCCATTTTTTGTGGCAGGGTTTAGAACAATTATGGGTGCTGCATTTTTATTTAGTATGCATGCGTTTACAGGAAAATCTTTATCTTTGCGTGGCATTAATAAACATCAATTCATTAAACTTTGCTTACATGGCATTATTTTATATACATTTTCTTTGTCTGGTTTTGCAGCAGGCATGCAATATATTGATGGGGTTACTGCGTGCTTTATTCTTTCTACAGCCCCTTTTATTACCGCATTTATTTTATATATAAAAGATAAAGAAACTTTGAGTATAAAAAAATCTATCGGATTGCTTATTGGCTTTCTTGCGCTTATTCCGATTATTTTGGTGCAAAATGAAAGTGAAGCGATGCATCATATTACTGCAGATCAAGTGCATTGGGGGCAATTAATATTTTTTGGAGCAAATGTTTGCTATGCTTATGGATGGATTTTAGCAAAAGATCTATTGAAAGTTGCTTCAGAATTTTCTCCTTCATTATTGAATGCTTATGCAATGTTTATTGGAGGAGTTTGCTCAAGTATAGTATATATAAGTATATATCATGCTTATATTCCACCAGCGGTGACGCATGATTTTTGGTATCTTTTAGTTATTTTTACCATTGCTACCATTATTAATTATAATTTGTATGCATATCTTTTACGTTTTTATTCAGCAACATTTTTATCATTTGCAGGATTTTTAGAACCTGTATTTGGATTGCTTCTTGCTTCTATTTTGCATCACAAGGAAGTTACGATTCCCTTATATGCAGCTCTAGCGCTGCTTTCTTTAGGATTATATGTTTTCTATCAAGAAGAATTAAAAGTGATGATGAAGAATAAATCTTTATAAACAAAATATAAAACGCGGATTTCCAAAAATATCTTTTTTCCACCATGCTTTTTCAAAACCATATTCTAAAGCAAGTTTGCAAATGATTTCTGGTTGTGTGTGATCAACTTCAAGCGCGATGCGAAAGGGAAGATCATTCCGTTTTGTAAGATGTTTGTGTGCATTTTGTAAAATATTTTTTATAATTGCAAGACCATTTTCTTGTGCATATAAAGCATGCGCATCTTCCCAATTTTTTACTTGAGGGGCAAGCGTTTCAGAAAGCTCTGGATCAATATAAGGTGGATTGCTGATAATACTATCGAATTTTTTATTTTCTAAATTTTTGTATACATCAGAAAGTATAAATTCAACATTTGAGCATCTATTTTTTATACTATTTTCTTGTGCGAGTGCAATTGCTTGCTGTGAAATATCAGTCATCATGATTGTGCTTTTTGAAAATGCATGAGCAAGCGAAATGCCGATGCAGCCAGTGCCCGTGCCAATATCTAAAATTTTTTGTACAGAATAATTTTTTAATTCAGAAATTACATGCGTTACTAATTCTTCAGTTTCTGGACGAGGAATTAAAATTGGCGGAGCAACTTTTAACGTGAGTTCATAAAAAGGAACTTGTCCAATAATATAAGCTAGTGGCTTATATTCAATAGTGAGCTCATGCAAGCATTGATGAAGAAGTTTTATTTCTTGCTGGGAAAGTTTATATAAAGAATCTGAAAGCATTTGTGATTTTGTTTTTTTGCAAACATGTTCTAAGATCCACCAGGCTTCTTGATTGGAAAGATTGTATTTTGTATTGAGTACAGAAATTATTGGTAAAATTAAGAAATTATTCACGAGTATCTTGCGCGGTTAGAAGATCATGTATAAATTTTTGCGCATCAAAATATGCCATATCTTCAAGGCGTTCGCCATACGAAATATACGATACAGGAATATGCAATTGATCGGCTATAGAAAAGATTATACCGCCTTTGCCAGTACCATCAAGCTTAGTGAGTACAATGCCATCAATATGAGTAATCTCATGAAATATTTGTGCTTGCTTAAATGAATTTTGGCCAAGCATTGCATCAATAGTTAAAAGTGTACAAATTTTTGCATGAGGCAATTGTTTTTCCACCACACGTTTTATTTTTGCAAGTTCGCGCAATAAGTGCTCTTTAGTTTGCAATCTGCCTGCAGTATCAATTATTAACACTGAATCTTCTTGATGTTGTTTGAAAAACTCACAAGCTCCAAATACAACTGCTGCAGGATCTTGGCCTTGTTTTCCTAAAAAAAGCTGCGCATTGCTGCGCTGCGCCCATAAAGCAAGTTGTTCAGGTGCAGCAGCTCGAAATGTATCAGCGGCTGCAAGAATAGGAGCTTTTTGAGTGGTTTGATAAAGATGATGCGCGAATTTTCCGGCAAATGTGGTTTTTCCGCTGCCATTAATGCCAACTAAAATATAAACCTGGGCAGACTGCGGGGCTTTGATGTTTACTATTTCAAGTAAATAATTTTGCAAAGCTTTATAAAGATCTGCGCCTTCTTGCAAATTGCCGTTGCGATATTCTTCTTGCAGGTGAGCGATAATTTTTTGTGTAGTTTGCGGGCCAGTATCTGCTGCAAGTAATAATAGTTTAAGCTCATCTAAAATAGCTTGGTTGATTTTTTTGCTTGCAAAGAGCGTATGTAGCTTTTGCGTAACAGAGCTATATATTTTTTGTAGTTTTTCTTTGATAAAATTAAACATGCGTCTGGATTCTTTGACGTGCAGTTTTATTGTAATGTTTTGCAATTTTTCTGATTTTTCTCATACTTTTAGTATAAAATAGTTTTTTAAATTTTGGTAGACAGCAAAAATTTTAGGGACATCATGAAAAATTATTCTTATTTTTTGATTAGCGGGTTTATTCTTTTTAATTCTAATGTTATTTATGGCCATCCAGGATTTGCTTTATTGCGCAGAGCTGTATCATACCCTTTGGTGCAAAGAATGATAGGTAAGGTGAACTCTTTGTCTGCTCCAATGCAAGTTGTTCAAGTGCCAGATATTGTGCCATCTGAAGTACAAGCGCCCATTACCCCTGACGTTTTGGTAAAAAATATTTTAGATCAAGTACATCAAAATGGAACCCCGGTTACTATTAACGTTATACACGCTCCTGATAACAAAGGGCAGATTGGATGTTCAAATCATTCTGTTCGGGTTAGCTCTCAAACGCACCATGCAGTAAATAGTTTTAATAAACAAGAAGCCCCTGTGCATTCATTATTTCCTGGAAATTTTGATATAAAATCATGCTTGTGGGGAGCTGGTGCAGGTGCTTTTATTCTTGAAGCCGGGCATCTTCTTATTTTGGGAAGATTATAAGTTATTTTCTAGTAATGCCGGATTAATGTTTTTCAGCAAATATTCTATACGATTCGTAAACACTTTTAGTTTTTTATAATCATTTTTGTTCAGCATTGAAAATGATTCAATGAATTGTACGAGCAATGAAGAATTTAAAAGATTTTCTTGAGCCAAATGGCGAATAATAGCAAGAAGCAACTCATCAAGAGAAGTGCCTATATGCGCACTATGATTAAAGATGCTGTGCAGGAATTGATCGCTGCTAAAAAATTCTTCATAATCAGATCTTTGTGCATTGCCTACAAAAGAATGAATTTTAGGAGGGTGTGGAGGAAGTTGATAAAAAATTGGAGAATTCTGGCAAAATCCAACAGTTACGCATTGAAAAGTGGTGGTTAGAAACTGAAAGATTTGCGGCTGCTCATGCAAAAGTTCCGCCTCAGTTTTTTGATATGCCACAGGTTGGCGTATAGGATCTAAAGAGCCTGTAAGAATAGAAGTTATAATCCCGTACGTGGTAATATCATGATGTTTGGTGGTAACAAGGCCGCCAAATGTTGGGAATTCATTCCATTTCCAGCATTGAGCTTTCCATGTATGAAGTTCACTTTGGATAATCTCAGAGAAATAAAGATTGTTGTTGTTTTTCTTGGTCATAAGGCTTTATAAAATTTGAAAGGTATGAAGTTCTATGAATAATAGAGGTGCCATGCGCTTGTAATGTTTGTGTATGTATTTGAGTGCCGTATCCTTTGTGATCCTTAAAACCAAATAAAGGAAATTGTGGTGCTATAAGGTTCATTATAGAATCTCTTGAAACTTTTGCAATAATTGAGGCTGCTGCAATAGAAGCTGATTCAGATTCTCCTTTTATATAAGAAACGCAGGGTAAATTGCCAGGTAATTGAGTTTGGGGCAAGGGCATAGCATCAACCAAGATTTCTTGTACGGGATTTTTTATTTGAATATGAAGATGATGTAGGGCTTTTATCATTAATTTTTTAGTGGTAGCATAAATATTATAACGGTCTATAGTATAAGCATCTGCAATTCCTACGGAAAACCAGCTATGTTCTAATAACCACATATAGGCAATTAATAATTGCTTATATGTAAGTTTTTTAGAATCTTGTAGCAACGGATGATAGGCATATTGTTGGAGTGCTACGGCACCTACAACAACAGGACCAGCTAAACACCCTCTACCAGCTTCATCTACCCCATATAAAATGGCTTTATTTTGCCATGCTTTTTGTTCATGACGATAGGGATAAAAATTCCCCAAATCATTTCTTATAGAAAAATTATTGGTTGTGAAGTTTTCCATTTGACAAAAACCCGGATTGCTTTAAGCTTAACTGTCGATAAGCTATTTTTTAACCATACTACCAGAATTTTATAATAAGGAGGAGATTTATGTCTCACTCAACAGAGTTGAGAGTAAAAGAGCTATTACGTGAAAAAGGTTGGACAACCAAGGTGCTAGCAGAAAAAACTGGCATGTCTGAAAGCTATCTTACTCATATAAAAAATGGAACTCGTCGTTGGAATGAAGATTCTCTAAGAAAATTAGCAAATGCTTTTGAAATAAGCCCAATTGATTTATTTGCTCAACGTCGCAAGCGCACTGATAATATAGATAATAATGTAAGTCTACCAGAACGTTCTGATGTAGAATTGCGTGTTCAAGTGGTTCCTGTAGTGGGAGATATTCCATCGAATCCATCTCCTTATAATAATCAATTAATGCAGGTAACTACTGGTTATAAAGATGTGTTTGTTCCTGTGCTTAATACCACAGATAGCTCTATGTTTGCTCTTGCAATTGATAATAATCAATTAGCGCCAACATTTGTAAAAAGTGATCTTTTAATTATTTCTCCAGAAATTTGGACTCGTTCAGGTGATGTTGGGGCCGTGGAATATGGTAATGAAATGCCTATTAAAGCTATCATGAAAGTTACCTACACTGAAGATTTTATTGTGCTTGAGCCAGTAAATCATAAAGAGCCGCCTTTAGCATTAATTCGTGGCAAAGACCATTTTAGAATTATTGGGCGAGTATTACAACGCCATCAAAATTTTATGTAAGATTTTGATTTTTTTATTTTGAAAAGAAAATTGTACCAAAAACTAGCTAAAACCTAGGCTTTTGGTACAATTTATTTATAAACAAATAATGTATAACTATTATAGTTGGTGGTTGGACCGCCCTCTATATAATCCATATAGGATGCATATGTTACGATACGAAGTATTGTTCTTAACTGTCCCAGAAATTACTGGAGACGAAGCAGAAGCTATAAAAGAGCATTTTGCTAAATCTGTTCGTGGTGTAAAAGGTGATTTTCTTTCTTTCGATCGTTGGGGAAAATACCGCCTTGCTTACCCTGTCAAAAATAATGATTATGGTGTTTATTATCTTGCTCGTTTTGATGTTGCTCAAGAGCAGCGTGATGAGCTTTTAAGCGCAGTAAAAAATGGATTCGTTTTCAAATTCAACTCTATTGTTATGAAAAGCGTAGTTTCTCGTCTTGATAGCAAACAAGGTTTGGAATATAAACGTCCTGAATCTTTAGAAGAGGCTCCTCAAGAAACTGAAGGTTTCTTGAAAGCTGGTGAAAATGATAGAAGAGGTTATCGCGGTGATGATCGTGGTGATAGACGCTCTTCATATAAACGTAGAAATTTTGATCGCAATGAAGCAGCTCCTGTTGTAGAAAAAGAAGAAGCTTTTGATCAAGATGAAGATGTTGAATAGTTTTTGACGAGGTATAGAAATGACAAAAAAAATTAAATTAAAGATCAGTGCTCGTTTACTTAAAAAAAGAAGTCGTCGTGATGGTGCTGGCGGGAAAAAACATTGCCGCTTTACTCAAAATCCTGAGTTAGCTCGTGATATTGATTATAAAAACGCAACATTATTGAAAAAGTTTTTAACTGAACGTGGTAAAATTTTACCAGCACGTATTTCAGGAAATTCTGCAAAGTATCAGCGTTTAATTGCACAAGAAATTAAAAAAGCACGTACTATGGCGTTACTTCCATATTGCGCTACTGAATATTAATAGATAAATACTTTGGGGTGGTAAAACACCCCAATTTTATTTTTAATAAGATATATAATATTTCCATTTTTTTATTCTTTATACATGACGCGTTATAAAATTATTGTTGCTTATGATGGAACAGAGTTTTTTGGATGGCAGGAACAAAAGGAATTTCCTTCTGTTGCGGCAGCCTTAAAAAAAAGTTTTCGTTCCACATTTAATAGAGCTATTAGTATTATAGGAGCTTCTCGAACTGATGCTGGAGTGCATGCTTTAGGGCAGGTGGCATCATTTTCTACAGATCTTGTGATTACCCCGTTTCACTTACAACGCGCATGGAATCATAGTTTGCCAGCTTCAGTTTCTATTCAAGAAATAAGCATAGTTTCTCAAAATTATTCTCCTCAGCATGATGTGCTGGAAAAAACATATAAATATACATTTTTTACCAAAAGGCCATTGCCATTTGAGCAGCGCTATGGCTGGTATTATAGATGGCCTTTAGATATAGAAAAATTACAGCAAGGCTTGCAAGTATTTGTGGGTACTCATGATTTCCGATCTTTTTGTACGGGAGATGATTTTTCAGAAGAAAAAGGCACTGTTCGAACTATCAATTCTATACATCTTGAACAAAATAATGAGTATACTTATACCATTATTGTAAAAGGCCCTGGATTTTTACGATATATGATTCGTAGAATTGTGGGTGCATGTATAGAAGTGGCAGCTCAGCCAAAGCTTGGTTTACAAGATTTGCATAAGGCCTTACGGGCTTGTAATCCAGCGCAAACACTACCTAATGCACCAGCAAAAGGGCTATTATTACATCATATTGTATATAAAAAGGAAGAGAAAAATGAACTATAAAAAACTTCTTATATATATAGGAATCGTTTCTTTTATTGGTTATGGGATTTTAAAATTTGGATTTACTTTTAAAAATAGCAGTAATTTACCATATGGGATACGCCCGTATAATGCTGCCATTGATAAACCAGCTATTCATAAAATGTTTAATGAAGATTGGTATTGGATGCTGAGTGATTATAGTATTCAAAATGGTTATTCAATAGATTTTATGCTTGATAATAATAGTTCAGTACAGTATGAAAAACGCCATGACTTAACTTTTAAAATATGCCAGGAAGAGGATAGGGTTGTTGGATTTTCAGCATATTCTAAAAAATCATTATTTATAGGTCATATTCTTTTTATTATTGTTGATCAATCTGCGCGTAAAAAGGGGTATGCAAGATTATTGGTAAAGGATGCTTTGCAAGATTTATTTGCTCAAGGATGTATAAAAGTAACCTTAGATACAAGAACTGGAAATAAACGAGCCCGGGCTTTATACACTTCTTTAGGATTCACTTTACTTGAAGAAGATGAGAATTATGTACATTTTGCTTTTTATAAAGATCAGCCTTTGCCACAGGTTAACATCAAAGTATAAAGTAGCATTAGATAGAATCTCCCAGGTGTTGGGGGGTTTATTTTTTATATATTTTAGATATAGTAGGGGGTGAAAATGATACCTCCATTTGATAAAAAAACTTTGATGTGTATAGTTTAGAAGTCAATTTATAGTTTAGATCTAAAATAAAACTTTGCTCCTTGATACAACTGATTTTGATAAAAATCCAGGATAAGGGCTTTTTATTGCCTTAAGTAAGCGTTTCTTGAAAAAAGAACTGAGTTTTTATTAAAATAAAAAGGAGCATTAAAAGGATTTTTGAAATGAAAAAGAGAAATATAGTATCGTTTATCGCAATCATTTCTTTGTGGAATATTGCTTTAATTGGAAGTTTTGAACAACTGCGGCAAGATCATTATGTTGTAGTGCTCACTAAGGATCAATCAGGAAATACAAGAACTTATATTAGCCAAGTACCAGAAGATAATGCAAAAATAGGGCAGCTTGTAGAATCTCAATCATCTACAAGTTTACACGAAGGGCAAATTTGCCAAGCATTACGAATGCTTACTTCAAATCAGGGTGAATATGCCATAGAAGTTTTGGCGCAAGAAAATGAAGAAGTTCTTCCTTTGTATCTACATTTTACATTGCAAGTAGAACAAGACCAAGAATTATTAAAAGTTATGATTGTGAAGAATAATTTCTTTGATGATCAATCGTTTGATGTTAATACCGTAGCTGATTTTGTCTTTGAATCAGAAGATGATTTAGATGCATTGCTTGCAAATACTATCTCTACGCCTTTAGATTCTATAAGTAAGCATGCAATGCCAACTCTTTCAAGAACCCAGCAAATGATGCTTTCTATCTCAGTATTTTTGGTAGAACAATATAATAATAGCCAAAAATTATTGGCAGCTTCCTCTGGTTGGCTTAAAAATATTTTGTCATAAATTATGATAGCGCATCAATTTTCATTTTTTATTTACGCTTTATCAAAAAGTAATAAAAATATTCCCTTTTCTTTAGAAGAAGAAGGAATTGTTCATCGTTTGAAAAATGTATTACGTTTACATCCTGGTGAATCTATTGTTTTGTTTAATCGAGAGCTACAAGCAACTTTTGAGATTAGAGAGTTTTTGAAAAAAAGTATTCAAGGAACGCTTGGACCTTGTTTACCACATCAGAAAAATGATATTCGCAAAGTTACCGTATTTTTGCCACTTTTGAAAAAAGAACATTTATCTGAAGCTTTATATGGCCTGTGTGAGGTGGGAGTTGCAGTAATTCAGCTTGTATATACTAATAAAGCTCATATAAAAACATGGTCTTCAAAGGATCAAGAGAAAGCGGAAAAGATTATTATTGCTGCTGCAGAACAATCCAAAAATTTTGCATTTCCAGTTCTTCGTGCGCCGATTTCTTTAGAAGATGCTTGTATGAAGATTTCATCAGCAGAAAGTAAAATTGTATTTGATGTTGATGGCCAGAATTTTTTTAAGCTTCATGCTGGTATTTCGCAAGAACAACCGGTTTCTTTATTTTTAGGTCCAGAAGCAGATTTTTCAGATCAAGAAAAGAAATTGTTTGAGCAGTATCATGTACAAAAATGTAAATTAACGCCTACAATTTTGCGTGCTTATCAAGCAGCTATTATAGGCGCGGCTTTATGGATTCTTGATTAACTTAAGCTTTGGTGAAGATATAAAGGTTGTAATTGTGTGCTCGTTTTGCCTTGGCCAAAGAGTTTTATGCTGTGGCGTGCGCATATATCAAGTTCAGGAAATAAAATTACAGAATCAATAATGGCAGAAGGAAATAATTTTTTTAAATCTTGCTCATAAGCTATGCCTGCATTGCCAACAAAATAATAATTTTTATCAATTATAAGATACTCGGGAAGTTGTGTAATGCTTGCATATCCTTGAGTTTCATTATGTTGAAAATAAATATGCCCAGAAAATGCTTTTAAAAGTGCTATAGTTTGATACTTCTCATGTTTATAATAAGTATGTAGTAATGTAAGGCTATCGCAGCCAACTAAAGGAATGTGCTGAGCAACTGCAATTGCATTCGCAGTTGCAATTATTGCGCGCAAGGTGTTATAAGGCCCAGGCCCGATATTGACCGCAATATAAGAGATTTGCTGTAAAGATAGAGTATTTTTTTTAAGCAATGAATCAATCATGGGAATAAGCGCCATGCTTGCTTTGAATTTATGTTCCTGAATTCGCGCAATACATATAGAATTTTGATAAAGGCCAATCTCTATAAATTCATAAGGGTATTGAATAGTGAGGAAATTTATTTTTTCTTGCATTTTTGTTGTTGTAAAAAAATCCCAAAATGATCGTACTCTAATGTTTTTTCTTTTTTCAAAGAAACTTTACCGCAATTGAGGCATTTCCACCCTTCAAAATTTAAAAAGTGATCGAAGAATGATTGTTGGATCATAAGTCCATTGCATTTTCTGCATTTCATTATTCTCTCCACACTATTTTAAAAATGCTTGCTCATCAGTTTCTTTTTAATGTATTTTAAGAAATAGTTATTTTAGATGTCAATCATTTTGTGAATTAAAAAGAGGTAGGTAGGATTCTAAAATGATAGCTGCTGCGATAGAATGTTGTTGTAGCTTTTCTTCTTTGCTTCTTGCAGATTTTATTTTTGCCGCAGATTTACTTGTTAAACGCTCATCCCACAAGACCCATTTTTTATCAGAGAATTGGGTTTCGAGTTGTTCTTTTTTTGTGATAGTAATTTGTGTTTGTCGACTATCGGTGCCTTTTAAGGTCTTTGGTAAACCAACCACAACTGTTGAAATGGCTTCTTTTGCAAAAACTTGTTGCAAGAATTTTTTTAAGTCTTGAGAAGCTACTGTTTGATAAGGGCGTGCAAATAGTCTTAAAGCATCAGTAATGGCTGATCCTGTCCATGCGTCGCCAATATCTAAAGCAAGTATTTTCATAAAACTCCTTGTGAAAAATAGATCTTTTTTAGAATACCATGATTATGAAATATCTTACACTTTTTTTATTTTAAGCTATGCTCAAATGATAAATTAATTCATTTTCGCATAAAAGGATCAGATTATGTATTTCACATGCGAGCAAATAGCAGAAGTATTGTGGAGCTTCCCGGTTCTTATTGGGATTCTAGCAGTTTCTATTTTTGTAACTGTAGCCTTAAAATTCGTACAAATTACTTATTTTAAAGATGCCATTAAATCAGTGTTTTCATCTGCAACTTCAGCTTCTGAAAAAACAAAATCTGAATCATTAACTCCATTACAAGCTTTTATTAATACTCTAGGTGGAAATATTGGAAATGGTGCTTTAGCAGGTATTCCAACAGCAATTGCTACAGGTGGCCCAGGCTCAATTTTTTGGTTGTTACTCATGGCAACTTTTGCAGTTGCGCTGCGATTTGCAGAGGTTTATTTAGGAATGGCTGTTATTGGTAAACAACGATTTGGGTCTGCAAAAGGCGGCCCTGTGGTTTATTTGAGTATGTTACCTGGTGGGCGTTATCTTGCTTATATATTTGGAATTTTGTGTTTAACATATACATTTGCCTCTGGGAGCATTGTGCAATGTAATGCAGTGGGGTTAGCTATTTATAAAGCTTGGAATATCCCTCAAATGTGGACAGCAATGTTTATTATGGCATTTGTTTTGTATGTAATGTTTGGTGGTTCTGCGCGCATTGTGCGTGTGCTTGATAGAATTGTTCCTTTAAAGGTTTCTTTACTTCTTGTTTCAGCATTGATCGTGCTTATTTATCATTATGCTATGATTCCTCATGCATTATATCTTATTTTTGCCAGTGCGTTTACAGGAAAAGCTGTAGCTGGTGGTGGGATAGGCTTTGCTGTACAAAAAGCTATGTCTGTGGGATTTCAGCGCAGTATTTTTGCACATGAGGCAGGGCTTGGAACTGCTGCTGTTGCATTTGGTAATACTTCTGGTGAACATCCTGCAAAAGATGCAATTATGTCTACACTTGGTGTATTTTTAACCGTGCATGTTATTTGTTTTCTTGTCGCTTTATGTGTTTTAGTGACGGGTGTATGGCAAAATGGAGAATCAAGTTCTGCATTAATTATTAGTGCCTATGAAACTGTATTTGGAAAATTTGCTGGATGGATCATCACCTTCCTTACAATTAATTTTGGGGTAAGTGTATTTGTATCGTATGCATATATTGGAAGACAATGTTGGGAGTTTTTGACTAATAAACGATATCTTTTACTTTTTTCTATTTTATATGCTTTAGGTGCAGGCCTTGGCACTGTGCTTAATGTTTCATTAGCATGGTGTTTGAGTGATATTGTTAATGCCGCATTATTTGTTGTTAATATGATGGGAATATTGTGGTTCTTGCCAGTAATTAAAAAAGGTTTATTAGCTTATAAACGAAGTTGAAGAACTATGAAACAGATTAAATTACCCTTAATTTATCCCGTTACAAGTCATAGTGAACATGTAGGAAAAGATTCTACATTTGTTGCTATGAAAGGGCAGAAAACTGACGGTCTTTATTATGTGGTATCTGCGCTTGAACGCGGAGCTCGTGAAATTGTTATTCAGGATGATGTGCAAGTTCCTGCTTTAGTAGATCAAGAAATTGCAGAAGCTGGAGCAACATTAACGCGTGTTCCAGATTGCAAAAAAGCATTAGCAGAGTTTGCTGCACAAAAAAATGGATTTCCTAGTAAAAAATTAAAAATAATTGGAGTTACTGGTACTAAAGGTAAAACAAGTACAAGTTATATTTTGTATCAACTTTTTCAAGCAGCGGGCTATAAAACAGCACTGTTAAGTACTGCAAGCAAACTTATTTTAGATCAGCAAATTTCTTTAGAGCTTACTACGCCACAAGCAGATCATATTCAAGTTTTTTTACGTACTTGCGTTGAGCATGAAGTGCAAGTGGTGATTTTGGAAGTTTCTGCACAGTCATTGAATTTGCATCGAGTGGCAACTATTGAGTTTGATGGCATTATATTCACTAATTTTTCTTATGAACATTTAGAATTTTTTAAAAATATGGATGAATATTTTGCAGCAAAATGCGCTTTGTTTACTCAACTTAAAAAAGATGGCATTGTTTTTGTTAACTATGATGATTCGTATGGCAAGGCTTTATGTGATATGCATCCTGAATATAAAAAGTATTCATTGCAATATATGGATGCTGATATGTATGCAATGCCAAACACGAATAGCAATTTGAAATTAGATGTTTATAAGCCTGGCGGAGTGCATCATATTTCTACGCATTTATATGGAAGATTTAATGCTTATAATATGCTTGCAGCTATTTCAATGGCACGTGCTTGTGGAATATCATTTGAAAATATTGTACAAGGTGCTGATAAAGTTCATAGTATTCCTGGGCGTATGGAGCGTTATGAATTGCAAAATGGCGCAGCATGTTTTATAGATTACGCACATAACCCATCTTCATATGAAGCTGTTCTTTCTACGCTGCGCGGTATGACTGATCATTTAATCGTGGTGTTTGGAGCAGGTGGGGCGCGTGATAGAGGCCGTAGACCTTTAATGGGAGAAATGGTTGATAAATTTGCAGATGCTGTAATTTTGACTGCTGATAATCCTCGAGGAGAAGATCCTGAAGAAATTATCAATGATATTGTACGTGGATTTTCTGTTGATACAAAATTAACAATCTTACGAGAAATTGATAGAATGTGTGCTATAGAGATGGCATGTCATATGTCACGCAAGGGAAGCATCATTGCCATATTAGGAAAAGGTAATGATGAATATCAAATTATTGGCGATTTAAAATTTGTTTTTAAAGAGCGAGTAATTATACAGCAATTTATATAAGTTCTTAAAATCTGTTTTTGGCTTTACAAAGCCTTATTTCCTCAGTATTTTAATACATGAATGATTTCGTTTTTTAATTCTTAACTCCAATGAGGTGTTCTTTATGTCCATAACCTGTTTATACCAAACTTTTGGTGGAGCAGCATTTTTAGGATTTATCGTTTTGGTAATGCTTTATAAAAGTATTACTCGTATTACAGTTGATAATGATAAAGCTAAAAAAATCGCTGCTGCAATTCGCTTAGGAGCTATGACGTTCCTTAGAGAAGAATATACAATCATTATTTCAACGATTCTGGCGATTGCTGGGGTTATGGCTTATTTAACTCACACTTTCTATCTCCCAGGGGTATTTGTTTTGGGCGCTGTGCTTTCAATGCTCACAGGCTTTTTAGGAATGCTTTCTGCGACAGCTGCGAATGTTCGTACAACGATGGCTGCAAAAAATGAAGGCCAACATGCTGCGCTTCTTGTAGCATTTTTTGGTGGTGGGGTTATGGGCTTTGCGGTGGCAAGTTTTGGCCTTGCAGGCGTCTTATTCTTACTTTATTTTTTTAAAGATTATTCAGATTTCGTTCATATTCTTACTAGTTTTGCGGCCGGTGTAAGCTTAGTAGCTTTTTTTGCTCGTGTTGGTGGAGGTATTTATACCAAATCTGCTGACGTCGGTGCTGATTTAGTAGGAAAAATTGAAGCTGGAATTCCAGAAGACGATCCTCGCAATCCTGCTGTGATTGCAGATAACGTAGGAGATTGCGTTGGAGATACGGCTGGTATGGGCGCAGATATTTATGAATCATATATTGGAGCAATGATCTCTTCTATGATTTTAGCGCTTAATGCAGGGCTTGGTATGGAGTATGTCACTTTACCTTTAATGCTTTCAGCAATTGGTTTGGTGGGATCTGTAGTTGGACTTTTAACTGCTTTAGTTATTAAGCAATCACCAGCAGCTTTATTAAGAAATGCAACCTATGTTGCGATTGTAGTTTTCTTAGCTGGTGCATATCAATATATTAATTATGCACATATTAATTTTGATTTATTTATTTCAATTGTTATTGGATGTTTGAGCGGTATTATTATTGGTTTAATTACTGAATATTATACAGGCAGCACTCCTGTGGAAAATATTGCACGTGCTTCTGAATCTGGCGCTGCAACAAACTTAATTTATGGTTTATCAGTTGGCATGGAATCTACTGTGCTTCCAATTCTTTTCCTTTGTGCTGCAGTGCTTGGAGCATTTGTATATGGAGGCGGATTATTTGGAGTAGCACTTGCCGCTGTAGCAATGCTTGCAACAGTTGGGATTACCATGACTGTTGATGCATATGGTCCTATAGCTGATAATGCAGGCGGTATTGCAGAAATGTCTGGCTTTGGTAAATCAGTTCGTGATATTACCGATGGTCTTGATGCTTTAGGAAATACAACTGCTGCAATGGGCAAAGGATTTGCAATTGGTTCTGCATTGCTTACATCAATTGCTTTATTCACTGCATTCTCACAGCAAGCGCATTTAGATATGATTAATGTTTTAGATCCATTTGTTCTCGCAGGAATTTTTGTGGGCGCAATGATGCCGTTCTTAGTTTCTGCATTAACAATGCGTTCTGTTGGCGATGCTGCTTTAAAAATGGTGTTTGAAGTACGCCGTCAATTTAAAGAAATTCCTGGCTTAATGGCAGGAGCTGCTGAGCCTGATTATGCACGTTGCGTAGGGATTGCAACAAAAGCATCTTTACGTGAAATGATCTTGCCAGGATTTTTAAGTGCTGTTACCCCAGTAATTGTGTTTTATGTTCTTGGTGTTACTGCTTTAGGCGGAATGCTTGTGGGAGCGACTGTTGCTGGTGTATTGCTTGCGCTTATGATGGCAAATGGTGGCGGTGCATGGGATAATGCTAAAAAACTTATTGAATCAGGTAAGTTTGGCGGCAAAGGATCTAATGCTCATAAAGCTGCTATTATTGGTGATACAGTTGGAGACCCTTTCAAAGATACTTCAGGACCTGCGCTTAATATTTTAATTAAGCTTATGTCTGTCATATCTTTACTTTTAGTAGGATAAATTTAGGATAAAAAATAGGGATGCGATTTTTGCATCCCTATTTTTATTTTTTATATTATCTTAATTTTCTCATTGTCATAAGCACAATCATTAAAAATAGTTTTCTTGAGATTTTATAAAAACTTGCTTCACTTGATGTACCTATTTACACAAGATACAGAAACGAGTTTGGCATGATCAGCACTTCCAAGAAAAAATTCTATATATTGTATAGTTTTATAATTCTTTTATATCCTCTTTTTATACGCCTAAAAGAACAGGAACTCGATTATTTTACCCAGGCTTTAGAGTTTATTCCTTATGCAGCGCAAGCAGCCACAGCAGCAAAAACAGTTGCTATTGCTTTCGTAGCAGCTCAATCTGTGACAGCTGGTTTGCTTTCTAGAAGA
>Ga0172380_10000921_pt1 | contig 52900 bp, 48 predicted proteins | sample Leawe162metaG_FD_119747 | JGI IMG/M metagenome (GOLD analysis project Ga0172380, IMG submission 119747) | Leachate microbial communities from a municipal landfill in Southern Ontario, Canada - Leachate well 162 metaG | ecosystem: Engineered > Solid waste > Landfill > Unclassified | place... | reverse complement strand
TGGTGGCTGGGTACTCGAATCCCAAGTGAGAGTAGTAGGCCAGTTCGTACCACTTATCTCAACATTGTTGCCCTTCTCGACTTGTGTGCCGTTTACATCGAATATCTTTATACTACTTTTGGAAATAGTAAATGCTTTGTCAAGATATACTTTCGTTGTGACTAAACTACTTGTCGGCTGTGGGTATGGCGAAGAGTTGTAGAAGTAGGGTGATATTTCGGTTTCTTCAATACTACTAATCCCATTATCTAGATTTAAGGTAAACCAATAGTTTCTATATTCATGTTTATCATCTGAATAAGCAAATAGACTTCTTGACTCAAAACGTCTAAAGTACCTTTGAACAACTTTACCATTATCCGGAAATTGAATTTTCTCTATTTTGCTTATATCATCATTGACTCCTAATAAGTAAAGAGTATCATTAACAACAATGTTCAATGTATCCTTATAAAAGTCAAAAGCATCCGTTATTCCGTTGTCTAAATTAGTTAGTTTGTTATGAACTAGTGTATCAATCGTTTTACTTCGGATATCAATTCTCTGAACAGTGAATAATGAATCTTTTTTAGAATAAAGAAAAGTTATCAGGTAATCGGTCTCTTCTGTTTTAGCTATTCCTGATGCTCTGTAATTTGGCGTAGAATAAGTGCTAAAATTTTATTCATCAAGCCACACTGTGTCTGCCTTTGAATGGGAATAGATAGCCAAATCTTCCCAAACTTTTCCATCTGGGGATGTCTGTACATAAGTCTTCTTAAAAAAACTTGTATCCTGATTTATTCTATAATATGTATTGTTTGAAAACCCAGTCTTCAAGTTCCTTGTTACTGAATCTTTGGAGTTTGAGACCATCTTCAAATTTAAATCAAACACTTTTAGCTCATTCTTATGAGACACAAAAGTTTTGAAATATGATGCTATCATATATCCATCATCAAATTTCTCAAACCCTGTGATTTGCACATAGTCTAGCAGTTCAGTACTAATTATTATTTCTTTTTGAAATGTACTCCCAAAATCACTTGAAGTTAAAAGCAATAACTCTGACTTATTTATTTGGTTAAAACCAAGTATCTGAAGTTCATTAGTCTTTGTATCATAATTCTCATATAGAATATTGACGGATGCAAAATTAGTATCCATATCAATTTTAGATACTCGACTTGTATTAGGGTCTAACGTGTAGTAGTTAGTCCCATTCCTATGTAATGCTTTATCATCTTCTATTCTTATTGGTAAATGCCCACCTAGAGTATTGAAATTCTTATAGTCTGATATTCTTTTACTTTCGTCTAATTCACTATTATATTTAACTACAAACTTATTATTTGAAACGAAATAGAAATCATCTTTATATTTAGCAATGTCATTAGTTGACACAGTTCTATCTTCAACATTACAATCGACCTCACCTATATATTCTGCTTTTACGTTGTTTTCAATTTTATAAATACTATAGAATGGAAATTTTTTGTTTTTTTGTAGGGCATTGAAACTATATAAATAGTTGTCGAAAGAATGAAGATAATATATACTTGGATCTAAGTCACTAAATAATTCTGGATTTTTTCCAGAGGATAAGAATACTCTTATATTTCTTTCCTCATCTATTTCTAATAAATCACTGTTTGATACAACATAAATCATATTATTTGCATAGAGTATTCTTGAAATTCCAAATTTACTATCTTCTATTGGAATTTGTTCTAATAGGTCTAAACTCATATTATAAATGAGAACTTGATTATCTACGAAAGTGTAAATTTTATTATTATTAACTTGAAGGGGTGGATTACTATTTAATGTACTCTCAGAGTTATAATTTACCTTAGATCTAAATTCTAATCCGATTCGGGAACTTATATTAAAATCATTGTCAAGTACGATTAAGTTATGCTGAGTTCGTACAACATAAAACTCACTTGATAAATCTATAAAGATAATGCTGTCATTCACATTAATTTCTAAATCCCAAGTCTTACCGTTATCAACTGACGTTTTAACATCTCCATCTTCCATAAATGCAACCAATGAATTTTCTTTATGCACCATATTGACTATGTTTTGACCACCATCAATTTGTATGTCATCCCAAGTATTACCTTTGTCGAATGATAGGTTCGCTACACCTAAATTCCCATAAGCTATCACAACTTCTTCATAAGCATTAACACCTTTTACATCATATATAAAAGGTGTTATATTGCTTATTTGAGAGTAGCTACTCACTATCGATAAACACAGGAAGACAATCAAAAATAAAATATTTTTTTTCATAAAGACACCTCTTTTATACATTTACAATATAATATCACAATATAATATCACAATATAATATCACAATATAATATCACAATATAATATCACAATATAATATCACAATATAATATCACAATATAATATCACAATATAATATTCTTCAACTTAATATCAAAAAAAAAGCAGAACCAAATTGATTCTGCTTTCTTAGATATATTCTTTTATATACTTGTTTTACCTACCAAAGGCGTGTCTGAGGGACATAAACCCAACTGTACCGAAGCCAAGTAGGAATAGAATTTGGAATGGAATAGCAGCTATTTCTAGGTGATAAACAGAGTAGCCAATACCAACCATAAAGTATAGCGTTAAAAGCAATTCTACAGCTACTAATAAAGTAACTTTGTTTTGTCTGTATTTCTTTTTGATTACTGTTCTCGGAGCTTTGTCGCCATCTTTCGGTGTACGAGTGAACTCAGATTTCTTGCCGATTAATGCTTCTATTACTGCTTTTGTGTTGTTCACAGCCAAGCCCATAGAGCCAGCTAAGAAAACCGGGAAAAGCAGGATTCTCTTTCTCCAATCAAGATGTATGGCTTTTTGACCGTACATATAGAATAAGAAAGTGGATATAGATGCTAATACGAATATAGACATTAGTGAGTATATATTGTCATAGCCAGTAGTTGTGTTTTTGATCATCACTATTGGTATATTGAGCATAGCCACTAATATAATGAATGGGAATACTATATTACTTGTTAGGTGAATAAAGCATTCTAATTTTACTTTCGCAGGTATTTTCGCTTTCCAAACCATTGGTAAAAGCTTCATTGCTGTTTCCACTGCCCCTTTAGTCCAACGGAATTGTTGTGTTTTAAGAGCGTTGATATCGGCAGGTAATTCTGCTGGTGAAGTTACATCGTTCAAGAACATGAACTTCCATCCTTTCAATTGAGCACGGTAGCTCAAATCAAAATCTTCAGTTAGAGTGTCGGCTTGCCAGTTACCTGCATCTATTATGCAAGAAGTTCTCCATATACCAGCCGTACCGTTGAAGTTGATGAAAAATCCAGCTTTGTTACGAACTTGTTGCTCTATAACAAAGTGTCCGTCTAGTGCTATTGCTTGCGCTTTAGTTAAGTATGATTGGTCACCGTTTAGGTGTTCCCATCTTGTTTGTACCATTCCTACATTCTCATTTTGGAAGTGAGGTACAGTACGTTTTAGGAAGTCGCTATTTGGTACAAAGTCAGCATCGAAAATAGCTACAAATTCTCCTTTCGCTATTACAAGTCCTTCTTTCAAAGCACCTGCTTTGTAACCTGATCTATCTACTCTGTGTATATAAGTAATATCGAATCCTTTTTTCTGATACTCATCACATAGCTTTTTAGCTAATGCCTGAGTCTCATCAATCGAATCGTCAAGTACTTGAATTTCCAGCTTGTCTTGAGGATAATCAATCTCACATACGGATTTGATTAGTCGCTCGACCACATATAGTTCATTGAACATAGGTAGCTGTACGGTAACTACAGGCCAAACTGCGGGATCTTTTAGGTCGGGCATTTCCTGTTTACGAGTTTTTCGGTAGTAGTGTAGTAGCACGATTCCGTGGATACCGAATCCAAAGAGTATAGTAAGTGCGACGAAGTAAATAGCTATTAGTAAACTTTCCATTCGGAAATTAAATACCTTTTTGTAACTAAAATAAACAGCAAATCTATGAAAAAATTAAATAATACGAAACAAGTATATTTCAATTTTCGTTATAATTCTGCTTCAAAAATATAACTTATCTCTTTTTGAACTTTTATCCAAATATGGTGATAAGTTGAAAGTGTAACTCTACCACCCCGATACTACTGCTAGCAGCACGTCATTGGCTATTTGCTCTAGGATTACGTCTATTGCTTCATTCCTGTTAGCCAATGCATTGTTCAATTCATAGTTCTGATAAGCAGAGAAATCTTTATTCCAAATCTCTTTGCGTTTTACATTGTCATAGTAAACCGCCTTGCATCGCACTGTTACTCGTCTCTCCGTTTCTATCGCACCGCTTGAAACAGCGATTGGTGCATCAGAAATATTGACGATATTAACTTCCAACTTGGCATCGCCACCAGCTGTTTCGTTGATATTGAACGAGTTATCACTTCTGAACTCATCTATCAGCGATTGTGCTAATTTGTCACGGAATAGGGGATTACCATATCCCGATTGGTCTAATACTGGCTGTATATATATTGACTTCAAATGAGCAGGTATATTCCCACCAGTGAATGAGTAGCAACCGCTGAGCAATAGTATTATACTTAATAAAAGATATTTTTTCATTGATTCGTTATATATTGCTTTATAAATGAGTTCATTTTTCTTTCGCTTCCAACTGTTGTACGAGGGCCGTGCCCTGGGTAAAGTGCATACTCATCAGGCAAAGTCAGGATTTTTTCTTTAATGCTATCCATCAATTCCGAGAAATCACCACCTGGAAGGTCAGTTCTACCAATGCTTTGCTTGAATATAGTATCGCCAACTATCACGGTTTGCTTCTCATCATTAACAAATATGACACCGCCCTCTGTATGACCGGGGGTTTCTAACACTCGGAACTTCGCATGTCCGATTATCAGCTCATCACCTTCTTTCAGATACTTATCGGCCTTTATTCCTCGCATATCAAAAGGTAGTGGGAATCCACCAACATAAGCATTAGGGTCGAGCAATCTATACTCATCATCCTCGTGTAGATAAACCGGTACATTATGCTGATCACGCAAATCGGGCGCATCAGCAGTGTGATCCCAATGCGAGTGAGTGAGCCAAATCTCTTTTAGCTCAGCTCCATGCTCTATCAGTGTACGATTGATGAATTCCAAACTACTAGGAGGTACGTCTATTACAACAGCATAGTTAGTTGATTCGTCTATAATAATATAAGTATTGGTCAAAGCAGGACCAAATTCATCGTAAATAAGCTTCATCTATTTTATTTTCTTAAATTTGTGAAAAGAAAAAATAATAATGTCATTAAAACATTATAAAACTAATGAAAATTTGAACTATTAAAAAAGGATTGAATAATGAGTACAGTAATTTTATCAGCAGTGAGAACTCCAATCGGTGGATTTTTGGGTGGATTATCACCTCTAACAGCACCACAATTGGGTGCAGAAGCTATCAAAGCAGCTATTACTAGAGCTGGTGTAAAAGTCGAAGATGTTAACGAAGTAATAATGGGTAACGTACTAACGGCAGGTGTAGGACAAGCTCCGGCACGCCAAGCCGCTATATACGCAGGATTACCAGTATCAGTAGAATGTATGACTATCAACAAAGTATGTGGCTCGGGTCTGAAAGCTGTTATGTTGGCTGACCAAGCTATAAAAGCTGGCGATGCTACTACTATAGTCGCTGGTGGTCAAGAATCAATGTCGAACTCACCACACCTACTAATGGGGTCAAGAAATGGCTTCAAAATGGGTAATACGGATCTAGTTGACTCTATGGTAAATGACGGCCTATGGGACGTTTACAACAAATTCCACATGGGGAACGCTGGCGAGATGTGTGCAAGTGATCACGATTTCACTCGTGAAGCACAAGACGAATTCGCTATTAGCTCGTACAAAAAAGCGCTAGAAGCACAAGAAAATGGCTACTTCGCTGAAGAGCTAATCCCGATAACTATATCTGATAGAAGGGGAGACGTAGTAATAGACAAAGATGAAGATCCAGGAAAAGTTCGATTCGAAAAAGTGCCAGAACTACGCCCAGTATTCACAAAAGACGGTACTATAACTGCTGCAAACGCTTCTAACCTGAACGATGGTGCGTGTGCGATAGTAGTACAAGACGAAGAAACTGCAAAAGCAGCTGGCCGTAAGCCATTGGCTAGAATCATAGCTCACTGCTCGCTCGCGCAAGCACCTGAGTGGTTCACTACTGCACCGACTTCTGCTATCCAAAAAGTATTGAAAAAAGCGAATATGCAAATCGGCGATATCGACTTATTCGAAATCAACGAAGCATTCTCAGTAGTGCCTATGCACTCTATCAAAGAGTTAGGAATAGACAGAGAGAAAGTAAACATACACGGTGGAGCTGTGGCTATGGGTCACCCAATCGGCGCATCTGGAGCACGTATATTGACTACTCTAATCTATGCACTGAAACGCACAGGCGGCAAATACGGCATAGCTACTCTATGTATTGGTGGCGGCGAAGCTAACGCAATGATAATCGAGATTCTATAATCTCATTATATAAAGCGAATTAATTTTTACGAACCCCAGCAGATATGTTGGGGTTTTTTTGTATATTTGAATCAATATGAAGAATATAGATAAAGAAAGTATCGAGAATGCTTATCGCCTATTCAAGTCGGGCGATATAGACACTATTGAAGTTGGAACTTCCATTGCAAGCACAATTGTGCTAAAGTTTTAGAATAATTTTTGAATTAAAGTCTTAACAGTAAGGTACTGCATGATAACAACTAATGTTATACAAAGAGTCTTTCATCTTCGCTATGGAGGTGGCACTGGAACTTGCTTTGCAATTGATGTGCAAAACAAACAATATTTAGTAACGGCTAAACATGTAATTGATGGATTTCAAAACGGGAATCTAATTGAATTATACTACAATGGTAATTGGGAAACATTATCTGCAAATATAGTGGGACATCACGATTATGCTGATGTTTCAGTAATTACAGTTAATCAAATTCTTGCAAGATTACCTTTGGTACCTGATGCTGGTGGAATAACATACGGACAAGATACATATTTTCTAGGTTTCCCATATATGATTCAAGATGAAAGGGGTAGTAAAATCAATAGAAATTTCCCAATGCCCTTAGTCAAAAAAGCCACATTATCTGCAATAATTAGTGACCAAGTTGGAAGCTATCTTTTACTTGATGGTTATAATAATCCGGGATTTTCAGGTGGACCAGTAGTCTTTAAAATGCAACATACAAATGAATTTAAAGTTGCGGCAATAATTTCAGGTTACAAATATGTTGATGAACCTACATATCAACAAAACCAGCAAACTCCTATAATATATAGAGCAAATACGGGTATAATAATAGCTAACAATATTGACTATGCTTTGGAGTTAATAAAAATTAATCCAATTGGCGTGGAATAAATCACACTCTTAACAATATCTATAATTATTAGTTAAAAATCAAATAATCATTAAATACTTTTTGGCTATTACAAAACTTCATAAGTAAAATAGAATTAGAAAAAATAGAATAACAGAAATATGGATATAAAAAGTAAATTAGAAGATTGGATAAATAAAACTGGATACCCTCTAGAATTAATAACAGAATCAATATTATTCGAATCAGATTATAACATAATAAATTCACATATTTATCATGATACTGAAAATAGTATTTATAGAGAACTAGATTTATTTGCTACTAAATATTGGGGTAAAGATAACAAATTAGGTTTTAATTTTAATTTAATTATTGAATGTAAAAAATCAACCAAACCTTTCTTACTCCTGACTAAAAATTCATCCACATTAGACAATTTTTCATTGGGGGAAATTTATGGAATAGATGATATAATGAGCAGGGTTATGTTGTCAGGTAGTCCTAAAACTATATCTCTACCCGAGAAAACAGGATATGGGTTTAAATTAATACAAGGTTTCACAACAAGTGATGAAACTATCTACAAAGCAATAAATACAATTATTAAATCTTATAATTATTATCAGGAAAATGAAAACGAGAATGAGACAGATCACAAAGAAGAAAACCTTCATTCAATTGGGATTCCACTATTAATAATTGATGCGCCTTTTTTCTCACTTTATATAAATAAAAATTCAGGTGTAGTAATTAATGATATTGAATGTGGCATTTTACGTGTAAAAACTCATCTAAGTAGATTTGAACATGAACCTGTTCCAATTATTATCATTCAAAAAGAATCAATAATTAAATTATTAAAATCGATTGATGAATTTGGAGAATCATTCTATAAATATTTGATTTCTAATCCAGAGTATAATATAAATAATATAGACAACTTAGAAATTGAATTAGTTGAGAAAAAAAACAAGGACTGATAATTTTTTGTTTCACTACCCCCTCCCGCAAATAAGCCCCTCATTCGCCGTAAATAATACGGCAATTAATTTGCTTTACGGCAAATAATCATTATATTTGCAGTATAATATACGGCAATTAGAAAATGACAAAATATATACATCAACGAAATGATTGGCCTAACTTCAAATGGGATAACGAAACCTTGCTTCCTTATGTGAGCAAAGGGCGTGATTTGCTAGGCAGATTAATCGGTAGAATGGAAGGTATTGGCTTTGAGTTAAGAGAAGAGGCTGTACTCAATACTATAACTGATGATATAATCAAGACTAGTGAGATAGAAGGTGAGGTCTTGAACCCAGTTGAAGTAAGATCTTCGGTCGCTAAAAAGTTAGGAATGGATTCACCAGAGGTGCATATAGTAAGCCGAAATGTAGAAGGCATAGTTGAGATGATGCTAGACGCAACTCAGAACTACGATGAACATCTTACCAAAGATCGACTATTTGGTTGGCATTCTTCACTTTTCCCAACTGGTAGAAGCGGTATGTTCAAAATCACAGTTGGTGATTGGAGAGATGGTGAGCATGGTTCTATGCAAGTTGTTTCTGGTCCAATGGGTAGAGAGAAGGTACACTACACCGCTCCTGAGTCGCATCTTTTAGAAAATGAAATGAACAAGTTTTTAAACTGGTTTAACACTGATGAAAATATGGAACCAGTGATTAAATCCGCAGTTGCTCATTTATGGTTCGTTAGTATTCATCCATTTGACGATGGCAATGGGAGAATAGCCCGAGCTATAGCAGAAACTCAGTTAGCTAGAGCCGACCGAACTAAACAAAGATTCTATAGTATGTCGGCACAGATTATGAAATACCGAAAAGAATATTATAATATTCTGGAGTCCACTCAAAAGAGCAGTATGGATATAAGCCAATGGCTTGTGTGGTATTTTGAGCGTCTGACCGAAGCACTAGAAGCAACCGATGAAACATTATCAAAAATATTGCTTAAAGCAAAGTTCTGGGAGCTACATAAGAATACTCAATTCAATGAGAGACAAGCCGAAATTGTTAATAAACTCTTAGGTGATTTCGTTGGTAAACTACATTCATCCAAATGGGCTAAGATGACGAAAGTACATAGAGATACAGCTCGTAGAGATATCCAAGATTTGATAGAAAAGGGAGTTCTCTCAGATTCGGGCGAAGGTGGAAGAAGCACTAATTACATACTTAATCTTCCTGTAATTTGAGCAAATGAAACGCAGAAAAATGTTAGTGATTTTTCGTAATTTACTCAACTATTATTACAACAATAATTGAAATTTAGGTGTAAAGTGATTTATAGAGAAGCTAAGATTGAAGATATAAAGCAAATACAAACCGTAAGGAATTCTGTTAAGGAAAATACATTGTCCAATCCAAATTTAGTTTCAGACGAAGATTGTAAGGAATTTTTGACCGTCAGAGGTAAAGGTTGGATATGTGAAATTGACAATAAAATAGTGGGTTTTGCAATTGTAGATTTGAAAGAATATAATATTTGGGCAATATTTATAGATCCAGAGTATGAAAATAGGGGAATTGGGCAAAAGTTGCATAATATTATGTTAGATTGGTACTTTGATCAAACAAAGAATAAAGTTTGGTTAGGAACTGCACCCAATACGAGAGCTGAAAAATTTTATAGAAAAGCTGGCTGGAATTATATCGGTTTACACGGAACTAAGGAAATTAAATTTGAGATGCCTTATGAGAAGTGGATTCAGTTAAATAATTGAAACCTCCCACTTTTTTCCGTATTTTACCCCTACTTTAATTAACTTTGCCCCATAGATTATGTGATGGAAAAAACAAATGCAAGCTTTAGTATTAAAAGTTGGGTAGAGTTGTATTCCGACCAACTATACACTTGGGCCTTTTACAAAACATCAGACAAGGAAACGGCTGAGGACTTAGTACAAGAAACATTTTTGGCAGCTATTAATTCGTTTGAAAAGTTTGAAGGTAAGAGTGAACCAAAAACTTGGCTTCTTTCTATTCTGAAAAACAAAATTGCTGACCATTTTAGAAAAGTATATCGAAGCAATGCCAACTGTGATTCTATAATCACATTATCTAAAAGCAACTTAATTTTTAGAACTCCCGACAGTGATGTTGGGGTTTTTTTGTATGTTTGAGGTATGAATAAACTCTTATGTAAATTAAATGAATAATATAATTTTCCTGTTATTATTGTTAGGCTGTTCTTCGAAGTCATTAATTGAGAACAAAATTACTCCAAGAATATATTCAGATATTACGAGTGATAATGACACACTTTATAGTTTTCTGGAGGGTAAGTTCGAGTATGGTTCACCGTGTGGATATCTCAATGGAAATGGTGATACTATAATTCAAAATGGTACTTTCGAAAAGTGTTTCACTGATACCTTTACTACATTTGCATTCGTTTACGATAAAGCGCTTTATGGTAATGGTATTGTAGCGATTAATCGTGATAAAGAAGTAATATTTGATGTTTATTTATTCGACAATGGCCCTGATTATTTTAGTGATGGGTTATTTAGAATACTAAGAAATGGTAAGATTGGTTATGCTGATATATCAGGTAAAGTAATTATAAATGCAGAGTATGAGTGTGCCTTTCCTTTTGAAAATGGAATAGCAAAAGTTGCTTATAAGTGTGAACCAATTCACGTAGATGATGAGCATTCAACTTGGGAAAGCGAAAATTGGTTATTCATCGATAAGAGTGGAAAAATAATTAAGTAAATGCTCGTAACTTGTAATTTTTATTAAAAATATAGTTAAAATATGTTAATTTGAATTATAAAAAAAAGAGATAAAAAATGGAAGACAGCAAAATGGAAGATTTAAAGACTCAGGAAGTTCCAGAAAAAAAAGAAAGAAAGTTTTTGAAATTTGTTATGAAGCATAAGTATTATGTTGCATTAGTAATAGTGATTATTGTTGTGTTGGCGTGGTCATTTATAAAAATGGCTATAATGGAGAGTGATTTTAATGAAGAAAAAGCACAGATTACTTCAAATTATGAATTGAAACTTGATAACTTAAATTCTGACAGACTAAAATTAACAGCATCAACTTTTTCTTGGGCTATTAGAGGTGAACTATTAAGAGAAAATAAAGAGCAGATTAACCAGTACTTTAACGAATTCATTAAAAACCCTGATATAGTAAAGTTACAGCTTATTAATTCAGAAACATCTATTGTGGAATTATCGACTGATAAAAAGGATGTGGGAACAAAAGTTACTAAATACAATTCGGTGCAAGAGCAAACAACTGTATCTGATTCTACAGAGTTTCAGATTGTAACTCCAATCACTGGCTTAAACAAAAAATTGGGTGTGTTTGTAATGCAAGTGAACAGTCTAAAACATAAATAAAAAATATCAAATCAACAATCTTTAGAAGTCTCAATCCCAACAGTGATGTTGGGATTTTTTTATTTATTCTTTGGGGGGAATTCGAATCTTCGTATATTTGGTTTAAAGTTTAGCATTTAATCAGGCGTAATTTGTTAGAAGATATAAAATATTGGTTCGTAAGTCATCCTATTTCAACAAATATCATTAAGTATTTGGTTTGGGTTATTCTAGTGTTCTTTATTATTGTGTGGGTAAGAAGGTTACTGAAAAAGAATATACCTGACAATAATATAAAATATAAAGCCCAGAAAGGAATTGAGATATTAGGTTATCTTCTTGTGGTACTGATTACAATTAACTATTTCACTGGAAGTATAAAAGATTTTGGCCTAGCTATAGGCTTGCTCACAGCTGGTATTACCATTACGTTGCAAGAATTAATCTTAAGTATTGCTGGTTCCTTCTATATATTCATAGTCAAAGTTTATAAACCTGGAGATAGAATTGAAATAAATGATATCAAAGGTGATGTCATTGATATAGATAGTATTTATACTACTATGATGGAAATTGGTAAATGGGTGACTAGTGATAATTATAGCGGCAGAATTGTAAAAATAAGTAATGCATTCGTCTTTAAAGGTCCAGTGTACAACTACTCACAGGATTTCCCTTTCGTGTGGGACGAATTTGATCTGCCAATAAGATATGGATCTGATATTGAGTTAACCAAATCTATAATAATCTCTGTAGCTCAAGAAAACCTCTCCGATTATGTAGAGAGATCTAAAGCTGGTTGGAAAGAAATAGTAGATAAATACTATATAGAAGATGCACAAGTTGATCCTACCTTAGCTATTACTATGACTGATAATTGGATTCAATTTAATTTGAGATACATAGTAGATTATAAAAAGAGAAGATATGTCAAACATCTGCTAAATGAGGAAATAGGTAAAAGAATTCAAGATACAAACGGAAAAGTAATTCTTGCCTCTGCCACTTTCGAAATTGTTAGAATACCGACAGTTAATCACAAAGAAGAAAAACCAAAATCTGACAACATCTAATTTTCTACTTTTTGTAGATGAGATAAGAATAGTCTCTGAATTTATTAATTCGTTTTTAGTTATCCATTAGGATAGGATTAAAAGTATAAATTATTGAGGTAAAAGTATAATGAATACTACACCCGGAGATGACAAAAGAATTTCGGAATTGACTTTTGCTTCCGTATATCCGCACTATGTTACTAAAGTTGAGAAGAAGGGTAGAACAGTTGAAGAACTACATCAAGTAATAGAATGGCTAACTGGATTCGATGAGAATAAATGTCGGGAGCTGATTGCTGAGGGAGCAACATTTGAGACATTGTTTGCAAAAGCAAAGCTTAACCCAAATGCTGAAAAGATAACGGGTGTAATATGTGGCTACCGAATAGAAGAAATCGAAAACAGTCTCACAAAACATGTTAGGTATTTGGATAAACTAGTTGACGAACTAGCCAAAGGACGTAAAATGGAAAAGATACTGAGGGTTTGAAAAATCAAATATATTTGCGATTGATGCGGAAATGGTGTATATTTGCATCAAAAAGAGGCTGTTATGTCTAGACAAAGTATATCTTTCACAAAACCCAACGATGATTGGTTGAAAAGCCAAGTGGAAAGTAACGAATATTCAAGCAAAAGTGAGCTGGTCAATGACTTGATTAGACAAGCGAGAAAGCAACAGGTAGAAATTGATTGGATTAGATCAAAATTGGAACGAGCAGAAGAGAGTGGGTTTACAAATAATAGCAAAGAGTCAATTTTAGCCAAATCTAAGTCCTTGCTCAATGGCTAAATATAGAATAAGCAAAGAAGCCGAGAAAGATTTAATTCGTATTCACCAGTATGGTGTGAAACAATTTGGTTCAATTCAGGCAGACAAATACTTCTATTCATTTTTTGATTATTTTGATTTAATCACTCAAAGACCGTATTCCTTTGAATCGGTTGGTCATATAAAAAAAGATTACAGGCGTTGTGTATGTGGAGTTCACAGTATATACTTCAGATTAAATAACAATGATGTTGATATAATGGCTATAATCGGCAGACAAGATTTGAGTGAACGATTATGAGTTAATCCGAATATTTTAAATAATTAATATATAAAATGATATGAAACTTAATTTTTCTAAAACATATTCAGACGAAGATGGAAAAGCTGATGAAGCAAAGTTAGGAATGATTTATGCTAATAAAGATGATTTGTTAAAGATATGTGAATTCTTTGAACAAGTTAAGAATCATATTTCAAAAAATGATATTTGTCATTTACATCTAAGTGATAGTTTTGATGGGTGGAAGAAGGGTAAACACATAGATTTAGAAGTAAATCTAGATTATAATCAGTAACCAAACAAATTCGAAAACCGATGAATAAAACAATACTACTCCTCTTTCTAATAATCTCATTCCATGTAGCCGAAAGCCACGGAACTAAGCCGATTAATATGAATGAAATCTTGGTTTCGTACAATTACGAAGGGCTGAACAGTAGTCAAGCGATTGGGATCGAGTACACAAAATCTATAGAGTGGTTGAATTTTGGTATTCTCTATGAGAATTGGTTTGTGAATAAAAGCTTCGATTCGAGCAATGAAGTTACAGGATTTGTTGGTGTTGGCTTATTTAATATACTCCAAGCCCAGTTCGGCTACTCTACTTTCGAGAACGCAAAGGTTAGGTTGCGTGCTGGCTTACCGATATTTTCTATTCTCAGCATCAAAAGTAATGATAAATCTGCTATTGATTTGAATGATTTTATGCTTTCCGCATATTATCACCATCGCTATGGAGAAGGAGCAAGTAATATTTATGGGCTGAGCTTTGGTTATACTTTTGATGGTGGGTTTTGAAGATTCTTTTTTAACCCAACGAAATCCCCTGACAGGCAAGGAAACCTTGCTTTCTCTCTAATAGTTTTAATATTTGTTTTTGAAATCTCATTGATTTATATTAAGTTATGCAATCCCTTTTATAATAAATGGGCTTTTCTAATAAATTGTTAGAGGAATAGAATGTCTGCTAATCTCAAGAAAATATATACAAAAGGTAAAGTTCAAATTATCTTTTCAGGTGGTACTGGAGCTCCATTAGTTGTCGAGGGGGCTGAAAGTATATGTGGTACTCCCCCAAATGATATTGTTGCTGTAGGTTATACTTTACAGAGTGTTGTTGATATACCTCCTGCTACAGTATGCTCAGTTGTTATTATTAATGCAACAGCAAGCCATATAAATGGACTTAATGATCTATATAATGCGCATAGTGTAAATAAAATTGAATTAGCAGTAGAAGCTACTCTCGAACCAGTATTATTTACTGAATGTCAAACTCTTTTTGGATGGACTGGTAGTCTTAGTAACTACTTCAGAGTAAAACATATATAAATAGAATTCTTATTTCTTTATCCAGTTTTCGAGTTTCTCATTGAACTCGGATTCTGGGTATTGTAGTGAGTCATAGTACTTAGCATCTTTTCTTTGTCTATACGCTTCGTATAGACTCACAGCACATGCTACGGAGATATTCAAACTCTGTATCATGCCTGCTTGTGGAATATTGAAATTCCCATCAGCTAGCCCAAGTGCTTCTGGTGAAACTCCCGCATGCTCGTTTCCGAAACAAAGAGCTACACCCTCCGTTAAATCTAAATCATAAAGTGAAACGGATTCTTCCCCTAGTGCAGTAGTATATATTTTCATCCCATTACTTCTAATAGTGGAGAAGCATTTTTCTACATCATAATATCTATATATGTTGAGCCATTTGGTAGCACTAGCAGCAGCATTTTTCCCAAGCTTTCGTTCTGTTTGCTCACCGTGATATAGTATATATACATCGCTGACACCTACTGCATCACACGAACGCAAGCAAGCAGCTAAGTTGTGCTTATCATTGATATTTTCTAGTATGATTGTAAGGTTAGGTTGTCTTTTTTGTAAGACTCTGGTTAGCTTTTCCAATCTTTTGGGTGTAGGTTCCATAACATAAAAAAGCAGTCCCTTTTGGAGGACTGCTAAGTAATAAGTTTTCTTAATCTTTATTTATCTGCTTCGCCCATAATCGGGTCTATCGAACCAATAATTGCAACTACGTCAGAAAGCATTGAGCCCTCTACCATTGGTGCTAATCCTTGTAGATTAGATGCACAAGCAGAACGAATTTTCAACTTCCATGGACTTCCGGTACCATCTGATACTATGAAGAACCCAAGTTCACCTTTTGGTGATTCGATTGCAGTGTAAGTTTCACCAACTTCTGGAGCAGCACCGTAGTTGATAAGCATGAAATCGGCAATCATCTCTTCCATTTTAGTATATACGTCTGCTTTTTTAGGTAAAGTCTTATTTGGAATATTTGCTCTGATTTCGCCCTTTGGCATTTTGTCTAATACTTGGTGGATTATCTTTATAGATTCAGCCATCTCTTTGATCCTTACCATATATCTTGCCATAGTATCACCATCATTTTCAACAATCACGTCGAAGTCTAATTCTGGATAAACTAGGTATGGGTCATCTCTTCTTAAATCTCTATTGATTCCTGATCCACGTAGTACCGGGCCAGTTAGACCGAGGTCAATACATTGCTGACCAGTCATAACACCTACTCCAGCCATACGATCTACGAATATTCTATTTCTGTGGACTACCTTACCGAAGTAATCTAACTCAGCAGGGAATTGGTTCGCCCAAGCTCTTATGCTTGCTAAAGTTTCATCGTCTATATCATTTGCTACACCGCCTATACGAGTGTAACTAGTTGTGAATCTTGCACCACATATTTTCTCGAATAGATCATATATTTTCTCTCTTTCAGTGAAAGCCCATAGTAGCAATGTCAATGCTCCAGTATCCATACATGTAGCACCCATCGCCATCAAGTGTGATGAAACTCGTGCTAGTTCCGATACTAATACTCTTACCCATTTCGCTCTTGTTGGTGTATCTATACCCATAGAGTTCTCTATAGCTAAGGCGATAGCTACGTTATTCATCATTGGAGCCAAATAGTCCAATCTATCTGTATGAGGGATGAACTCATGATAAGTGGTATTCTCAGCTAATTTTTCATATCCTCTATGTAGATAGCCAAGCTCTGGTACACACTTGATGATTGTCTCACCATCCATACGTAACAATACTCGGAGTACACCGTGAGTTGCAGGGTGCTGAGGGCCCATATTCAAGACCATGTCATTATCTAGGGCATCATCAAATATTAGCTCTGTATCTTTGTCCAGTAGCTCTTTGTATATTTTTTCTTGACGCTCTTCGTTGAGCTTAACTATTTCTAATTGAGAGTGTAAATTCATATCAGATATATATTTATGATTTCTTCTTTTATTGAACTTAATACGAAATTATTTTAAACTTCATGTGCGTCCATTTATTTTCACAAATTAAATAAAAAACCCATATTTTAAAAGTATTAGCAGTCGTATTGTTATAAAGTTTCTAAAATTGATAAATATGATTGGTATCTTTCGATATCTATTTCTCCTTCTTCGACTGCCTCTTTGACCATACAACCTGGCTCATGCGTGTGTGTACAAGGAGTAAATTTACATTCTTCTCGGTATCCAGTAAAGTCTTTGAAATACATCTGTAACTCTAGTTTCTCAAAATTCCATATCGCCAATTCTCTCAAACCGGGTGAATCAACTATCCTCGTATCGTCGTTCACATCGAACATCTGTACAAAACTGGTGGTGTGCTTTCCTTTCATGTGCTTTGATGAAACTTTGCCGACTGCTAATACTTCTTCACCTAATATGTAGTTGATAAATGTTGACTTCCCTACACCTGATGGGCCAGTAACTAGAGTTGTCTTACCTGCCAGCTTCGATTCTAGCTCATAGAGGTTATTCTTTTCTTCCATTGATATAAAAATTAGACCATAACCCAAATCTTGATATGGTTGCAAATCTTCTTTGATTAATGTCAAATCCATTAACTCTATTTTATTGAAACAGATTAAAGTTGGTATATCATACATTTCTGACGAAATCAAATATCTATCTATTAATCCTTTGTTATAATATGGGTCTGCTACTGCCATAAATATTAGAATTTGGTCTATATTTGCAGCAATTATCTGCTCATTATCTGTTTTTTTAACAGATTCTCGAGATAATTTGCTGTATCTTTCTCTAATTTCTAGTATTACACCCTGATTATTTTGCTCTAATAATTGATAATGCACTTTATCACCAACAGCAGCAACATTGATATTTTCGTAGGGAGTAATTACAGTTCCACCTAATATACATTCAACAAATTCCTTCGATTCTTCATCTTTTACCTTGTAATTTGACCCTAATGCAAGGTAAATAGTACCCTTTCTGGCATCAATCGGTACTTTTCCACTCTTTTTTGTCAAAATTCTTTTTATTGATTTTGATTTTCTGAAGGGTTCTTTGCTGAACTTTTGCTGGTTTTTCTTGTTTTGAGCCATATTATTTCACCGTGTGTAGTTTTCTACACACTTTTACTTGTTAGGATTATATTAATTCGTTAGTTTTGCTAAAATATAAAATAATCGGTTATAATTTGTATTATCGTTGGAAATTTAAAGATAAACCAAATGAAGAAACAGTACACAACTTAGCAAAATCACTTAAAATACCAAAGACTTTGGGAAGAGTTTTAGTTGGAAGGGGTATAAATACGCCAGAAGACGCAAATAAATTCTTTGTACCTTCAAAGAAAAATATCCACGACCCTTTCTTAATGAAAGATATGGATAAAGCAGTTGAACGTATATTAAGAGCCCGAGAAAATAAAGAGTCAATTTGGATCCATGGTGATTATGATGTCGATGGGACTTGCAGCACGGCTGCACTCTATAAGTTCCTCGAAAATCTAGGATGTAAAGTTCAGTTCTTCATTCCTGACAGGTTTCAAGATGGTTATGGCCTGTCAGAACGTAGTCTCAATGGGGCTAAGGAATTCGGCGCAACTTTGTTAATAACAGTTGACGTTGGAATAACAGCTATTAAAATATCGAAAGAAGTTAAAGCGGCGGGAATGGATTTTATTATCTGTGATCACCACGAGCCTGGTGATGATCTCCCGGAAGCTTACGCTATATTGGATCCTATCAGAAAAGATTGCGAATACCCTTTCAAAAGTTTAGCTGCTTGCGGCGTAGTATTCAAACTTATACAAGGATTGGCACAAACATTAGGCATACCGGAGAAAGCTTACGAATATCTAGATTTTGTGGCTATGGCTAGTGCTGCCGATATGGTACCATTAATTGGGGAGAATAGAACACTCGTTTACTATGGCTTAAAGAAAATCAATGAAAAAACTAGGCCTGGGTTAAAAGGACTTATTCACTGTACAAATCTGAAAATTGGTTCTATCACTGCAACAAATATAGTATTCGCAGTAGCTCCTATCATTAATGCTGCCGGCCGTATGGGAGAAGCTCTCCGCTCCGTGAAAATGATGATACAAGATGACGAAATACACGCTTTCCAAATAGCTCAACAACTAGAAGACGAAAACAGAAAAAGAAGGTACATAGATCAACAAACCTTTGAAGAGGCGATTCCGCTTGCTGAAAAGCAGCTGCAAGATGGGGCTAGATCACTCGTTATCCATCAACCGCATTGGCACGCAGGTGTAATCGGTATCGTGGCTTCTCGTTTGGTAGATAGGTTCAATGTACCGACAGTATTGATGACTACTATCCACGGTTATGCTAAAGGTTCATGCCGAAGCCCTAATAATTTTGATATATACTCTGCTCTGAAAAGAGCTCAGCATCTATTGATCGAGTTTGGAGGTCACCGACACGCGGCGGGACTTACATTAAATGAATCTGATGTTCCAGAATTAAGAAAAATAATCAATGCTTGTGCTGATGAGAATATATCTTCGGATATGTTAACTCACGAGATGGAAATAGATTCTGAATTGAAACTCAACGAACTATCACCAAATTTCATTTCGTCTCTCAATAAATTCGCACCTTATGGATATGCTAATTACAAGCCAATTTTCTTTTCCAAAGGCGTTACTTCGTCTAATGGAGTGAAAATAGTAGGACAAAATAATCTAAAATTCAGGGCTTTCCAGAACAATTTTGCAATTGATGCGATTGCTTTCGGATTAGCTAATAAATATGATATAGTTACGACAGGGAAACCATTCAATATACTCTATAATCTAGAGATAAATACTTTCAATGGTCAAAACACCCCTCAATTATTTATAAGAGATATAAAGCCACAAGATTAGAATGATAGCTAAGGAAAAAGCACTTTCTTTTGAAGAGGATATAAAGCTAAAGCTAAATGATTTTGAAAATACACATACGTTTCGCACTTTGCAAGCGTATGATATTTTCAAACATATTGTAAATACTGCTGTTATATACGAAAAGTCGTACTTTTCTGGACTACACGCCAAATTATTATACCTATACAATAAGCTAAATTTGCACCAAGAATTGATTGACAAAATCAATAATTACCGCAAGTATATTAACAAGTTAATTTCTACACCAACTCTCTATTGCTCCAAAGAAGATATGGAATCATCATTCCGTATTGCTCTTGCATTGCTAGATATATGTACCGATGGTATTGAAGATAGTGAATTGAAGAAATTCCTAGCCGAAGAGCCGATATTAACTTATACTCATTCACCAGAAGCAGAATTCAAATCATTCAAGTTAGTAGTAATGATGAAGAGTAAACCCGATAGCGAGAATAAAATCATATTTGGAGAGAGCGAAGAACTCGGCAAAGTTGCCATATACATGAACAAGACATGGGAATCACTTTGGGATTACGTAAAGCCATATAGCACAATCAACGTACTAGAAGTAGAGAAACATTACGAAAAAAATGGATACAGTGTCTTCTATTGCAATCCCAATACATTCCTAGTTTACGAAAGTGATTATCTGATTGATGTTACTGAAATAGCGAGTTGCTTCCAAAATAATGGTCAGTCCGAATATTTTGCGTTGCTTAACTGGTTGAGTGTTTCTTATCCATCTACTCCGATGATGGTTGGGAATATTGTCAATAATCTTTTCGATGCCATGATAGGAGAAGAGGAGATAGACAGTGAGCTTTATATAGAAAATGAATTATCTAAATCTCCGTTGCAGAATATATATCTACATAAATATGATAAGCAGAGCATCGGCAATATCAATAATGATGTGGAAACTATATATCACAAGCTAAAGAGAACAATTACAGATATTCCGAAAGGGGAGACGTTCATAGAACCTAGCTTTATATCGCCAGAATACGGGCTACAAGGAAGATTAGACGCTATGGTAGTAGATGAGGGTGATTCTAATAAGAAAGAGGTGATAGAGCTTAAATCAGGTGGGTTTCCAACTAAGAATGTACCTATTAGAACAGGAAATGATGTGACTTACTCACTTTCAACTTGGAGGAACCATTATGTCCAAGCTAGTTGCTATAATCTGATATTGAAATCCGTTTATACAGACAGATATGGTAACTCTTCAATATACTATGCCAAAGATGACAAACGACCTTTCAGAAATGCTCCAATATTAGCTGGGAACTTCCAAGAGATAATTGATCTTAGAAATAGAATAGTAGGTCTTTACTTCGATTTGGCAGGGAGGAGCTATAACTCAATTGGTAATCTGGTAACTGAATTAGAAAAATTCCCTCCAAGTTATTGGCAAAAGGATATAGATTTATTTATTGAGAAATTGAATAATTCTACGCCACTAGCTCATGAATATCTGAAAGAAATGCTTTCGTTCGTATTCCGAGAGTTGATAAGTAATAAAGTCGGAAAATACGCTGAAAGTCCCGATAGAGCATATAGTAATCTATGGTTAGAGGAAAGAAAATTCAATAACCGAAATACCTTGCACTCACTCAAATTAAATCAAGATGAATCGAATTTCGATAATTATCATCTTCGTTTTGATAGATATGATAATAGCGATCTCAACTTTCGAATAGGCGACCAAGTAGTTATTTACCCTACTACCGAAGAAGGTAATACTCTCCTCCTTAAAGAGCAATTATTAAAAGGTGTAATAAAGCTAATAGATAAATCTCACGTTGTTATTAGTTTGCGAAATAAGTTACTAGGTAAGAAGTTTTTAGAGCAGTATAGTAACTGGGCTATAGAGAGTGATTTCCTAGAACATTCATACAAGAAATTGCCATCAGTTATATTCGATTTTATTGATGATGCTGAATTTGATATAAAAATAGGTAAAGAAGAACAAATAATAAACGAAATTGAATTTGAGTGTGATTATCTGAATGACAAGCAAACGGAAGTGGTAAAGGCAGCTATTTCTGCAAATAGTTACTACTTGATACAAGGGCCACCCGGTACGGGAAAGACCTCTTTCGTATTGCGAGCTATACTGGAATATTATCATAATAATACTGACGATTGCATATTACTAACAGCTTATACTAATCGAGCTGTTGACCAGATTTGCTCGATTCTAAAAGAAAGAACTGATATTGATTTCATCAGATTGGGTTCAAGAGAGTCATCAGAACACGCTGGTGAGCTTCTCTCCAATCTCAGCAATGATTATAATAGTGTAGAGCTACAAGAAAAGTTCGATTCGACTAGAGTTATAGTTTCGACTGTTTCGTCGCTGCTTTCTCACCAAGAGTTATTCAAGTTAAAGAAATTTGGTTTAGCAGTGGTAGATGAGGCGGCACAAATACTAGAGCCGTTCATCATAAAAATCATTAATTACTCGAAAAAGTACATAATGATAGGGGATGAGAAGCAATTACCAGCAATAGTTAGCCAAACAGAATCGAATTTTATTATTGAAAATGAGCTGTTAGAAGAAATTGAGTTAAAGAATCTATCAGAATCATATTTCCAAAGAATGCTCCGCAATGCGAAAAAGAATGGTTGGGCTCATTCTCATGGTATGCTTACTCATCAAGGAAGAATGGGTGAAAGAATTATGGAACTTGCGAATGATCTGTTTTACCAAGGTAAATTGCTTCGGTTAACCAATGAGATAAATGCTAACGAGATTTTGGAATTTCATAATGTAGAACCTGAAGATACTCCTTATATAAATTATTCGGAAGCCGATTATATAGTAAGTTCTATAGTCAAAATTTCTGAATCTAAAGAAACAAGTAACCTCGAGATTGGTGTTATCAGTCCTTTCAGAAGTCAATGTGCTTTGATTCGCAATAAATTACCTTTCGAACTTCGAGATAAAGTTGCTGTTGATACTGTAGAGAGATTCCAAGGGAGTGAAAGGGATATTATTTTCATCTCATTTGCTGTGAATAAACCACATCATATACATAATATGTCTTCGACGGTATTCATAGATGATTGCGACATAGATAGAAAACTGAACGTGGCTATTACAAGAGCAAAACAGCGGCTCTACGTTACTGGCTGCCGAGAGGTTCTAGACCAATCACCAATTTATAAAAAATTTATCAATTTGTTAGTAAAAGAAAATTGATGATTTTGTATTTTTGTGAACTACTATATATTAAAAAAAGAAAACAATTAAGGAAGCGAGAAGATGGCAGGACATAGTAAATGGGCCAATATAAAGCATAGAAAAGGAAGACAAGATGCACTCAAAGGTAAGATTTTCACTCAAATGGGTAAGGAGATAACTATTTCTGCTCGTGAAGGTGGTGGGGATACTGATATGAATCCACGTCTTCGTTTAGCCGTCAAAAAAGCCCGCGATAATGATATGCCTAAGGATAACATAGAACGTGCTATCAAAAAAGGAACGGGTGAGCTAGAAGGGCAAGCTTTTGAGGAATATCGCTATGAAGGATATGGCCCAGGTGGTGTGGCAATAATTGTAGAAACTATATCTGATAATAAGAATAGAACAGTTGCAGAAGTACGAGCTTCATTCAACAAATATGATGGTAATATGGGTGAGACTAACTCGGTAGCGTGGAATTTTGATCGAAAAGGAGTTGTTACTATAAAATCATCTGGAGCAAGCGAAGAAGATTTGATGATGGAAACACTAGAAGCTGGTGGGGAAGACGTAGACTACGATACAGACAGTTCGAGAATAATATGTGCTTTGAATGATTATAATTCGGTTAATGAGTATTTCGATAAGAGTATTTTCGAAATTGAAGATAGTCAATTAGAATATATTCCAAAAAATAAAGTGAAAATCACTGACGTTTCTACAGCTAAAAAAGTAATGCTATTCCTTGATAAAATGGAAGAAGTGGACGACGTACAGAATGTATATAATAATGCTGACATAGACGACTCTGTTATTGATCAGTTAGATTTATAATGAGGGTGATAGGCATAGACCCCGGTTCTGTTATCTGCGGTTACGGAGTTGTGGATGTGGAGGGAAATAGCTTCAAATTAGTTGAATATGGAGTAATCAAAGCCAAACTCCAATCAGATGATTTTAACGGTAGATTGAAAATTCTCAATGATTCTGTAGATAGAGTTATCAAAAGGACTAATCCCGATATTAGTGCTTTCGAGACGATATTCTTTGCAAAAAATGTGCAATCTTTGGTGAAACTCTCCCATGCTAGAGCTGCTGCTATACTTTCTGCTACCCAGAATGATTTGCCTGTATTCGAGTATTCCCCCAATGAGATAAAGAAATCTGTTACAGGAAAGGGAAAAGCTGGTAAAGAGCAAGTGCAATTCATGGTCAAGAAAATACTAGGGATTACCGAAACTCCTGAGTTCCTAGATTCTACAGATGCTTTAGCAATTGCTATTTGCCACTGCTTAAAGCTTGGCAATTCAAACAAGAAGAAAGTCTCAGATTGGTCTCAATTCGCGAAAGATAATCCTGACAGAATAAAATAATCAGACCCAAATTATGATTTGTCTATGCTTGTATAATTATTAGGGTTTAGTGCATCTTTATGAATTTATAAAGATTACTTAATCCATTGAATTCTATTTTTACAAAATAGACGCCTGCTGCCAAGCCCGATAAATCGAGTTCTTTAGTATCTGTTATCGTTGTACTTTTTGTAAGAACAGATGCACCACTCAAATTAGTAATGCTAACTTCAATTCCAGACGCATTTGCTGAGCCATTTTTTTGAATTATTAGTCTATCTTTCCCCAAATCATAGAATGTATTTACGACATCATAATTTACTTCTATTACCCTAAACTCGTGAGTGCAAATAGTATCTAATCTAATCCAACCATTTATTACATCACTTTCTATGTATTTATTTTCCCAAAATAATGAATCAACAGTAAGTGGTCTTTCTGATAGATCTGTCAGTAATATTGTCCCAGATGGGTTTTCTATCATTTGCTCACTTCCATTCAAACTCCACTCCTTAGTAAAGTTCATAGGGTTTGCTGTTCCATCTAAATAAATTACTTCACTATCATAATTCAAATCAAAATTGTATTTATCATCAATGTTTAGTTTACTACGTAGTTTAATTGGTAAATATGCTTGATCACCTGGGTAAGAAATTACTTTCGGTAATTCTAAAGTAACTTTAGTATATACACGACCGACAATATAAATAAAGAAAGTATCTAAGCATGGTTGCTCTACTATGAATTCAATTTTATTGCGATACTCGCCTATTTTATCTGGCTTTAATGAGAATTCTAGCAATTTATTATTCAGAAAATCAAATCTATTTATATTACCATTGAAGTTTGAAGAAAGGTAGATTGGCTTATAGAATTTAGAATTTAACTCAACTTTTAATTCGACTTTATTATCTAAATATACTTTACCAAAATCAATAGTATCTTTATACTCTAATTCTTGTTTAATATCTATTGCCTCTACTATAACAGTATCGTAACCCAAACACCCAAGCTCTGTTTCGACTGTTACATAATAGTCACCACTTTCTTTTGCATATATATTATTAGAGCTTTGTCCGTTTGACCAAAGTATAGATTTATAATTACCCTCTATGAAAAGCAAGGTACTATCTGGGTAACAGACTTTTAAGTTGCCTTGTATTTCAGGATTTGGCAAAGCATCTAATTTGATATCATAGTATAATGTATCTATGCAAATACTTGATTTGGAAACAATGACATATCCTTTAGTTTGTTTATCGAATTTGGATTTGGAGTCGGTGCTTCCTTCTGACCATTCGTATTTGCAATCCAAGCAACCTATAACCTCAAGCTCTGTCTCATCTCCTTCACATAAATTCATATCGCCTATTAACTCGGGATAGAATCCTTTCGTCAATTCAACATTCATATAATATTTTCTCATACATCCGGAGGTATTATCTTTTAGTTCCACGAAGTAATTACCCGATTTATTCACCCATATAGAATCGGTAGTGCTTCCATTCGACCATTTTATAGTAAAATCTTTGGAGTTTGTTTCGTAGCCCAATAATACCGAATCCATATTACATCCACCCTTGCCTACTATTCTAACAAATAGTGAATCAAAGGAAACTACGTTAATACTATCGTAAGCAATACAACCGTTCTTATTAGTCACTTTCAACCAATATACCCCTGGTGTATTTATTTTTATATTTGTTGCAGTGCTCCCAGTTGACCATTGATATTTGTCATAACTCTTATCCGTTTTTAATGTAACGAAATCACCATTTTTACAAATTACCGTATCACCAACTATATTAAATTCTATATCAGGAAGCATCACTACTAACAGAGTATCATAGAACTTACATCCCGCACTAGTTTCTATTTCTAGGGTATATTTCCCCGCTTCCCATATCTTGATTCCTCTAGTAGTCTCGCCTGTTGACCAAGTGTAGGTTTTTGCTTCTACTTCTGATTCGACTGATATAGTATCTTTTTTACATAGTTCGATAACTCTAGGTAATAAATCCAAATTATCTTTAGAGAAGTCAGCAAACACAGATTTGCTAATAAAGCAACCATTCTTCAATTCAAAGTTTAAATCGTATTTGCCCTCAGTTACTACTGTAGCTTCCATTCCATCGGGTATAATTCCGTTTATATAATCATTATTAGACTTAGGAGAAACCCAACTCATTTTTTTAATTTTTTCTTTTGAAAGTGGTATAGTAAATCCAGCATCCTCATAAACTTCAAACTCTATATAAGCTGTATCTGCACATGGAGAATATGTTATTTTTTCTTTGAAATAATAGTTTTCTACAATGACGGTAACTGTCTTCATATCTAGGCACTTATTCTTCAAATCATCTGTTACTTCAGCGGTTACGACAAAAGTAATTGTATCGGATTTACTATCATTCAGATATATCTGTTCTTTGTCGGTTAGCTCTCCCTGATTTACTATGTATTCTCTATTAGTCCAATTCCATTTGACATCGCTAGAATTATCAACTATTTTGCCATATATTTTCAAATCAAAATCTATTTTAACATTATCTGATTGACATAATCTGATAGTATCTAATTCATTAATTATCTCAATATCCTTTGTAAAAACAGCGAATTCATCATAAGCAATACATCCATTCGAATAGTAAACAGTTACTACAATGACATCATTTTGGTTCATCTGTAAATTAACCTTGTCTTTTTGTGGGTTCAAAGGAGTAATAATAGTAGTGCTATTTTTTGATACCCATTCTATTTTATCAATAGGTAGTTGAGTGGTTGTTAGACTTAGATTTATTTTGCTCTCAGGATTGTTTTTACATACCTCTATCTGTTCGTAACCGCAATTTGGGTTAGTAACATCATAGGCAGATTCTTTGTATATCTCTACAAAACATGCCTCATTGTCTCTTGTTATCTCGTCGAATCTAACCATGTGGATATTATCTCTGGTCGCTGTACCAGTAGTAAAGCCCCAATAAACAAGGTCAGTTTGTATAATCGAAGTTAATGTACTTGTTTTTATTCCATTGAATACCTCCGTTTTCCGAAGTTGACCATCTAGATAGCTTGATAGCTCTTTGGTAGTACTATTCCAAAAGAATTTAACGCAATGGAATGTACTATCCTCTATGTTCAAAGGACGGCCATTTAGATTTTCTTTTACGTTTATATCTAATCCGACTCTATCAAGTAAATCTCCATTTACAACATAAGCAAAATGGTCTTCTGGATTAGTATCGACAACTGGGGGAGAAGCGGCATTGTTGAACCATGTATCTAGTTCAATACCAAGGGAAGGGGAGACCTTTTTATTATGATCATAGTAATTAGCAGCGAACCCCATACCTACACCCAGACTACCTAATTTGTCATCACCGTCAGATTGCAAAACAAATGCAATTCCATCAGCCCCTTCTTTATCTTTATATCCTAAGTAATATTCGGCCTCTACTAAAAAGTTGTAGTTTAGATCTATCTTTTCGAAACCTGGTACTGCAGAATTATTCCAAATAGCAGTGGCTTGCATTCGATTAGAGCCATCTGTTAGTTGGTGTGCATTTTCTTTTGAATTAAAGCTATAGTTATTAGGGTTACTTTGAGCTACTTTGAATTGAGCCCTTATACTAAGGGTTAATAAGGAATTAAATATCAGAATAAGTATAAGATTTTTCATAGCAATTGTCTCCGAAGCCCAAAATTTCATAGGAAAAAAATTAAAAAACAATTTATATTACAAATTGTTATTTGAAAGACAGTTGAATATATGAAAAGTTACATTCAAAATAAAAAAAGCAGACTAAAAATGTCTGCTTTTAATAATTCATTTTACTCTTGAAATGAATCTAGTTAGAAGAGAAAAACTCAGGAGTAACTATTAGCATCGCCCATAGCCATTGTGAGTTATCACCAGTTGGTCTACCTTGTAATATTTTTAGTGCATCAGCAGGTATAAGGTAAGAATAACCCAATTGGAATTTAACATCGCTAGATAAGGTATGAGTTAACACTAAATCAATTTCACTTGCTAAACTAGTCTCAGTTAAAACAGCAGTGGTCGGGTTGATTATTGCTTTCTCTAATGAAAAGCTATGAAAGTCCAATGCAGCAACCCATTTAGGTATAAAGTCATATTTAATTTTTGCATAGATATCTACTAATCCTCCACCAGCAGTATGTGCAGGTACATCTATGAAATGATCCATCAAACCATAGAATTTATGGTTTGTACCGTATAAAGTATTGAAAGCTGTATATTCGTTAGTTCCTGGGTTCTCAGAATCATTACCAGAGAGGTAATCTATACCAGCACCTACTTTAAATCCACTGAATTTATAGTAACCTTGGAGCGAGAACATATAAGCAGCTATATCTTGTGCTTTTACAGTCTGTCCTAGCTGATAGTATCCTGTACCCTGTATTTCTAAAGATTGCGATGTATAATAGTAATTACCACCAAAAGTGTAACGGAAGTAATTGTAATTATTTGTGTCATTTTCTTGAAACGCGTCTGTTATTCCCAATAGAGTGAATCTCATATTAGTATCGATTTTATTTTCGAACCAAAAGAATCCCATTCCTTTGTAGTTTTTCAAAGCATAATTTGTACTAAATACGTTTTGACCACTTTGGTTGAATGCACCACCTAAGTGAAACTTCATACTACTCGATTCATATTTTCCTACGAAAGCATCATGACTTCTACCTTCTTGGGCCCAATCTACGTTTCCTAATAATCGATGATCATCATAAACTAATTCTTGGCGACCTACTTTTAAGCTTATCAAATCATCTAATTTCAAATCAACCCATGCTTCGTGTAGAGCAATGCTTGGTGTGTTTTTCAAATGAGCTTCATCACCCCAGACTCTGACATCTTGAGCAGAAATTCTAGAGGTCATATTACTATTTGAATAATCAAAATTTAATCTTGTTCTCTGTGAAACAAATGAAGCTGGAAATAAATCATCATTCGTCAGCAGTTTATACCCATCTCTGTACTCATATCTAGGCTTGAATTGACCATTCAAAGAAAATTTAGCCAATAAACCTGTAGAACTCATTATCATACCGAACATAACAAAACTTACTACAACTAACTTTTTCATATCTAATCCTCATTAGTATATTTCAAAACTTCATTTATTATTTTCTTTTTATCACTATCAAAACCATTTATTTGCTGAACTATCTCACCTTTTGGATTAAGTACAGTAATTAGATTAGAATGTGCATAGTCCATTAGTGAAGATTTTTTATATTTGAAACCTAAAACAGCTGCTAATTCTCGAATTTTGGTTTCTGTTCCAGTTAGCATTGTCCAATATTTCTCATCCATCTCTTCCTTCTTCATAAACCTAGAAAGAGTGTCAGGCCTATCGTGAATAGGGTCTATACTAACTATAAGAAAATTAACTTGGTCTTTTCTTTTATCGGGAATCAAAGAATGTAACTTCTTCATATCAGCCGTAATAAGTGGGCAAGAATACTCACAATGTGTATATATCATTGCTAATATTGTTGGCTTACCTGCTACTACTTTTAATTGAACTGTATCCCGATTCTGATTTTCCCAATCACTAGTCAGATTGAAAATAGATTCATCAGAAGGATCAAATTCGTCTCCCTCATAAGCATTATCTTTTTTAAATTTCTCCATATCAAAAGTATCATCTTCTGAACAGCTAGATATTAGAAAAATAGAAAGTAATACTATTGTTATTATTTGTCCTTTACGCATCTGAAACCAATATTTCTTAAACAAAATTTTGCTTGTAGGCTACTCCACATAGAGTATCTGACAAACGCCGAGTAATTAGAAGGGTCAACATTCCCTATACTGCCTGCCGCACAAAAGAGCTTACCATCTTGATTAGTTTTATCTCTTGAGTCAGTCGATACAATTACGGAATTGAAATCCCTTGTCCATTCCCAAACTAATCCATGCATATCATATACACCGTAAAAGTTTTTGAATCTTTCACCCACATTTGGAAGTGGTACTTTGGGTAATTTTTCATACATCTTCAATAATGTAGTTGAAAATGAATTGTCATTATATGCATTGCTTTTAGTTGTACTAGCACTAGCTACATACTCCCATTCGCTCATATCTGCTAATCGTCCACCTACCCATTTGCTATATGCGTTAGCGGCAAACCAAGACACCATTACTACTGGTGCGTTTGGTGGAGCATCTTCGCCTAATACTGTATCTGCCTCCCAATAACCCAAATAATTACTTTCTGCAAATATTGGTTTTATTTTGCTTCGGCGCCATTTTGAATTTGCTTTCACAAATCTTAGAAACTGAGCATTAGTTATCTGGGTGGAAGAAATAAAAAACCCATCTAATGCGATGGGTTTTACTGTATCTGCAAAGAATGGATAGAACTCACCTGAAGGGATTGCAATCCATTCGATTTTACTAGGGGGCTCTGCCATAACAACAGAGCTACCCCAAAGTAAAATAAATGATATTAATATATAAGTTAATCTAATCATTTTAATTTTTAATGACCGCCTTTATCAGCAGTACCCGAAGCTCTAACTTTCTTAGCTTGCTCAGGTGATACTTCTCCACCTTTATTGCCGAAGCTATTTAGTAAGTAAGTTACAACATTCGCTACTTCCTCATCACTAAGTGATTGAGCAGGCATAGCACTGTTAAATACTTCACCATTAACTGTAATCTTGCCAGATAGTCCATGAATAATTGCACTTATTGCTTTATTTGGATCATTAGCAAAGTAATCAGAATTAGCTAGAGGTGGGAATACACCCTTCATACCTTTTGCGTCTGGTTGGTGACATGCCTGGCATAACTGTTTGTAAACGTTCTCACCCATTTTAATTCTTTCTGCTTTGCTACCTGCTAGTTTCTCAGTTGAACCTTTAGCCTTTGGCAAAGTTAGAGAACGTCCACCTTCTGCCATATAAACTTTATCTTCCAACAATCCACTATATATTTTCTTGTTTTCCTCTCCAGTAACGTCTATTGAACCCAATGCACCTTTGTTGAATGCTCTAAATATAGAGTGATCAACTAAATGTAAACTACCTGGTACTTCTACTTTGAAAGTAACAATAGCTGCTCCACCGGCTGGTATCAAAGTAGTTTGTACGTTCTTATTGATTGCAGTTCCACCTTCTACGTGAACTTCGTCGAATATCTCACCAATTACGTGGAATGAAGAAATTAAATTAGGACCACCATTTCCTACATAAAGTCTTATAGTTTCTCCTACTTTAGCTTTCAATGCATTGTCGCCAGCTATAGCCCCAACTGAACCATTGAATACGACATAGTCAGGATTCTCAGCTAATGCTTTATCCATATCGAAAGATTGGTGTCCAGCTTCTCCAGTTCTACCTGAAGTATAGAAATCACCTTGCATTATATAATATTCTCTGTCAACTTTAGGCAAACCACCTTTGGGCTCAACTAAAATCAAACCATACATACCATTCGCAATATGCATACCTACTGGTGCTACTGCACAGTGATATACAAAAAGACCTGGATTTAATGCTTTGAATGAGAAAACTGTTTCGTGTCCAGGTGCAGTAAATGAAGATGCAGCTCCACCACCTGGTCCCGTCACAGCATGTAAATCTATATTGTGTGCAAATTTATTGTCTGGATGATTCTTTAAGTGGAATTCAACCTCATCACCTTCTCTTATTCTAATAAACTGACCCGGTACACTTCCACCAAAAGTCCAGTAAGTATATGTAACACCGTCAGTCATTGTACCTTCATGCTCTAGTACTTCTACATGAACTATTTGCTTTGTAGCCGCTCTATGTGGGTCAATAGGTGCAGGTACATTAGGTGGTAATGTTAGCTCCGCCTTCGTTTCTCCAACTACTTTCTCATTAGCCGGATTATAGTCGCCTTTGCCACCATCACAAGCCGTAAATACTATTGCTGCAAACAGCACCAACATCGATGATAATGATATCTTCTTCTTACTCAAACTCATTCCGAACCCCAGGAAATAATTAATAAATAACTTTTGTTTAAAAACTTAAACAAAGATAATTAATAGTATTTTAATAGACAAAGAAATAAAGAGTATTTTGTCTTAAATGTTCAGGAGAAACAAAAAAGACCTACAATAATGAATTGCAAGCCCTATAAAATATTGGGATATATGTTTATAAATTTCTTGTGATTTGAAAACCAAAGTGTAAATTATTATTCTCACTACTGCCTAAAAAGGCACTTTGAGCACCTGAGTTAAATTGTTGTATGTTAATTGCAGTATTATTGGATACTGAGAATTTGAAGAAATGCCCACCTGTATTCATAGTGAATCCTACAGTATAGGAATCATATTTATTTCGCCAACCAGTTATAGTTGGATTAGTTTCTAATAGAATACTATACATTTCATCTATATAGTACTCGGCATAAGCTCCAAGAGTAACACTATTGACTACTTCTGGACATTGCAAATGCGAATTGTATGAGAATGTAGGTGTTATACCGATTCCTATCTTATCTTCTATCAAAGTATTGATAATAGCAACTCCATAGAAGTGCCAATCTCTTCCTGCTTCTAGTGCTTGCCCTCCTAGTAAAGTAGGTCTGCTAGAGTAAGCCACACCACCTAATAAACTGACTAAAATTGGTAAAGATTCATTTCTTATTTCTATCGCTTTATATTTTGTCTCGAACCACCATTGTGATTCTTTGTTACTTCTACCTAGATTTAAGAAAATATCGTCTGTTAATCCATATCCTAAGTTCATCATATTTATAACAGGACCATCTATACCAAATAACTGCTCAAATCCAGAAGATACGGGTACAGTAAACCTATGAGAAATCCCATATAGATAATCACCCTTTTTCAAAGTTTCAGCGGTTGGTAGTGCGTAAGCATAAGTACTCTGAAACAATTGTAATGGTTGCTCTACTACTTCTGTTTTTCGTTGCCAAGTTTGTGATAATAATAATGTAGGTATAAATATTGAGATTAATAGAGTGTATAAGTATTTCATTTATTTAGTAACCTCTTTCAAGAAAAAATCTAACCTCAAATCCATATCAGGGTCTATTTTTACTAGCATAATTGAAGGTACTTCTATTTTATGGTCGGTTAATGTAACTACAAATTGTGTTTTTATATGGTATATATTATCATATACATATATATCTGCTTCTATTGTTTTCTCTTTGGAAACTCCATGTACTAGAAATTTTCCTTTAGCTTTGACTAAGTAATGCTTATCTTCTATTTTCTTAGATTCGAATATTTTCCCTTCATAAGAAGTGAGAGGGTATTTGTCTGTATGCAGATAATTCTCTCTCATGTGTCTATCTCTTAGCCCATTGTCAGTATCTAGAGTATTAAGGTCAACCTCAAAGAAGAGTTCCGTTCCTATGAAGTTATCTTCTTCACCGAGCATATATCCATCTATTGAGCTTGTTACACCTTCGAAATCCTCTACAGGAGCATCCGATATAAACTTAACCACATTCTTTTTGCTTTTATCGACCTGATGTTCGACTTTTGAATAGGCACTAGATGTTATTATAAGTGCTAATCCGATTAGTATTAATTTTTTCATAATTTTTCTTTTTTTTTAATTATTCTCTGCACCATTATCTATCCAAACTCTAATCGAGTCCAAAATAGCTTTGTTCAATTTATCACCACCTGATGGCATTAAAGTAGTGCCATCACCTAATAGTTTCTTGAAAAAGTAACTATTGGTACTGTTGCCTGGATCAATTAGCGGCATATTGTCAGCTAGATTATTTACACCGACAATATTGTCATAAGATTTACCATCTTCGAGATTCGGAGAATAAAAATTCGCTTGATGACATCCACTTGTAGCACAACTCGGAGTAATCACTTTTTCCTGAATCTCTTTGAAAGAGGCCTTCATTTGATTATCAACTTTGGTGTCTGGTTCGCATTCCGAGACAATGCTCTCGGAACACGAAACAAACGATAAAGTCATAATCAATACTAAGAATAATGTTATTTTATTTTGTTTCATATATACATTACGTATTAATTACAGTTTTAGATTATTTATTCGTTAATTAGTGTAAATGAATAGTCTGATTTTGCCCCACCATGACATTGATTACACATACCACCCATCATATTAGCATCACGACCAGTTATTGACTTATCTGCATCATTTAGTTCAAACCATTCCCAACCTTTGTGATCTGGATTGAAATCTGCTCCACGCTTAACCATAGCCATAACGCCTGTTAATTCACTCGTTTCTAAACTATACATATCTTTTACTAAAATGGTACCAACTGGCCATTCGCCATTTACCATTTTAACATCTTTGTTTTTAGTATAGATAACTCTTCTTGTCATTGCATTACCATGAGCTTCGCCTAATGCTGGGTCTTGTCCAGAGTTCTCTGCAATTTTATCCCAATCTCTATACCCTGCGAAATCAGAATACTCGGCAACAAATTCTGTTACTTCAGGTTCTGTAGTAGTTTTTTCATCGTCACTACATGCTACGATAAAAGAAGCTGACAAGAAAGTCAGCAAAAAAAGTCTAAATAAGTTTTTCATAAGATTTAATCCTATAAATGTGTGAATGATATTACAATAACAGTTATATCATTAGAAAAGTAACACTGTAAATTGGATTAAAACTGAGGTTGGTCAATTAGTTGACATAACAACCGTTTTTCTTCTATAATTGCAACTCTATTTGGAATCTATATCTGAAATCATCTTCTCCTGCTAAACCAAAATTATCAAAGTAAGATAAATCAGATTGGATCTTAAGTTTATGTTTAGATAAGTACTTAGATATACCAAAAGTGTATTCTGCAAGTTCATCTATATCTGAAAACGAATTATCTGGTTTCACATAACTATATCTAGCAGCTAGCTCCCAATAATTTCTAAATAAGTAACCAATCTGAAAATTGACGGCATCTCCAGTGATAAACTTCTTTGTAATATTATTCAATTCTTTATCTACATTCTTTCTAGCTACTTCTGCCATTATGCTTATACCATTATATTTATAATGCAAATCAGCGAAATATGCAAACATATCATTGTGAACAACCCCGCCAGCAGTATCAAATACAAAGTTTCCAATTTGTCCACCTTGTCTATCAGTGGCATCATTAAAACTGAAAGCAGCACCTATTGCTAGTTTATGATTCTCATTGAAACTATGATCTGATGATACATAATCATCAAAATCACCAAAAGGTAATATGTCAGTATGAAAAGTATATGCAAATCCGCCAGCATTATCAGCAGTTATATTCCTACCTTCACCAGTTGTGAATGCAAAAGTTGGCTTCACAACGAAATCAGTACCAAATTTATATCTAATCTGAATACCAGCATCTCTATCTATATTAAGATTCGAATTTAATAACGAACGATCCACGAATTGCATATCGCCGGATGATATTACTCTTTCTCTATTTCCAGGAAGTTTTGTTTGTCCAAACCATATATCGAAATCTTCAAACAAATAATACTTAACAACTGCATCTAAAACAATATTAGATCCATCACTTCCAAATTGACCAGTTCTAGAATTACCTTGATCTCTATTTGAAAAGCCAAGCTCTAATTTATACCTCAAATCTTTATCTACAACATGACCTGAAAATTTCAGTCGTTGTCTTCTTACCATAAATTTGGTATTTGTCTTTTGTAAGAAATCATCATATCCTGCTTCAAATAGATTTTGGATTCTTACATTTACTTTCATTGAAGCTGATGAGTCATCAGCCATTATGTTTATCCCCTTACCGAAACTAGGATACGATACACCTTGAGCGTACATACTAGTACCAACTAAGAATAAACATAAAATAGTAGCAATTCGGAGCATATTTCACACTTTATGTTATATTTATTATTTACTTCACGGTACAAAAATAACATTTTTTCTTCTTATAAGTACTTTGATGCTTCTCGAATACTAAGGTTCTGGAGTTCATTTTCATCTAAAAATTTGATTACATCTGAGGGATTAATCTTCGAATACTCCCTTAGTGACCAACCAATAGCTTTCTTAATGAAGAATTCTTTTTGGTGTGAATGATGTCTAATATTACTTTTCAACAGCTCGAGATTGGTGTCTTTTTTATATTTTAATTGGAATAATATAGCTGTCCTGTTTAGCCATATATTTTCTGAGCTAATCCATTTTGCATTATAATAATCTATTTGTTCTGGATGTAGTTTCATATAAAGTCCAACAGAATTAACAGCTAAAGAGTCAACGGTGTCCCACCAACTCTTATTCACAACTAACCATTCAGCTAATTCGATTGAATTAGGATCTTCCCAATATCGCTTGTGTCTGAGAATATCAATTATACTATAGTTAACCTCTCTGTTACATGTATTCCATACTTTCTTGATTTCAGTAAATGCTACAGCTGGGTCTAGTTTTCCATTTTCAGATATGAATTTCTTTTGTAGTTCTTTTCTTTGAGGCGCTTTGAGTCCATAATATGAAAATTTATTCTTCATATATGCGGTCATCTGTGGGATTAATTCTTCGTTCATGTTCTTTTCGAACAAATCAAGTAGGGGAGAGAAGTAGTTAGTTTTCATACTTACGCGGTAACGGAGAAAGTACTTTCTTGGAACTCATTTTTATACACACTTAGTTTACCACTATTATCCTTTTCTTTCTCGTCATCTTGTGGCTTTGATAACTCGGCTCTTGTCTTAGCTTCCTCTCTTGTTGCTTTAGCTGCGACTGATCTATCTTGACCAGAAGGATTAGCAGGTGCCAAAGCAGCCTTTCTTACTTGCTGCATTCTGCGTATTGTTTCTTCGGGTTTGCCTTCTACCGGTGATATCTCAATGCTGACTTCACCTCCAGTAGCATACTTCCTTCCGTCCGGGCCTTTGGTGTAAGTAAATGATGCACCGCCACGAGCCAATCCACCTGAAGCTGCCAAATGGGCTTGCTCGTGTGTCCTAACTTCACGGTCTATCTTCTTTAACTCTTGAACTCTCTTCTTATCACTTTCAGACAGTTCATTATCAGCAGAAGATTGCTTTTTCTCTTTTTTGAAAAGAGAAAATTCATTTTCCATGTACGTTGGTTTTGTAATATTTATATTACTGCTTATCATTTGATAATAGTTACTTTCTCGATTTTTGAGTGATTTTTATAGTTTAACTTCAATATATAAACACCAGAAGACAAATTAGTAAGATTTAATGACTTTCCAAAATAATCTTTTTGACTTAATACAGGGTTACCGTTCATATCTATTAGCTCAACTTCCAAAGGTAAGTTATCTTTATTAATTATATTTAAATAGTTCGAAGTTGGATTCGGATATACACCTAACTCAGCTACTATTTCTTCTTCTACGCTAGTTTCGATTGTATATGGACTAAATTTCAAGTTATCCAAATACCAACCATTTTTATTGATTACAGCATTAGTCACTAATCTAAATCTTGTGTAAACTAGCTCAGAAGCACCTTCTAAAACAGGTACTACTTCCGAATTTACCCAATCTTCATTCGTTAGATTATTGTCTTGCCATTGTTCGTAGTCGTCCATGCTGTACTGCTTCACTAAAAACCAGTTCTTCAAATCGGCACTTGCTTCTATTATAGCACTATCTAGTGAGTGTACTTCACATATTTGGTCAAAAGTAAGTTTGTGAGTCTCTTTTGAATTTTGTCCACCAGTTAGAATACCAACTGAGGTTGGTTGTATGTATAATGTATATTCACTTCTAGGTTTGTAATCGCCATTAGGGGAAGTAGAAATACTGTTTGTAGGTGAAGCTGCAATCTCATCAGTAACTAGCCATTCCTGAGTATAATATACATCATTCTTATCTTCGAAGTTTATCTGCTTTTCACTACCAAATCTAATTAAATCTCCTTCATAACCTAAAATACTATTAGAAGTATCGCTGAACTGCTCGCCCAAATTCTGATTCTCATACCCAGCGACTAGAACACAACTCAGATTAGAAAAATTACCAAGCTCTTCAGTTATATTCACAGCTACTGTAGTACCTATTTCTTCGTTTACTAAAGGGAAAATTCTTAAGAATTTGTCGTCACCGAATATCTCTAGTCTTATAACCTTTGTTAAATCAGTAACTTTATCTGCTCTCTTATTCGGGATTTTTACAAAAATTCTTGTCGAAACGTGTTCTCCATTATCAATATAAGTTTCTATATCTGTAATAAATACTGAATCTGGCTTTTCGGTTCCACCAGCGTATCCAAAAGCATGTCTGTATATACTAGAATCATTATCACTTTTCGCTCTTATCTTATAGTCATATCTCTGATAAGGAGTTAATCCCATATCTGTTAAGCCATCAGAGTCTGGACTCAAAGTTTGTATAAGTGCATTATCTCTGTAAACTTGTAATTCAAAATCGTCTTTATTTAATTTTTTACCGAACGAACTTTCCCAAACAGTAGTCCAATTAAGATTTAGTTGAGTAGGGTCATTAGGTACAACAGCAACTTTAAAATCATCAACAGGGGATGGCTGATCTACTCTAATAATAGCAGAGTAAACATCATTATCTCCAATATTTCCATTTGGGCCTACTGTATTTCGCATATCTACCCAACTTGGGAAGATTACTCCATCGTAAAAATCAAGCCCACTATAATCTCCCGCAAATGTATTTCCATCGAATGGGTTATTCCGTATGTCAGAAGGAACATCAGATATTTGTCTATCTTTCCAAGTCTCACCGCCGTCAGATGAGTAACTTACATAGCACTCTACCATTATATTATCGGGGTCATTTCTACTATCTAGATACATAACAGCCAAATCTCCATTAGTCGGGTCAACTCCCAACCACGTCCAGAATTGATCACCTTTAGTATCTTCATGGATGACCTTTGGTACTGACCAAGATTCACCTTCATCTGTGGATTTGGAGAAATAAATATTGGGGATACTATCCGCAGCCCAAACTACATATACGTTCCCTCTATTCGGACCATCGCTGTAATCTGTTTTTATAACAGGGTATGCTTCGGCTCTTACTTTGCCTTTTAAGGTATGTCTCCACCCTTGGCTCAATAGTTTAGTTGTTCCGAATATATTATATTTGTGGATTGTGCTAGGTGTGCCCCAAGTTATACCACCATCAGTAGATTTGTTGAATCCAACTGAATGCTTTAATCCGTGATTCCATACAGCATAGACGTTACCTTCGGGACCAGTTGATACTAGAGGGAAACTCTGTCCGAAAGTAGTGTCTTCTGAACTACCGCTCAGTCTTTCGCTTATGTTAACCGGCTCTAGCCAAGTTTCACCTTTGTCAGTTGACTTTGCTAATACTATTTGTGTAGCACTATCAGCAGCTGTTACTCTCTTCCAAGGGATATATAAGTCACCTCTATAAGGCGATTCGTCCGAATTATCGACTTCTATGTAGTATTTATCTTCGAAATATGTTAGTGGGTCGCCCGGCAATTTATGTTCGATAACTGGTATATTGTCGCCCCAAGTTATACCACCATCAGTAGATTTATTTAGGTAAACCCCATTTTCACCACTTCCATTAGCAGGGAAAGCCCCATGTACTAGATATCCAGTTCCATCTTTGTCGAACATAACTGATGGGTCATTCGATGAACGCCATCCATTTGCCTTTCCTAGATTTTTATTTTCCCATGTTCTACCACCATCTGTAGATATATAAATCCAAGATGATGAGTTATCTCTATAATCAACAGCTGAAGAGATAACTATATTAGGATTGTTCGGATTAACTGCTATACTTGATTCGTTTTGTGCTGGTAGTCCTTGAGAATTGCCCTCATCAACTGATGGAGCTACATTGAAGAACTTCGATTCAGCTTGTATCTTATAAGGAATTTTTAATTTATATTTGTTGAATTCCTTTATAGCTGAGGGCGAAGGAGTCGGGTGTGCCGCTTCTGACCGACGTAGGAAAAAATCCTTGTCAGTAGCACTTAACTGAAGACTCATTATTATAATTAAAGAAGTAACTAATGTTTTCATATCAATCCTATTGTAATTTTTTCTTTTTCAATAGAGACAAGATAATAAAAATTTTAGTTTATATAAATAAGTTTTATTCTATCTCGATTAAAACAGTACCCTTCTCTACAGCTATTCCTTCTACTGCATTGATTTTCTTTACAATACCAGATAGGGGAGAAGCTAGTGCATTTTCCATCTTCATAGCTTCTACTATCACTAGTTTGTCGTTTTCTAATATCTGATCACCTACTGCACAATTCACCTTTACTACCATTCCTGGCATAGGTGCTACTATACCGTTGACCTTGTTTTTACCTTTACCACTTTCTCTCACGAACTTTTCCAATAGGGAAGAAGTCGCTGTTTTAATTTCGTAATTATATCCGAAGCCAGTAGTGAGTATTTCGATATTGTCTCGGTCTTCTTGATTGATTTTTACTGTGAAGACTTTATTATTTACAGATATTACTTTAACATTATCATTATATTCTTTCAATATTTTGAAATCATATAACTTCTCATCTAAGAAAACTTTAGAGGTATCAGTATGATCGAAAGCTGCCGAGTAAACTTTGTCACCAGAAACTAATTTTATTTCTTCTTGTACATCTTTCATTTTAAAACTCCCTCATATTATTTAGTCTCTTTGATTTCCAATCGCTTGGCTTTGGGTTAACTGGCGTTACTTTTTTTGTATTTCTATTTAGGTTGTAAGCAAAAGCCGCAATTGCAGCAGCATATTCCTCATCTTTACTTTTCATTTCGTCCAATACTTTGAAATCGAAGTCTGATTCTATAAATCCAGTATCGAAATAGTGATTACGAAATTTATCTGATTGCATAACAGCTTTCAAAAATGGAATTACTGTTCTAGTACCAACGACTTTGTAAGACGAAAGTGCCGCGTCCATTTTCTCTATTGCCTCGGCTCTATCTTGACCGAAGACAATTAGCTTAGCTAACATAGGGTCGAAGTTTATACTCACTTCATCGCCTCGCTCTATCCCGCCATCTACTCTCACGCCTATTCCATCAGGATTTCTTAAGTAGGAAATAGTACCAATATCGGGCATGAAATTATTGGTAGCATCTTCAGCATATATACGTGCTTCGATAGCATGACCAGAGACAACTATATCTTCTTGTTCGAATGGTAGGGGATAGCCAGCAGCTACTTTTATCTGCTCTTTTGCCAAATCAACACCAGTTATCAGCTCAGATACTGGGTGCTCTACTTGCAATCTCGTATTCATCTCTAAAAAGTAGAAGTTCTTATCTTTATCTAACAAAAACTCTATAGTCCCAGCATTTACGTAATGACAAGCTTGAGCAGCATCAACTGCGACTTTGCCCATAGCTGCTCTAAGCTTTTCGTCCAATACCGTAGATGGAGCTTCTTCTATTACTTTTTGGTGTCGCCTTTGTATAGAGCAATCTCGCTCTGCCAGATGGACACAATTGCCGTGTTCATCGGCTAATATTTGTATCTCTATATGCTTAGGGTTGACTATATATTTTTCCATATATATAGTATCATCACCGAATGCATTGCGTGCTTCTCTTTGTGCCGCGTCATAGCTATCTACGAAATCAGATTCTTTTTCAACTTTACGCATACCCTTACCACCACCGCCTGCCGCAGCTTTCAGTAATATTGGGTAGCCTATTTCATTTGCAATTTCTTTTGCTAAATCGAGGTCAGTGATTCGCTCTTTAGTACCTGGTACTATTGGAACACCAGCTTTCTGCATTAGTTCACGAGCGGCAGTCTTATTACCCATTACCTCTATTGCATATTCATTTGGGCCGATGAACTTTATCTCAGCATCTTTACATGCCTTGCTAAAGCTAGCATTCTCTGAAAGAAAACCATAACCGGGGTGAATCGCCTCGCAATCGTGCTCTATAGCCAGGCTGATAATCTGAGCAGCATCCAAATATGCCTGTTTTGGTGTATCGCCAATTATCTCTAAGGCATAGTCTGCAGAGATAGTATGGAGCGAGTGTTTGTCAACTTCGTGGTAAACGGCATAAGTCTCTATGCCCAACTCACGAGCGGCGTTCATCACTCTGATGGCTATCTCGCCTCTATTCGCAACTAATATTTTTTTAAACATAATATTCTATTCGGTTTCATTATAATCATTTATAAATAATACTGAATTATTCAGATTATTCTATTGCAATATAATAAAATCTGAAAGATAGTTACGAAAAAGGGTTATAAGTTTGGGGGTATAATCAGTAGGTCTCTATCAATTAATATAGTTGCAAGCTATTTCCCAATTCCTTATATTTACCGTTAACTATGAAATACTACTTACAAATACTGCTAATACTGTTCCCAACTATACTGCTATCTGCCGAATGGGAGAAGGTTGATTTACCTAATTTGAATAATGGGAAGATTCTAAATGTTTATTTAATAGATAGTATCTATGTAGTTGAGAAACAAGGTGAAAACGTAATAGTTTCAATTGATTTGAAAGAATGGGTTTCTTTGGACTCAAGTAAATTCAAAAAAAGAATTTCAGATAAGCTCTTTTTTAAATTCATACCTGAAGCCAAAGAATATATTAAAAAGATTGAATATGAGAATGCTTGGAGTGTATATAATGAAAGCGGACTATTATATTATAACAAAGAGTCAAATGCCATATTTCACGAAATTTACAAAGACAATGAGTTCAAAGAAAATTTAAGGTTTGACGTAGAGAGTACTAGAACAAAATTTGTTAAAAGTAAAGATAATAGATTACATTTTTTATTGGATGACAATATTATAACGATTGATGATTTGGATGTCTCTAAATTAAAAATAGATATGTTAATACTAGAAGAAAGTTTTGTTATAGCTTTTCGAAAAGATAGTATATTATACGTTAAGTCTCTAAATCACTACGGGAACTCAGAAAAAGAAAAATATTATAAATCGGAAAGGGACACAATAATACGAATTGATAGTAATGAACTTTCTGAAGAGCTTAAATTGAATTTCCAACTGGTTGATGATATAAAATCAAATGAGACAAAACTTGGTGTGGAACTTAAATCGCTTAACTATACTTATATTCATTACTTTTGGGTGAAAAATAATATACTTAGTACTAAACCAGCAGATTATTGGGCAATGACTTATATTGATTTAGAGAGTATGCAGATTTTTGATTTCCCTCAACTTGAGGAAAATTATAATTTAAAGTCTGAAAGTGAACGAATAGGTGATTATTACTTTTATATAATTAATAACTGGAAGGATTCAGCAACTATAGAAATTTATGATTCTTCATTTAATGAAATAAAAGAAATAAGTTTCAAGTATCAGGATACACATAACAATTCATGTTATATTGAAGGATTCTTTGATGATTTTGTAATAATTGAAAGTGGAGCAGAAAGATTAAAACTTGACCTTAAAACATTAGAATATGAAAAATTGTTTTCTGCCCCATCTACTATTTGTCAATTCTCTGAAGAAATGATAATTATGTCAGGTCCTTATTTTAACCCTGAGTCAAATACCTACTTAATGGATACTTCTGAACAAAGTAACCACAGAGCAATTTTCTCATATTCTTTTGACACAGGAAAAAGTTGGATAAAAGATACTATAAATGGAAGGGTGTCCGATAGAAATTTTAATACCTGTGCTCGAGGCGAGAATTCACATTCTTTAGATTTAGTTGGTAAGACGATTTATTCTTTTACAAAAGATACTATCTTCATGGCTGAGATTGGACAAAAGCAATTCGAATCATTGCTTTTTGTTGAATATGAATACCATTTAAAGCATAATGGCAAAATCTACTTTCTAGATTATAATACTGACATAATTTATATCTTAACTGAATCTGGAAATTATACTAAACTAAAATGCCCAGTAAATAAAGTGGTAAACTTTTGTTTTGATAATAGCTATCTTTACGTAGCGAATAGTGAAGAAATATACCGCCTCAAACTAGAGTAGAAAACTTTTTCGTGATAAATATGAAACACTACTTACAAATACTGCTAATACTGCTCCCAACTATTCTGCTATCTGCCGAATGGGAGAAGGTTGATTTACCTAATTTGAATAATGGGCATATTGAAAATGCTTTCTATTATGATTGGCAGTATGTGCTTCAAAAATGGGATGGTAGTTTTATAGGCTCGAATAATTTGAAGGACTGGAAAGACCTAGATTCAAACTATACTAGCGAGTACTCTTTTCAAGTAAATGCCGTTGATAGTGCAAGAATTTATGAGAAAGAGTTTTCTGATTTAAGGAAATACTATGATAAAGTTCACTTCAATAAATCAGATGTACTCTTCTTCAATAAAAAAGATACTTTTATTAATTTTTCAAATTATGATGATCTAAGAAAAAAGTTAATAACACTCAGTTATGATATTATAAGTAATGACATCATTATGATTAAATCACTAGACAACTCATTCTATTTCTATACTGATAGTACGTTATACGAATTCAAAAATAATCTATTAGAAGAAATAAAAGTAACAAACATAAGCGAGTTTAAGGATGGCCTAATAATGTTCAATTATAAGGGAGAACTTAAAATACTTTTTGAAGAATCTGGAAAAGACTTTGAAAGCAAAATATCGGTCATCAATTTTCATGACGACAAATTTAGCATTGAAAATAAGATTTTAGACAATCTACAAATGAATTATGAGTTATATGTTACAAATAATTACCTTATTTTAAATCGTCCACCTACTTCGGTAGCTATTGATATAGAGTCAGAATTCAGTAAAACTATTAGTCTGGATATACCAAATAACAATTATTTGTATGAGTTCTATATTTATGGTGACACGCTATATATCTATGACTTACGTCAATATGCCGCTTTGTTCTATTCAATTCCTAATAAAACTTTCATTGGAAATGATATTGAATATTTAGAAAGATCTGAGAAATATTATAAGATTTGGGACATGTCACTTAGAATTTTTCATGAGTTTAATAAAGATTCACATTCACTAGATATTTTCTACGAAATTTATAAAAAGGATAAACTGATAAAAAGAAGCAGGTTAGAAGGAGAATATTATTCTATAGATTACGTAAGAGTTATTTATGAAGATGAAGGTAATTGTTTGTTAGATCTAGATGGAGAATTTTTCAAAATCAATAAAGAAACTTTAGAATTAACAAAAGAATCTAATAAATCAGGTAGGTTTGAATTTGTAGGCAAAATACTTTATTATTACCCAATTCATAATCATAAAGACTCCATTAATTACGAAGTATCTTATGATTATGGCGATACATGGAGTAAGTATAATTTATACAGAAAGTTGTTAAATAAAGATTATATAACAGATTGTGGGCAAGTACCAAATAGTCATAAACTTGTATTCGTAAATGATGATTTATACTCTTTTACTGTGGATTCAATATTCCATTCTAAAGTTGGAAGTTCTGAAATAGACTTGCTTGGGTATTATAAAACAATGCATCATTATAGATATAAGGACTACCTTTACTTCCTTGATGAAAATACAAGTAAAGTTTACCAAATAAAAGATAGCGAAAATATTATAGAGCTGCCACTAGACAAAGTAACGAATAAGAAAATTACTTCTATAGATTTAAACAACGGTTACCTCTACGCAACTGATTTATACAATCTATACCGCCTCAAACTAGAGTAGTTCATCTCTTCAAAAATTTGTAGCTTGTGTTGTTAATCCTAAGTATATATAGCCCTTTCATAAGACTGGTAGTATTTATGGTGTATTCGTAGTTATCTATGTTAGATACAGATAGTAGTGAACTTCCCATCAAGTCGAATATTTCAATTTTGGAAATAATATCAGAAGATGTAATCTCAATATTATCGACCCCAAAGTTTATGTTAAGTCTCTTGTCATTTGTCTTTTCTTCTTCTACATTAGTAAACTCAGGTGTGAATTTGAATAAGCCCATTGAAGAAGCAATCCAAACATTTCCATTCAGATCAACAGCCAAATTATTTACGAAATTGAAAAAATCATATTCAATCATACTAGTATCTAGTATAAAGGATTCAACATTTCCATCAATTTTAAAAAGATATGAATGAAAAGTAAGACTATAATTTGATAATGCCCATAGTGTATTGTTCTTATCGAATCCAATTCCTCTGTAAAACCTACCAACACGATTATCTGTAGTTCTGAGAGTATCAACAACAGTCCAGTTGCTTCCATCGAAACTCATTATACTCCAATCGCCACCTAACCAAATATTTCCATTGCTATCCAGAACTGATGAATAAAAAGAGTAATTATTTGGGGCTCCAGAGTTTTGATTGTTGTAACAGATAACAGTACTGTCTTCTTTCAATTGACATAAATCTGAATAAAAGAATCGGCTAAAATAAATGTTATCTTTTCCGTCAATTATAAGTTTAGTAAACTCTAATTCGTCTCTAATACCTCTGTATTTTTCTATAAATTTATCACCTTCATGTTTGAAGATACTAAGACTACTCGCTACCCAATAATTATTCTCTGAATCAAATTCAATGAACTTAGCACCATATAGAGAATCAATTTTTATAAAGTTACCGTTTTCGTATTTTACAACTCTTCCATTACTCACAAACCATAGATTTCCGAAATTATCAATTGTTAAATCTGTAGAATATTTAATATAATCGGAATCTGTACTGTCATATAAAGTCCAATTGTCTCCATCAATAGCTACAATACCTCCACCAGTACTTACCCAAACGGTATTGTTATAATCAACCACAATGCTATATGCACCACCTTTGATTATCGAGTTAGAATCATTGTAAAAGTCCCATTTAGCATTGGAAAAAGTGAAAGTCATAGTAAATAGTATTATATATAGTAAGTATTTCATATTTGTTTTCTCATAATTGGTACAGCTCTATCTATAAAGACACATGAACAGCAAAAACGTCTCACAAAAGGTAAAAGTTTTTTTCTAGGAGGGTGGATTAGATGCTATTTTAGGTGACCTTAACTCTCCGAAGTATCACAGTTCAGTGTATTGCCGTTGGCTTTAGCCAACGGATATGAAATCAATACGAATCCACTTGGACTTTAGTCTCATTAATATTGAACTCCTGCGGAGTTCCCCTGGTCGCTTTATTTCGGCTCCGCTTAATACATGCGGAGACTGAGTGTCCTCTCAAGTGACTAGGGTTTAATATAATCATTTAGTTTGTTCGGTTAGACTAAATTTATTGCTCAGTGTCAAGTTAAAAAATGAGATAAGGTCTTACAAATTCTCAATTCCCACCCAAATACCCTTCAATAATCCCACTAGTATAGTGGCTGGCAACTTTGTCAACGAAGCGGATGAAATCTATGTGGGCATCGTCATTAGCAGAATCGGAGATAGTACGTACAATCCCGAATGGAATGCTATATTCAAAGCAGATCTGAGCAACTGCTGCTCCTTCCATCTCTACGCATAGTACATCGGGCAAATCGTTGCGGAATCTTTCTATCTCGGTATTGTCGGAGATGAATCTATCACCACTCGCTATATTCCCACAATAAATAGTAGGGGAGTGCAACCCAAATTCTTCTACTAGTTTGCTGTTCAGCTTGTTATTGGCTAGGAATTTTTCTGTTGCTTTTGTTAGTTGTTGGCATATCTTGGTGTTTGCTTCAAAGTAGGTCTTATCTATCAATGGTATCTCAAATCTAGCGAAAATAGGACTCGCATCCATATCATGTTGTATTAACCTTTTGCCAATTACTATATCTCCAATATTCAATCGCTCATCTAGTCCACCAGCTACACCTGAGAATATAATCTCATCTACCCCAAATTCTACAATCAGTGCCGTTGCAGTGGAGGCAGCTGCTACCTTACCCCATCGAGAGAAAACTACCACTACGTCTTTACCACATAACTTACCTATGAAGTACGTTCGCATACCTAGTACTACTTCACTTTCTACTTCCATCTGCTCATGAAGTAGGTGTATCTCTTCGTGCATGGCACTCATTATTCCGATTGGCATATCGCTCTTAAGTTTTATTTCCTAAATAATCTTTCACGTATAACTGATCTACAAAAACTATGATGGTCGCTAACAATGGTGTTGCTAATATCATACCAAATATGCCAGTCAACATACCAAAAAGGATCAACCACAACAGCGTAAGTGCAGGAGGCAGCGAAACGATTCGTTTTTCAACCATAGGTGTTATAAGATAAGCCTCTATTATTTGTATGCTCAAATATAATATTAAAACATAAAATGCCATATTTGCACCTTGCATTAGTCCTATTAGTACGGCCGGTATTAATCCAATAAATGGACCAATAGTTGGAATAAATGTAAATAATGCAGCTATTAGAGCTAATGCAAACGGCATAGGTACACCCAAAACCATTAGTCCTACAGTAGTTAGTATAGCTACAGCAGTCATTGATATTAGCTTAGCGAACATCCATAAACTAAGTGTTTCGTGGGCTTTGTCTAATACTTCGGCTAATCTTGGTTGGAATGAGGGGGAAAAGAGTTTGAGTAAGCCATTTCTATACAAACTTGGACTGGCTGCCATAAAAATACCAATCACAAATATTATGAAGGCATTAGTGAGTACACCAATTGTAGTTGCAAAGGACCCCATAACTTGCGAATATATTTTAGCACTATTCACACCCATTAATAAATCTTCTGGGTTTTCTGGTAGTTCATTCATTAATCTGCGACTGAGCTCAGTTTGCTTTAGCGTCTCTTTTAGATGCTCTATTGACTGTGGGAATATCTCTATTATTTTTTTTATCTGGTCGCCTACTGATGGACCTATTAGTAATATGAGTGTTGTGGCTACGAAAAATATTAGTAAAATGACTAATAGTAATGATAACCCATAAGGCAGCTTGATTTTCTTGTGGAACCACGATGCACCAAAGTTGAGCAATACAGCAAAGAAAATACCCGCAAAGACGAGTATGAAAAACCTGGGCTGCAATATTAATAATGCAAAAGCAGATACGATTAGCAGAGTTATAAATACTGCTCTTGCTACCTTATTGTTGAATTCGTGCTTAGTGGCCATATATGTCTTTTGATTAATTGATCATCTTATTGTGTAACAAGACTGTTCACCAAAATAGATATTATTTATAATCTATTTTTATTACTTCACTTATCCCATCTTCGTAGCTAGTTGGAGCTATCGCAAATTCTTTCTCGAATTTCGAGCTGTCGAATATATAATCTCTATCATATTGATAGAGCATCTCCACGGATTCCTTCATAATAGGCATAAACAGACCCATTAACTTTACTAGAAACCTCGGTGCATTCTGTATTTTGGGTGATGCTCCGAATTTAGTGGCAACTAAGTTTACTATCTCCTTGCCAGTCATTGGATTGCTAGCCGTTGGCAAATGCCAAACTTGCCCGTAGGCCTTTTCCGTATTGCCTAGTAGGGCAGTTGCTTTACCTGCATCGACTGTATAAGTGAATGAGTGCTTATGCTCTGGACTGCACAGCCAGTTAGCTTTTTTCCCTTTGCTAAGTGGTTTGAATACAATCTCATTCAGCAGACTATTATTTTTAGGAACTCCCGACCCATAGAAATCAGCAGAGCGAGCTATCAGTGCTTTCAGACCATCATTTTTCACAGCTTCCAATATCATATTAGCAACTTCAGCTCTAACCTTACCTTTTTTACTTGGTGGATTGATTGGCGTGTTTTCGGTCATTTTGCCTAAATGATTTTCGTCATACATATACACATTATCGAAGAATACTAGCTTGCAATCTTCTTTCTTGCAAATATCTATCACGTTTTTCATGAATTTCGGCCAGGTTTCTTGCCATACTTTTGTGTTGTATTCGAAGCCAACAGTGACATAGACTATTTCAGATCCAGCTATCGCTTTTTCCAATTGCCCATAGTCTAATACATCAGCTTTTACTAGCTCGTCTGTGTCATTTATCTTCTTGGGGTTTCTTGCTACTAATCTAATCTTGTCTGTATATTTGGGAAGCTCTTTGGCTAACTCTATACCAATTATCCCACTTGAACCGAGTATTGTTTGCATCTTAATTTCTGATTTTTGTTGTGATTTGTTTACAAATTAGTGAATATGGTTTATAATATTTAGAAAAATATTGTAACTAATCTGACAATTAATGTGTCTATATCGAATCAACAAATATAGAAAGACTAATATGAAATATCTACTACTATTTATTGCTATTCCAACAATTCTATTTTCTCAAGAGTGGGACAACGAGAAATGGGAAAACTATGACTTTTATAAAGACGGTAAACTATTAGATCAGGGTAGATTCTATGAGGATGTAGTTTGTTTCGATGAAGACTGCTATGCCGTTACACTTCGGGAAGGTTATGATGTCCAAGTATTCAAATTAAATCTGGATTTGAAGCGTTGGGATATAGTATATGACGGATCATGGGATCCATTTAATACTCCTGAAGAAGAGTGGCCTGATATTATAGAGCAGCCACGTGGTGCAAGAATAATAGATGATTCAACAATTTTTATTTATTATAAAGATGAACCGATGTTCAATATTTTTAATTTTGTTGAAGATAAATATGATACTATACATTATACACCAAAATATGCAACAAGAAATGCAGACATATACTCTGATGGTTTTGGTATTGCCGATCCAGGTGGATATACTATAACGACCACAGATTTCTGGAAAACTTATAAATACACAAAACTTGATTTTCCTTCATCTGCTATTGATAAACCAATGAAAGTCTATTATAAAAGATATATGATAGGTGATTATTTTAGTGGCCAATGTTATTTTATATCATCTTATGATGGTGAAAATTGGGAGAGGACTTATGTTGGTGACTTTTATCCTTATAGTATTTACTTCATTGATGAACAAGTTGGGTTTATAAGTGGAGGTATTGGTAATACTGGAGACTCAAAAAATGATGTAATTTATAAAACAACAGACGGAGGTAACAGTTGGTATGAAGTATTGAATCAATTTCAAGACCCAGCATCTTGGGGTATTTATGATATTTCGCTTGTTGGTAATGAATATGGTATAGCAACTTCAACAGTTGGTCTGATTTACACAACAACCGATGGTGGTGAAAATTGGGAGTATGATGTTCTTAGTCAAGTTAATAAAACGAATGCTAAAGGATTCACAAGAAGTAGCGAGAATAAGTTTTTTCTTTTAAATTACAGTCAAGGAATATTAAGTTATGACGCAGAATTATTGGGAATAACATCTGTACCATTCTACAATTATAAAGAGCTAACAGTATATCCCAATCCATTTAATACTACAATTAACCTTAGTACAGATGGAGTCCTTGATGGATTATATAAGATAAAAATATACAATTCCAGTAGTGAATTAGTATTTGAGTATACAGATTATGTAAGTGATGGATTCCAATTAAGTACTGACTTACCAGCAGGTGCTTACTACTTATTGCTTGAGGGTGATGGCTATTACTATAAAAAATTAATTAAGGAATAAAAATTATGAAATATCTACTACTATTTATTGCTATACCATCAATTATGTTTTCACAGCAATGGGATAATACAAAATGGGAAACTCTTGAACTTTATTCAAATACTGAAAAGTTAGTAATGCGCGACAGAGTGATATTAGATATAAAATGTTATGAAGATGGAGATTGTTACGCTGTAGGTACCTACCAAGCACTATATCTAGAAGTTTTTAAATATGATTATTCAAATAATATATGGCAACTCATTTATGATGGTAACTGGGACCCATTTAACACACCAGAAGAAGAATGGCCTGATATTATTGATCAACCTATGAGTGCTAATATATTAAGTGATACAACCATATTCATCTATTATTATAATACGGCAATGATTAATATCTTCAATTTTATTACAGAAGTGTATGACACTACTCATTATGAACCTGCTTATCCATTTGGCGATGCAATATTAGAAGAAAATGGTTATGGTATGGCTTCAGTGGGTAACTTTATATATACAACAACAAATAATTGGGTAGATTATAAATATAAAGATATAGAATTCCCATCTTCGGCTTATAATGTTCCTATTAAAATATTAGATGACAACAGATTTACAATAGCAGACTATGACCATGGTAAATGTTATTTTACTGTTTCATCAGATGGTCTTGAGTGGGAAAGATTTCTTGTAGGAGAGTTTTATCCAAACAGAATTTATTTTATAGATAATAATATTGGGTTTATAACTGGCGGGATTATCAATGCGGGTGACTCTAAAGATGATGCAATCTATAAAACAACTGACGGAGGTAATAGTTGGTATGAAGTATTAAAT
>Ga0172380_10000920_pt1 | contig 52904 bp, 39 predicted proteins | sample Leawe162metaG_FD_119747 | JGI IMG/M metagenome (GOLD analysis project Ga0172380, IMG submission 119747) | Leachate microbial communities from a municipal landfill in Southern Ontario, Canada - Leachate well 162 metaG | ecosystem: Engineered > Solid waste > Landfill > Unclassified | place... | reverse complement strand
ATCCGTGAGACGAAAGTGGTCATCGGCGATACGGTGGACACCATTCTGGACGAGGCAAAATCCTATGATACGATTATCATCGGCACCCACGGCTACCGGGGGCTGGAGAAGATTCTGATGGGCAGCGTGGCGGAGCGGGTGGTGAAAAACTCCCCCTGTCCTGTTCTGGTCTATAATCCTTACAAATAATTTTTGCTGTTGCTGAATCGGCCAGATGGCGGGTGGTCCCGATGATCTCCTTGACCGGTCAGGCCGCTCGCCGGGCTTTTCCCTCTGCCGCCCGGCAAGGGAAAAGCCCCGGCCTTTGAGGAAAAACATGAAAAAGTTCAGATGCACCTTGTTCGTCTGCCTGTGCGGTTCCCTGCTGTTCATCCCAGTCAGCGCTCTGGCGTCCAAGTCCGGCTGCGACAGCAAGCAGGCTGCTCCGCAAGCCGCAACAGAAGAAAGAGTTGGGGGGAAAGTTGTGGAAGAACCGGCCATGGCCGCCATTCCGCCTGCGGAAAAGGGGAAGGAAACCGCCAATGGGCAACAGCCTGCGGCCTCTCCGGTCAAGGAAGACCCGGCCATGGCTGCCATTCCCGGCAAGTGACGGCAGCAAGAGGCCTCAGGGAAATTGATGGCCTTTCAGGGTGCTGCCCCAGGCTCCCTGCAGGGTGTCCAGGGCCTCATAGTTGGTCAGATCGACATGGATCGGGGTGATGGAGATATAGTTTTTTTCCGTCTCAAAGGAATCCGTGCCGCATTCCAGCTCTTGGGAAGGCTTGCCGCCGCCGATCCAGAAACAGGGGCGCCCCCAGGGGTCGGAGAGTTCCTGCAGGGCATCCTCATACATCCTGCTGCCCTGCCTGGTGATTTTGAGGCCGCGGATCTCCGCGGGCCTCAGGTTGGGGATGTTGATGTTGAGATAACAGTCGCCCGGCAGTCCGTTGGTCAGAATGAGTTCCGCCACGAACCGGGCGCACTGCAGGCCGGTATCAAAATGATAGGGGCCGTGGCCGGCAATGGACAGGGCCATGGACGGCACCCCGCGGATGGTGCCCTCCTTGGCTGCTGAGACGGTGCCGGAATAGCTGATGTCGTGGCCGAGGTTGGCGCCGGCATTGATGCCGGACACAATGAGATCAGGCTTTCTGGGCAGCACCTTCTCCACGCCGATGGTCACGCAGTCCGCCGGGGTGCCGTTGATCGAAAAGATATTTTCTTCCAGCTCTTTCACCATCAGGGGGCGATGCAGCGACAGCGAATGGCTGACCGCGCTGTTGTCCCGGTCCGGGGCCACGATAATCGTCTCGCCTGCCGACGCAAGTCCGGCAAAAAGCAGTCTCAGTCCCGGGGCGTAGACCCCGTCATCATTGGTCAGCAAAATAAGCGCTTTCTTTTTTTCCCGCATGTCGGCTGTTACTTCTTTAAATCCATGATTTCTGCGGCATACCGTTGTTGCTGGCGGTCATACTCGTTGAAGCCGAGCAGTTCCCTGAGGGTGGCGAAATCGAGATGATCCGGATAACCGTCTGTTTTCAGGGCGGCCAGGGCCTGCTGCATGGCGGAAATAGCGGCGCTGAGCAGGGTGAGGGGATAGGCGACGATCTTAAAACTGATTTCCGCCAGCTGACCATGGGAAAGCAGCGGGGTTTTGCCGTGCTGCAGCATATTGGCCATCTTGGCCCCGGGAATTTCCCGGCAGAAGCGTTCCATTTCCGCAACCGACTCCGGGGCCTCAAGAAAAATGATGTCAGCCCCCAGCCCGGCAAAGGCCTGGCAGCGGTAAAGCGCCTCCTCCAGCCCATGGGTGGCCCTGGCATCGGTGCGGGCCATGATGAGGATATCCGCCCCTTCGGCCCGGGCATCCACCGCGGCCCGGATGCGGGCCAGCGCCTCCCCCCGCTCCACCACCTGTTTGCCCTGGGTGTGGCCGCAGCGCTTGGGCAGCCGCTGGTCTTCAATCATGGCGCAGGCAAAACCGGCGGAAGCAAAACCGGCAATGGTCCGTTTGATGTTCAGCGCATTGCCGTAGCCCGTGTCCGCGTCCCCGATCACCGGGATGTTGACCCTGCCGCAGATGCTGCGGCCCTGGTCGACCATTTCACCATAGGAAATCAGGCCGGTGTCCGGCAGGCCGAGCCGGGCCGCACTGACGGCAAAGCCGCTCATGAAGGTGAGGGGAAAGCCCGCCTGTTCGATCAGGCTGGCCGTGAGCGCGTCATAGCAGCAGGGCATGACCAGAAGCTGCGGTGAGCTGAGCAGTTTTTCCAGTTTTTGGCGCGGAGAAGTCATGGCTGTTTCCGGTTCCGGGCGTGACCGGTCAGGGCAGGATGATCCTTTTTTCCGGCCGCATATCCTGGTTAGCCTTGTACAGCAGAATGCTTCTGCCGATGACCTGCACCAGCTGGGCGCCGGTCTGACCGGCAACGCTTTCCGCCGCCTCATGCCGGTCAATGGCCGCGGTGTTCTGGACCTTTATTTTCACCAGTTCGTGGGCCGCGAGCACGGCATTGATTGCGGCCAGCACCTCTTTGGTCAGACCGTTCTGGCCGATCATGGCGATGGGCACCAGGTGATGGCCCAGGCCGCGCAGATAGCTTTTCTGTTTACCGGTAAGTAATTTTTTTTTCATGATTATGGTTTGGTTAGATTGGATAAAATTTCAACGCCGCCGATCCAGACGCCGATCATACCGCCAAAGGTTGGCAGCACAAAGGCCAGAAAGACCCTGAGCAGTTTGTTGCCCCACCACTTACGGATTTTCGATATATCTCCCAGCACGGTCTCAAATTCATGCACCTGGGGCGGCTGCACCATGACCTGGACAAAGGCCGTGACATGGCCCACGCCGATAACCGGTGAAAGAGTGGTAAGGGGGGCGGCGGCAAAGGCGGCAAGGATGGTGAGCGGATGGGCCATGCCGAGGAGCGCGCCCAGGGCGGAGGGAGTGCCGGTGGCCAGAATCCAGTAGAGGAGATTTTCCCCGGCCACGGCAAAGCCTTTGTTGTAGCCGATGACGCCGATGGAGCCGAGGATGGTGGCCGGGATGAGCCAGCCCACCGCTTTCCACACCGGCGACACCGGGGGGATGGAGTTGATCTCCTCCATCTGGCTGCTGCGGTCCTCTGCCAGGGCCTGTTTCACCCCTTGGATGTGGCCGGCGCCGACCACCGCCACGATTTTTTTACCCTTGGCCCGCTTGATTTTCTCGGCCAGAAAGGTATCCCGTTCATCGATGAGCACGGTTTTCAGTTCCGGCAAAGCCTGGCCCAGTTCGGCCAGCAGCTCGGACAGGACGTCGGTTTCCTTGAGTGTCTTTAGTTTCTCCTCGGTGATTTCCGTCTCTTCAAAGAGCGAGGTGATGAGGCTTGCGACCAGATAATTTTTCCGCCAGAAGGAGGTGGTTTTCCAGGCCCGGCGCATGGTAACCCGCACATCCCGGTCGCACAGGGAAACCGGAATGTCCATGGCCTGGGCCGTGGTGGCCGCCTCCAGCAATTCCGAGCCGGGCATGACGCCCAGCTGGTCGCCCAGCTTTTTCTGGTAGGAGGCAAGCACCAGATTGATCATCAGGGTGCTCAGCTGTTTGTTGCGGATGATCTGTTTCAGATCAAGGGTCTTCCACCGTTTTTTTTCGGACAGGGACTCGTAGCGCTTGGCGTCAAGTTCGACGCAGACGCAGTCCGGATTCTCTCTGGTAATGACCTGATGGACAAGCTCCACCGAGGCGCGGGAGATGTGCGCCGTGCCCACCAGGATGAATTGCCGGCCGTCCTGCTCGACGATATGCACGTCGGCGGCCTCTAAATGGGATGTTTCTGACATGTAACAGCTTCTTTTTTTTGGCAGTAGGATGAAAAAAGCAGGAGCGGCCACCGAGCCGCTCCTGCTGGATAAAAACAACTTAAAAAACAATTTCAGCAAATAGTCAATGTTAATGTTCGCCTCAAGGGAGTGGGTGGTCAGCCAGTTCCCGCCGGCGGTTAGAACTTGTAAACCAGGCCCAGGGTCACCACATGGGCCCCGGCATCCTCGAATTTGCCGTTGATGCCGGAGGTATTGGCCGGGTTTTCAATGGTTCTGGTATTCTTGTGGTCCAGCAGATAGGCGCCGCCCAGCTCCAGGTGCTCATTGACCTGATAACGGCCGCCGAAGGAAAACAGCAGGGCGTCCGAATCGGGCAGCTCGAAACCCAGGGTCTCACTGGGGATGGGGGTCTCGTCATAGGCAAAGCCGATCATGGCGGTAAAACGGTCCGTGCACTTATGGGTGATGCCGATGCGGTAGGCGTTGGAGTCGTGCCAGTTTTTCGCTTTGGGATCATCAAAGGCCATGATCAGCAGCGGATTAAGCAGGGTGCCGTTATAGTTGAAATCAAGCTCACTGTACTCCGACCAGTAGGTCTTGTCCCAGGCCAGCTCCACCGTGGTCCGGTCAAAAAAGGTATAGGAGGTGCCGATGGAGAGCACCGCCGGGGTGACCACATCAAGCCTGGCATCGCCATTGTAAGTGTTAAAGGGAAGGGTGTCGGTCAAAAGCCTGGCAGAGCCGGTCAGCCCCATATCCACTTCCGAGCGGTAGGTGGCGGCGATATTCCATTCTTTGGTGGGCTTGATGGTCATGGCCAGGTTGTAGCCGAGATCGGTGGAGTCGCCATCCATGTCGCGGCTGATAGAGGCATAGGTAAGGCCGGGGCCTGGATCAATATCAATGTAGCCGGAGCTTTTCACCTTGTTGCCGGTGGTATGCAGGATTCTTGCGCCGGCGGCCAGGCCGAACCAGTCGCAGAATTTGTAGGAAAGAGACGGGTTGGCCTCAAAGACCTTGAGGGTGAATTCCTCGGAAGATGTCCGGGGGAAAGGATCATTCCATCGTTTCGACAGGCCGTAGGGCACGACAAAGGCGAAACCGAAGCGGAAATTGTTATAGTCCGGGGATACGGCGTGAAACATGGGGACGACAATGTTTTCCGTTTGGGATGAGCCATCCAGGGTGCTGCTTCGGTAGTCGGTATAATCGATATGGGGCAGGTTGATGTAGCTGGCGCTGACCTCCATCTGCCACCGGTCTTCCTGCCAGCCCATGTTGGCCGGGTTGTAGTATGCGGTGTCCGGGCCCTCCGTATGGGCGATATAGGCATTGCTTAAAGCAACGCCGTTAATCGACTGTTCAGGTATGCGATAGCCGGAGGCATGGGCCGTTCCCGCGGCCATGATTCCCATTGCTGCCACTGCTAAGATTTTCTTTTTCATCTTTTCATCCCTTGCTCTTGTGTTGTCAATCAGCGTAAAGATAGCGTTTTATCTTGTGGGTTGCTGTCTTGATGAATGGTTCCTGCCTCTCAATGATCCTGTGGATTTTCGAATAGGACGCCAGCTGGGAATTCACCGACTGCTGGATCTCTTTCAGGATCTCATTGATGTATTCCTTTTTCTGCTGCTGGGTTTTGTTCTTCGTCTGCTGGTTGATGAGATCGTAATCGAGATAAACCCGGGCCTCCAGTTTGTCATTTGCTTCCAGCACCAGCGATTCAATGACCTGCATGAAGGCATTGATCTTTTCTTCAATGGCCTCGGGATAAATATTTTCCCCGTTGCTGAGGACTATGACATTTTTGGAACGGCCCTTGATATGCAGGTTGCCGGCCTCATCGAAACTGCCCAGGTCGCCGGTTGCCAGCCAGCCTTCCCGGTCAATGGTTGCCGCGGTCAGCTCCGGATGATTGGCATAACCCTGCATGATATTGGGGCCCCGGGCCATGATTTCGCCGATGCCGGTCTGGGGATCAGGCCTGGAGATTCTGATCTCCACCCCGGGGACAGGCTTGCCGGTGGAGCCGACGGTGATGGTGGGGTCTTTGAAGGGTCCGGCGGCCAGCAGGGGGGAGGCCTCGGTGAGACCGTAGCCGATGAGATAGGGGAAATTCGCCTCTTTGAGGAAACTTTCGGTCTCAAAGTTGGTCGCCGCCCCGCCGATGGCCACGAGCTGCAGACTGCCGCCGAAGAACTCCAGCAGCTTTTTGCCGATTTTCTGGAAAATAGTGCGGCGGATCAACGGTATCTTCATGGAGAATTTTAACAGATTATTCTGTCCAATGGCGGTCATAACCCTTTTTTTGTAAATTTTTTCCATGATCACGGGCACAATGCAGATCACCGACGGTTTTTCCTTGCGGCAGATCCTTTCCAGGGTGGTCGGGGTGGGTGGCTTGCCGGCATAGACGATGCGCGCCCCATTGAGCAGGGGCAGCAGAAAGCCGATGGTGAACTCATAGGCGTGGGACATGGGCAGAATGGACAGAAAGGTCCAGTCCTGGGTAATGCGGATCAGCTCGTTTGCCGCCTTGACATTGGCGCAGAGATTGCCGTGGCTCAGCATGACTGCTTTGGAGTGGCCGGAAGTCCCGGAGGTATAAATAATACCCGCCAGGTCATCGGGGCACACGGGCGGGGGCCGCTCAGCCAGTTGCTGGCTTTTGTCCCGCGATTGGTCCGCCTTGGCCAGGAAGGTGGAAAATGTCTCAACCCTGTTCAAAAACTTTTCCGGCGGGCTGTCATCCAGCATGATGATGGATGAGAGTTTGTTGTCCCGCAGTTCATAGATTTTTTCAATCTGCCGCTGGGTGGTGAAGAGAATTTTTACCTTGGCATCGGTCAGGATGTGGCGGACATCCGCTTCCGGGAAATCGGGCAGGATCGGGACCACGATGACGCCGAGCCGGATGGCGGCCAGATAGGTAATGGCCCAGTTGGGAGAGTTTTCCGCCAGAATGGCCAGCCTGTCTTTCTTCCGGATGCCCATATCCTTCAGAACCGTGGCGGTGCGGATCAGTCTGTCAAAGAGCTCCCCATAGGTGATCGGCTGCTGAAAAGCCAGGCTGAGGGCCGGGCGCTGCGCAAATTTCCGGCAGCTCGTTTCCGCAAGCTCGTTTAAGGTTTCCGGAGCGGTATTTTTTTTCGGCGGCATTGAATTCAGAGGTTAAGTGAATGAGAAAGGAAATTTCAGTAAAAACTGAATTCTATTAAAACAGAATACCCGGTCAAGCAACAAGTAATTTCGTCATGGCGGGAGAGCCGCGCGGGTATTTGGGCGGTTTGTAAAGGGAGCCGCAGTTTTTTTGGGGGAAATTGGCTGCTATGCCCAAAAAAATGAACAAAACATTCCTGGCTGAACTCTAACACAATGTGGTACTATAATAAAGGTTGCCAGGTTCAGGAAAAATTTTCTTACAGGAGACGATATGCAGAAAGGAATCAGGATTTTCGTGGTGGTGTTTGCGTTAATTATCGGCCCGGCGGCGGTGGGCCAGGCCAGCCCGGTCAAAAGATTCGACCCGGGTACCCAGACCTGCCGTATCCTTGGTTTTGACAGTATGTGGTGGGGCGATGGGGCGAAGATTTTTCAGAACAACTGCAAGAGCTGCCATTACCGGGGCAATGACAAAGGCGCGAAGTTTCTTTACGCGGAGTCCAAAAGTCCCGAGGCCTGGAACAGGGTTTTTTTTCAGAAATATCCTCAGTGTGCCAAGGATGGTTCCTGGGGCGCCCTGTCTCTCAATGACCAGTTGCAATTAAATGATTTCCTGTACCGCAACGGTGCCAACACCTATAATCCGAACAGTGCCGCGGACTGCGGCTGATAAGCCCCGGGTTCCCCGGTTCGGGGAATTAGAGTGAAAAGTCAGGAGCAGGGGCGGTTCGCGAATCGCCCTGGATGGGCACGGGGCTGGCCTTGGGCCTGCCCTGTGAAAAGTGAGGAGTCAGAAGTCAGAAGACAGGACTCGGAATAAAAAAAGACGACGAATAGAGCAGTTATTCTGGCTTCTGAATTCTGTCTCCTGACTCCTTTGTTTAAAATCTTTCAAAATGCCAGGAGACGGGATTGCCGTCCCGGTATGGCATCCAGCCATGGAAAACCCCGGGTTTTCCGTCAAATACCAGGGGAAGGAAATAACGGTCCCCCGGCCACATGGGCAGGGTATGGAGTCTGGCGACGGGCTGCCAGCTCAGGGTTCCCTCGCTGTTTTCGGCAAAGGGCATGCCGCTGAAACCGCTGATGAGAAAGATAAATCCCAGCCAGTCCTCCCCAGCCCTGCCGAAGTTTGTCCAGTTGATGGTGCCCCGCAGGGTCATCTCCGTGCATTCGATGCCCGCCTCCTCACGGATCTCCCGCCGCATGCAGCCGGCCACATCTTCATGGGCCTGCATCTTGCCCCCGAGTCCGTTGTACTTGCCCAGATGCTGGTCATCGTCTCTGGCATTGCGGTGGACCAGCAGGGTCTGGTCCCGGTCCGGGGAAAGAACAAAACCCAGGGTGGCGAGAATGGGTGAGTAGGAAGACATAATCGTTAATATGGTATATTGTGTGGTGGGCCGGCTGCTCATCCAGGGGAAAGGGCCGGGGAAATTTCATCTAAATTAACATGAAATCATTTTACATATCAACATCATGACAATATTCTGTCATAATAGCAAAGATGATAACGGTATCACTGGCTGGAAAAGGAGCTTTTTTGCATGGCTAAGGCTGAGGTTTTTGTCAATCAGGAAGATATGGCCCTGTTCAACTGTCCCCATTGCGGGGCGATGAAGCATGTATCCGTGGCCAGGTTTAAAAATAAGAAGCACTCCCTGCAGGTAAAATGCGTTTGCGGGCAGATGTTCACCGTTGATCTCAATTTCCGGAAAAGGTATCGCAAGCAGACAGATCTTGAGGGCTTTTTCTGCAAGCTAATAAATTGGACAAATGCTTCGGATGCCGGCAAAATGCCGCCCAACTGCAGGATTGTCAATATTTCCCTTGGCGGCCTTGGCCTCCGGCATGCCAGCGGACAGAACATTGCGGTGGGGGATGAGCTGGTTGTTGATTTTATCCTTGACGACCGGAAACAGTCGCATCTGGAACGAAGGATTATTGTCCGCCACATAGGGGATGATGGCTATATCGGCGGTCAGTTCAGTGATGGGAATCAGTATGTTTATGAAAAGACCCTCGGGTTTTATCTCATGCCTTAGGAGTCGAGCAAAAATAACTTGAACATCTTGCATCTCATCTTCGAGCCATCTTTGGCCGCAGCTCAATCACAAAATCCTCGACGTAGCCCTGCTACGCCTGCGGTTTTGTTCAATCGCTGCATCCAAATCTGACGCAATTCTGAGCGCAATTTTGCCCAACTTATTTTTGCTCGGCTCCTTAGCCGCAGACTCCCGGAAAATATCGCCCGTATCCCCAGCGAATCGTTGTGAGCGTCGTCCATGCCCCAATCTTGCCGGTCCATCTTTTGGCCGGGAAAATCTCCTCTGTCCCGCCCTCTGCCGCCCAGTTGGATCAAAAGTCCGTCCCTGAGCTGTTCCCGGACCTTTTCCCGCCGCGCCAGTCAGGCCTGCTCCTCTTTCGCCGGGGGGGCGGAAAACAAAAAACCAGAGGCGCAAATGGCACTGGAGGCCCTGGAGGAAATGTGTTAGTATGCCGATTTATCCGCCCGCTGGGCATTTGCCTCTGTCATAACATTAAGAGAGCCGGGTAAAAGCTTCCCCCGGCTCAAGGACTCTATGATTACTGTATGGTAAGAACCAGATTCAGCCTTGCCGTGGCTTTTGCAGCACTTTTACTGTTTTGTTTCCAAACCGTTTACTCCCAAGCCTCAGTCAGCCAAGACCTTTTCCCCGTTTACCCATCCATGAGGGCCAATGTCGCTTTCTGGAAGAAGGTGTACGCGGAATACCCGACCACCAAGGGCTTGATTCATGACAATCGTGATCTGTCAATCATCTATGAGGTGATTGATCTTGTGCCTGAAGGGCAGCCCGGCGAGCGGGCAACCAACAACGCACGGGTCGAACGGGCCAAGGAAAAATACCGGCAGATTCTGCGGTCATTAGCCGGCGGGGGGGCCGCCCGGACAGATGAAGAAAAAAAGGTGCTGGCCTTTTTCAGCGGGGCATCCTCTTCACAGCTCCTGCAAGCAGTGGATGCCGTTCGTTTTCAACGGTGCCTGAAGGATCATTTTCTTGATGGGCTGGTCCGTTCCGAGGCCTATCTGGCCGAGATCAAGAAAATATTCCGAGGCTATAACCTGCCGGAGGATCTGGCCTATCTGCCCCATGTGGAGTCTTCATTCAACTATAAGGCCTATTCCAAGTTCGGCGCCGCAGGCATCTGGCAGTTTACCCAGTCAACCGGTAAACGTTTCATGACCATTGACTATACCCTGGATGAGAGGCGTGATCCCATTCGCGCCACCCATGCCGCGGCCCGTTTTTTAAAAGAAAATCACAGTAAGCTCGGCAGCTGGCCAATGGCGCTCACCGCTTACAATCACGGGCCAAACGGCATGATGCGCGCCAAAAATCAGCATGGCACCTATGAAAAAATCTTTAATAATTATGACGGCAATCTCTTTGGTTTCGCCTCAAGGAATTTCTATTCCGAATTTATTGCCGCCCGGGAAGTGGCGAAAAATTACAGAAAATATTTCGGCAATGTCAAGCTGGCCCAGCCTGTTTCCTTCGTTGAAGTTGCTATACCGGGATATGCGCCCATAAAAGAGCTGTCCCGCCATTTTCAGGTGGATCTGGTCACCCTGAAAGAGCTGAATCCCGCCCTCCGGGCCCCGGTGTTCGAGGGCCGCAAGCATGTGCCCAAGGGTTACAAGCTTCGGCTCCCCGGCAAAAACGGAGAAATGGGAAAACTTGCCTCGCGCATGCCGGATAAGGCTTTTGCCGAAAAACAGCAGCGCAGCCGTTTTTACCAGGTGCAAAAGGGGGATTCGGCCGGGGCCATTGCCAGAAAACATGGCCTGAAGCTGGAGGATCTGATGACCGCCAATGGGCTCAGTGCCAAGGCAACCGTCTATGTGGGGCAGAATCTGCGCATTCCCACCCGGGATGAAAAGGTGGTGCTGCTGGCCAAGGCCGAGCCGCCTGCCGCTGATATTGTGCCGGCAAAGGCCGCGGAGAGCAAAAAAGAAGTACGGGAGATTGTTACCTTAAAGGCTGACACGGTTAAAAAGGCGGTTACGCCCCGGAAAAAGGAAGAGCCTGCCCCCCTGGCTGAGGTCCCGGCAGTTCCGCCTGGGCAGCCGGCCGCTGTTGTCGCGGAACAGCTGCCGCAAGCGGGAAAACAGGCTGAACCGGAGGCTCAGGCGCCGGTGATGGCCGCCGCGGAGGAGCCGGCCATGGAGACGACGGTTGTCGAAGAGGAACAGGCACAGCTTGACCAGCCCGCGGTTGTTGATGAACTGCCCAAGGCACCCCTGGAGCAGCCGGCCTTTAATCCGGAGGTGGTCACCGGCGATCTGCTGGTTGCCGACAGCCGTATTGAAAAGGGGCGCAGCGTGGGCTCCATCCGGGTTGAGGTCGGTGAGACCCTCGGCCACTACGCAGACTGGCTGCAGGTGCCCACCCGCAGTATCCGCGGGCTGAACGGTCTGCGTTTCGGCCACCCCATTAAACTCGGTCAGCGGCTGAAACTCGAATTCACCAAGGTAAGCAAAGAGGATTTTGAAGAAAAACGCTATGAATACCACAAGGAGATTGAAGAAGATTTCTTTGCCGTTTATAAGATTGAAGGGGCAAGGCTGTATCGGATCAAGGCCGGTGATAACATCTGGAGACTCTGCCAGGATGAATTCGACCTGCCTTTCTGGCTGATCAAAAAATTCAATACTGCCCATGATTTCAACAATCTTAAGCTTGATGAACAAATAATTATTCCGGTGGTGGGGGAAATTGAACCGCAATGAGCGATGCTGCGCCGCAAATAATTTATCGCCGGGATTACCGTGCTCCTGATTATCTGATCGATACGGTGCATCTGCATTTTTTTCTGGGGGACAGGCAGGCGGTGGTGACCTCCCGGCTGCACTGCCGCCGTAATGCTGCAGCCGGGGCCAATCCTCCCCTGGTGCTTGACGGGCAGGAACTGGAGCTGCTGTCGATTTTTCTCGATTCCCGCAAGCTCTCTGCCGAGGACTATGTGCTGAGCGCAGAGTCGCTGACCATCAGCCAGGTGCCGGATGCTTTTGAACTGACCATCACCACCCTGATCCGTCCCGAAGAAAACACGGCCCTGGAAGGGCTCTATAAATCCAGCGGCAATTTCTGCACCCAGTGCGAGGCCCAGGGCTTCAGAAAAATCACCTATTTCCTCGACCGGCCTGATGTGATGAGCCGCTTCACCACCACCATTGAGGCGGACAACTCCGTGCCGGTGCTGCTGTCCAACGGCAATCTCGTTGAGACGGGCAGCGCGCCCAACGGCCGGCATTACGCCACCTGGCGGGATCCCTTTCCCAAACCCTGCTATCTCTTCGCCCTGGTGGCCGGAGACCTGGTCCGGGTGGCCGATACCCATGTGACCGGCTCCGGCCGCGCCATTGATCTGCATATCTATGTGCAGAAACATAACAGTGACCGGTGCGATCATGCCCTGCGCAGCCTGAAAGAGGCCATGGCCTGGGATGAGAAGGTTTATGGCCTGGAGTATGATCTTGATCGGTTCATGATCGTGGCGGTGGATGATTTCAATATGGGGGCCATGGAAAACAAGGGCCTGAATGTCTTTAACTCCAAATATGTGCTGGCCAAACCGCAGACCGCCACCGATGCCGACTATGCAGCCATCGAGGGGGTGGTGGCCCATGAGTATTTCCATAACTGGACCGGCAACCGGGTGACCTGCCGCGACTGGTTTCAGCTCTCCCTCAAGGAAGGCCTCACCGTGTTCCGCGACCAGCAGTTTTCCGCGGACATGACCTCGGCTGCGGTAAAGCGCTTAAGCGATGTCAGAATGCTGCGCAATCTTCAGTTTGTGGAGGACGGCGGGCCCATGGCCCATCCGGTCCGGCCTGATTCCTATATCGAGATCAACAACTTCTATACGGTGACCGTGTATGAAAAGGGGGCGGAGCTGATCCGCATGATCCATACCCTGCTGGGGGCAAAAGGTTTCCGCCGGGGCATGGATCTTTACTTTGCGCGGCATGACGGCCAGGCCGTTACCTGCGATGATTTTGTCCGGGCCATGGAGGATGGCGGCGGAGTGGATCTGACCCGGTTTCGCCTTTGGTACAGCCAGTCCGGTACCCCTGAGCTGCGTATAGCAAGCAGTTATGATGCCCAGAGCAGGACCTGCACCCTGCGGGTCAGCCAGAGTTGTCCCCCGACGCCGGGACAGGATGATAAACAACCGCTGCATATTCCCCTGGCTGTCGGCCTGCTGGATAACCTGGGCAAAGACATGAAACTCTCAGTCAATGGCCAACAAGCGGCCACGACCGTGGTGCTCAATGTCCAGGAGAGAGAGCAGAGTTTTGTTTTCCGTGATATCCGGGTAAAACCGGTCCCTTCCCTGCTGCGCGGTTTCAGCGCCCCGGTCAAACTGCATTATGACTACACGGAAGATGAGCTGCGCTTTCTGCTGGCCCATGATAGCGATCCTTTCAACCGCTGGGAGGCTGGGCACCGGTTGTCCTGCCGCCTGATGCTGCGCCTGATTGCCGACCTGCAGCAGGGCAGAGAGCTGCAGCTCGATGATGATTTTGTCGTTGTTTTCCAGGGCCTGTTGACCCCGGAAAGCGAGATTGACCCGGCCTTCCTGGCCGAACTGCTGGTGCTGCCCTCGGAAAAATATCTGGGTGAGCAGCTGGCGGTTATCGATGTCGAGGCGATTTATCAGGTGCGGCTGTTTGTCCGCCGCACCCTGGCGGCCATGCTGCGCGATTATTTCCTCGAACTCTTTCATGCCAACACCAGCATGGAGCCTTACGTTTATGATCAGCAAAGCGCAGGGAAAAGAAGTCTGAAAAATGTTGCCCTGGCCTATCTGATGGTGAACCAGGACAGGGCGGTGATGGATATGTGTCTGCGCCAGTTTGAACAGTCGGGCAACATGACCGATGTGCTGGCGGCCCTGCAGGCCATTGTCCACAATCCCGACTGCCCGGAACGAAAGAGCGTGCTGGTCTCTTTTTACAGTGAGTGGCATCGGGATGGTCTGGTGCTGGATAAGTGGTTTTCCCTGCAGGCCACCGCGCCTCTGCCCCAGACCTTGAATGAGGTGAAGTCCCTGATGGCGCATCCGGCCTTTTCATTGAAAAATCCCAATAAGGTGCGGTCGCTGATCGGCGCCTTCTGCGGGGCGAATCAGCTTTGTTTCCATGATAAAAGCGGGGAGGGGTATCGTTTCCTGGCCGATCAGGTGCTGGCCATCGACCGGTTCAACCACCAGATCGCCGCCCGGATGCTGGCGCCGCTCAGCCGCTGGCAGCGTTTTGACGCCTCCCGGCAGAATCTGATGTGCCGGCAGCTGGAGAGAATTCTGGCCGGCAGCGAACTTTCAAAAGACGTGTATGAGGTGGCCTCCAAGAGCTTGCACGCCGCTTCCTCTGGCCCGGTCCGCAATTAAATTAAATGGTGATCAAAAAAATGATGGCTGCGAAAAAACTGAAAATTTACCACAGAGAGCACAAAGCCCACAGAGCTAACTGACTGTAATAAAAAATATTTCTCTGTGCTCTCTGTGCTCTCTGTGTGCTCTGTGGTGAAAAAAGACTTTTTACCCGCAAGGGGCATAAATACGAGTTCGTCAAAAAATAAAGGACAGTTATGGACATTTCAAAAACAATAGCCAGGATGAAGGAAAATCCGGCCTTTGCCGAGAATGTGGGCATGGTGCTGGTGCACAACGGCGTGGTCAGGGCCTGGTCCCGTAAAGGCAAGGAAAATGTCACCTCCCTGGAGGTTACCCCTGATCTTGCCAGGATTGAGGCCATCCGGCAGGAATTCCTCGCCAGGGCAGGAATTTTTGAGATTATTATCGAGGCGAAATCCGGGAGGTTCAAGCCTGGAGATGATCTTCTTTTCATTGTGGTGGCCGGCGATCTGCGGGAAAACGTCAAGCCGGTGCTGGCAGAGGTTCTTGATCGGGTAAAAGCGGAGGCAATTACAAAAAAAGAGGTTGTCTCTGCTTGAAAAAGTGCTTGTATTAGAGTAGATAGTACCCTTTCTCAATTGTTGATGGCTTGAAAAAGAATGATCGTCCCTGGTGCAGCGGATATTTTGCCGGCTTATTCTTATCATTTTCCCCAGACAGACTTTTTTTGAAAGCCGTTTATTACTTGCTTAACACGGAGTTAACTTATGTATACCGCATCAGATTTACGCAAAGGACTCAAGATTGAAATTGACGGCGACCCGTATATCGTCACCGACTTTCAGTTTTCCAAGCCGGGCAAGGGGCAGGCCCTCTACCGGACACGGCTCAAAAACATGGTTACCGGCAATGCCTTTGAAAGGACATACCGCTCCAATGATAAATTCCAGCGGGCGCCCCTGGAGGAACGCACCATGCAGTTCCTCTATTCCCAGGGGGATGAATTCCACTTCATGGACAACAAGACCTATGAGCAGATTATCATCACCCGGGAGCAGCTGGGGGAAAACGTCAATTTCCTGATTGATAACATGGAGGTGGATGTGCTGTTGTTCAAGGAGCGGCCCATCGGGGTAACCCTGCCCAATTTCGTCAATCTGGTGGTGATCAAGGCCGATCCCTGGGCTAAAGGGGATACCAGCGGCACGGATACCAAGCCGGTCACGGTCCAGACCGGCTATACCCTGCAGGTGCCGCCCTTTATTGAAGAAGGAGAAAAGCTGCAGATCGACACCCGCACCGGCCAGTATCTGACCAGGGTCAAGGAGTAGGCTGTTTGGCGTATTCCTTGCTCAGCCGCCGGGCTGAAATCATCCAGGGCATCCGCACTTTTTTCATCAAGAGGGAGTATCTGGAGGTGGATACTCCCATCCGCCTTCCCTGCCTCATCCCCGAACCCCATATTGAACCGGAACAATCCTCCGGCTGGTTTCTGCAGACCTCCCCCGAGATGTGCATGAAAAGGCTGCTGGCCGCAGGCCTGCCCCGGATCTTCCAGATCTGCCGCTGCTTTCGCCGGCATGAACGGGGGGCGCGCCATCTGCCCGAATTCACCATGCTGGAGTGGTACCGGGCCGGTATTGATTATGTGGCGCTCATGGCCGAATGCGCCGAGCTGCTCCGTTTTGTCGCAGCCAAGATCGATTGCCCGGACAGATCGGCTGCGGCGCTGTTAAGCAAGGCGGACTGGGAGTATCTCACCGTGCAGCGGGCCTTTGCCCGGTATGCCCCTGTCTCCGTTGACCAGGCCCTGGCCGAGGATGCGTTTGACGAAATATTGGTCCGAGACGTTGAGCCCAACCTGGGCAGGGGTAGGCCGACATTTCTCCATGATTATCCGGCCGCCCTCGGTTCCCTGGCCCGCTTGAAAAATGGGGATAACCGGGTGGCGGAACGCTTTGAGCTCTATGTCAACGGCCTGGAACTGGCCAACGGTTTTTCCGAATTGACCGATGCGGACGAGCAGCGGCAGCGGTTCCTCAAGGAAAGGGCCGTCATTGAGGGGCAGGGCCGGCAGCCGGGGCCCATGCCGGACAGATTCCTGGCCGATTTGGGCGAACTGCAGTCCGCCGCCGGTATCGCCCTGGGGGTGGACCGGCTGGTGATGCTGCTGTGCGGCGCCCGGAGCATCGATGAGGTGGTGGCCTTTACCCCGGAAACCCTGTAAGACAAACGGGCATCTTACTCCGGCGTCTCTTTACCGGCGCGTCTGGCCAGTTCTTTGTGCGGCAACGCGTTTCAGGTAATTTTCCCGTGACTGACAAACACTGACCAGGAAAGAAAAAAATGATAGACTCCCTGCAACAGCTCAATCCCATTAGCCAGGCCCTGCTGGCCACCCTGTTCACCTGGCTGGTGACCGCGGCCGGCGCGGCCCTGGTTTTTGTCACAAAAAAGGTGCATGCCAGGGTGATGGACTCCATGCTGGGCTTTGCCGCCGGAGTGATGATCGCCGCCAGTTTCTGGTCCCTGCTGGCGCCCGGCATAGAGATGGCGGGGCAGCTCGGCAGCACTCCCTGGCTGACCGCGGCAGTGGGTTTTCTCGGCGGCGGGGTTTTCATGCGGCTGATCGATATGTTCCTGCCCCACCTGCATCCCGGCCTGGCCATGTCCCAGAGCGAGGGGGTCAAGACCTCCTGGCAGCGCAGCACCCTGCTGGTGCTGGCCATCACCCTGCATAATATTCCCGAGGGCATGGCAGTGGGGGTTGCCTTTGGGGCGGCCGGGGCCGGCCTGCCCGCTGCCACCATCGGCTCGGCCATGGCTCTGGCCGTGGGCATCGGCCTGCAGAATTTCCCGGAAGGGGCGGCGGTCTCCCTGCCCCTGCGCCGGGAGGGGATGGGCCGCTGGAAAAGTTTCCTGTATGGCCAGAGTTCCGGGCTGGTGGAGCCGGTGGCCGGGGTGCTGGGGGCCTATTTTGTCATGCAGATGCAGAGCATCCTGCCCTATGCCCTCTGTTTTGCCGCAGGCGCCATGATCTTTGTCGTGGTGGAGGAGCTGATCCCGGAATCCCAGCAGAATGAGAAGCATATCGATATGGTCACCATGGCCACCATGGGCGGCTTTACCCTGATGATGATCCTCGATGTGGCCCTCGGTTAAAGGGTTTATGTCCCCTGTTCCACCTGGATGATCTGAAAGGCGCCGAGCTGGGGAATGCCACCCTGGGTCAGCCTTTCTCCCTCCAGCACGGCCAGCACGTCTCCGGCCGAGACAAAGCCTTTGGCCATCGCTTCTTCCTTGGCCCGCAGCACCACCTGATCCCGGCTCAGTTTTTCCTTGATGATGATGGGGTTGATGTTTTTGTAGATACAGGAATGACGGGCCACATGCACGGAATCGGTGACGAGCAGGGTGGGCACGGACCTGTTCCATTTGGACAGATGGCGGTAGATCTCCCCCTTGAAATCGATCACCATCACCGCTGCGGCATTGCCGAGACTTGCCGCGGCAGCCAGGGCGGGATTGAAACCCTGCTGGCTTTTCATCAGTTCACAGTGGTCGCTGCTTGGCTCCGCATGGCTTTCCTCCTCGCTGATGATCGAGGCCATGGTGCGGACCACATTGACCGGGTCAACACCCACGGCGGTCTCGCCGGACAGCATCACCGCATCGGTTCCCTCCCGCACCGCGACGCTGACATCCGTCACCTCGGCCCTGGTGGGGCGGTGATTGGTGGTCATGCTGTCCAGCATCTGGGTGGCGGTGATCACCGGCACGTTGGCCAGCCAGCAGCGTTTGATAATCTCCCGCTGCACCCAGGGCACCCTGGAGGCGGGCAGTTCAACGCCCATGTCACCCCTGGCGATCATGATCGCATCGCTGACCTGGATGATCTCATCGATGTTTTCCACCGCCTCCGGTTTCTCAATCTTGGCCACCACCTTCAGGTTCCTTTTCCCGCCGCTGAGCAGTCCTTTCACCTCGATGATATCCCGGGCGGAACGGACAAAGGAGAGGGCGGCAAAGTCGATGGAATGTTCAAGCCCCCAAGCCAGATCCTGTTTGTCCTTGTCCGTGACGCTGGGCAGGGACAGGGGGGTAGCCGGCAGGTTCATGCCCTTGCTTGATTTGAGCGGGCCGCCGGCCACTACCCGGCAGGTTACCTCGGTAACGCCTGGTTTCTCGACAACCAGCTCCAGCAGGCCGTCGTCAAGCAGTACCGGGTCGCCGGGCCGCAGATCGGCCAGAATCTCCGGGGCGATGGTGGAGAATCGCTGGTCAGTGCCTGCAACGGGCTCGGCCTGGATAATGATCCGGTTGCCCGCCACCAGGTCGGCCCTGCCGTCCCGCATCAAACCTGTTCTGATCTTCGGCCCGCACAGATCCATGAGGATGCCCACCGGCCTGGACCATTTTTCTTCCGCCGCTCTTACCGCCTTGAGCCTTTTCTCGTGTTCCTCGTATGTGCCGTGGGAGAAGTTGAGCCGGGCAATATCCATGCCGGCCAGAATCATCTGGCCCAATACCTCGGGTGACTGCGAGGCCGGCCCCACGGTGCAGACGATTCTGGCAAGTTTTCGTACATTTTCCGTGCTATAGGCCTTTACCCGTTCAATTATCTCCTTGAGATGGGCGGCTTTGACCGGTTTGGGCAGAAAGCCGATGACATTGGCAAAGCGGGCCAGCCGCTGCCGGATGGTTTGTTCGTCCAGGCTGGAGGAGATGGCGACGATGGGGCATTGCGGCGAGATGACCTGCATGGCCTCCATGAATTTAAAGCCGTCCCACTGGGGCATGGCCAGATCGGTGATGACCAGGTGGTAGTGTCTTGAAGTTGCCCGGTGAAAGCCCTGCTGGCCGTTTTCAACCGCATCAACCTTGTGGCCCAGTTTAATCAGTTGGGCAGCGAGCATTTTGCTGACCACCGGTGAGTCTTCAAGCAGAAGAATATGCATTATTCGTGTCCTTTTTCGGCAATGACGAGGGGGTTCGTTCAGCTGATCATAGCAGAAAAACATACCCGAAGTGAAATGTAAAAAAGGAGGAGGACTTCCGGCGGCTGAGATTGCAAATGATGAAGATCCGGCCAGGGGATGTTTTCCTGATGAGAGAATTGAGTAATATTTTGACAGATGGTGCGCGGAAAAGTATAAATTGAATAGGGGAGTATGGGGCGAGGGCTTTGACGAGACGCTTCAGTACAGAGATTACCCGTCAACCCCGCCGGCCGGGGCCTTGCGGATTTGCCCTGGCCCTGATATATCCCTTGCTTTTTCCCGGGTCAGTTGCGATTGTGCCGGTGGGTGCCGGCCGCGATGATGCACAATGAATCAGGCAGATGGTATCGGCGGTCAGGCCATGGGGCAATGAGGCATCGGCTGACGGAAAAAGCATGGAGGTGTTTGCTATGATCATGGAAGTGATAAGGATTGTCAGCATTCTGCTGCTGTCATTGTGCCTCTTTGCCCCGGCCGCCCAGCAGGCCCGGGCAGGGGAGAAAGGGCAACAACAGCCCGGCGGCAGCTCCTCATCTCCTGCCGGGCAGAACAAACGCTATCTGATCAAAGTATCACCCGCGCCTGCCGCTGAACTTGCCGGAAATCCCGCCCTGCTTGCCCGGATGCTGCCTGAGGCCGCACCGGGGCTCATCCGGCAGATTCCCCGTTTCGGCCTGGTGGCGGCGGAGCTCGATGCCAAGGGCGTGCAAAGTCTCCGCAGCAATCCCCGGGTTGCATTCATCGAAGAGGATCAACTCCGCTACTTGTCCAGTCAGTACATGCCTTACGGCATCAATATGGTCCAGGCGGACCTCCTGGCCGATCTGCATGCCGGCGAGGTGACCGTCTGTATCCTGGACAGCGGCTATGATCTGCTCCATGAGGATCTCAGTAAAAACAACGTCGACGGCATTGATATTATCGGCAGCGGCGCCTGGTATGAGGATACCAATCAACACGGCACCCATGTGGCCGGCACCATCGCCGCCATGAACAACCAAGTGGGCGTGGTGGGCGTTCTGCCGGGCGGCAGCATCAATCTTTTTATCGTCAGGGTGTTTGACTCCTCGGGCACGGCCTATGTTTCCGATATCCTGGCCGGCGTGGCTGAGTGTGTCCGTCCCGGGGTTGGCGCCGATGTCATCAACATGAGTTTCGGCAGTGAAGAAACGAGCGTCAGTGAAGAACAGACCTTCCGCGACCTCGCCAACCAGGGGGTGCTGCTGGTGGCTGCGGCCGGCAACAGCGGCACCACGGCCCTGTCCTATCCGGCCTCCTATGATTCGGTCATCTCCGTGGCCGCCATTGACGAAAACAAAAACAGGGCGCCCTTTTCCCAGCAGAATGAGAAGGTCGAACTGGCAGCCCCGGGGGTTGATGTCCTGTCCACCGTGCCCATCGGTACGGTCACCACCCCGTTTGTTTTATCCCAGCTCATTGTCAATAATGTGCTCTATGGCGCGCTGAACCTGCAGGGTTCCCCCTCTGCCGAGGCGGATGGCCCTCTGGCGGATTGCGGTCTCGGCGAGGAACCGTGTCCGGACGCGGTGGGGAAAATCTGTCTCATGGAACGGGGCAGCCTCTATTTGTGGCAGAAGGTGCAGGCCTGCGAGGATGGCGGCGGCATCGGCGCGGTAATTTACAACAATGTGGATGGCACGTTTTCCGGCACCCTGTCGGAGGTGAGCACTTTTATTCCCGCAGTGTCGATTTCCCGGGCGGACGGGCTGGCTCTGCTGTCCGCCATTGGCGACGAGGCGCACCTGAGCGTCGGTTCCTATCTGGATTATCAGGAGATGAGCGGCACCTCCATGGCCACCCCCCATGTCACCGGGGTTGCCGCCCTGATCTGGAGCTATTACCATTCGACCTGCAGTGCCGCCCAGGTGCGGGAGGCCCTGCGCCTGAGCGCCGAAGATCTCGGTCCCGCGGGCTATGATATATCCTTTGGTTATGGCCTGGTGCAGGCGGAAAAGGCCAGGCTCTATCTTGCCGGGCTGTGCGGAGGCAGCAGTGCGGCCCGGGCTGATCAGGATGGTGACGGCGATGTGGATGGCCGGGATCTGGCTCTTTTTGCCGGCGTTTATACGGCCGCAGCACCCTCGGCCGATCTCAACCGGGATGGTGTGATCAGTGCTGGGGATCTGCAGGAATTCGCCGCGGCCTTCGGCACGGTGCCGGCGAACTGAAACCCGAAAGTGGAGAAGACGAAAATGGAGCCGGCTGGCTGTGTTTTTTCAATACCCAGGCAAATGACATCAGGAGGAAGAATAAGGCGTAATCCCTGAAGGGCAGCGCGACTTCCTCGGCAGGCGGATGGCCTGTCCACGACAAATATTTTCAGAGGTGAATAAAATGATGAATCAAGTCGATCAGCGCAAACATCAACGGTACATCCCTTCTGCAAAAACATTTGTGTATACCGCTGATAGTTTCGGGCGGATACTGGACATCAGCGCAGGGGGCTTTTCTCTGCAGTACATTGATGTGGAATCGCCCATCAAAAAAAAGGAATATGTCGATATGCTCCTGGGCAACCTCTCCCTGGCGAAAGTTCCCATCACCGTTGTCTGGAACAACCATTCGTCAGCCTTAGGCAAGGATTCCATCATCATGAGCAAGGTGGGGGTGAAGTTTGCCGATCTGACCAACCAGCAGAGAGACATGATTGCCTTTTTCCTGTCTCAGTATAACACAGGCAATGCATAAGATCGGGCAACTCCGTCGCCATCGGTCAGCCCGGCTCCGGCCAGCGGTTTCTCCCCAAGGCATTTGCTCCGCAGGCCATTTTGAAAAAATGCCCTGTTGAGGGGGGAAAATGCGGCAATACCCTGAAAAGATCCGGGTGAGGCGGCTGTGGTCTGGCTGGGCTGGCAGCCCTTTGCCGCTGGGTTCGGGAAAGCAACCGGGCCGAAAAACAGCATGCGGGCAAGGGCCTGCCTTTACACTGTTTTATCGGTGGTCTGTCTTTTATTCGCTCTTAAAGAAGGCATTGGCATTGGCGCCGCAAACCGGGCACTTCTCCGGGGCCTCTTTCGCGTGGGTATGGCCGCATACCGAACAGACATAATAATCATATTCCGCCGGCCCTGCTTCAAGACTGTCCAATGCCTGCTGATACAGTTCGGCATGTACTTTTTCCACGGCATTGGCATATTGAAAAGAGCGGAGTGCCGCTTTATGTCCTTCCGCTTCCGCATCTTTAATCATCTGCGGGTACATATTCTTGAATTCGTGGGTCTCGCCGGCGATGGCCTCTTTCAGGTTTTCTGCGGTGGCGCCGACGCCTTTCATCGCCCGCAGATGGGCATGGGCGTGGATGGTCTCCGCCGCCGCCGCGGCCCTGAATAATTTTGCCGCCTGGGCAAAGCCTTCTTTGTCAGCCTTATTGGCAAAGGCAAGGTATTTTCTGTTCGCCTGCGATTCGCCGGCAAAGGCCTCTTGTAAATTCTCTTCTGTTTTTCCCATGGGTTATCCTTTTTTGATTATACATTGAGAGGGGGGGCAAGTTGGTGGTCAGATTATAGTGAATTTTATGCCGATATTCCAGCATTTTAGTCCTGGTGCTCCGGCAATATTTTTTCTGAGGAGTTGTTGAGGGGGGAATATCTTCATAATTGCTAGATAATTATCTCCTTAGGCCGGCATGTTTACGACGCACTATTATTTTTAACAAGACCTCAGGCGGCGGTGAGGAGATGCCGCATTGTTTTTTGACATATGGCCGAACCTAAAGTATACAATTAAATTGTATCATTAGCATGTTACGGGTCCCGCCCTGATGCGGTACGCTCACCTCAACAGATTATTTACCATCTTTATGAACAGTCAGTCGCAGATGCAGGAATTGGATTTCCTCCTGGTCGGTCATGATAAGGAGGTGCTGGAGCAGGATGCCCGTGTCCTGCAGCAGGCGGGGCATAAAAATATCCGCATTGTTCGCAGCGGCATCGAGGCGCGCCATGTGCTGAAAAACTCGCGGGTGCATTTTGTTATTACGGATCTGCAGATGCCCTGCATGAACGGCATCGAATTGCTCAGGCTCATCAGGAGAACCCCCGGGCTGTCTGACATCCCGGTGCTGATCATCTCCGATAACCGCCAGAAGGAAATGATCCTTCACGCCATTGATGAAAAAGTTGACGGGTATCTGGCCACACCCTACCGGGCAGAGGATCTGCGTCAGTCCATCACTAATATTCATAAAAGAAGAAAACTCACGGCCCTGCAGAATGAGCTCCGCCTGGCCCGGCATCTCATCCTCGCCAAAAATTATGACAAGGCCATTGACAAGGCCAAAGGGGTGCTCGCCCAGGACAAGAACAACAGCGACGCCCTGTTTCTGCTCAGCGAAGGTTACTATTGGCAGCGGGAGCTGGATAAGGCCAAACAGTTTCTCACTATGTACCTGAAGGAAAATCCCGCCAGCGGCAAGGGCATGCATCTGCTGAGCAAGGTGTGCCGGCTTGACGGGGCATACGGCGACGCCTTCGGGCTGCTCTTGAAAGCGCACAAGGAGAATCCTCTCAACCTCGATCTGGCCATTGACCTGGGTAAATTTTATCTGGAAATGGATATGGAGGACAAGGCCCGGGAAATTTTCGCGGCAGTGATGTCTGCCGGGCCTACTGATCTGAATCTCATAAAAATGGGCAAGGCCTTTCTGAAAAAGGGCAGGCCGGAGGATGCGGCAGCCTATCTTGATACAACAATCCAGCCGCTGCCGGAAACGGCCTTTATCTTCGCTCTGCTGGGCCAGAAACTGGGCGATGGCGGCAACCTTGAGGCAGCGGCGCGCCAGTTCAGGAAATGCCTGGAGCTGGTCCCTGGCCAGCCGGAATATCTGGTGAAGCTCGCCGAGATTTATTTGCAGCAGGGCGATGTTGCCCAGGCCAAGGAGGCGCTCGGGCAATGCCTGCGGAGCCACCCCGGCCATGCGCAGGCGCGGAAATTGCTGGAGCCGATTGCCAGGGGGGCGGGGTGAGCAGACCTTGACCCTGCCCGCCGTTATTTTCCCAGGAGGCGAAGGCGTTGTCAGGCCAGGGATTTGAGCTTTTTCTGGATCATCTGCAGATCATGCCAGGCCCCTTTTTTCAGTTCCTGGGTCTTGAGCAGCAGGGCCGGATGGAAGGTCGCCATGAGAGGAATACCCTGGAAGTCATGGAATTTTCCCCGCAGGCTGAGCAGAGACTGGGAGGTTTTGAGCAGGCTCTGGCCGGCAAGCTGGCCCATGGTGCAGATGATTTTCGGCTTGATCAGCTCAATCTGCCGGATGAGATAGGGCAGGCAGGCGGATGTTTCCGCAACGGTCGCGCCGCGTTCTGCCGGCGGCGCGCATTTGACGATGTTGGTCAGAAAAATGTCGTCCAGGGAAAGGTTGATAGCCCCGAGCATTTTTTCCAGCAGTTCACGGGGAGCGCCGCTGATCGGCCTGTTTGCCGCCATTTCCTCGGCCCCGGGAGGTTCACTGATGATCAACAGGGCCAGACCCTGCCGGACGGATCCCTCGCCGAATATCTGCCGTGATTTCCCCAAGGGGCAGAGTTGGCAGCTCTCCAGGGTGTGCTTCAGATCGTCAAGGGTTTGCCGGTCCGCTCTGTCCGGTCCGATAGTCTCGGCTGGTTTTGCGGTTTCGGCTGCCGGACTGGGCGGAACGGGTTTGGTTTTTCCCTTTGCCGGCGCGGGGTTGAGAAAAGTTTTCAATGCCGGGGATAAGGGGTAGTCGAGTTCGCAATGGCGGTGAAAGGCGACAAGATTTCTTGTTTCCTGCAGCAGACTGCCCAAAAAAAAGAGATCATCCTGCATGAATCGCTGCCTTCCATTCGCCCAAAGCCGCGAGGGCCTTTTCCGCCCGCAACTGGCCGCGCATTTTTTTCGGCACCTTTTTGCCATTCTCGCCGGCCAGATCGGCAAAGAGGCCGAAGTTGATGTTGGACGGCTGAAAACGGGCGGCATCGCTGTCGGTGAGATGGCGGATGAGGGCGCCGAGCGCCGTCTCGGCCGGTGGGGGAGCGGGTTTGCGGCCCTGCAGCAGGTGCGCGGCATTGATGCCCGCCAGCAGGCCCATGGCCGTTGATTCCACGTAGCCCTCCACCCCGGTGATCTGCCCGGCCAGCAGGATGTCCGGTCTTGTTTTGAGCTGCAGGGTGGGTTCCAGCACCTTGGGTCCGCAGACAAAGGTATTGCGGTGGATGCTGCCCAGCCGTTCAAACTCCGCCTGCTCCATGCCCGGAATCAGGCGGAAGACCCGCTGCTGTTCGGGATAGGTCAGTTTGGTCTGAAACCCCACCATGTTGTAATGGGTTCCCTCCGCATTTTCCTTTCTGAGCTGGACCACCGCGTACGGATCGCGGCCGGTGCGGGGATCGGGCAGGCCAACCGGCTTCATGGGGCCGAAGCGCAGGGTGTCCACTCCCCGTTCCAGCATGACCTCAATGGGCAGGCAGCCCTCGAAGTATTTTTTTTCCTCAAAGGGTCTCAGCTTCACCTTGTCAGCCGCCGCAAGCTCCGTGATAAAGGTCAGGTACCGGGCCTTGTCCATGGGGCAGTTGAGGTAGTCCCCCGGTCCATCATCATAACGGGAGGCCTGGTAGATGATTTCCCTGTTCAGCGATTCGGCGGTGACAATCGGAGCAATGGCATCGTAAAAGGCAAGATGCTCACCGGTGATTTCCTGCAGGGCGCGGGCCAGCCCGTCGGCGGTGAGGGGACCGGTGGCCACAATCGCCAGCGGATGATGTGCGTCAGCCCGGGGTATGGTGCTGATTTCCTCGCGGCGGATTTCAATTGCCGGATGGGCTGTGATTTTTTCCGTGATAAAGCGGGCAAATAGAGTGCGGTCAACCGCCAGAGCCTTGCCGGCCGGGACCCTGGTCGCGGCGGCGGCAGCCATGATCAGGGAGTCAAGCTGCCGCATTTCCTCCTTCAGCAGACCCACGGCCGAGAAGAGGTCAGCGGAGCGCAATGAGTTGCTGCAGACCAGTTCCGCCAGATCAGCGGAGCAGTGGGCAGGGCTGAAACGCTGGGGCTTCATGTCATAGAGGGTCACCCGGCAGCCGCGTTGCGCCGCCTGCCAGGCTGCCTCGCAGCCGGCCAGCCCTCCGCCGATGATGGTCAGAAAACGATCGTCCATTAAATACAAAGCCCTCTTGCCGCTGATTTATCTACAAAAGATGAATCATGATAAAAGATGAATCATGTTCAAGAAAAGAAGGTGGAAAAACGAGTAACTATACATAATTTTGTCTGGTTTGACAGCAAAATATCAGTATGGCCATGGCTGGTAAGGGTTTGCGGATTATTGGCTGGTTGGGAGATGAAAAAGGCCGGTGTTGTGAGGGTACACCGGCCTTTTCCATGTGCTAAGGAGAAAAAAAGAAGAAAAGTGAGAAAAAACGAACTGGTAAGAAGTTCTCATTCTTACAGTCTTAATTACTAAGATTCATCGTGGCTGGAAAGGTTCCAAAAAAAATAGCAGTAAAAAAAACGGGGCTAGGGGAGGCACCGTTTTTTTACTGCTATAAAAAAAAGAGGAGAAATGAGATGGAGGGAACAATAAGGGGTATCAATTCTTACCGTCTTATTTAATAAGATTCTTTGTTTGAAAATAGGTTCCGAAAAAACTGCCGGGCAAAAAAAACCGGTGATGGGGGATCACCGGTTTTTTTACCACAACAAAAAAGAGGAGAAGATGAGAAGAAAGGAACAATAAGGAGTATCAATTCTTACAGTCTTATTTATTATGATTCCTTGTTTGAAAATAGGTTCCAAAAAAAGTCGCCGGGCAAAAAAAAACCGGTGATGGGAGGTCACCGGTTTTCACTACAACAAAAAAAGAGAAGAAAATGAGAAGAATGGAACATGTAAGGAGTGTCAATTCTTACAGTCTTAATTATAAAGATTCCTTATTTGAGAATAGGTTCCCAAAAAAAATCTGCAGGGCAAAAAAAAAGCCGGTGATGAGGGTCACCGGCTTTCTGTTTCCATTGCTGGAAACAATGAGAAAAATGAAAAGTGAAAAAGTAAGGTAACTGAGGATGTTAACTCTTACATTTTACAATACATATAACGCTCGTTTTTCTCAAAAGGTTCCATGGAAAAATATTTTTTCCCACAGGTCCCGAATTGGCTGTCCGCTGGAGGTTCCTTAAGCTGTTTCTATTTATTTTGATTGACAAGAATGGGAGGGTCGAGTACTTAAGAAAGTTATTAATCTTAATTTAAGTTTTAGCATCTTCTTTTCTCGTCAATATTCTCGCCCTACGTTACCTCTTGGCCCCATTTGATGTCGTTGAAGTTTTTGCTGATCACTTAAAGGAGTACAGTATGAAACTTTTTATCGGCAACCTCCCATACAATATGAACGATACGGAACTGAACACCCTCTGCACTCCCTTCGGAAGTGTCGTCAGTGCGAAAGTCATTACTGATCATTTTTCAGGCCAGACAAAAGGTTTTGGCTTTGTTGAGATGTCCAGCCGGCCTGAAGGCCATAAGGTCATGGAAGGGCTCAACGGCACAGAGGTCAGTCATCGTAAATTGATCTGCAACGAAGCCAAGCCGCCAAAGAAGAAAGGCGCACGGCGCCGTTAAACCTGCCGTTCCGGCACGCTTTATTCCTGTTTATGCCCCCAAGGTTTCCTGCTTTTTTCTACTTCCGCATGGCATGGGAAAGGATATTACTGCCGTTGGTTTGCCCCCGGCATGGGGACAGCAATTATTTCCGCACCGGTTTTCCCTGCCCATAAAAAATAAACCTTTAATGAACAAATTATAACAGTCCGGCCCCGTGGTTCACTGTACAAAAGATTAGGACCATGGCGGCATTGCTGTTGATTTATAACCAGAAACAAGGAGTTTTAATGAGTTTTACATCATTTCGTTTTCATGAAAAAATAGCCGCAGCGATAAAGGATTGCGGCTATGCAGCACCAACCCCCATTCAACAGCAGGCGATTCCGCCGGTACTTGCCGGTCACGACCTCCTGGGGCTGGCCCAGACGGGCACCGGCAAGACAGCGGCATTTGTGCTGCCCATTCTGCAACGCCTCCTGGAGGGTCCCCGTAAAAAGGTTCGGGCCCTGATTGTCGCCCCGACCCGGGAGCTTGCTGAGCAGACCCACGAATATATCGGCAAGATGGCCGGGAAGACGGGCCTGGCCAGTGCCGTTGTTTATGGCGGTGTCGGCAAACAGGGCCAGATCCATCAAATCCGCAATGGGGCGGAAATTATTGTTGCCTGCCCCGGCCGCCTGCTTGATCATCTTGATGCCGGAGCCTTTAACTTAACTAAGCTTGAGATGCTGGTGCTGGATGAGGCGGATCACATGTTTGACAAGGGGTTTCTGCCCGCCATCCGCCGGATATTGAAGTATGTGCCGAAGCAGCGGCAGACCCTTATCTTTTCCGCCACCATGCCTGACGAAATCCGGCATCTGGCCCAAAATATCCTGCAATCGCCGGTAACCGTGCAGATCGATCATGACCTGCCGGCGCCCACCATATCCCATGTGCTTTTCCAGGTGGAACAGCAGGGCAAGACCGCCCTGTTGAAACAGATCATGGAGCAGACCGAGATGGTTTCCGCCCTGATTTTCACCCGGACCAAACACAAGGCAAAGACCCTTGCCCTGCAATTGGAGAAGTTCGGCTGCAGCGTCACCTCACTGCAGGGAAACCTTTCCCAGCAGAAAAGGCAGCAGGCCCTGGACGGCTTTAAAAGCGGGAAATTTAAAGTAATGGTGGCCACCGATATCGCTGCCCGCGGTATTGATGTGTCAAGGATTTCCCATGTGGTCAACTATGATATGCCTGATACGGCCGAGACCTATACTCACCGTACCGGCCGCACCGGCCGTGCCTGCCGCACAGGTGAGGCCTTCACCTTTGCCGGCCGTGAAGATATGAAGATGATCCAGCTTATTGAACGCAATCTGGGGAAGAAAATGGCCAGGTCCGCGTCAGCGGTTACTGAGAGTGGGTCAATCCCCGCCAACCCGGAAATAAGAGAAGAACGGCCGCGTTCGCCGCAGGTCAGAAGAAAAAGCAGTCATATCCCGGCGGCAGGGGCAGGAAACCAGCAGAGACGCCGGGCCGTGGCCTTTGATTTTGATGTCCGCAGCCTTTCCCAGGGAACAGGCCGTAAAGATAGACGAACAAACGCGGGTTGATTCGTTCAACCCCTTCCTGTTGATTTTCCGGCAGGGAACAGATGGGCATTCGCGGGGCCGCAGGCGGCGCGAATGCCCATCTGTCGTTTGGGGTCACGCCGCAGCTTCACCAGGGCCTCCGGTCATGCCGTCTTCATCAAGCAGGCGGCGGACCACAACGGCCAGTTCTTTTTTCATGACCGGTTTGGTCAAATATTCCCGGATGCCTATGTGTTTCGCCTTTTCGGATGAAACGGTCTGGCTGAAGCCGGTGCATAAAATGATGGGCAGGCCGGGCCTGAGTTTGAGTATCTCGTTTGCCAGTTCCGCCCCTGTCATTTTCGGCATGGTCTGATCGGTGATGACCAGGTCGAATTTTCCGGGCCCGGCCTGGAAAATTGCCAGGGCTTCCAGGCTGTCTGTCCTGGAGGTAACCAGATACCCCAGTCCGGTAAGCATCTTTTCAAGCATGACGGCGATCGCCTTGTCGTCATCGACCAGCAGGAGGTGTTCCTGTCTGCCGGGGGAAAGAGTATCTTGCTCGGGTCCTGATTCATCCCGGTTGGCGCCCTTGCCGGCAAGCGGCAGGTAGATGGTGAACGAAGTGCCAAGGCCGATTTCGCTGTAAACTCTGATGGCGCCGTGCAGGGAGGTGACGATGCCATGCACCACGGCAAGCCCCATGCCGGTGCCCTCGGCTTTGCCCTTGGTGGTGAAAAACGGTTCAAAGATGTGCTCCATGGTTTCAGGCGTCATCCCTTCACCCGTATCGCTTATGGTCAGCAGGAGATGGGGACCGGGCTGGAGATTGGGAGTGTTTCCGGCAAAGTCCTCATCAATATCGATGATGCGCTGGCCGACTTCCAGCACCCCGCCTTTTTTCATCATCGCATGGCCGGCATTGGTGCACAGGTTCATGAGCAGCTGGTGGATTTCGGTGGGATCGGCAATGATCGACGCCTCCGGGTCCCGCAGGTCCTGCCTGATCTCAATGGTGGTCGGCAGGGTTGAGCGCAACAGTTTGAGCACCTCCTTGATGATGGAGATGGTGCTTAACGCTGTTCTTTCCTGCTTTGCCTTACGGGCAAAGGAGAGGATCTGCTTGACCAGATCCCTGGCCCGGATGCCGGCGGTTTTAATCTCTTTAAGCTCCTCCCTGGGAAAGTGACCGCGGGAGATCTCGATTTCACCGATATCGGCATTGCCCAGAATGGCAAACAGGATGTTGTTGAAATCATGGGCAATGCCCCCGGCCAGGGTGCCGATGGCCTCAAGTTTCTGGGCCTGCCTGAGCTGTGCTTCCAGCTTTTCCTTGTCATCCTCGGCCTTTTTTTTCTCCGTAACATCGCGGCTGACCCCGATGAGCCCCAGTATTGTTCCGTCAGGGGTGTGGTATGAGGTTTTCAAGGTATCCAGCAGCACGTGCCTGCCGTCCGGGTAGTCAACCCACTCCTCATTGCGTTTCGTCTCTCCGCTGGCCAGCATCTGCCGGTCTTTTTCCCGGAAGAATCCGGCGAGTTTGGGACTGAAGAGATCATAATCCGTTTTGCCGATGATATCAGCCGCATCTCTGCCGGCAAATTCGGCAAAGGCCTTGTTGCAGCCTAAATAGGTGCTTTCATGGTCCTTGAAAAAAATGAGGTCAGGCACGGAATCGATTAAGCTTCTCAGCAGGGCATGGGCATTTCTCAGCTCGATTTCCGCCTCTTTGCGTTCAGTGATGTTGATGGCCGTGGCCAGGACGCCGAGGGTCCGGCCACTTGCATCAACCATTCTGTCCGCATTCCACAGCAGGGTCAGCCGCGTGCCATGGCGGGCGAAGACATCATTTTCAAAGTCTCTGGTGGGAATTCCGCTCATGACCTTGACGATTTCCTGGCCGACAGAGGGCCGCTGATCTTCGGGAATAAACAGTTCTAGGTAATTTTTGCCAAATACCTCATCTCTTGTCCTGCCGAAGAGCTTTTCCGCGGCTGGGTTGAATTCGAGAATGGCAAAATCGGGCGACAGCATGAGAATGATGCTGGCAGCCGTATCAATAATGGCCCGCAGCCGTTCCCTGCTTTCGTGCAGGGCCGCAACCGCCTGATATTTTTCCGTGATGTCATTGCCGGAACAGAGCATGCCGGTGGCTTTGCCTGTCCCGTTGCGCAGGATCGTGCAGCGCCAGGCAATCATTTTCTGCTCGCCGTTTTTGCTGATGATGGTATTTTCCAGATAATCCGGGAATGGGCTGTTCCCGGCCATGGCGTCGGCATAGAGGGCCTGCAGGTGCTTGCGCTGCCCATCCTCCAGGACGAAATCGCCCCAGTGTCTCCCCAGCAGCGCCTGTTCAGCATAGCCAAGCATCTCAATGCCTTTTCTGTTGATGAGCAGGATCATGCCTCTTTCGTCCAGATGAACGAGCATGACGTTGGCGCTATCCAGATAGCGCTGGGCCTTGTCTCTGGCCCGGCGCAGTGATTCTTCACTGTTCTTGCGTTCGATTCCCAGGGAGATGATATCGGCTATGGCTGCCAGGGATTTGCCGGTTATCTCCGTCAGGGTATGGCGGGAAAACATGGCCATGACCCCGATTACCCGGTCTTCGATGAGCAGGGGATGGCCGGCAAAGGACACCAGTCCATGTTCCCTGGCCCAGCCCTGGTCCGTGATCTGGGGGTCGCCGAGCACCTCATTGGTGAGATGGGGGGACTTCTGCAGGGCGATCAGGCCGATTTTGTTTTCTGCACTGATGGGCAGGCTGCTGCGCCTCCCGAGCAGATGGGTGTAAAGGCCGGCGCTGGCCCGCAGCTCCAGGATATTTCCCCCGCTGTTTACGGTCCAGATCCGGGCGAAGGCGGCATCAAGGAAGTGAACCATGGCCTCGGCGCACTGCTGCAGCACTTCCTGCAGGGTTTGTTCCTTGGTCAGGATCAAGCCGATTTCCGAACTCAGGGAGAGCAGCCGCACCTGCTCGGCCAGGGCATTCTCGGCCTGTTTGCGGGCGGTGATATCGAGGATGACCCCCACCAGCCCGCCTACGGAGCCGTCTATCCTGCGGAAGGTGGCCTTGTAGAAGATCACGTCGTGGATTTGCCCTCTGGTGTCGGCCAAGGCGGACTCGTATTCCTGTTTGCCGGGTTGCTGCAGCAGGGCCAGGTCCATCCGGTGGTAGGTGTCCGCCATTTCTTGCGGGGCAATATCAAAGACGGTCTTATCGACAAATTCCTCGGCATTGATGCCGTAGAATTCTTCATAGGCGGTGTTGCAGCCGATAAAAACCCCTTTGTCATCCTTGTAAAATATCGGGTTGGGGATGGAATTCATCAGCTCCTGCAGGAAATGCAGCTGTTCCATCAGGGCGTTTTCCGCCTGGCGGCGTTTACTGATCTGGTGATGCAGTTCGGTAATCTTTTCCTCCAGTTCCTCCGCATGCCGGCTGACCAGCATTTCCCTCTCCTTATAGAAATCAATGCGCTGCCGCAGTTCCTCCGGGGAAAGTTTCAGATCGGCCAGGATTTCCCCATAGGACTTCTGCAGCTGCAGGGTCTCATTCGGGGCAAAAATCCTCTGCAGTTGAAAGGCCTTGTGGGAGGTGGCGCTGCCGATGGAGCCGGCGAGACTCTTTTCCAGCTCCGTGCAGATGTCGGCCAATTCGATGACGGAAATGTACTCTTTGCCTTTTGTCCCTGTTCTGGCCAGGCAGCTGTTGATGATCTGGCTGGTTTTTGCAGGAGGGAAATATTCATTTAACAGATCCTCCAGCAGCATTTTTTTGGCCGGCAGATGCACGGTCATGGCCGGGGCTGCGCCAAGACCTGCGGCTGGGAGCGGGGGGCTGAAGATATCGACGAATTCCGCTGATAATTTTTTTTCCTGCTCGCTTGTCTCGTGGAAAAATGAGCCGAGGACATAAAAGCCGATGTTAAAGAGCATGGTCCACACCACGGCGTGGCTGATGGGCTCCAGTTGCGTGATGCCGAAAAGATGCACGGGGTTGAGAAAGCCGATGCCGCCGGGGCCGTCAAGGAGGAGATCGGCCGGCAGGATGCCGCTTCTGGCAAGCAGCGGGATAATGAGGGTATAAAACCAGGCCAGGCAGCCGGCGCAGAGCCCCAGCAGGGCGCCGACATGGTTGCCCCGCCGCCAGTAGATCCCTCCCAGCATGACCGGGGTAAACTGCAGGACGGCGACAAAGGAGATGATCCCCATGCTGACCAGGGAGTAATGCTTGCCGGCAATGGTTTCAAACCAGTAGCCGGCCGCGATGATCAGGGCCACCGTGGCCCATCTCACTTTGAGCAGATACCGGCGTAAAAAGGCCAACCCCGGGAACCAGACGAGCAGAGGGAGCAGGAGATGATTGCTGATCATGGTGGCCAGGGTCATGGCGCTGATCATGATCATGCTGGTGCCGGCGGACAGACCTCCGATGAAAACCAGCAGAGCAAGCCAATGTCTGTGGTAGTGCAGGGGAATGTCGAGAACAAAGGTGTCGGCATGCTCCAGCGGCAGACCGATGAGCAGTCCGCCTGCGGCAATGGGCAAGACAAAGAGATTGATGAGAATAAGATACAGCGGAAAAAGCCACATGGCCGTGCGGATGTGCTTTTCGTTTGAGTTCTCCACCACGGCGACATGAAACTGGCGGGGCAGAAACATGAAGGCGGACATGGCGAGAAAGAGATAGCTGCACACCGTGACAAAGGGGATGGTGGTGGGTGTGCCCAGAAAGGACTGTTCCGGCAGGGCAGTGGTTGCCAGGCGCCGGAAGATATCGGTAAAGCCGTTGAAGGCAAAAAAGGTGACAAACACCCCGGCAGCCAGAAAGGCCACCAGCTTTACCAGAGATTCGGCGGCAACCGCCGCAACAATTCCCTGGTGCCGTTCCGTGGCGTCCAGCCGCCGCACCCCGAAAACGATGGTGAAAAAAATCATCAGGCAGACGATAATCACCCCCAGATTGTTTTCAATAAAAGTGGATGTTCCGGGGGCATGGCTGGTGATGCGGCCAAAGGTGGCGATCACCGCCTTTAACTGCACGGCGATATAGGGCACGGCGCCTATCAGGGCGACCAGGCTGGCGAGGGCCGCCACCGTCTCGGATTTTCCATAGCGGGCGCCGAGAAAGTCGGCGATACTGGTGATGCGGTAGGTTTCCTTGAGCCGCACCAGCTTGCGGAGGACCTGCCACCAGAAAATGAGGACCATGGTGGGCCCCAGCGAGATGGTGAGAAAGAGCATGCCTGAGGTGGTGGCCACCCCGACGCTGCCGTAATAAGTCCAGGTGGTGCAATATACTGCCAGGGCCAGGGAGTAAACCACGGGATTGTGGGCCAGGTTCACCCCGGCGCTGGCCTTTTTCTCCACCCATTGGGCCAGCAGAAACAGCAGCCCCACATAGACCAGGATGGCAAAGAGTATGTTCTCGGGGCTGAGCAAGGTCATGGAATCATTTCACCTGCGTCATCTTTGCGGTTATCCGGTTTTCCCGCATCCGCCCTGTTCATGAAAAAGAGCAGCAGGCAGACGAAGGACCAGGCGAGAAACAGGTAGATAAAGGTTGCGGCTATGCCTGTCTTGCCCGTATTTCTTTGAAACGGGATGACAAAGAGAAAGAGGCTGAAAAAAAAGAGTAAAAAAGGGAATTCCGGTTGCCGTAAGATAAATCGCATTTTTTTTCTGAGCATTTTTTCGACCCTGCGCGGCAAGGAAAGATCAGTAATAGCCGTCCCTGTCTTTAAATTTTTTGGCGATGGTTTATTTGCGCACCCGGTAATAAATGCCTTTGTTGTGCTCCAGCATGTCATATTCATTGCTGTAGAGACTGATGGATTCCGAGGAACCGAGGAAGAGAATACCTCCCTTGGTGAGAATCCCGGCATACTTGGCAAAGAGTTCCCGTTTGAATTTTTCCGAAAAGTAGATGGCCACGTTGCGGCAGAAAATGAGGTCAAAGGCGCCGAGTCTGCTAAAGGAGTCCTGCAGATTGAATTTTTCAAATTTGACCATTTCCTTGACCTCAGGGGCAACGTGCCACAGCCGGCCCTCATCGGTAAAATAGCGGGCCCGGTAGTCCGGCGGCAGGCCCCGGTTCACGGCAATTTTGTCATAACAGCCGCTTCTGGCCTGGCTGAGAACGGAGTCGGAGATATCGGAGGCCGTGATGTCGAGCATGCCGCGTTTCAGCTGGTTGTTGGTCCGTATGGCCTCAAGAAAGAGGATGGCCAGGGAATAGGGCTCCTGTCCGGTGGAGCAGGCCGACGACCAGACCCGGATGGTTCTTCTCTTGCCGGCGGCGATCTCCTGGCAGTATGCCGGCAACAGGATTTCCCTGAAGATGGTGAAGGGGTGCATATCCCGGAACCAGAGGGTTTCATTGGTGGTCATCTGATCGATGATCCGGTCCCGCAGGGCGGGAGGGCAGCTGTTTTTAAATTTCTGATAGAATTCGCCGAAGGAGGAGCATCTGTTGTCAGCCACCAGCTGGCCCAGGCGGTTTTCTATGAGATACGTCTTCCGGTCATCGACGCTGATGCCGCTGATCTCTTCCACCCACCTGCGGATCAGGGTAAATTCTTCAGGCTGCAGTTTGATATCCATTGAAAAGCGCCTGGTTAGATCTTGAAAGGGGTGAGTTTGGCCATGAGCGTCTCGATCGCTGCGGCATCGGCTTTGCCGTCAAGCTGCTCCAGGATGGCAATCGCCTCGTTGATGGCGGTCTGCATCAGCTGCAGGCGTTTTTCCAGGGCGTGGGTTTCCCTGCCCGCCTGTTCCTCCACCGTTTCCTTGACCTGCCGGTATTCCTCAATCTCCTGAATTCTGAGCTGGTATTCCCTGATTTTGTTGATTTTTTCAATAAGCAGCAGGATGTTGATCGGCTTTTCGATAAAGTCCCTGGCCCCCAGCCCCATGGCCTCCACGGCCGAGTCGACAGAACCGAAGCCGGTGACAATGATCACCTCCGTGGTCAGATCGACCTTCTTGACATAACGAAGCACATCGATACCTGATATCTCATGCATCTGCAGGTCGGAAATGATAATGTCATAGTGTGCTTTGTCAACAGCGGCAACAGCCTCCTCGCCCGAGTTGACCACCGAGATCTCGTCGTCCGGCAGGATCTTGCGCAGTCCCTGGTACACGGTGCGGGCATTGGCGTCATCATCGACGCAGAGAACCTTCATAGCTCATTCCTCCTCAAATGGACAATTTCATTGATCCGCCCGGCAAGTTTTTCAAGATCGACGGATTCATCAGACAGACCGGCATCATCAACGGCCTTGGGCATGCCGTAAACGACACAGCTTTCCTCTGACTGGGAAAGCGCGTAACAGTTTTTCGTTTTGAGTTGCCGCATGCCGCGCATGCCGTCGTTGCCCATGCCGGTCATGATCACGGCCAGCACCGCGCCTTCCCCGTAGCAGCCGGCCAGGGAGCGGAAGAGGAAATCCACCGCCGGCCGGCAGCTGTTTTCCTTGGGTCCGTCATCAAGGCCGATCACCACCTGGCCACCCTCCCGGCGGACCAGCATGTGCCGGCCGCCCGGGGCCAGCAGGACGGTCCCCGGGACAACCGGGTCGCCTTCCTGCGCCTCTTTGACCCGCAGTTTGGATTTGCGGTCCAGGTCCCTGGCCAGGGTGGCGGTAAATTCCACCGGCATGTGCAGGACGATGAGCACCGGCAGGGGGAAATTGCCGGGTAGGGCCGGGATCAGCTGCATAAGGGCATTGGGGCCGCCGGTTGAGATGCCCACGGCAACCACCTCAAGACTGCCGGGGGGGAGTGCGGGTGCTGTTTGCCGGGAGGAGGGATCGGGACGCGGCTGTTTTCCCCGGGGCAGTCTCTCCGGGCGCACAATATGCTGCGGCTGCCTGGTCAGACTTCTGGTCGTCAGCAGGCGAAACAGCGGCAGCAGGGCGCTGCGCATCTGCGGCAGGGCCTGCTCATCTTCCGCCTTCTCCGGTTTTTCGGCAAAGGCCATGGCTCCCTTTTCGATGGCGCGGAGGGTGGCATGGCTGTTCCTGCTTGTTGCTCCGCCGACGATGATGACCTCGACTTGGGCAAAATCGTGCTGGATCTGGTCGAGAAAGTCTGCGTCATTTGTTTCGCTGTCAAGCAGGACCACCTCAAAGGGCAGCTGGCGGAGTTTCCGCAGGGCCAGCGAGGCGGAAGGCGCGGTTCCCGCCACCTCCACCCCGGCAATGCCGGCCAGGGCCGCGGTCATGAGTTTACGAAAACCGACCGTTTTGTCGACAACGAGAACCTTCATCTATCACCCGGTCCGGCCTGCCATCATCACACCTTGAACTGGTTGACGATTTTCTGCAGCTGATCAGCCATCCTGGCCAGTTCCGCGGCGCTGGCATTAGTCTCCGTGGCGCCGGCGGCGGTGTTCTGGGTGGCCTTGTTGATATCCTGGATATTCGAGGTGATCTCATTGGCCGCCGTGGAAGCGGACTGGACGTTGCTGGCTATCTCGCTGGCCCCCTTGGAGGAATTGCCGACACTCATGGCGATCTCGTCGATGGTGGCCGACTGCTGCTCCACCGCACTGGCGATGGTATGGGAGATGGTGTTGATTTCGGCAATGATCTGCACGATGGTGTCGATGGACGATACCGCATTGGCCGTATTATCCCGCATGCCCTCAATCTGGGCGCCGATTTCCTCGGTGGCCACCGCCGTCTGCTTGGCCAGTTCCTTGACCTCGTTGGCGACCACGGCAAAGCCCTTGCCCGCCTCCCCGGCCGAGGCCGCCTCGATGGTGGCGTTCAAGGCCAGCAGATTGGTCTGGTCGGCAATATCGTTGATCGTGTCAAGCACCTTGGCGATCTCAATGGAGGAGCTGTTGAGACGCTTCATGATCTCGTTGGCGTCACTGGCCTTTTCGTCGGCATTGGCGGCAACCCTGGAGGCCTGGGTGCAGTTTTTCGATACCTCGCTGAGCGAGGCGCTCATCTCCTCGATGGCGGTGCCCACCGTGCTGACCGAGGTGGACATCTCCTCGGCCGCCGTGGCCATATTGTTCATGTTGGCGGACAATTCCTCCGCGGCCGTGGCCACGGTGGAGGCCTGGGTGCTCATCTCCTCGGCGCTGGCCGCCATCTCGGTGGAGGTGGAGGACAGTTCCTCGGAGGCGCCGGAAAGGGTGGTGGTGGAGGCGGCGATATTTCTGATCATCTCCTGCAGTTTCTGGACAAAGAGGTTGAAATACTCGGCCAGGTTGCCCACCTCGTCCTTGGAGCTGACCTCGATGCGCTTGGTGAGATCACCCTCGCCCTGGGCGATGTCTTTCAGCATGCCCACGGTCTTGTCGATGGGCTTCGAGATGGAGCGGGCCACAAACCACAGGGCCAGCAGCGACAGGGCCAGGGCGGCAAGCACCGTGCCGCTGATGCGCAGCAGCATGGCCTTCAGCTGGCTATTGACCGCATCCTCCATCTGGGCCACCCGTTCGTCGATCTCATGCATCCACACCCCGGTGCCCACCACCCAGTTGAGCGGTTTGAACAGCCGGGCATAGCTCAGCTTGGGCTGGTTCTCGGTCTGGCCGCCCTTGTTCTGCCGGGGCCAGATATAATCAACGTAGCCGTCGCCGTTCTGCACGCTGAGATCCACCATGGCCTTCATCAGATTTTCATTGCGGCCAAAGGCCTGATTGTATTTCGGGTCGTTCATGATCTTTCCTTCCAGGGCAGGGTCCAAGGGATGCATGACCATGACCGGATAGGGGGTGGTGGTGTCCAGGATGAAAAAGTAATTTTCACCATTGTCATAACGCATGTTTCTCACATCGTTTTTGGCCTTGTCAATGGCATCGTGCATGGCCTCGTCCACATAGATGCCGGTGCCCAGGATCCAGTTCCACTCCTTGATGAGACGGACATAGGAGAGCTTGAGCTGTTCCTCGGTCAGGCCGTCCTTGTTGGGGCGGGGCCAGGTGTAATCGACAAATCCCTCGCCGCTTGCGGCGCAGGCATCCGCCATGGCCTTGAACAGATTTTCCTTGCGGCCCAGGGCCCGGTTGTATTTGGGGTCATCCATCGTCTTGCCATCCAGGGAGGGATCGGTGGGATGCATGACCATGGCCGGATAGGGCCTGGTGGTGTCGGTGATGAAAACATAGCCCGCGCCTTGGTCATAACGGATCTGGCGGATCTCATCGGCGGCCCACTGCTGAGCCCTGGCCAGGGTGAATTCACCTTTGGCCACCCGGCTCATGGCCTCTCTGATCTTGCCCTCGGCGATATCGATGGTATTGGTCAGCTGCCGGCCGTAACGCTTGCCGAGATAGGCGGGGTCGGTGGCGCTGGCGTAGTTGGACTCAATGGTGGTATAGGCGATGTCGACATAGTTTTTGAGCTGGGCCTTCACCTTTTCCGTTTCCTTGACCCGGAAGACCTCGATCTCCTTCTGGGCATTGCTTCTGATATTCTGGATGACGATGGTTGAGGTCAGAAGCATGGCCAGGAGCAGAAGAACACCACTGCTGATAATGATTTTCCAGCGTATTTTCAGATTTTTGAACATGAGAAAGGCCTCCTTTTTCATTTTCCTTCGGCAGCAGTGTCGCCTATGGAGAAACATCCAGGGATAAAACCAGCCATGGATGAACTACTTAGGGACTCGGAAAATACCAATTTACCATCACGCATCCCGTCTTCGGGCCATCTCTGGCTGCGCCTCAATCGCAAAATCCTCAACGTAGCCCTGCTACGCTTGCGGTTTTGCACAATCGGTGCAGCCAAATCTAACCCAAATCCGGGCGCGATCCAGGTATATTAGTATTTTCCGAGTCCCTTACCCGATATTTTTTTCGCAGCCGAGCGTCTCACCGATTTTCGGGATGACCAGCAGATCGGTTTCCCGCTGGATGACGCCGCTCAGGTACCTGCCGTCGATGTTGGCGAAATTGGCCGGCGGCGGCTGGATTTCCCTGTCGTCCACCGTGATCATGTCACCGATCCGGTCGACCAAAAGACCCACCATTTCACTGGTGGTATCCTCCTCAATGTCGGCGGACTGGGGCAGCAGGGCAAGCTCCGCCGTGGTCTTGAGCACGATGCAGCGGGAGCGGGGGGTGGGCTGGCGCGCCGCAAAGCCCAGGCGGACCCCGATATCGATTACCGTGATGATCTGGCCCCGCAGATTGAGCAGGCCGCGGATAAAAACCGGAGCCCCGGCCACTTCGCTGATCTCCAGCTGCCGGTTGATCTCTTTGACCAGCAGGATATCAATGCCGCAGTGCATCTCGTCGATGTAGAAGGTGGTAAACTGTTTTTCCATGGTCTCTTTTCCTGTGGCCGGCACCGGTGGTTACCTGCCTCCGGCCGGCACCGCGGGCCGGTCGGATCTGGCGGACATGACCCGGCCGATGGTCTGCAGCAGATGTTCCCTGTCGAGTTTGGTTTCATAGGCGTCAACGCCTGCGGCGAGGATGCGGGTCCGGTCGCTTTCCCCCATGAGAGAGGTGAGGGCAATGACCGGCATATGCCTGAAGGTTGCCGCATCCCGCACCCGTTCGGTCAGTTCGATGCCGTCAAGGCCAGGCATGACGATATCGGTAACCAGCAGGTCATAGCTGCCCTGGCCCAGCATTCCCCAGGCCTCCATGCCGTCTTTGGCCACTGCGACCTCGCAGCCCACGCTTTCCAGATAGTTCTGGATCACGGTGCGGAAAAAGCCGGTATCTTCGGCCAGCAGCACCTTGAGGCCGCGCAGATCGCCATGCTCGACCTCGGCCCTGGCCCGGGACGGGTCCGCTGCCTCAAAAAGGCTGTAGAGGTTGAGCACCACGATCAGCCCCTCGGCCAGGGACAGGGAGCCGATGATGCCGGGGCCCCGGATCGTTTTGCGGTTGATCTCCTCGCTGGTGGCAATGATGTCCACGATCCTGCTGGCGACGATGCCCAGGGGATCGGTCACCAGTTTCGGGATGATCACATAAAAGGTCTCCGGAATCGCGGCCGGCACCTGCACCGGCAGGAAATGATGCAGACGGAGGATGCGCATGGAGGAGCCTTCATGGGTGATGTACTCCAGTTCGCCGATCTGTTCGATGGCCGAGGAGCTGATCTTTTCGATGCGCGCCACCATGGCCAGGTTGACGGCAAACAGTTCGCTGGTGCCGTTGCGAAACAGCAGCAGGGACTGGGCCTCCCGCATGGTCTCCCGCTGGTAGCGCTCGGCCTGCAGCGCCCCCTCTTTTTTCAGGGCGTCGGCGAACCTGAGCCCGGCTGCCTCGGCAAGGCCTGCGGCATCGAGGATCATCGCCACCCGGCCGTCGCCCATGATGGTGGCCCCGCAGTAGAAGGGACAATTGCTGAAATAGGATGACAGCGGTTTGACCACGATCTCCTCGTTGTCGAAAAGCCGTTCAACGATGAGACCGTAACGGTCCGTGCCCAGCTTGAGCACCAGGATGTTGAGGGCGTTGGCCGACCTCACCCGGCGGGTCGGCACCTGCCGCCTGTCGTCCGGCAGCTCCTTTTCGGTCTCGGACGGGTTTTCCTCGCCGCTGTCAGCGGTGATCCCCCGCCGATCGAGGATGCCCTGGCGCTTATCCGGGCGGCGCACTCCCTTGCTGTCCACAAAGGTGCGTTCCATGCCCAGGGTTTCGTCGAGCCGGATCAGGGGCAGCAGTTTGTTACGCAGGCGGAGCACGGGTTTATGCTGAATTTCCTCTATTTTATCGTCAATATCCCGGGCCCTGATGCGGACCAGTTCCTCCATGTTGACCTGGGGCACGGCAAAGGTGCGGCCTCCGGCGCTGATGATCAGCGAAGGAATGATGGCTAAAGTCAGGGGCAGCTTGAGATTGATGCGGGTGCCCTTGCCGGGGGTGGAGTCTATCACCACTTCGCCGCCCAGTTTTTCGATGTTGGTGCGCACCACGTCCATGCCCACGCCCCGGCCGGATACATCGCTTACCACCCTGGCGGTGGACAGCCCCGGGGTGAGGATGAGCGCCATGGCCTCCTGCCGGCTCAGCATGGCCGCCTCTTCCCTGGTGATGCAGCCGGTGGAGATCGCCTTTTCCACAATGCGCTCCAGATCAAGGCCGGCCCCGTCATCAATGATATCGATGTTGACCATACCCGCCTCATGGTGGGCCCGCAGAAGAATTTTGCCGAACGAGGTCTTGCCCGCGCTCATGCGGACCGCCGGGGTCTCGATGCCATGGTCCGCGCAGTTGCGGATCAGATGGGTCAAGGGGTCGCCCAGGGTTTCGATGACTGATTTGTCCAGCTCCACCTCGCTGCCTTCCACGGTCAGCTGGATCTCCTTGCCCAGTTTTTTTGCCATGTCGCGGATGATGCGGGGAAACTTGGAAAACACCGCATCAATGGGCTGCATGCGGGTATTCATGATGTTGTTCTGCAGCTTGCTGGTAACCAGATCGACATTCTGCATGAGCCCGGAAATGCCGGGCATGTCGATGAGATTGAAGCCCAACGAGTAGCGGAAGTTGCCCAGGATCTGGCCGAACTCCCGGTCCACAGTGGCCAGCAGCCGGTCATTTTTCCTGTTTTCGTCCTTAAGGCGCGGGTCGCTTTGAATGGAGCTGTGCAGCACTTTGCGGGAGTTGGCCAGTCCCGCCTCAAAACGTTTGAGCGCCGCGGTGGAGGCCAGGGCGCTGGAGATCTTGCGGTTCAGGGCCTGTTTGATCTGGTTTCTGCCCAGCACCAGTTCTCCGGCCAGGGCCATCAGGTTGTTGAGCAGGCTGACCTTGACGCGAATGGTTTCAGCCTTTTCCTGTTTTTTGGTTTTGCGCAGAGCGGCGGCGGTCTCTCCGCTCTCCGGCGGCAGCCCGGCTGAAGATTCCTGTGCCGGTTTGCCGTGGGCGGTGATGGTTGCCGTAACACACTGACTGCCGGCAATGCCGATGGTGCTGGCAAGAAAATCGTGATCCAGCACCGTGGCATACAGGATGGCCAGGGTTGCCGGCTGCTCCTCCTCGCCGGTCAAGGCCGCGATATCAGCCTGGGGCGGATCGGCGGCAATGATGTCGCCGATCTCGGCCAGGGAGGTGAGCAGCTGCGCGCCGTTGCGCTGCCGGTCTCCCAGGTCGGCCGGACAATGGATGGCAAGATGATAGAGATGCTGGCCGTTGCGCATGCGGCCGCAGATCTGTTCGGCAGTGAGGCCGAAACGGTCCACCGAGTCGGCGGCCGGGACCGGCTGCCCGCTCTTTTCCGCAACCGGGGGGGCGGGAAGCTCACCGCCCTGCAGCAGCTGCAGCAGGCGGTCGCATTCCGCCTCGATGGAGCAGGTCTCGGAGGCCATGACGTCATCAAGCATGGTGCGCAGCTTATCCACCCCAACGAGCAGGGCGTCGGTCATGGCCGGGGTGATGGCCATTTTACCGTCGCGCACCTGCATGAGCACGCTTTCCATGGCGTGGCTGAGTCCCTGGATGTTTTTCAGGCCGTAGAAGCCGAAACCGCCCTTGATGCTGTGGATAGCGCGGAAAATGGTGTTGATGATTTCCGGGGAGACCTGGCCGCCCTCCTTTTCAAGGGCCAGGAGATTGGGCTCTATATTTTCGAGATGCTCCTTTGATTCAATAATCAACTCATCCAGTATGGCATCATCGGCTGCTGACATGGTTATCCTTATAAGAAATGAACTCGGCGAATACTTCTAACGAAACAGGCGGCGCAAAAAAAAAGATCAAGTAGCGGAAAGGCCAAACGATTCGGCGATAAGGACAGGCTATATCAGGCTGCCTTGGTATAGAAATAGTCTATGATATTTCGATAACTAATGTCAAAAAATATTACATTTCGGAAATAGAGATAAAACAATAGGTTAGGAGAGAGGGTTCCTCGGGCGGAAACGGGGTTCCGCGCCTATTTCGCCAGCGCTGAAGCTTACAGCCGCGCCGCCAGTTGCAGGCAGGGTTCAACCGCTGAGATGATTGCCCCAGGGCCGTCCGCCGCCACCTTTGGCGGAGTTGCCATGCAGAGCAGAAAGACGTCCACCAGCTGCGGGTCGAACTGATGGCCTTTTTCCGCGGCTATCTGTTGCAGGGCCTGGGACACCGGCCTTTTCGGCCTGAACTGTCTGCTGGTGGTCATGGCGTCAAAGGCGTCGGCAATGGCCAGTATTTTGGCGCCCAGCGGGATCTCGTTAGCTTTCAGGCCATGGGGGTAACCCAGGCCGTCATAGCGTTCATGATGGTGGAGGATGAGCGGGATCTCCCTGGCCAGCAGGCTGATGTTCTTGATGATATTGACCGCAATCACCGGATGTTTTTGCAGAATTTCATACTCGGCGCCGGACAGGGCGCCCTTTTTGACCAGCAACCGCTCATCAATGCCGATTTTACCCAGATCATGCAGCAGGGCGGCATTTTTCACGATTTCAATCTCCTGCTTTCTGAGCCCCAGGGCCTCGGCCAGGACAGTGGCGTAGCGGGCGACATTCTGGGAATGGCGGAAGGTATAATGGTCCTTGGCATCAATGGCTTTGAGCAGGGCATTGGCTGATTCCACGTAACTCGACTTCACCTGCTGGTAGATATCGGTGAACTGTTTTTTCAGCTGGTTGACGCTGCCGTTATCAACGATTTCTTCCGGCTCGTCGTTTCTCTCCGTCCAGACGCGGACCAGGTTTCTGCCGGAGTTCTTGGCCAGATAAAGGACCTGGTCGGCCCGGCTGATCATCTCGCTCCAGGCCTGCATGTCGCAGCGGTAATCGGCAAGCCCGATACTCACGGTGATTCTGGCGCTGTTTTCGCCGTCGGCAAAGACGTGCTCGGCGATGGTGGTGTGCAGGCGGAGCACGTATTCCATGGCCTCTTCCAGGGGCAGGGGGATGAGGACGATGAATTCCTCCCCGCCGTATCTGCCGCAGATGTCCGAGGATCTGGCCGTTTTCTTCAGCAGGGCGCCCAGCTTTTTGAGCACGAAGTCGCCGAACTGATGGCCATAGGTGTCATTGAACAGCTTGAAATTATCGATATCGATCAGGACGCAGGAGAGCCCGCTGTTGTACCGCTTGGCCCGGTTGAACTCGGAACTGCAGCGCTCCATCATGAACCGGTGATTATACAGCGAGGTCAAGCCGTCGGTGTAGGACAGCTGGGCGAGTTCCAGGTTGCTGACGGTGAGCTCGTCGATCTGCTGCCGGCTGCCCTGCAGCAGGACCGTTAATTGATCGATGATCTGTTCCTGGGCGATTTCTCTGGCGGTGCGTGATCTGTTTTGCCTTTTCAGATGCCCAATTTCGGCCAGCAGTTGATCAAAGTCAGCTTGATGATGCATGAACCCCTCCCGGGTAAAAAAAGTTCATTTTGGCCTGGGATGGACGGCAACCGTTGCCGCTGCTCCGGCAAGGTTGCCGCCCCACCTACGGCAGCCCGGCTGTCTCATGAAGAAATCCGCGGCTTTCCGTCCCCGCCCTGGGGCGGGATTGGCCTTTTCACAGGTGTGGAAATGTTCTTGTTAAAATTTTTTTAATACAGGAATTATGCCATACTTTTCTTCAGGATTTTAGGAAAATGTTTTTAAGAAAGATGGGGCAGATAGGGGGAATTTGCTAAAAATTATTATTAGAGCTGGGTTTTGGAGGTTAGGCATTTCACCCTTTTTTGCGCGTCTGGCCTGATTTTTTTTGGGTGAAATACCGCAAAGTCTGGTTGCGGAGCTTATTAAAAAAATTATGGGCGATGATAGAGTTACTGCCAGTTTTTAATCATTGCCTGGTTGCATCTTCATGGAGTGCTCCGCAGTGGTCTTGTCTGGGGGGGACGGTTGCCTTTTTCTTCCAGATTCACATTGACAAAGCCTGCCCTGGCGTTGTAGTGCTCTGTAGAGAGGTTGATTAAGGGCCTGGAGGGATGTTTGGGGTCTTTTACAAACGGAATTTATCCCAAAAAACAACAGGAAGGAGGTAGCGTATGAGTGATAGTGTGTACAAGGTCATCGAACTGGTCGGCACCAGCAGTGTTTCCTGGGAAGAGGCAGCCAAAAACGCGGTGGAGACCGCCACCAAGAGTTTACGGGATTTGCGGGTCGCTGAGGTGACCAAGATGGATTTGAAGATCGAAAATGGCAAGGTGGTTGCCTACCGGACCAGGGTGGCGCTCTCGTTCAAGTACAATAAAGAGTAAGGAGCGGCCGGGAAGATAGCTGCTCGTTTTTTCAGCACCTAATGGGGCAGCCCAGGTTGGGCTTCGCTGGCCAGGCAAATGCCGGGGATAAGGATTGACCCCCACCCGCAGCGCCACAGCGAACAAGGAACGTCTCCCGGCGATGGAGCGGGCCATGCCCGCGAAGACGGTGTTACCCAATGCCGGACTCGCGGCCATGGCCCGCTCCACGCCCTGTCATTACAGGACATGGCAGGCAACCTGTCCGGGTAAGTCCGATTCGGCCCCGCTGCCCCTGAACCGCTGAACATTCGGAACGTATTGCGGTTGCTATAATTTTGTACTATTGTTTACAACCGGTTTGTGCAGGTATTTTCCAATAGCTCAGAAAATGCGGTTTATCTTCGAGGAAACAGAACCATGAGAGAATTCAGCGTAATTATTGAAAGAGACGAAGATGGTTTTTTCATAGCCTCGGTGCCTGCTCTCCGTGGATGCCATACGCAAGCCAAATCCCTGGACACGTTGATGAAGAGAATTAAAGAAGCAATCGAACTCTGTCTCGAAGTCGAAAAACCGGCAGCGAATGAATTTATAGGTGTACAGAAAGTAGCGGTCAATGGATGAGCACCTTCCCCACGATTACCGGCAATCAACTTGTTCGGGCCTTGCGAAAGCTTGGTTTTGCAGTTATCCGCACCAAGGGAAGCCATCGTTTTGTGCAGCATTCTGATGGGCGGTGCTCAGTCATCCCGGTTCATCGCGGTGAAACAATCGGTCGAGGGCTACTGGCGCAAATTCTGAAGGACTGCGAAATAACCAGAGAAGACCTCCGGAACTTGCTCTGAGAGCAACAGAATATGCTCAGCACAGGGATAGGATTGGATGAAAAAGATATGGTGGATCGTTGCGCAGCATGTTTGATGAGGTGAAGGATGATTATCTTTCTGAAAAGCAAAAGGTATCCATGATCATTGGATTTTCTCAATGCCGAACTCGCGGCCATGGCCCACTCCATCCCCTTTCATTGCAGGATATTGCACGCAACCTCTCCGTGTAAGTCCGATTCGTTGGGGTAGATATCAGAAAACTAGAATCTAACTTATTAGACTTACGGAGGAATCCATGTCCGCAGATAGTGTAAGATTCATGGCCAATATCATTCAAGTTGCGTATGCGGATGGTAAATTGTCTGGCACAGAGCAAGCTGCAATAGAGAACGCAAGAAAGGAGCTAGGAATTAAGAAGGGCGATGTGACAGCTGCACAAAAGATGGTGGATACCGGTTCATACGTTATGAAACCTGTAGGAAGCTTCTCTGATCAAGTCCGAAACCTTGAATATGCTCTTCGGGTCGCCTATGCCGATGGCGATCTCGGTTCTATGGAAAGCGAAATGATCATGGCGTATGGTGTCGCAATCGGTTTGACTCAAGTACAACTAGAAAGAATGAGGGAAGAGGTGATGGTGCAAGCCACCGCTGCTTTGCGGTGCCCTTCATGTGGTGCTGAGACTCCCGCAGATTCAAGGTTCTGTTCCAAGTGCGGCAACAATATTTCAGTTGCAGACGAGGAAGTTCAAGTCAAGTATGAAATTCCTCGTTCAGGGATAACCATTGAATTTGCAGAGTCAACAGGCGCCTCTTTTCCAAAAGCTCTCGAACTGGCCAAGAAAGCTTCAAGTTTTCAACAAGGCACAAAAAACAAGAAGACTTGGTTTATGGCTCACTTTGCCAGTGGTGCGATAGTTGATGCAACGCCGCTCGCTGAGGCGCTTGGAGGTTTGCGGAACCGCTCACTATATATTGATGGAAAAGAACAACAATGGGACGAGGTCTTTGCATTTGTGTGGTGTTCGTCGCAACGCGGCTTGGCTTACCGGCCCGTGGAATATTGTTTTGGGAAGGATGATAACAGGATCAACCCATGGGGATGTAAACAGGCACGTATGGAGTGGACTGAATGGGCCAATTGGTTCTGCTATGGCCAGTGGGAGAAGTCAGGATTCATAGGAAGGAAGACCCAGTGGAGATTTGACAAGAATCGAATTAAACATGAACTCTCCACCAACATTTATAAATTTAGGTACTGCCCTTATCTTAATGCAAAACTCTTAGAACTTGTACTTCAGGGAATTCCAGACATTGTAGCACCTAACTCTGAATCTGACTGGGATTACCACCAGAACTACAGGGAAGTCCCCGGAGCAATTCGTATTGTGAAACAGGAGCGAAGCTCAGGTATGACGTTCACGAATGAATTTTGGGCTGATGGAGTACGCCCCAAGGGCCTCAAAGTTTTTGCTGAGATACTTTTCAAAGCGTTTACGGAGATGAAGACGGATCTAAGTCCCATAAAAGCACTTATCAAATAGTCGAACCCAAACTGAAAGCTGATGGCCGTCATCCTTTTGACTTTTGCCCAAAAAAAACGATTATCAAAATGCCAATCCTTACCCCCAATACTCAGGACCCTAAATAATATACAAGGTTTTAATTAGGTAAAGCTTACCATTATGCAAAGCCGCTTTAACGATAATCACAGGAACCAGCTCCTGCAGGTATTTTCACCGCTATTTAGTGATCTTGGCAACCCTGAAGATTGCCCCAAACTGGCACATTATACGTCGATCAGGACGCTGGAATCCATCCTGCGGACAAACGAAATATGGTTCTCAAATCCGCTTTTTATGAATGATTTTGAAGAACTGCGATTTGGTCTTCAGGAGGGGGTCGGCCTTTTTTCGGAAAATGAGCAGATTAGGATAGCTTGTGGCTCCGAGGAGCGTTTTAATAAACTTTTCTCTATTTTTAGATACCTTGCAGACATGAAAGAGCATGATCTGGATATATATGTTTTTTGTTTATCTGAACATGACACTGCCAATAACGATGGCCTTCTTTCGATGTGGCGAGGATATGGTGAAAACGGTAGCGGAGTCGCGTTAGTAATTGATGCGAACCAATTTGGCAATATACAAGCATCTCCATTATTTATTTCGCGCGTTCAGTACTTTCCTTCAGAGGTACGAAAGCAGCAGCTCAAAGATAAGCTGGTCCAATTTGCTAGTCTATTGGGCACTCTTGAACTCGCCGACAACTTATTGTGGTTAGCTGCCGACATAGTATTTAGTCGTATAAAATTATTTGCGCTTACCACAAAGCATCACGGTTTCCATGAGGAGAAGGAGTGGCGTTTCATATACCTAAAAGAAAGAGACATAAATATAAAACTGTGGCCAGCGTTCGGTTATGAAACCGGTAAACGTGGGATAGAGCCGAAACTAAAGCTCAAGCTAAAGCCTATAGATGGAGTAACCAGCGACGCTTTTTCATTAGACAAGATGCTATATCAAGTGATTCTAGGCCCGGGGAATACTAATCATGCAATGAGCACAGTCCAAAGAATGTTTGAATTACTTGGACAGCAGGAACTTAAGCACAAAGTGACCGTATCAGGAATTCCATACAGGGCGACATAGAATTTTGGATATTACTTCCTAATTCTTCTTTTCTGAAAGAATCATATAATGTTCGGGATAGCTGAATATTTTTTCACTGGACCCCAAACGGCTGGCACCAAAATGACATTCAGCTTTTGAGATTGCTACATCGAACATCTGATCATATCAAGCTGACCTTATGATAAGGTTCCTACTATATATATGAGGCTCTTGCAAAATGACGTCACCCCGGCGAAAGCCGGGGGGGGGCCAGAGCAGGAGAAATGGGCCTAAATGACTGGATTCCGGCTTTCGCCGGAATGACGATATGGCGCATTGTTTATTTTGCATGCGACTCTATACGTAATCAAGTATCTCTCATCCTTCAGTTTTCAAGTTTGCTCGCGGCCCTTGCCTTCCAGATAGTGCAGATGGGCCTGCACCAGTTTGATATCATTGTAGGAATAGCCGTCGCCCAGGGCGTTTTTTATCTCCCCATGGGGGCGGTTCTTCATTTCCGTCAGTTTTTGCGTGATAACCTGCAGTTTTTCCGGGGGCAACAGCCGGTCGATGGCCAGCTCGCCGCTTGCCACGAAAGGGGTCAGGTGCGCTTCGATGGTTGAGATGGCCAGGCCCCGCTCTTCGGCGATCCGGGCAACCGTGAGTCCTGCCTGAAACATGGCGAAACTGACCTGCCGGGTATTGCCTTGCGCCGGTTTTTCTTTTTTTGCCGCTACCAGTTCCTCTGCCGCTTTGGGTTCGGGCAGCTTCACCTCGGTAATCCCGTGTTGCCGCCGATAGGCCGTAACCAGGTCCACCAGTTCCTTGCCGTATTTTTCCAGGGTGCGCGCGCCGATCCCCTTTATTTTCTGCAGACCAGCGAAATTGTCGGGCAGATTGACCGCGACCTGGATCAGGATGCTTTGGTGCAGCACCCGGTAGTGGGGGAGTCCCTCCCGGGCGGCCGTTTGGGCGCGCCAGTTCTTCAGGCTCTGGAACAGCTCCGGATGGGCCACGTCGGCGGCGGTGTATTCCGCTGCCACTGCCGCGGCTTTTTCCGCCTTCTCTGACTTGAAGTCGATATCAGCGGCGGAGATGGCGCGCCGGTAGCGCTCCGGCGAAAAACCGCTGGCACAGCTCTTCACCGCCGCGGTCTTCATGGCAACCTCTTTGTTCAGTTCGTTTACCGCCTCTTTGACCCGTTTGGCTATTTCCTGATTATCGGTGTCCACCCGCAGGGCCCGCAGGTTTTCGCCCAGAATCGCGGCAATTTTTTCCTGAAAATAGCCGGAGGCCTTGCTGAGCCGCTCCAGAATAACCGGATCGGTTTGGGGCAGGCTGCCAGGGGCAAAGAAACCCTGCAGCTGACGTTTGAAATTTTCGCTGACCGCAAAAATTTCCCGCTCGCCTCTGTCCGCCAGGCCGCGCAGATCAGCCACTCCCGTTACCGTCACCAGCTGGGCGTTGTCCTGCAGCAGCCGCACGAGGCGGTGCAGGCGGAAACGCAGGTGCCCGAAATCAAAGCAATCGAGCAGCAGGCGTTGCTGGTGCGCGATTTTTTCGGCCAGCAGACGTTCCTGCGAGGGAGGGTTTTCGCACGCCTGTTTGACAAAATCCAGCACCGCGGGGTCGCATTTCACGGCACGCAGGGCAATGGGCGAACTGAGCACCATGCCGGCAAATGTTCTGCAGCGGCTTAAGCCCACATAAACCTGGCCATGGGCAAAGGCTGCGGCCGCGTCAATCACCGCCTTGTCAAAGGTGAGGCCCTGGCTCTTGTGGATGGTGATGGCCCAGGCCGGTTTCAGCGGGTATTGAACGAATTTGCCGATTTTGTTTTCCGTGATCTCCTTGGTCTGGGGATCAAGGGTGTAGCGGATGTTTTCCCAGGTCGCCGGCTCAACGCGGATTTCCCCGGGGTCGTCCGGGCACTTGACGAACACCGTGTTGTTGGCGATGCGGCTTATCTTGCCGATCTTGCCGTTGAAATAGAGCTTGTCCCGGGATGCATCGTTGCGCACGAACATCACCTGGGCGCCAACCTTGAGTTCGAGCGCGGCCGCGGTGGGAAAGGCGTATTCCGGGAAATCACCTTCCACCTCGGCAGTGAAGCAATGCTTTTTTGCCGGCAGGGCCCGCAGCCTGGTTTCATTGATGGCGTCCACCCCGCGATTGTGGGTGCCCAGGGTGATGTAGCCTTCATCGTCAGCCGGCACAAAATCCGGCAGATAGCGGCTGTTGAGTTCCCGCAGGGAATCCGCATCAAGCTCGTTGTTGCGGACCCGGTTGAGCAGGTCGATGAAGCGGGGGTCGGACTGGCGGTAAATATGTTTGAGTTCAATGGCGAGCAGCTCGGTTTGCCGCAGGGCATTGCTGCTGAAAAAATAGACTGACTCATAATAGTCGCGCAGGATCTGCCATTCCTCCTCCTTGACCACCGGGGAGAGCTGGTGCAGATCGCCGATCATCAAGAGCTGCACCCCCCCGAAGGGCAGGTCGCTGCGGCGGTAGCGCCGCAGCACCAGGTCCACCCCATCGAGCAGATCCGCCCGCACCATGCTGATCTCATCGATCACCAGCAGATCGAGGCTCTTGATGATGTTGATTTTTTCCCTGTTGAATTTGCGTTGCAGATTCTGGCCGTATGCTTCGCTGCCCGGCACAAAAGGCCCCAGGGGCATCTGGAAAAAAGAATGCAGGGTCACTCCCCCGGCGTTGATGGCCGCCACCCCGGTCGGCGCGGTGACGATCATGCGCTTGCTGGTATTTTTTTTGATCTGGTGCAGAAAGGTGGTCTTGCCGGTGCCGGCCTTGCCGGTGAGGAAAACATGGCAGTCGGTGCAGCGGACGAAATCCTCGGCCAGCTGCAGTTCAGGGTTT
>Ga0172380_10000919_pt1 | contig 52921 bp, 46 predicted proteins | sample Leawe162metaG_FD_119747 | JGI IMG/M metagenome (GOLD analysis project Ga0172380, IMG submission 119747) | Leachate microbial communities from a municipal landfill in Southern Ontario, Canada - Leachate well 162 metaG | ecosystem: Engineered > Solid waste > Landfill > Unclassified | place... | reverse complement strand
CGAAAATCCACTCGCCACAAATTACCCCAAATCAAGCCCGGCTGTAGTGCCGACCTTTTGATGTCGACATAGCAAAATAGCGGCTTCGCCGCCATCCGACCCCTCCAGTCCGCGAAGTAGGGTGTAATATTACTTTCCAGCGCCCTTTTGCGGGAAGCAGGAAAACCGCCAGAACCAAAACGGCGAGGAACGCCCCCGCCATGTTGGGTTTCCGAATCCGAAATCCTGGCGGTAGGCGAAGGTCATCTCTCGGAAGCAAATGGACGCTTGGAGTTGTAGAGGCCCTTGCGCCATGGGCCTGATCCAAGGACAGGCGGTTGGCACAACCGCCTCCACACCATGCAGCCAACCCGAAGAGTCGGTATCAGATCAGGGGAGGTTTTGGTCTGCGGATAAACTCTCATTTTTCATGGATAGGTAAACTGCGCGAGTTTTGCAGGAGTTCGGACGGCACTCCCTCCTCCATGAGCCGAAGTGTTATTCGCGAGAGCAAGTTTTTTCTGGCCTCCTGAATTTTCATCCCGAATCTTCCTGGCAGACCAGGTTCCTAATGTTTGTTTTTCACTCCTTACATTCAGGATCTGCTTCAGTGCTTTTCAGATGAAACGGCTCTGGAAAACAAAACGGGCGGGAATTTTTATGTTCCCGCCCGGTTCCGTCAGGGGATTTCTCGGGAGAAATCATCCGGACACCAAGCCGACTGGAGCCGGGTTGGAGTGTTGGGCTGCGACCCGTTTCCGGGGAGCGGCCGGAATGGTCAGCCTTCCATTTTTTTGGGTTCGGCGGTTTTTTCCTCCTTCTCGGGCGCAGGCTTTTTCGGCTGCTTCTTGGCGGTTTTTTTTGCATCCGTCTCAGGGGCGGCTTCGACGACGATATTGTCCACCCATTCGATGTAGGCCATGGGAGCCGAATCGGACTGGCGCGGCCCGAGTTTGATGATGCGGGTATACCCGCCCTTTCGGGCGGCGGCGCGCGGGGCGATTTCCGCGAAGAGTTTCTTGACGGCCTCCTTCTGGCCGAGTTCGCCGGCGGCGAGTCGTCGGGCATGGAGGTCGCCCCGTTTTCCGAGGGTGACCATTTTTTCCGCGAGCGGGCGGACGGCCTTGGCCTTGGCGAGGGTGGTTTTGATGCGTTGGTGCTCGATCAGGCTGCACACCTGGTTCGCGAGAAGCGAATTGCGGTGGGCGCTGGTGCGGCCGAGTTTGACGGTTTTTTTGCGGTGGCGCATGGCGGTTCCTTATTTGGCGGGTGGTTCGGGTGGCAGTTCCACCATGCCGGGCTCGAATTTCATCCCGAGTCCCAGGCCGAGCTGCTGGAGCTTGTCCTTGATTTCGTTGAGCGACTTTTTGCCGAAGTTCCGGTATTTGAGCATCTCGGACTCGGTCTTCATGGCGAGCTGCCCGACGCTGGTGATGTTTGCGTTGTTGAGGCAGTTGGCGGCGCGGACAGAGAGTTCGATTTCGTTCACGCTCATGTTCAGGAGTTTTTTCATCCGCGTGTTTTCCTGGCTGACTTCCTGCGGGGTCTCGTCGAACTCGACCTGCTCGTCGTTGAATCCGACGAACACGTCGAGGTGGTGGCGCAGGATGGCCGAGGACTGGAGGAGCGCGTCGTCGGGGGTGATGCGGCCGTCGGTCCAGATCTCGATTACCAGCTTGTCGTAGTCGGTGCGCTGGCCGACGCGGGTGGCCTCGACGGCATATTTCACGCGGGTCACCGGCGAAAAGATCGAGTCGATGGCGATGACTCCGATCGGCTGGTCGGCGTGCTTGTTTTCGTCTCCGGTGGCGAATCCGCGCCCGACCTTGATCTCGAATTCCGCCTCGAACTTGGTTTTTTTGTCCAGCGTGCAGATGAGTTGCTCCGGGTTGAGGACTTCGCACTGCTGGGTGCCTTCGATGTCGCCCGCCGTGACGGCCCCTTCCTTGTGGACAGAGAGTTTCAGGTTCCGGACCTCGTGGTCGTGGGCCTTGAACTTGATTTTCTTGAGGTTGAGAATGATGTCCACCACGTCTTCGACCACTCCGGGGAGGCTGGTGAATTCGTGCGGGGCTCCCTCGATTTTCACGGAGGTGATGGCCGCCCCCTCGAGCGAGCTGAGGAGCACGCGGCGGAGGGAGTTGCCCAAGGTGTGCCCGTAGCCCGCTTCAAACGGCTCGGCGACGAACCTGGCATACACATCGGTTGCGGTGGACTCGTCCCTGACGAGCGTCTTCGGCATTTCAAACCGACCAAGACGGACTGGCATTCTTTTGGATCTTTCGTTTTCTGCCGGGTTTCCCTGTTCGCGTTCGGCGGCCCGTCGATGACGGCCGCCAACAGGACCAACGGCAAATGAATTTTGCGCGAACGCACAGAATCTCCCGTTTTCAGGGATTGTCAAGTCCTGGCAACGGGAAAATTTTCTGCGCGTCTGCGCGTCTGGAGCGAACGGAACGCCCTTCCCGGGTTCGTTCAGGACCCGCGTTTCTCACGCGGGGAATACGCCATGAAGTAGAGCACGGGCACGGCCATGCGGCTGATGAGGAGTGAGGCGACTTCCCCGGCCATCAATGAAATCGCGAGGCCCTGGAAGATTGGGTCGAAGAGGATCACCCCCGCGCCGACGACGACGGCCATCGCGGTGAGAAGCATCGGGCGGAACCGCACGGCCCCGGCATCGACAACCGCCTCGGCGAGCGGCATTCCCTCGCGGAGGCGGAGTTCGATGAAATCGACGAGGATGATGGAGTTTCGCACCACGATGCCCGCGCCGGCCATGAATCCGATCATCGAGGTCGCGGTGAAAAACGCGCCGAGAAGGCCGTGCGCCGGGAGGATGCCGACAAGCGAAAACGGGATCGCGGCCATCACGATCAGCGGCGTGAGGAACGAGCGGAACCACCCGACCATGAGCACGTAGATGAGGACAAGCACGGCGGCGAATGCCTTTCCGAGGTCGCGGAAGACTTCGATCGTGATGTGCCACTCGCCGTCCCATTTCATCGAGGGTCGATTGCCGGTGAAGGGGAGTGTGGAATTGAAAACTTCGAGCTTCGCGCCGCTGCCGCCGAATTCCCGGGTGTCGAGTTTTGCGAGCGCTCCGTTCATTTTCAGGATCGCGTAAACCGGGCTCTCGATTTCGCCGGCCACATCGCCGACCACGTAGGTCACCGGCATCAGGTTTTTGTGGTAAATGCTCTTGTCGGCGATCGTCTTCTCGACCGTCACCAGCTCGCGCAACGGCACGAGCGGGGTCTCGCCGGAGGCTCCGGGCTCGGGGAGTGCGTTGGCGTCGCCGGAACGCACGCGCAAAGCGAGCAACTCCTCCGGCGTGACCCGCGCGGAACGGGGGAGCTCGAGCGTGATGTTCACGTCTTCCTTTTCACGCGGAAGGTGGAGCAGATCGACCGACTGCCCGCCCACGGCGATCCGGAGCGTCTGCGAGATCGTCTCGGCGCTGATGCCGTTGAGCGCGGCCTTTTCCTTGTCGATGGCAAACCGCGCTTTCGGCTGGTCGGCTTCAATATACCAATCGACATCGACCACGCCGTCCACATCCCGGAAAATCCCGCGCACTTTTTCCGCCATCCTGAGGCGCGACTCCTCGGTCGGTCCGTAAATTTCGGCGACCAGCGTTTGCAGGACCGGCGGGCCGGGAGGAACCTCGGCCACGGCGACCCGTGCGCCGAATTTCTCCGCGATCGCCGCGATGCGCGGGCGGACGCGTTTGGCAATATCGTGGCTTTTGGCCTTGCGCTCGTCCTTCCCGAGGAGGTTCACCTGGATATCGGCGACATTCGCGCCGCTGCGCAGGAAATAGTGGCGCACGAGGCCGTTGAAGTTGAACGGGGATGAGACCCCGGCATAGACTTGGCAGTCTCTAACCTCCGGTTCGTCGCGCACGGCGGCGGCCATTTCGAGCGCGGCCTGGGCCGTGCGTTCCAACGAGCTGCCCTCGGGCATGTTCAGGATGATCTGGAACTCGCTCTTGTTGTCGAACGGCAGCATTTTCACCTTCACAAATCCGATGCCGACAAGCGCCATCGCCCCGAGAAGGAGCCCGACGATCGCGGCGAGGAACGTCCATCGCCAGCGGGCTCGCGAGAGCAGAGGTCCCATGAACCGCCGGTAGAGACGTGTGAAAAAATCCTCTTCGTGCCCGAAGTGGGAATGCGGCGTGGCAGGGGATGTGGGGCGGCCGTCCCGGCTGCCATTCCGCCGGGGAAAAGCAGGCGGGACGCCTGCTCCATTTTGTCGCCGTTTCAGAATCCGGATCGCGGCCCACGGGGTCACGATGAATGCGATGGCCAACGAGAAAACCATCGCGGCGCTTGAGCCGATCGGGATCGGGCGCATGTAAGGCCCCATGAGCCCGCCGACAAAGGCCATCGGCAGCACGGCGGCGATCACGGCAAACGTGGCCAGGATCGTCGGGTTGCCGACTTCGTCGACCGCTTCGATGGCGATCTCCTCTCCGCGGCGGCCCCTGTTGTCCGGCAGATGGAAATGCCGCACGATGTTTTCCACCACGACGATGGCATCATCGACAAGGATGCCGATGGAAAAGATCAGCGCGAACAGTGTGATGCGGTTGAGCGTGTAGCCGTAGAGGTAGAAGACCAGCAGGGTGAGCGCGAGCGTGCAGGGGATCGCGATCCCCACGATGACCGACTCCCGCCACCCGAGCGTCAGCAGGACGAGCGCCGACACGCCCGCGACCGCGATCAGCATGTGGAAGAGCAACTCGTTGGATTTCCCGGCGGCCGTCGCCGCGTAATCGCGCGTCACCGTGACCGCCACGTCCGACGGGATGAGAGTGCCCTTGAGGGCGGCCACTTTTTTCAGGACATCGTTTGCGACGTCGATCGCGTTCACGCCCGGGCGTTTCGCGACGGTCAGCGTGACGGCGGGTTCCTCCGCGTGCGATTTGTCGCCGAAGAAAACGTAGTTCGACGGTTCTTCGGCTCCGTCCACGATGTCCGCGACATCGCGAAGATAGACCGGTCGCCCGGCCGACACCCCGACGACGACACGCCCGACGTCCTCCGCATTTTCCAGGAACGCGCCGGTTTCAACGATGACCTCGCGGTTTTCGCTTGTCAGCCCTCCCGACGCAAACTGCCGGTTGGCCTGGCGCAAAATGGGAATGAGCCCGGCCGGGGTCAGGCCGCGCGAGGCAAGGCGGGTGGGATCGAGCAGGATCCGCAGCTCGCGGCGGGCCCCGCCGAGGATTTTCGTCTCGGCGACCAGCGGCACTTGTTTGATGGCATCATCGACCTGCGCGGCAAGCCTGCGCAACGTCAGGTGATCGTAACGCGCGCTGTGCAATGTCAGGGCGAGAATCGGCACGTCGTCGATCGACCGCACCTTGATGAGCGGCTGCGAGACGCCGTGTGGGAGGAGATCGAAGTTCGACTGAAGCTTCTGGTTGAGCCGGACGACGCTTTGCTCCGGATCCGAGCCGACGACGAACCGGACGATGACCAGGCTCCGTCCGGGGCTGGACGTCGAGTAAATGTATTCCACCCCCGGGATTTCCCAGAGGAGCTTTTCCATCGGGCGCGTGACCCGTTCCTCGATTTCCTTCGAGCCGGTGCCCGGCATGGAAACCAGCACGTCGATCATCGGCACCCTGATCTGCGGCTCCTCCTCGCGCGGCAGCAGAAAAACGGCGGCTACGCCGAGCAGCACCGACGTGACCATGATCAGCGGCGTCAGCTTGGAATTGATGAAGGCGCGGGCGATCCGGCCCGCGACGCCGGGGGACTCGCTCACCGCCGGACCTCGATCGGTTGTCCGTCGGACAGAGCGGCGGCGTTTTCGGTGACAACCTCCTCGCCCGTGTTGACGCCCGAGACGATTTCGATTTCCCCGCCAACCGGCTTTCCGGTTTTCACGATCCGCAGGCGCGCGTGGTCGCCGTCGCGGATGAAGACCATCTCCATCTGCCCGCGGCGGATGACGGCGGATGCCGGGACCCGCAGCACGGAGGTCTCGGCCACGGGAACCGCGACGCGTCCGAATTGTCCGGTTCGCAGACCCGGCGCGGTCGGCAGATCCAGTTTGACCAGGAGCGTGCGGCTGTTCGGGTCCGCCGCCGGTGAAATCTCCCTGACCACCCCTTCGAGTTCGTTCGATCCGATGCGGACGCCAAGCTTTGAGCCGAGGGAGATCCGGTCAACGATGGCTTCGGGCACGGCGGCTTCGAGGCGCAGCGCGGCGGGATCCTCCATCTCCACAAGCGGTTTTCCGGGGGTGGCGAGATCGCCGACGTCGGCGAGTTTGCGCGTGATGATCCCATCAAACGGGGCTGTGACCTTCGCGTATCCGAGCATGGTTTCCGCCTCGACGACCGCCGCGCGGGCGACCCGCGCCTTCGAATCGGCGGCCTCGAATTCCTGCTGGGTGATCACGCGTTTGGTGAGCAGGTCGGCGAAGCGCCTCAGATCCTTTTCGGCCTGTTCGCGGACCGGCGTCGCCTGGTCGAGTTTGGCCCGGATCTCCCGGACATCAAGTTCGGCGAGAAGGTCCCCCGCTTTGACCTTTTGCCCGGGTGTGACGAGCATCTTGTCGATCCTTCCGCCGACGTTGGATCCGATGACCGAACGCAGCTTCGGGTTCACCGTGGCGACCACTTCCTCGCTGGCAACATGCGGTTTCGCCTCGATGGTCAGAACACGGACATCTTGTTTTCGATCCGGTCCTCCCCTGCCGCGACGCCGTTCCACCGGCAAGAGAAGGAGGGAGCCGATGATCGCCACCCCTGCAAGAAGCCCCGCCGCCAGACGCCAGGCCCGTCCCTGGGCCGCGCATTTGACGAGCCATGTCCAGCTCATGGCGAGATGCGCCACGACCAGCGCCGCGAAAAAATAGGAAACCCACGTGTGCAGGTCGCCCCACTCGTGGCGGTTCCATCCCAGCACGTGCAGTCCCTGGCCCCCGCGACTGCCTGGGACCAGCCGGTAAGCCATCAGCAAACCGGTCCCGGCCATCAGGCAGAAGCTCAGGTAAAGGAGCAGGTTCAAAGCGCGGCGGAGAGGGGGTTTCATTTTTGTCGTCAGGGGCGGTTTGAAGCCGCCTTGATCAGGTCGTATGTGAGCAATCCGCCGGGGAGGTTTTTCGCGCGGAAGCCGTGCTGCAGGAGCAGGCGGGCCGCGTAATACCCGCGCTGGCCGACGCGGCAGTAGAGCCAGATCTCGCGGTCGCGCGGCAGCTCGCCGAGCCGGGCGCGCAGCTCGTTGAGCGGAAGGTTGACCGCTCCGGGAATGTGCCCTTCCTCGAATTCGTCGGGATCGCGGACGTCCACGAGGACGGCGGACTCGGGGAGCATTTGCTTCCAGTCCGCGAGCGGGTGATCGCCGCGCAGGGAATTTGCCGCGATCATGCCGGCGAAGTTCACGGGGTCCTTGGCGCCGCCGAACTGCGGCGCATAACAAAGCTCCGCCTCCTCAAGGTCGAAGACCGTCCCGCCGAACTGGATCGCGGTCGCGATGACATCGATGCGCTTGTCCACGCCCGCTTCGCCGACGGCTTGCGCGCCGAGGATGCGTCCGTCGGATTTGCGGAAGAGGAGTTTCAGGTTGATCGGCTTCGCGCCGGGGTAATAGCCGACATGGTTCGCGGGGTGGAGATGGACTTTTTCGTAGTCCGTGATCCCGGCCCGCTGCAGGCTTTTCTCGCTGGCACCGGTGCTGGCCGCCGCAAGATCGAAGACTCCGCAGATCGCCGTCCCCTGGACTCCCCGGAATCCGGACTCCCGCCCGCAGATCCCATCGGCCGCAATGCGGCCCTGGCGGTTTGCGGGTCCCGCAAGCGGGATCAAAGTCCATTCGCCCGTGACAGCATCCCGGACTTCGACGGCATCGCCGACGGCCCAGATGCGGGGGTCGCCGGTGCGCATCCGATCATCCACGCGGATGCCGCCGCGGGTGCCGAGTTCGAGTCCTGCGGCCTTTGCCAACGCGGTTTCCGGTCGCACGCCGATCGCGAGGATCACGATGTCGCCGACGTGTTCCGCGCCGGATATCGTTTTTACGGAAATCCGCCCGCCGTGTGATTCGAAGCCCGCGACGCCGTCGCCGAGCGCGATCTTGACGCCGTGTTTTTCGAGATGCTCCTGCACCGGGCGGGCCATTTCGGGATCGAGCGGCGGCATCACTTGGTCGAGCATTTCGACAACCGTCACGGAAAGTCCGCGATGCACGAGGTTCTCGGCCATTTCGAGCCCGACGAACCCCCCGCCGACAACCACTGCGCTCTTTGCGGCATTGTTCCCGATCCACGCGCGGATCTGGCGGCTGTCCGGGATCGTGCGCACGACAAAAATCCCCGGCAGGTCAACCCCCGGCAGGGGAGGGCGGATCGCCGAGGCCCCCGGCGAGAGGACCAGGGCATCGTAGCTTTCGCGGCAGGTGCGCCCGGTCTGGAGTTCCTTCACCCCGATCTCGTGCGCCGCGCGATCGATGGTCACGACCTCATGTTCCGTGCGGACTTCGATGTTGAAGCGGTCCCGGAAAAGCGCCGGGCTTGCGAGGAGGAGCTTCGCCTCGTCCCCGATCACCCCGCCCACGTGGTAGGGCAGGCCGCAGTTGGCGAAGGAAACATACGGTCCGCGGTCGAGAACGAGGATCTCGGCGGTTTCATCCAGCCTCCGGCAACGCGCGGCACAGGAAGCTCCGCCCGCAACACCGCCGACGATCACGATTTTTTTCCGGCTCATGGCAGCGGGCTCCCGTTCAAGCTCCGCAGCACGAGCCTTCGCACTTCGCCCCGCCCTGGTTCCAAGGCATCCGGGCGATGACCGCCCGCATCGGGCAGATGCCGGTCAGCCCCGCGAAGATGAGCCCGCAGCCCGCGAATCCCGACAGCCAGATCCACGCGGGGTCGAGGAAAAAGGAAAGCAGGACGCCCGCCAGAACAACCAACCCGATCACGATCTGCAACTGGCGGTCGAGCGGAAGCACGGCGCGCCTGCCGCGTTCGACCGGGAATCCCGCTTCGGCCCATGCCTGGGTTCCGCCTTCGACGACAATGCAGTCCTCGAAACCGACGGCGGCAAATTTCTCCGCCGCCTTCTTCGCGCGGACCCCGCTGTGACAGAGGATGTAGATCGGCGAGGCACTCCGGATCCTGTTGTGCCTGGCGAGCACTTCGGCGCAATCGATGGTGTCGAGCGGCAGCAGGCAGGCTCCCGGCACATGGATCCCGGCGAATTCGGCGGGCGTGCGCACGTCGATCAGGTTGGGAGTGGGCCCGCCGGAAAGGAGGGTTTTCAGTTCGTTGACGCTGATGTTTTTCATGGGTTTTTTTGTTTGGTCTGGCGGAGAGGGAAAAGGTCAGTCGTTCTGGAGCTTCGCGCGCGCCGCGCGCATTTCTTCAAGGCACCGGAAGACTTTGGCCACGCACGGTGCCCCCAGGCTGTAGAAGACCTGCTGCCCCCGCCGGTTGCCGGCGACCAGGCCGGCGTTCCGCAGCACGGCGAGGTGGTTCGAAACCGTCGAGGCATCGCTGCCCACGAGCCCGGTCAATTCGGCGACACAGCGCTCCCCGCCGGACAGCGCGTCCACGATCATCAGCCGACTCGGGTGCCCGAGCGCCTTGAACACATCCGCCCCGTTCCGGTATTGGCGCGGAGAGTGCGGGGGCTTTGGTTTGGTTGCCATAATATTTGGCAATATTGCAAAATTGCTAAATGATGTCAAGGCGGATTTGTTCCGGAAAAGAAGGCTGGCGTGCGGGCCCTTCCGGATTAAGGTGGCCGCTGGCGCGTATCGCATGTCCACGAGCACCTTAAAAATCCAAGGGATGACCTGTCAGGGGTGCGCGCGAAAAGTTCGCGAAGCCCTCCAGGGCGTGCAGGGGGTCCTTTCTGCGGAAATCGATCTTGGCGACGGGCGGGCGGTGGTCCGCACTGGGGGTGGTTCGCCGCCGGATGTTTCCGTATTGATCGAGGCGGTAAAGGCGCAGGGCTTCGGGGCGAAGGCGGCAGGTTCCGCCGTTGGCGGCGGCGTGGGAGGTGGCGGCGCGGGCTGGCGGTTCAACGTGGTGTTTGGCCTCGCGGTCACGGTCCCGCTCATGGTGGTCGAGTGGGCGGTTCGACCGGATCTGCACGGCTGGTTTGGCTGGCTGAGTTTCGCGGTGGTTCTGCCGGTGCAATTGCTCTGCGGATGGCGTTTTTATCGCGGGGCCTGGCAGCAGCTCAGGGCGGGCCAGTCAAACATGGACACCCTGGTCTCCCTCGGTTCGACGGCGGCGTTCGCTTTCAGCGTTTACGGGCTTTTTTCGCCGGAAACAGCGCATCACCTGTATTTCATGGAAGCCGCCGCGATCATCACGCTCATCAGCATCGGCCACTACATGGAAGCGTGGGCGAGCGACCGCGCGGCCGGTGCGGTCCGCGAGCTCCTGAACCTTGCCCCGCAGACGGCGCGAAGGCTCGGCGGCGACGGAAAGGAGGAACTGGTGCCGGTCGCCGAATTGCGGCACGGCGATCTCCTGGTCATACGCCCCGGCGACCAGATCCCCGCTGACGGGATCGTGGCGGAGGGCGAGAGCGCGGTGGATGAAAGCATGCTCACCGGGGAGTCGCTCCCGGTCGAGAAGCTGGCGGAGATGGATCTTTACGGCGGCACGGTGAACCGGACCGGCCGCCTCGTGATGGGCGTCACGGCACTCGGCGAGGAGACGGCGCTCGCGAGAATTGTCGAAGTGGTGAAGCGCGCCCAGCACAGCAGGGCAGACATCCAGCGCATCGGGGACCGCGTGAGCAGCATCTTCGTGCCCATCGTGATCTTGATCGCGGCGGCCACGGCGGTCGGTTACGGCCTTTCCCCGGCCGGCGGGTGGGAGCGCGGAATCATCAACGCGGCAGCCGTTTTGATCGTTGCCTGCCCTTGCGCGATGGGGCTCGCGACACCCGCCGCGATCATGGCCGGCACCAACGCGGCGGCACGGCGCGGCATTTTGATCCGGGACGGTTCGGCGCTCGAAAAATCCGGGAAGGTGACTGCGGTGCTTTTCGATAAGACAGGCACCCTGACCGAAGGCAGGCACCGGGTCGAGAGGCTGGTCACATTCGGTTTTCCCGACCCCGAATTCCAGGCACTGGCCCTCTCTTTGGCCCATCCCAGCCAGCATCCGCTCAGCCAGGCAATTTCCCGGAGCCTGGGGGCTGTTTCCCCCGCCGCCATTTCCGGTTGGAAAGAGCACAGCGGGGCTGGCGTTTCGGCGATCTACAAAGGCAGGACAGCCCGGCTTGGTTCCCTGAATTGGATGCGTGAAAGCGGGGTGGATGCCAGCCGCGTCCCCTCCGGCACCGACGCGACGGCCCTCGCCCTCGCCCTCGACACGACGCTTGTCGGCGCGCTGCTTCTCGTCGATTCGCCAAAACCGCACGCAAAAGCGGTCGTGTCGGAACTCGCGAGGCGCGGGCTGGCGGTTTATCTCGTCTCCGGCGACAGCGGACGAGCCGTCCGGGCAGCCGGCCATTCCGCCGGGATCCCCGCCTCCCACGTTTTCTCCGAAATCCGCCCCGAAGAAAAGGCCCGGATCGTCGAAAGGTTGCAGGGGGAAGGCCATCGTGTCGCATTTGTCGGCGACGGGATCAACGACGCGCCGGCCTTGGCGCAGGCGGATCTTGGGATCGCCGTCACCCGCGCGAGCGACGTCGCGAGGGAAGCGGCGGACATCATCCTCCTGAAAAGCGACATCGAAGCGATCCCCGAAGCGCTGGGGCTGGCCCAGGCCACGCTCCGCACGATCAAGCAGAACCTTTTCTGGGCGTTCTTTTACAACGCAACCGCCATCCCGTTGGCGGCAGCCGGTTTGATCTCGCCGATCCTCTGTGCCGGGGCGATGGCGCTTTCGGACCTGTTTGTGATCGGAAACGCGCTGCGGCTTTTCCGGCGGGGAGCCCCGGTCGGGGGGAGGCATCCGGGTTAGTATCGGCCGTGTTGGCGCGCGGTGTCATACATGGCGAGAACATTCCCGGTCGGCGAGTTGTCCTGGAGGTCATGGGTCGGCGCGAAGCAATACCCGCCCCCGGGCATCATGATCTCCAGCGTGCGGCGGCAATCGGCGACGACCTCATCGACCGTGCCATAGGCCACCGGCCCGGCCGTGCTGATGCAGCCGTGGAATGCCAGCCGCCCGCCGAATGTGCGCTTCAGGTGTTCCGGGGACATGTCACGGGCCTCCGGTTGCAGGGTGTCCACCGCCGTCAGCCCCATCTCGATGTATTCGTCGTAAGCCCAACTGCTGGAGCCGCAGGTATGGAGCATCACCGGCAGATGGAAGCGCTTCGCCAGATCGAAGAACCGCTGATGGCGTGGGCGGATGTGTCGGCGGAAGAGATCCCGGCTGATGATGGGTGAGTGTTGTGTGCCCAAATCCTCGCCCATCCAGAGGAAGTCGATGCCGCCATGCGCCGCTTCGAGCACGCGGCGTGTGATTTCAAACTGGATGTCGAGAAACCGGTCGATCAGCAGCAACCCTGCCGGGTCGTCCGTGATCAGGTCTACGAACACCTGTTCCATGCCGCGGAAAAACCCGGCGGTGTTGATGATGCATCCCAGGCCCGGATCACCCAGGTGAACGGCGAACTTTTCCCGCTGCCGACAGGCTTCCACGATGCCGCTGTAGTCGAAATCGTCCGGGGCCGGCATCGGCCAGGCCGCCACTTCGTCCTCGGTGGCGTCCCGCAAGGGGAAGTCGCAGTAATCCCAGTATCCGCCGCTGCTGTGATCGACCCACATCCGGCGGATGCCCCAGTCATCCACCTTGACCCCGCGTTCCGGGATATCCGCGTGCAGCTTCGGCCCCCGGTAGGGTGCGCCGACCCCGCGGAAATCCACGCCGAGAGCCAGTCGCAGACCTTCGCCATCATCGGGCTTCAATCCGAAATGTTCCTTCAGTCGGCGGTCGATGCCGGGGTTGGCCAGATAATTGACCGGGACTCGGTCCGCCGGGCGGCTGGCGAACGTGGTCAGGACGCGTTCTTTGGAAGTCATGGGTTTCATGGGTCAGCAAATCTTCTCCTTGTTCTGCATCAGCGAGGCATCCCAGGGGGAAAGGCGCAGGTCCCGGGATTTCCAGTAATATTTCAGCCGGTCGTTTTTCCAGCCGGCGTAAATCTCCTCCCAGGCCGCCACGTCCATGTGCGGCACGAGCGATTTCTCCTCGATTTCGTCGTCGGCCGACTGGTAGCGCAGGTCGAGGGAAAGCCGGACGCGCTCGCGCTTCCGGTTGGGGAGCCCTTTGTGGACCATGTGGCTGGGGAAGGTGAGGACATCCCCGCACTCGTAATCATCCTGCACCCAGGAGTAGTCCTTCCCGCAGAGGATCGCTTCCTTTCCGCCGGCCCCGGCGGCACCCGTCACATCGAGCACCTCTTCCCGGTGCGAGCCGCGCAGAACGCTGAGCCCGCCCAGCTCGATGGGGCAATCGCCCAGCGGAAACCAGAGCGTCCAAAACCGGTGGGTGCCCTGGATGTAGATGTAGTCCTGATGCGGGGGGGTCGGCGCGGAGCTGGGCGCTGGCAGGAGCACGCGGGCGATGTGCCTGGGATGCGGCAGCACGGGCGCTTCGAACAGGGCCTCATACAGCGCGATCAAGCGCGGGTGATGCGGGATGGTGTGGAATAGCTCCAACCCCTGGATCTCCCGGTAAGCGTCGCGTGTGACGCCGATATATTTGAGCGATTCGTCGCGCGCATCACTCGCGGCAATGGCATCGGGATCGGCGATCCCATCCATCACGTCCGTCCCCGGACGCAGCCACCCGTGCCGCGCCACGATCCCGAGGACCTGCCGACGCAGCTCCAGCAGCAATTCTTTCGGAAGAAGCTGCTTGAAAAACAGGAATCCCTCCTCGTCCGCGCGGGCGCGCAGCCGCTCGGGCGAGCCCAGCAGGGAGGTGGAATCGGCAAAACCGGTGACGATTTTATCCGGCGCGGCGGGTGTGGCGGGGCTCATGGAATGAAATTTTCCTGTATTATGCAGTCAATTCAATTGAAATTTCAGGTCTTTTCATGGATTATTTCGTCATGCCTCCCGTCATCCGTCCGACCCGGCATTTTCCCAACGCCGCAATCGTTTATGCCAACGTGTATGCGTTCGGCCCGGGCGAAAGACTCCAATATCCCTGCGTCATGAGCCGCATGGTGCTGTGGTGCAAGGCGGGTTCCGGACGGGTCACGGTCAACGGCCAGCCCTGCCCGATCGAGTCCGGACGCTATCTCGTGCTTCCCTGGCGCCATGCCATCAAGTATGAGGCGAGCGCCAGCGACCCGTTTTTTGTGGCCGGGATCCATCTGGTCCCCGACCATAAGCCGGACAAACGGATCTTCTTCCAGGTGGCCCACCAGGAAAACGATCCCCTGGCGCGCAAGGCGTTTCGCCGGGACATCCCGATCCCGGCGCTCGCGGGGCTGAAGCTGGGCTGGCTGGAGGCGCATGCGCCGTTGACGCAATTGCTCGAGTATATCGTCCAGGTGTTCCAGCGTGGCGATCCGGAGGAGGCGATGGCCCGTGGCCTGGCGCGGCAGCTGTTATACGAGCTGGTGCTTTCCGGGCAGCGCAAAGAGGTCCACGACCACGATGTCCCGCCCGAGATCGAGCGGCTGAAGCACTACATCTTCGCCAACCTGCACCGGCCATTGTCCCTGAGCCATCTGGTCGAGTTCACCCGGCTCAGCCCTTCGACCATCGGGCGGCTTTTCCGTGCGCATTTCCACACCACGCCCGTCGCCTGGATCACCAAAAAGAAAATGGAGAAAGCGAAATTCCTGCTGCGCTCCCGGCGGTTGTCGGTGGCGGAAATCGCGGTCCGTGTCGGCATCCCCGACCCCTATTACTTCTCCAAATGTTTCAAGAAGGAAACCGGCTGCGCCCCGCTGGCCTGCCGTCGGCAAACCAGGGGGATTTAGGGGTTGCAAAAGAAGATTGGTGTTTGACTATCCTGAATGATATTAGATCATCTAATTTGATATGAGCGTCGAAATCCTGGCCCGCATCCAGTTTGCATTCACTGCTGCGTTCCACTACATCTACCCGCCGCTGAGCATCGGGCTGGGGATTGTTCTGGTGATGATGGAGGGAGCTTGGCTGAAGACCGGGAATCCGCTTTTCCACAACATGGCGAGGTTCTGGACGCGGATTTTCGCGCTGACGTTCGCGATCGGGGTGGCGACCGGGATCGTGATGGAGTTCGAGTTCGGGACGAACTGGGCGACTTACTCGCGATTTGTCGGGGACATATTCGGGAGCGCGCTCGCGGCGGAGGGGATTTTTGCGTTCTTCCTGGAGTCGGGATTTCTGGCGCTCCTGCTGTTCGGCTGGAACAAGGTTGGCCCGCGGATGCACTTTTTTGCGACGTGCATGGTGGCCTTTGGGGCGCATTTCAGCGCGGTTTGGATCGTGGTGGCGAATTCCTGGATGCAGACGCCTGCAGGCTACCATCTGGAAAGCGTTGTCGCCGGCAAGACGGTGGTTCTCCCGCCGGACCATGCGGTCACGTTGGCGGACCTGGCCAGCGTGCGTGCGGTCGTCGATGATTTCTGGGCCATGGTCTTCAACCCCTCGACGCTCGACCGGCTCATCCATGTCGTGCTCGGGGCCTGGCTGGCCGGCGCGTTCCTCGTCGTGAGCATCAGCGCGTATTACCTCCTCCGGAACCGGCATGTGGAATTTTCCAGGGCCTCGCTGAAGATCGGCCTGGCGTTCGCGACTGCGGCCTGCCTGCTGCAGATGGTCAGCGCCGACTTCACGGCCAAGGGCGTGGTGCGCAACCAGCCGGTCAAACTCGCCGCCATGGAGGGGGTTTACCGGACGGTGCCCGCGACGCCCATGACGCTTTTCGGCTATGTCGATGCCGGCGGGGAAAAGGTGGTGGGGCCGAAAATTCCCGGCCTGCTGAGTTTTTTGGCGTGGGGATCGTTCGCGAAGCCGGTCGTCGGGCTGAACGAATTGCCGTCCGATGCGTTTTTGAAATCCCGCCACCCGGAAGCCGGGGCGGGCGACTTGGCGGGGATTCGGAAGTCGTATTGGCCGAATGTCCCGGCGGTGTTCCAGTTTTACCATGTCATGATCATCGCGGGCGTGGCGATGTTGGTCCTGGCGTTGCTCGCGTGTTTTTTCTGGTGGCGGGGCTGGCTGTTCGACCTGTCGCGGCCGCTGTCGCGCGGGGTTCTGTTGGCGCTGGTTTTTTCGGTTCTCGGGCCGCAGATCGCGAACCAGGCCGGGTGGTTCGCCGCCGAGGTCGGGCGCCAGCCGTGGATTGTCCACCAGATGCTCAAAACCTCCGAGTCGCTGTCCAAGGTTGTCACCGCCAACCAGGTCGCCGTTTCGCTCGTCCTCTTCGGCCTCGTTTACGCCCTTCTCTTCGTCATGTTTGTTTTCCTTCTCACCCGGAAGATCCATCACGGGCCGGACGACCAGGATGAGAGCGAGGAAATGCCCGAAAGTTGGAAAGCCATCGTCCGCACCGTCCCCCGCGCATGAACCTCCCCGACCTCAACGTCATCTGGTATATCCTCGTCGGCGTCCTTTTCACGGGCTACGCGATGCTCGACGGCTTCGACCTGGGGGTGGGGGCGCTCCACCTTTTCGTCCGCAAGGATGAGCACCGGCGATTGCTCCTGAACTCCATCGGTCCCGTGTGGGATGGCAACGAGGTCTGGCTGGTCACCGGCGGCGGCGCGTTGTTCGCCGCTTTTCCGCAGGCTTACGCCACCGTGTTTTCGGGGTTTTATCTGCCGTTCATGCTGCTGCTCTGTTCGCTGATCTTCCGGGCGGTCGCCATCGAGTTCCGGAGCAAGGAGGAATGGACCTGGTGGAGGCAGTTCTGGGACGTGGCCTTCAGCGCGGGCAGCCTGGTCTCCTCCCTCCTGATCGGCGTGGCGATGGGGAATATCGTGCGGGGCATCCCGCTCGATGCGGCACACGAGTTCGCGGGTTCCTTTCCGGGGCTCCTGAACCCCTACGCGCTGCTGATGGGCGTGACGACGGTTCTGCTCTTCGCGATGCACGGGGCGATTTACCTGGCCATGAAAACCGGCGGCGAGCTGAACCGCATCGTCAGCGGTTGGATTCCGAGGCTGATCGGGTTTTTCCTCGCCTCGTATTTCCTCTTCAACCTCTACACGTTGATCGAGGTGCCGTGGGTGCTGGATACCGTCCGGGCCAGGCCGTATGTGTTCGCGGTGGTGGCGTTGAACGTGCTGATCGTGCTCAACATCCCCCGCGAGATCCATCACGGTCGCGAGTTCAACGCTTTTCTCTCTTCCTGTGCGGCGATGGGCCTCATGATGGCGACCTTCGGGCTCACGTATTTCCCAAACATGGTCCTCTCCAGCCCCGATCCCGCGAACAGCCTGACCATTTACAACGCGGCCTCCACCGAAAAAACATTGGGGATCATGCTCGTCATCGCGCTCATCGGAGTGCCGCTTGTCCTGGCCTACACGGCCAGCATCTACTGGGTCTTCCGCGGCAAGACCAGCCTCACCAGTCACAGCTACTGAGGAGCGGCTCCGTCAGGGGTTCCTGTTCCCGTATGTTTCCTCCAAGATCGCGGGAAAGGTTTCCGCGGCGCGGGAGGTGACTTCCGGCACGGAAATCCGGGCTCCGGATTCGCTTTCCAGACAGGTCATCTCGACCCCTTGGATTCCGCAAGGGGTGATGTGGCGGAATGCGGGCAGGCTGGATTCGAGGACATTGAGCGCGAAGCCGTGCATGGCGACCCATTTCCTCACGCCGACCCCGAGCGAGGCGATCTTCTTTTCCCCGGCCCAAACTCCCGTGAGGCCATCGCGGCGGGAGGCCTCGACGCCGTAGGCCGCGCAGAGCCGGATCAGGAATTCTTCGAGAAACCGGAGGTAGGCGTGGAGATCGCGCCCGCGCGTGTTCAGATCGAGGATCGGGTATCCGACAAGCTGGCCGGGGCCGTGGTAGGTGGCCTGCCCGCCACGGTTTGTCTCGATGGCGGGGTGGGGGAGGTTGTGGCGGAGGCTGGTTTGATCGCGGGTGCGCCCGATGGTGTAAACCGGTTCGTGTTCCAGGAGCAGGAGAAACTCGCCGCCTCCTCCCGAAATCAGATCTTCGACGTGCCGGTTTTGGATTTCCAGCGCGGCCCCGTATTCGATGCGCCCGAGTGGAAGGACATTCATATCCGATCGAGCGGGACTTTCCGCCTTGCCGCCGCGTCTGCGGCCTGAAAATGCGTGAGGCCGATGGCGATTGCGTCCGCGGCATCCGGAGGCGGGGTTTCGGTCATGCCGAGAAGGGCGCGGACCATGAACGCCACCTGGGCCTTCTGCGCGCCTCCGCGTCCGACGACCGCCTGCTTGACCCGGCGGGGCGCGTATTCGTGGATGGGGATCCCGCGCTGGGCGGCGGCGAGCAGGGCGGCTCCCCGGGCCGACCCGAGTGTGATGGCGGTCGGATAGCTTTGCACGTAAATCACGCTCTCGATCGCCATGGCTTCCGGCGAAAACCTCGCAATGGCATCGCCGAGCTGCTCGTGGATGGCCACCAGGCAACCCGAATGCATCAGCCGGGGGGAATTTTTTATGACCCCGAAATGCAGGCAGCGGGTTTTGCCGCCCGCGCGTTCGAGGATGGCGAATCCGGTCCCGCGCAGCGAGGGGTCCACGGCCAGGATGTTTTCTTTCATCGTGATGAGAGGAAGTCCGGGAGGCGGGCACCGACATCTTCCACGGAAAGGTTGTGCAGCAATCCGTCCGGCGCGCGCAAGACAATCACGTCCGGGTTTGCGGGTGCCCAGACCGCCGGGTCGGTCGGGCCGAAGAGCAAAAGACACTTCGCTCCCGCTGCGGCGGCGAGGTGCGAGATTCCGCTGTCGTGGCCGACGAAAAAGTCGCTGCGCCGGAGGACGGCACCGAGGATGTGGAGCGGGAGACGGTCGAGAAAAACCAGGCGCTCGCCGAATTCCGCCTTCAGATCTCCCACGCGCTCCCCGTCGCTTTCCCCCGAGACAACCACGACGGTCGCCCCGGCGTCGCGCAATTTCGCGAGCAGTTTCTTCCAGGCCGGGAGCGGCCAGTTTTTTTTCGGTGAGCCGCTGCCCGGATGCACGGCGACGAACGGCGGACGGTGCCCCGCCAGCAATCGCTCCGCTTCCGTCAGGTCCTCCCCGCTGGGAAATATCTTGGCGGAGGAATCCTCCAGAAACAGCGCCAGCGATTCCAGCGGCCTCGCGAGCTGGCGGACGGCGTGTGCGGAACCGGAAATCCGGGGATCGCCGCAGATCAGGCTCTTCACCCCGCAGCGTCTGAGGTTGCCCGCAAAAAGACCGTCCGGGTCGAACAGGTAGGAGATGACTTGGCCGAACCCCGCGAAATAGGCGGAGAGCTCCGGATCCAGTTCCGAGCGCGGGTTGAAGAACCCCGCCATGGGCGCGTATTCGATGGAGCGGACCGCGTCCGCGTAGAACCTTCCGTCCGCCACCGAGCAGATGTGCCGGTATCCGACGATTTCGATCCGGCAGTCCGGGAAGCCTTCCCGCAGCAGCCGCAGGGCGGGCAGGGTGAGCAGGAAATCGCCGATGGCACCTCCACGGATGACAAGGATGCTGCGGCGGTTCTCGGGCATAAGAAAGTGTTGCCATGAAAACCGATTCGCTTCAAAGAAGGAATGTCCTGCGGTCGGCGGATGTTTCGCCCGGTCGCCGGGCGGCACCGCCATTTTTCCCATGAAAAAATTCCTGTTCATTTTTTGGATTGTTGCCGTTGCGAACGGGTTTGCGGCGGATCCCTACAGCCCGCTGGAGCCGGTTGAAGGCGGGCAGCGGAAGGTTTTGGACCTCGTGGTGCACGACGGCAAACGGCAGCGCGATCTCCCGGTGCGCGTCCACCTCCCGAAGAATCCCGCCCCCGCCCCCGTGATCCTTTTCAGCCACGGGTTGGGAGGATCGAGAAGGGGATATTCCTATCTGGCGACGCAGTGGGCCGGACGCGGGTATGCCGTCGTCTCAATCCAACATCCCGGCAGCGACGAGTCCGTTTGGAAAGGGAGCCCCGATCCCGCCGCCTCGATGAAGCGGGCCGCAAACGGGAAAAATTTCGTGCTCCGGGTGCGGGATGTTCCGGCGGTCGTCGACCAGCTCGCGGCTTGGAACCGGGAGCCCGGACATCCGCTGAACAACCGGCTCGACCTCGAAAAGATCGGGATGTCCGGGCATTCCTTCGGCGCGTTGACGGCCCAGGGCGTGGGCGGGGAGACGTTCGGGTGGGCGGGCACGAAATTCACCGACCCGCGCATCAAAGCCGCGCTGTGCCTAAGCCCGGGCTCGCCCAGGCTCGGCAAACCCTCCAGGGCGTTCGGCTCGGTAAAAATCCCCTGGATGCTGATCACCGGGACGAACGACGTCTCTTCGGTTGGAGGCCAAAACCTCGCCTCGCGCCTGGGGGTGTTTCCGGCCCTCCCGGCCGGGGGAAAATACGAGCTTGTGCTCAACGGGGCAAACCACATGGCCTTCACCGACGATCCCATCCCCCGCTCCACCAGCAACCCGAACCACCACAAGGCCGTCGAGGCCATCTCGACGGCATTCTGGGATTCGTGTTTGAAGGGCGACAAAGCCGCTAAGGCCTGGCTCGACGGCGAAGGCGCGAACTCCGTTCTGACCGCAGCGGATACCTTTCAGAAAAAGTAGCTCCCGGAGCCGCCTTGGCGGCATTTGGTTCTGGCAGGCGGAAAGACATGACAGGGTCGGCCTGGCCGGAAAACAGCCCGCCGCATCGCGGAGAAATTTCACGCAAATCCTGCTGGATGCCGGTGTGCGCGGACGGTAGTGTTCCGGCGTGAGTTACCGAGTCTTTGCCCGAAAATACCGTCCCCAGACGTTCGCCGAAGTGGTCGGGCAGGACCACATCACCCGCACCCTCCAAAACGGGGTTTCGGCGAACCGGCTCGCGCAGGCCTACCTTTTTGTCGGGCCGCGCGGGATCGGCAAGACATCGACCGCGCGCATCCTGGCAAAGGCGCTGAACTGTGTGGACGGCCCGACGACGACCCCCTGCGGGGTTTGTGATGCCTGCAGGGAAATCGCCGACGGGCGGAGCCTTGATGTCATCGAGATCGACGGGGCCAGCAACAACGGCGTCGAAAACATCCGCGATCTCCGGGACAATGCCGCCTACGCGCCGGCGCGGGGGCCATACAAGATTTACCTCATCGACGAGGTTCACATGCTGAGCACCGGTGCCTTCAACGCGCTGCTCAAGACGCTCGAGGAACCCCCCCCGCATGTGAAATTCATCTTCGCGACGACCGAGGCGCAAAAATTGCCGGCCACGATCACCAGCCGGTGCCAGAGGTTCGACCTCCGCAGGATCCCTGCGGAATTGATCGCGAAGCACCTGACCTTCATCGCGGAGAGCGAAAAGATCTCGCTCGACCCGAATGCCGCCGAGGCCATCGCCCGCGGGGCGGAAGGCGGGCTGCGCGACGCCGAGAGCATGCTCGACCAGATGGTCGCGTTTTGCGGCGAAAAAATCCATGCGCGGGACGTGATGGATGTCTTCGGGTTCACCCCGAAGGAAACCGTCGTCGGGCTCGCCGAAAACCTCTTCGCAAGAAATGCGGGCGGTGCCCTGGGGATCGTCGCGGAGCAATCCGACGCCGGCAAGGACCTTTCCCGCCTCACCTCGGACCTCATCGCGCATCTCCGCGATTTGCTGGTCTCGGCGGCCACCGGGCAGACCGCCGCCGTCCCACAGGGCAAACTCCTGGATCTCGTCGATCATTTCGGGGAGGCGGAAACACGGATGAAATGGGTGGCGGACAAAAAGCTCCAGCTCGATGTCGCGGTCATCAAGGCCCTCCATCTCCTCGATGAAACGAGCCTCACGGATGTCATCGAAACGCTCGCCGGCATCGGAGGCGGAGAGATTTCCAAACCGGCTCCGGCGGCAGGGCAGGAGCCCGTGGCGGCACCTGTCGCGCCGCCGGTCCGAAAACCGCCGGACGAGTCGGCTCCCGGGGTTGTCGCCGCGCCGTCGCATCCGCTCGGTCCCGAGGACGCCGAAGCCTCGGCCGCCACAATCTGGGAGAAGACCGCCGAGGCTTTCGCGAAGGAATCGTTCATTCGCTACGGTTGGCTCCGCGAGGGGCTCTTCGAGCGGTTTGAGGGAGGAAAGGTGTTTGTCCGGTTCCCGGCCTCGTCGAAGCAACATTCGGACATCTGGATGGAGACCGGGCTCAAGGATCTGGAATCCAAGCTCACCCGCGCCCTTTCGCAGACTGTCCGGCTCGCCTTGGAATGGGACGAAAACCTGGATCAACAAACCGAACCCGCGCCTGAACCCGACGAGTCGGTTCCGGTGCGCGAGGACCCCGTAGTCTCCGCCGCTCCCGCGGATCCGAATGAGGACTTCAAAAACGACCCGTTCATCAAGAAAGCCCTCGAAGTTTTCAAAAGCACACTCCAGACTGCCAAGGCATGAATATCGCCAAGATGATGAAGGAGGCCCAGCGCATGCAGGAGCGCATGGCCGAAGCCCAGAACGAACTCGCCGCACGCACGGTCGAAGCCACGGCCGGCGGCGGAAAAATCAAGGTCACCGCCACCGGCGCGGGCGACATTGTCTCGATCAAAATCGACCCGCAGGTCGTGGACCCGCAGGATGTGGAATTTCTCGAGGACCTCGTCCTCACCGGGGTCAAGCAGGCGCTCGAAGACGCCAAGGCGCTCGCGGGTGCCGAGATGGGCAAGCTCACCGGCGGGCTCAAAATCCCCGGCTTCTGAGGATTATGTCAGTCTGTTCCGACAAATGGATCCGCCGCATGGCGGTTGAGAAAGGGATGATCGAGCCGTTCGTGGACGGCCAGGTCAAGCAGGATGAAAAGGGCAACCGCGTCGTGAGCTACGGGCTGTCGAGCTACGGCTACGACCTCCGGGTTTCGGACGAATTCAAAGTCTTCACCAACGTCTTCAACACGATGGTCGACCCGAAGGCGTTCGATGAGAAGTCGTTCGTCGACATGCAGGCCGACGTCTGCATCGTCCCCCCGAATTCCTTCGCGCTCGCCCGCAGCGTCGAATATTTCCGCATCCCGCGCGAGGTCCTCACGATCTGCGTCGGAAAATCCACCTATGCGCGCTGCGGGATCATCGTGAATGTGACTCCGTTCGAGCCGGAATGGGAGGGCCACGTCACGTTGGAAATCTCGAACACGACTCCGCTCCCGGCCCGCATTTACGCCAACGAGGGGCTCGCCCAGGTCGTCTTCTTCCTGGCATCGGAAATCTGCGAGACCAGCTACGCCGACCGCGCCGGAAAATACATGCGACAGCGCGGGATCACGGTCCCGAGGCTCTGATAGGCTCCTGATCCGCATTGACCCGCTGCGGGCGGCCTGCCATGAAGAGGCCGCCTCGCCATGAAGACTCCACACCAGCGCTGCGTGCCAGTCTGCCTGCCGTTCTTCTTGCGGCGTGCGGCGGCCTGATCCAGGGGTTTGACACGGGCGGAATCTCAAATGGCCGCACACTGGATGACATCCAGACGATCTGGCGCGATCGCGCCGCCACGCTTTTTTCACACCATGCCATCCGGAAATAACCATCACCGGCACGACGATCATTGTGGACGGCGGACTGCCCTGGAACTACTCCGAACAGTAAAGTGGCGGAGCATTGACGCGGGCCATTTCCAATGCCATATCTTATGGCATGAGCATTACCATTTCTCTTGGCAAAGCAGGCCGGCTGGTCGTGCCGAAGGCCATCCGTGACGACCTCGGTCTCCGCGAGGGCACGCGGTTGCGGCTGAGCGTGTCCGCAGGCAAGTTTGAGGCGGTGCCGGAGGCGGACAACGTCCGGATCAAAGACGGGTTCCCCGTCATTATCGGAGGTCCGCCCCGCAAAAAAGGCGGCATTGTCAAAGCCATCAAGGCGGACCGCGAGATCTTTACGGACAGGGCGCTGTCCCGCCGGGCGGGCAAATGAAGCAGGCACTCGACACCTCGGTGATCGTGGCGGCACTGGACGGCTCGGACCCCGACCATGCCGCCTGCCGGACGCTTCTGCTCTCGGCGAAATTCGTCGCCTGGTCACATGCCCTCTCGGAAGCATTCTCGACGCTCACCGGCGGACGCTTGGGGATCAGGATTTTCCCATCAGTCGCCGCTTCCATTCTGCGGGAAAAGGTCGCTCCCCGGCTCGCGATCACCTCCCTCACGGAATCCGAACTGCTCGATGCTTATGAGGGTGCGGAGGCGCGTGGTGTGCGCGGCGGAGCGGTTTATGATTTCCTCCATCTCGCCGCTGCCAAAAATGCCGGATCTTCCCGGATCTACACCCTGAACGTCGCCGATTTCCGCGCCATTTACCGCCCCGGAGACCCACAGGTCGTCCATCCGTAATCCCAGTTCAAAACTTGACAGAAAACTGTCGTATGACATATTTCATTCATGCAAACGACGCTTCGAATTCCAGATGAGCTTTACCGAGAGGCCAAGGCAGAGGCCGCTCTGGAAGGCACCACGCTGACCCGTTTTCTAGCAGAAGGGTTGCGCCTACGGATCGATCAAAAATCTGCCAAGCCCACCCAGCCGCATTCTTTCCGGGTTCATGATCCGGGACGATCCTCACCGTTCACCGATGATGACATCCGGCGCATTGCGAACGAGGAACAGGAAAACCTCGACCTTGCCAAATTGGGCCTTCCGCAGTCTAAAGCCTCCTGATGGCTCTCTTCCTGCCGGATGCGAATATTTTGATCAACGCCCTTTGCAAGGGAACTGCGTCTCACTCTGCCTGTCACCAATGGCTCGTGGAAACCGCCGCCGGGGGGGACGAAATCGGCCTCTGTGAATTGGTCGAAGTCGCCCTTTTGCGCATTCCGACCCTGGGCAAACTCCAACTCGTCCCGATGCATGAAGTGTTGGGCTTTTGGAACGAGGATTTATGGAGTTACGCCCGCATCCGCCGCCTCACTGCAACCGCACTCCACAACAAACTTTTCACCCGACTCATCACCGACCATGGTCTCTTCGGCAATGACGTGAACGATGCCTGGCTGGCGGCGCTCGCCATCGATCATCGCGCCACACTCGTCAGCACGGACGATGGATTTTCACGCTTTCCCAATCTTAAATGGCAGAATCCCACCGCGCGATAGGCCCGCTATCCCAGCCGGTGGCTTGAAGAGGAGAGTCCGGATTTGACCGGCACCCAACTCGTGGAAAAGAAGACTGCCGAAAAGCAAAACCGATGAGCGACATTCTGCCGATCTACGACCTTGATGAGGAGATCGTTTCCGCGCTGACCGCCGGGAACCGTCTCGTCCTGCAGGCACCGACCGGGTCCGGAAAATCCACCCAGGTTCCGCAGATCCTGGTGGATGGCGGGGTGGCGCGCGACGGGCGCTGCGTGATCCTGCAGCCGCGGAGGCTGGCGACGCGGATGCTGGCCGCGCGCGTGGCCTCCGAGCGCGGGGGGAGGCTCGGCGGTGAGGTCGGCTACCAGATCCGCCTCGACAATGTCTCCTCGGCCGAGACGCGGATTCTCTTCGTCACCGAAGGGATTCTTCTCCGGCAAATGCTCGCCGATCCGGAACTGAAGGGCATCTCGACCGTCATCTTCGACGAGTTCCACGAGCGCCATCTCTACGGCGACATCAGCCTCGCGCGGGCGCTCACGCTGCAGGAGACGCTTCGCCCGGACCTGCGGATCGTCGTCATGTCCGCCACCCTCGACCGCATGGGGCTCACGGATTATCTGGCCCCCTGCACGACGCTACAATCGGAGGGGAGAGTTTTTCCGGTCGACATCAAATTTCTCGATCACGATCCCAAGGACGACCCGCCGTGGGAGCTGGCAGCGGATGCCGTCGCAGACAATTTTGACCGGACGGAAGGCGACATCCTCGTCTTCATGCCCGGTGCCTATGAGATCGGCCGGACGATCCGCGAAATCGGCGGGCGCCTGGGCAACCAGTGCGTCGTCCTGCCGCTGCACGGCGAACTCCCGGCATCCGAGCAGGACCGCGCGGTCAACCGGACATCCGCCCGCAAGGTCATCGTCTCAACAAATGTTGCGGAGACATCCCTGACGATTGACGGGGTGACGCTGGTCGTGGATTCCGGGCTTGCGCGCGTGGCCCGCTACGATGCCCACCGCGGGATCAACACGCTCCTCATCGAAAAGATCAGCCATGCCTCGGCGGACCAGCGGGCCGGTCGCGCCGGACGAACCGCGCCGGGCGTCTGCATCCGGCTCTGGACCCTGCGCGACCACGAGCGCCGGCCCGGGCGCGAACTCGCGGAGATCCAGCGGCTCGACATGGCGGAGACAGCCCTTACGCTCAAAGCCGCCGACATCGGGGACCTGGCGAATTTTCGCTGGATCGACCCGCCCGAACCCCAGGCGCTGGAGCGGGCGGAAATGTTGCTCGACGATCTCGGCGCGACTCACGGCGGCAAGGTCACGCAGACCGGGCGCAGAATGCTCAGCTTTCCGGTCCATCCACGCTACGCACGGATGTTTCTCGCGGCGGAAGAACTCGGCTGCGTGCGGGCCGCTGCGTTGATCGCCGCCCTCACGCAAACCCGCTCGATGCTCCTGCGCGCGGACAAAAAGATCGAGGAGGAGCGCGCCGAGTTGTTCGGCACGGGCGTCTCGGATTTTCAGGTCCTCATGCGGGTCTTCTCGTATGCGAAGCGCAAGGACTTCCGCGCGAACGAATGCCGGTCGCTCGCCATCCATGCGGATTCCGCGCGGCAGGTGGGAAAACTGTTCGGGCAGTTCCTCGATATCGCGCACGCCGAGGCGCTGAATGTCGATTCGGCACCGGCCTCCGACGAGGCAATCGCCCGGTGCATCCTCGCCGGATTTGCCGACCATGTCGCGCGGCGCAGAAGCGAAGGGACATTGGTCTGCGACATCGTGCATGGACGCCGTGGCATGCTGGCCCGCAGCAGCGTGGCCTCGCACGGCAAGCTTCTGGTCGCGGCGGAGATCACCGAGGTCGAAGGTCGCGACGGCGACGCACAGGTGCTCCTCAACCTCGCGACCGAGATCGAGGAGGCCTGGCTGCATGAGTTGTTCCCGGAGGATTTTTCCGACACCACGGAATATTTTTTTGACTCCAGCCAGAAGCGCGTGGTGATGCGCCGCGCCAAGAGGTTCCGGGATCTTCTGCTCGAAAACCAGGACCGCGACGCGGAGCCGGGACCGGGGGCCTCCTCCTGCCTGGCTGATGAAGTGCTCTCCGGCAAACTCCGCCTAAACGGCTGGGACGACGCGGTCGAGCAGTGGATCCACCGGGTGAATTTCCTCGCCCGCCTCCTTCCCGAACAGGGCATCCCGACACTCGGAGCCGACGAGCGCCACCATATCATCCTGCTCGTCTGCGAGGGGGCGACATGCTACCGCGACATCAAGGATGCCCCGGTTCTCCCGCATGCCCGCTCGCTCCTCACGCATGCCCAGCAGCAGATCGTGGACAGGCACGCCCCCGAGCGGCTCCCGCTTCCGGGCGGACGAAAGGCGAAAATCACCTACGCGGAAACGGCGGAACCATTTCTCTCGGCGCGCATCCAGGACCTCTACGGGGTGGGGGACGACATCAAAATCGCCATGGGCCAACATGCCCTCACACTCCATATTCTCGCCCCCAGCCACCGCCCGGTCCAGGTCACCAAAAGCTTGCGGTCCTTCTGGTCGGACGCTTATCCGAAGCTCAAACCGCAGCTCCGGCGCCAATACCCCAAACACGAGTGGCGGTGAGGATTCGGCCCGCTTCCAAGCTTTTGGGTCAAAGAGTTCCGACAAATTGGATGTGAGCGAACCAGATGATTGTGTCAAATGTCGCCTGACCCCAAGTTCACGCTATTTTTTCGAAATGATGATCTCGGGGGCGATTTCGCCGATGAAAGCTTTCATCGAGTCGAGCGTCTGCTCCTGGTTTTTTGCGCCCGGCACGAAACCGTCGAGGACGGGGGCGCTCACGATCACGTAGGCCCATCGGTGGCTGACCCCGTGGACGACGCGGTCCCAGTCCGTGTGGAGGATCCGATACCAGTGGTGGGGGGTGGTGATGTCTTTTCCGACAAACCAGTAGAGGAAAAGGCTGGTCATCTCCTTGCGCACGCCGGGTTGAACTTCGACCGGGCGTGCGATCACGAGTTTCGTCACCTGCAAGGTCCGCCCATCATCGAGCTTGATCGGGATTGCCTGGCTGGACTTCTTCGTCCACCCCTGGGCGGGCAGGCATGTTTCGGGCCTGTGGATGCTGCGCTTCTCCCCGCCGGAGAGAACGACCTGGCAGTTGATTTGTTCGCCGGAAGGGCCGGAATAGAGCATCTTGGAGATCTGGGTATCGGACGGGAGCATCACTTTCTCCGACTCGGAAATTTCGGCGGACCTTCCCGCCAACGAACCGACGCGACCGGGCAGGGTCATGTTGACGCCGCTCTCCATGTTGATTTTCGCATCGGGGCTCTGGCGGCAGAGAAAAAAGACGGCGACGGCAAGTGCGAGAAAAATTCCGCCACGGACAAAGAGTTTAATATTCATCCTGGTGGCGTTTGCGTGGTCCTGTCGGCGTCCCGGAAGGTGGGGTGGGCGGGGAAGGCGTCCGGTGGAAGCGTTCCTTCAGGGTGGTGAGATCGGCGTTGATGAGCCAACCGACGCCGAGCATGCCGGCAAGGGCGACGGCGAAAACCACGTATCCGGCCATCATGTGGAAAAATGTCGGCTTTTCGAGTGTTCCGATCGCGATTTCCGGCCCCAAGGCGATCGTCCCGATTGTCAGCATGATGATGCGGGCCAAATTGCCCGCGATTGCGAGCGGGATCGAGCTGAGGAACAGAACCGCTTTGCGCCAGATTCCCCGCTGGGTGAAATACCCGTAAAGGGCGCTGACCATCATCAGCGCGAACAGGGACCGGATCCCGCTGCAGGGGTTCGCGACATCCACGGAGAAACGTGCGCCCGCCCGCAGGCCGGCCACCGGCTCGGGGGCGGAGAGAATCGCCGTCCCGCTCTTGATGCAGCCGACGCCGAAAAGGTTCAGCACATGCACGCTGGCTTCGGACATGATCATGCGCAGCGGGAACGCGATCAGGTTGTCGAGAAACGTCAGCGGGTAGAGGAAAACCAAAAAGGCCCACGGGATAAAGAGCGCCTTCGCCCACTCCCATCCGAGGAGCCAGAGAACCAGGCCGCCGATCAGGATTTGGAAGCTCGCGTAGGCGATGAAGATATTGTCGGCGCGATAACCGACCCAATACACGAAAAGCCCGAGCAGGGTCGCGGCGAGCCCGGTCCAGGATCTCGTGAACGCGGCGTCCGGAAGGTTCTTGCGCTCGAACCAAATCATCCCGGCCACGGCCGGCAGAACAAGGTAGCAATGCTGCCAGTCCTCCCCCTGCCACAGCACGTTCGCAAAATGCAGGACCGTGACCAGATGCGCGCCATACCCGTGCGCGTAGGGATTCCACGCATACAGAAGCCAGAGGGCGGCGAGCGCGATGAGGCCTGTGATCAGGAGTTCGATCTGGCGTTCGCGGGTGGAGTCGGAGGCGGTCACTGGAGGTTCAGTTCGTGGGATTCTGCAAAGAGTTCGGGAACATAGCAGAGAGTTTCTGCTCCACCAAGCGGATTGAAACACTTTCCAAGCAGACCAGCGAGGGCATGGCGCAACGGTCGACACAAGGCCGGAAGGGGCAGGCATTTGTGGCGATGACGAGATGGGCGTTGGCATGCGGCGCGAACCAGGCGGGGTCTCCGGAGCCAAAAATCGTGGCCACGGGAGCTCCTGCGGCGGCAGCCAGGTGCGAGGCGAGGGAATCATTGCAGAGCACGCCGTCGGATTTCGCGAAAATCGCGGCGAGGGCGGGGATGGAATCCGTCTCGAAAACCTGCTGCCCGGGGGTGCATGGCGCGGGGGCCTGCTCGCCGGGCGGCTTGATGATGGCGACGGCCATTCCCGTTCCGGCAAGACACCCGCCCAGGAGTTTCTGAAACAATTCGAGCGGCCATCGTTTTCCGGGCAGCCTGCCTCCCGGGTGAAGCGTCAGGATTTTTCTTCCGGCTGCACGGGATTCCTCCAAAAATCGCCCGAATCCGGAGGGAACCGGCGGGAGAGGGAGCCACGGGATGGAGTGATCGGGCTCGAATCCCAGGGCGTCCGCCATCCGTGCCCAGCTTTCCCCGTGGGTTTCTGATCCCGCCCGGTCAAATGCTTCGGTGAGGAGGGGGTGGGGGAATATTTTTTCGGCGAGTTGGCCGACGAGCAGCCTCCGCTTTCTCCACGGCCTCGCCGCCCCGTAAAAATTTTCTGCCGCAACCCGGAACCCGATCCGGCGTCCGGCACCGGTCCGCCACATCGCGAAGTGCGCCCTGGAATCCGGCCAAACGCAAACGGCGACATCATCCTGCCCCAACGCGGGCGGGGACGGAAGTGCGGCCAACCAATTTTTCCGGGCGAGGGTGTGCAGACCGGGCACCGACTTTTCGAGCAGTGCGGCTGTTCCGGGTCGGCAGAAGACGGAGGTCTCGAAGAGTTTTGAAGCGGCCCTGAGGAACGGCAACGCGATGACCGCGTCGCCAAGATGGTGCATTTCAAAAACGGCGAGCTGCGGCCTCATGGTTTCCTGGATTTGGCGAGCCAGGCGATCAGGAGCCGTTTGGCCCGGTAATAGTGGCATCCGGCGGTCTTCATCCAGACGGCATCGCGGAGGGGACGCCAATAAATGCCATACCCCGCCTGCATCTTCCGCGCCTCGTCCCAGGCCGCGGGCAACTGGCCCCAGGTCTTGGCACCGGAATGCAGGCGGCTGCAGGCGAGGGGACGCGGGACGTATTTCCATTTCGTTCCCCCGGAAATCCGCAGCCAGAACTCGTGGTCCATGCAGAATTTCAGCGAGGCATCGAGGAGCCCGAATTTTTCGAAGACAGACCTTCTCAGGAACACGGCGGGCTGGATCAGGAAATTCCCCTTTCGCAAGCGGGCCGGGGAAAAATCTCCCGCAGTCTTTCTGCGCTTCCAGCCGGACTCCAAAAAGTAAGCATCCCCGTAAACCGCGTCGGCCCCCGGAGCTTCCGCGAAGGTCCGGAGGACAAGGCGCAGGGCTTCAGGTTCGAGCAGGTCGTCCGCGCAGAGATAGGAAACAATTTCTCCGGAGGTCTGTTGGAGGCCCATGTTGATGGCGTCGGTTTGGCCTCGGTCCTTTCCGGAAACCCACCGGGCGCGGCTCTGGTTTCCGAGGATCTCCAGCGTTTGATCCTCGCTTCCTCCATCGACGACGAAATGCTCGACAGGCTGCGCCGCCATTTCGGCGGCGGTTTGCACGGAGTCCAGGCACTCTTGGAGAAAAGCGCCCTGGTTCAAAGAGGGGGTGATGATGGAGACGGTCGGCATGATCTCAGGTTTTCTTCGCGGGCAGCAGTCCGTCGAAAAGCCGACGGTATTTGGCCATGACGACATCCCAGCTGAATGTATCCGCCGCACGGGCCAGGGCAAGAAGGCCCAGTTCGGCGCAACGGTCGGGGTCCCCGGCGAGAAGGGCGATCTTTTCGGCGAGCGACGCGACCGGGTTTTCCGGGTCGAAAGCTTCGGCGGCATCGCCGAGAACCTCCCGTGTCGCCGGGCTGTCCTTGAAGAGGATCGCCTTGCCCATGCCCATCTGGTCGAGGAGAACGAGGCGGGTGGCCTCGATCGCCGCCGGCATCACGAAGAACAGGGAATTCTGGCTCAGCTCGATGTAAGCGTTGTCGAAGCGGGCACCGGTGAAAATGACGCGGTCGTCGGCCAGCTCGAGAAGCTTCTCGTAGTAGGCCGCCTCGTAGGTGTGGGAGCCGGTGATGACGAGTTTCATCGGGCCGCGGTATCCTCTCCATGCGCCCAACAAAAGATCGGCTTCGTTCTCGGGAGTGAGGCGCGAGACATGCAGGACATATCCCTGCGGTTCCAGCCCCCACCTTTCCAGCTCTCCGACGCGGACGGGCTTCGTGCGGAACGGGCAGCCGTAGTTGATGTAGTCCGGTTTCACCCGGTAGTCGCGCTCATACCGGGTGACGATCTCCCTGTTGTCGGCGATGAGGCGGTCGCCAAGCCGCGTGGCCCAGAACTCGCTCAATTTCAGCCATTGCCGGGCAAACGTCCCCCATTTCGCCCTTCGGAAGTCGGCCCCGTCGACGTTGATGACGACCTTGAGCCCAAACTTTTGCAGGAACGCCGCCAGGATCGAGTTGCCGACCCCGCACAGGTAGACCAGGTCGTAGCGCCGGAAAACCGCATCGATCGCGCTGAGCGTGGTGTGGACGATCGTGTCGAGGCTCTTGGTGGAAATGGTCGGGAGCGTGATCAGGCGCATTCCCTTGTGTTCCTTGTTCGACGAGGCGTAGCGCGGGAACCGGTTGTAAACCGTGACATCGTAACCGGCGGCCACGAGTCGGCTGCCCAGTTCCTCGACGACCACCTCGAACCCCGAGTAACGCGCCGGAACGCCCCGCGACCCGAGGAACGCGATCCGCGTGCGGCGCTCCGGAACCCCCGTGCCGCAGGCCCCCAACAGGCGGTCCCGCAAAAGATAATACAGGAAGAGGCTGTTGAACTGGACATACCTCGGGAAAAGCCGCCTGGGTTCCTGCGCGAGCCTGTAGAGCCATGTGAGCCCGAGCCCCTGCATCCATGCGGGGGCGAACGGCCTGCTCCCGGCAAGAAGCTCAAAAGCGTCCCCCACCGCAAAAAACACCCCCCGCCTGTGCCGCGCCAGGTTTTTGATGATCCACCGTTCCTGCCTCTCCCCCCCGAGCGCGACCCAGATGAAATCGGCCCCGCTCGCGGCGATGATTTCCGCAAAGCGCTTTTCCTCCTCCTCGCCCCACGCCCGGTAGGGAGGAGAAAACGCCCCGGCAATCTCCAGATCCGGCTGGATCTCCAAAGCGGCAGCCCTCAGCCGCCGGAGACAATCCCCGGTGCCGCCAAAAAAGAAATGCCGGAACGGACGGGGGGTATGCCGCAGAACGTGGCGCATGAAATACGGGCCGTAGACCCGGTCGTTCAAATTTGCTCCCGCGCGGTTCAGTTGCCAGACGAGCGGATACCCGTCGGGAAGGACGATCTGGAACCGGCGCATGACGGCTCCGAAGGACGGGTCTTTCCGCGCGAGTGCGATGATATGCGTGTTGCATGCCGAGACCGCTGCGGGCGCATCGTGCCCGGCCAGCCGTTTGACCTCGTCGAGGGCGGAGTCGTAGGTGGCACAATGCACCGGTGTGCCAAGGATCGGGAGACTTCTCAGATGCATGAGGAGAGAAACAAAGGGATGGGCCCGGAAGTCAACGCCCGAGTTCGCGGCGGGCAATTCTCCCGCGCAGGGCGACCCCCGATTCGTGTCCGGCCGGATGTCCGCGGACCGCCCCCCACACGAAGCACGCGGACGCATCCCGGACCGTGGCCAGTCCGGTTCCGTGCGAGCGGAAAAACCTCCTGAAATTGCCCGGAAGATAGCTCCACATGTGGCGGCTGTGGGGGGAATGGAAGGCCAGGTAGGAAAGGTTCTGGAGCAGGGAGCAGAATTTCCGGTAGTCGGCCATCCGCGCACCGGCCTCGTCCGGGGGTTTCGGAGGAAGGTGGGGCACCGACGCCAGGCAGGTGAAAACCCCGCCGCCACCGGACGCCAACCGCATGGAATATTCCAAATCCTCGCCGAGCATCCAGAAATCTTTCCTGTGCAATCCCGCCGTCTCCATCGCGCCTCCATCGACCAGGATGCAGGCCCCGGTCGCCCAGCAAAATGGGTGGGGGCCCGCCCCCAGAAGCCTCAGCGCGTCGGACGGGGTCGCCGCCGCCCGGATCATTTTCCGCCCGGATTTTGAGACCGGTTCCGGAAAACCCCACAACCGGCCCTGGGCGTCTTCCAGCAACGGGCAGATGGCCTGCGCGCCGCGTTTTTCCCGGACCAGAATTTCGAGCGTGCCCGGCGGGATGACCACATCATCGTCGAGATACCAGAGATCGGTTTTCCCGAAAATATCCCTGGCCTGCCGGGTGCCGTTTGCCCAGCCGGCTCCCGGGCCGGGATTCGATGTGTCCCGGATGATCCGCACGGGGAACGAACGCCGCGTGGATTCGTCCGGCACCGTTCCCGCATGGTCGATCACAACGCATCCATGCAGGGGGAGAGAGGACTTTTCCAAGCTGGCCAGAAGCCTCTCCAGCTCCTTCTCGCGCCGCCACGTGACGACAACGGCCGTCACCTTGTCTACGCGCCCTTCCATGCCTGCAATGTTCTCTCGAGGGATTCGTGCACGTCGGGCATCCGGATGCCGTGGGCGGCGAGCTTCCCCGGATCGAGGATGCAGCTCGCCCGGTAAACCCGGCCGGGGTCGGACAGGAATTCGTCCTCGCCGGTGAAATACTGGAATTCCTTCCGGCAGACCCCGTGCCGCCGCAACGCCTCCGCCACCTCGCTGGTCAGGATCGAGCCCGGGTTCGTCGCGTTGTAGATCCCGTCCGGAATCCGCTCCTGCAGGGACCGGACGGTCGCCGCAGCGAATTCATCGAGCTGGGAAATCGAGTTGCGCACCTCGAGCAGCCGGTCATACCTCATGATTTTGGTGAGGTAGTTCCGCTCGTTGTCCGCCGAGTTGAATGGGATCCTCGGTCTCCAGACGATCACCCCCGGAACATTCCGCAGCAATTGTTCCGCCATCCATTTCGTGCGCGCATACCATCCGGCGCGCGCGTCGGAAATCGCGAACTCCGGCTCCTCGTCCTCCGTGAACCCGGACCCGTCCGCATGCGCGCCGTTGTAGATGCAACCGGAGGAGACGTGCCCCCAGCGGATCCCGCGCGTGGCGAACACGTCGGCGAGCACGCCGGGAACGACGGTGTTCGCCTGAAGGCACCGCCATTTCTCGATCTCCGTCCCGTCGATGTTCGGTCTCCCGGTGAACCCCACCGCATTGATCGCGAATTCCGGCTTCTTGTCCGCGAACCACGCCGCCACGGCGTCCCTGGATGTCAGGTCCAAATCCCGGTGCGCCGGGGCGAGCACGTCCTCGTCGAGCTGCCGTAGCCGTGCGGCTATCGCGCTTCCGACATAGCCGCTGGCGCCAAGCAGGACGATCATCCCGAAACCCTTATCACCCCCCCGCGCGCGTGGCCAGAACTTGTCGCTTCTCCGGGTCTTCCCGCCGACGCTTCGCCCCATTTCCAGATAAAAAGTTGCAAAGAAAAGTTGCAACCCCTCCCCTCTCCGTCATAATCACCAACCCTTTTCGAGGAGTCGTAGCTCAATCGGTTAGAGCGCCGCCCTGTCACGGCGGAGGTTGCGGGTTCGAGCCCCGTCGACTCCGGGTTTTCATTTTTACACGAAGTTCCATAGAATCCCTGTGTTTATCAGGGTTTGCGGGAAACTCGGCAAAAGTTCCCTGTTCGCTCTTGTTGTGTCTTTTTTGGTTTTGATTGTTGTAAACTGTTGTAAAAGAATCTACGCACTGGGTGCAGGAAATTCAGCCCCCCCGATTGCCTTCTCATCTACGCTGTGGATTACAGGCTTCAGCGGACAATCCGAGCTTCGGAGGGCTGAAGGACTCGCGCATTTCGAAAGCCAGGCGCCCCGAGAACATCCATGAGCGAACAAGGGGGCTGACCTGCGGTTTATTCCCACTTCCTGGCAGCCCCCTCGTGGGCGATGACTATCGCATCAAGAACATCAGGCTCCTGATTCTCTTCGTCCATCAGGACGTTGGCATCAACGGCGACGAGCAACGGCTTCCCCTGCCCCCGCGTGATTGTGGTAGATCATCCGCATGGCGGCGGCCGTGAGAGACTGCCGAGACTCGTCGGGCAATTTATTGCAAGCCTTCCGGGCCTCGGCGGCGTATTTCGTGCCCGTGGTCACGGTCTGCTTTTTCACGGCGGCGTTCATCTGGCGGAATGTCGGACAAATCAGAGCACGGGTCAAGTGCTGATGGTTGTCCCTGATCCGCGCGTAACGCCAACGATGGGAGGGCGAACCTCCGTGTGAGCCCATTTATTACGGCTCAGACGGAGCTTCGCCCTCCCTCGCGTTATCGACATGTCGTCGAACCTCTCCCCTCTCATTTCTTCCCTTACGCGCGGATTTGGGGTTGTTGTTATGCAGCCCTGCGGATGGGGATCACGTTTTTTTTCTGCGGCGGCACCTTCGCTTTTTTCACTTCCAGGGTGACGGCAAACCAATCTCTTGCTTCCTTCCGGGTCGCCAACTCCCGGTAGTGCCGGAAAAGCATTGTCGGGCTATTCCCGGCTTCCAAGGCTACCTGCGCGGCGTTTTGGATGTCCGCGAGGCGGTAGGTGCAAAAGCTGTGTCGGAAACCGTTGTGGACCGGCTCAACACCGGCGGCGCGAACTGCCGCATTCACTGCGCGGGAAAACGCGGATGCGTGCGAGAGGTTCTTGGCGACACGATCTCCTGCGGATTTGTCAAAGTGTTTTCTTCGCTGGTATTTATGCTGATGCCATTTACAATTGGCATCTTAATTGCTTCACTTGCCCTCGCCGGCTGGGAAATCAGGGAACAAAACAACATCTGGCAGTTCACCCCGGCGTGGGCTGTTCAAAATCAGACACATCAAAAAAATAAATATGGCGAAGTATAAACTCGAATACATCTGGTTGGACGGCTACGAGCCCGTCGCCAACCTGCGCGGAAAAACCCAGGTCAAAGATTTTGACACCTTTCCCTCGTTGGAAGATCTCCCTCTGTGGGGGTTTGACGGCAGTTCGACCCGGCAGGCGGAAGGAAAAAGCTCGGACTGCGTGCTCAAGCCGGTGGCCAGCTACCCCGACCCCATAAAAACCAACGGGGTCCTCGTGATGTGCGAGGTCCTGCTTCCGGATGGCTCGCCGCATCCGAGCAACACGCGGGCATCGATCCTTGATGACCCGGACGCATGGTTCGGGTTCGAGCAGGAATACTTTCTTTACCAGGACGGCGTGCCGCTCGGATTTCCGTCCGGCGGAGGGTTTCCGCCCCCGCAGGGAGAATACTATACCGGAGTGGGCTTCAGAAATGTGGGCGACATTGCGCGCGAGATCGTGGACACCCACCTCGACCTCTGTCTGGCCGCAGGCATCAACCATGAAGGCATCAATGCCGAAGTGGCGAAGGGCCAGTGGGAATTTCAGATTTTTGGCAAAGGTTCCAGGACTGCTGCAGACCAGGTTTGGATGGCGCGCTACCTCATGCTCCGCCTGACGGAGAAATACGGGGTGGATGTAAACTGGCACTGCAAGCCGCTCGGCAAGGATGTGGACTGGAACGGCTCCGGGATGCACTCGAACTTCTCGACGAAGCATATGCGCGAAGTCGGTGGAAAGGAATACTTCGAAGCCCTGATGGCGGCGTTCGACAAATACAAGAACGAGCATATCGCGGTTTACGGTCCGGACAACCACCTGCGCCTTACCGGGCTGCACGAGACCCAGTCGATCGACAAATTCAACTACGGCCTGGCGAACCGCGGGGCATCGGTCCGCGTCCCGCACAGCTTCGTGAACAACGGCTACAAAGGGTATCTCGAAGACCGTCGCCCGAATTCGCAGGGCGATCCCTACCAGATCGCCAGCCGGATCCTTCAGACGATCGCGACCGTGCCGACGAAGTAAAAATCACACAAAGCAGGACATAGCAAACGCCGTCCGGGTCGCGCCCGGGCGGCGTTTTCGTTTTTTCGTGTGGCGGAACCCCGGACCCGGTTTTTGTGCCGCGCCTGGGGGGGACGCGAAAAACAAACTTTTTTCCTTCGATCAAGTGGCGGAGATCGTCGTAGACTGACCGGGCCATGCCAGAAGATTCGCATATCAAGCTGTTTATCCCGGGACCTGTCGAAGTATCTGAAAAAACATTTCGCGCGATGTGCGCGCCGATGATCGGGCACCGTGGAGGGGAATTCAAAAAGCTCTACGCGGCGATCCAGCCCCGGCTCCAGGAGCTGTTCGGGACGAAGCGCCCGGTTTTTCTTTCGACCTCCTCGGCATGGGGGGTGATGGAGGGTTCCATCCGCAATCTCACGAACGCAAAAGTTCTCAACGCGATGTGCGGGGCGTTTTCCGACAAGTGGTTCGATGTCAGCCAGCGCTGCGGCAAGCAGGCGGAGGCGTTGCAGGTGCCGTGGGGGTCGGCGATTCTGCCGGAGATGGTGAGGGAGAAGCTTTCGACGGGGGAGTTTGATTCGTTCACGCTCATCCACAACGAGACCTCCTGCGGGGTCAGGAATCCGCTCCGCGAAATTTCGGCGGTCCTCAAGGAATTTCCCGGTGTGATGTTCATCGTGGACAGCGTGTCGTCGTTTTCCGCCGAGGCGATTCCCATGGACGAGCTCGGCATCGATGTTCTCCTGACAGGCAGCCAGAAGGCCCTCGCCCTGCCGCCCGGACTTGCCCTGTTTTCGGTTTCCGAGCGCGCCCTCGAACGCGCGGCGACCGTCCCCGGTCGCGGGTATTATTTCGATTTCATCGAGTTTGCCAAAAACCAGGAGCAGGACATGACGCCGAGCACGCCGGTGATCCCGCTCATCAATGCCCTGGCATCAAAGCTCGACGACATCTTCGCGGAAGGGATCCAGGAACGTTACGCGCGGCATGCCGCGCTCAATGCGCAGGTCCACGGATGGGTCAAGGCGCGAGGGTTCGAATTTTTTGCCCCCGAGGGCTTCCGTTCGGTCTCCCTCACCTGCGTGAAGAACAACCGCGAGGTGGATGTGGCGGCATGGATCAAGCGGCTGCGCGAGAAACACCGTTTCGCCATCGACGGCGGGTATGGAAAAATCAAGGGCAAGACGTTCCGGATCTCGAACATGGGGGACGAAACCCCGGAGTCCATCGCCGCCCTCCTCTCCGCGCTCGACGATACGCTCGCTTGAGGGCTCCGGCCACGGGACGGGAACCAAATTCTCCGCCGAAGCCCGCAAGGCGGCGCAACAAACCGTCCGATGAAGCCCTTCAAGCCACGGCTTCTGCAGGCAGATCTCCCAGCAGCGCCCGCGAGATCGCGGACCCCACAAGATCCGGGTTTTCCAGCGCGGCCAGGATCCCGCAGCCGGGCAGGATTTCCATCGAGGCGCGGGGAAGTTTCCGGCAGATCGACGCCCCGCTGTCCGGGGAAAATCCGGTTGCCTTGTCCGGCCAAAGAATCTGCACGGGGGCCGGGACGTCGCGGAGTCGGCGCTCGATATCGAAGGCGATGCGGCCGCGCAGAAAGCCCAGGATGGCATGCTCCGCCCCGTATTGTTGGGCGCAGGTCGAGAGGATGCTCACCATTTCCTCGGTGAGCGATTCCGGGTTCGTCAGGGCGAACCGCACGAGCCATGCCCGGATGAACGGCGCGCGGGAGAGGTAGTTGCGGTAAACGAAACGCCGGGCACCGGGGATCCTGCTGAGCGCCATCATCCCCATCGCCCGCCAATTGCCGGCTTCCTTCAGCCCGGTGGGCAGAAACAAAATCAGCCGGGACACCAGCTCGGGGTGCCTCGCCGCGAGGAGCAGGGAAATTCCGGCGGTGAGCCCGCTCGCCACCACGACCGGTTTTTGGCCCGGGCAGACCTCGCGCAAAAATTCCGCGATGGTTCCGGCATAATCCCCGGCATCCATGTGGGTCGGAGGGCGTTCCGATTCCCCGAAGCCGATCAGGTCCGGCACGATGACCTCGTGGTCCATCACGAAACGCGGGTAGACGTGCGACCACTCGTAGGAAGACGCTCCGAGGAAAACCCCGTGCAGAAAGACCAGCGGCTCGCCGGACCCGCTCACGTGGTAGATCATTTCCCCGAAATCGGTCCGCGCCACGCGCGTGGCGAAAATCGCCGGCGAAATGCCATCCGGGATCGGTTCCCTGACGGCGCGCTTCATGCCGTAGCGGACCGCGAGGGCGAGAGCTCCGAGCACGCCGACACCGATGCCGATGCCGAGAGCGGGTTTGCGTTTCCAGAGTTTCACAAAATCACCCGATCACCACGTCTTTCGTCCCTTCGACGACGGAACCGATCACGGTGCCGTTTGTCAGGCGCACCGCCTTGTCGGCCTGCGTGGCGGAGACGACGAGGACCATCCCGATCCCCATGTTGAAGACCTGATACATTTCCTTCTCGGGCACCTGCCCGCCATGCTGGATCAGCTCGAAAAGCATCGGCACCCTCCAGGACCGGCTGTCGATCAATGCCCGGCAGCCTTCCGGGAGAACCCGAGGCAGGTTGTCCAGAAGCCCGCCCCCCGTGATGTGCGCGGCCCCGCGCAGCATGCCTGCGGGCAACGAGGCCATCAGCGGCTGGTAGTTGGGGTGGACGCGCAGGAGCTCGGAAGCGAGGGTGTTTTTCATTCCGCGGGCCGGCCGGTCGAGGGGGAGCCGCAGCTTTTCGAGAAGCACCTTGCGTGCCAGCGAATACCCGTTGGTGTGAAGCCCGTTGCCGCGCAATCCCACGAGAACATCCCCGGGACGGATTTTCGACCCGTCGAGAAGCTTGGGCCGGTCGACGACCCCGACAATCGTGCCGGCGAGATCGTATTCCCCCGGGTGATACATCCCCGGCAACTGGGCGGTCTCGCCGCCGATGAGCGCGCATCCGCCCGCCCGGCACGCCGTCGCAAAGCCCTTGAGGATCTGGCGGAACACGACGGGGTCCAGCTTCTGCCCCCCGATGTAGTCCAGGAAAAACAGCGGGCGCGCGCCGATCACGGCGATGTCGTTGATGCAATGGTTCACCAGGTCCTGGCCGACCGTGTCGTGGCGTCCGGTGGCGAACGCGATCTTCAATTTCGTGCCGACCCCGTCCACGCTGGACACAAGCACCGGGTCTTTCATCCCCCTGAAATCCGGGCGGAACAAGCCCCCGAACCCGCCGATTTTTCCGAGCACCTCCGGCCCGTGGGTCGAGGCGGCGAGGTCGTGGATCCCCTTTTTCACACGGTTCCCGAGATCCACATCCACCCCGGCGGCGGCATAGGCTTTGAGCTTGCGTGGCATGTCAGAGGAGGCGGTTGGAGTCGGGTTCGAGGAGGCGGGCGTTGTCGCGGCGTTTTTCCATGATGAGTTTGTCGAAATTGGCGTCGAATGGCACGGGGTAGTCCCCGTTGAAACAGGCCATGCAGAACTCGTTGAACGGACGCCCGGTCGCCCGGACCATGCCCTCGACATCCAGATAGCCGATCGAATCCGCGCCCAGGTATTTGCAGATTTCCTCGCGCGTGCACTGGTTCGCGATGAGCTTTTCCGGGTCGGGAAAATCGATCCCGTAGTAGCAGGCGTGCTTGTGCGGAGGGCAGCTGATCCGCATGTGGACTTCCTTGGCCCCGTTCTCGCGGAGGTTGATGACGCGGGTGCGGGCGGTTGTTCCCCGCACGATCGAATCGTCGACCACCACCACCCGCTTCCCTTCCACGGCCTCCCGGATGAGGTTCAGCTTCACGCGGACGTTGAAGTCCCGGATGAGCTGCGTCGGCTGGATGAATGTTCTGCCGATGTAGTGGTTTCGGACAAATGCCGGAAAATACGGGATGTTCAGCTCCTCGGCGTAACCCAGGGCCGCAAAGATCCCCGAGTCGGGCACGGGAACGACGAGGTCCGCCTCGGCCGGGCACCGCCTCGCCAGCTCCCTCCCCATCTCCACGCGCACCTTGCTGACATTGATCCCGCCGACGTTGCTGTCGGGCCTCGCGAAATACACATACTCGAACATGCAGAACGCGCTCTTGCTGGCTTTGAACGGCCACTCGCTGCGGATCCCGTTGTTGTCGATGATGACGACCTCGCCGGGCTCGATGTCCCGGATGAACTCGGCATGGATCAAATCGAACGCGCAGCTCTCGGAGGACAGGACATACGCGCCGTCCACTTTCCCCAGGCAGAGTGGGCGGAACCCCTGCGGGTCGCGGAACCCGATGATCTCCCGCTCGCCCATGAGGACGATCGAAAAAGCCCCTTCGAGCCTCCTCAACGCCGCGAGCCCCCCGCCGGCCCCGTGCGGCTGGGCGAGAAGGTGCAGGACGATCTCGCTGTCCACGGTGGTTTGAAAAATCGACCCGCGGGCCTCGAGTTCCGTGCGGAGCGCCGCAGCGTTCACGAGATTCCCGTTGTGGGCCACGGCCAGCTGGCCCCGCGCCGTGTCGACCACGAACGGCTGGGCGTTTTTCGCGTTGCTGGAGCCGGTTGTCGAATACCGCACGTGCCCGATGGCGCGGGTTCCGGCGAGCTGCTCCAGTTCGTTCATCGCGAAAACCTGCGAAACCAGCCCCATGCCCTTGTGGAATTGAAAGGTCTTCTCGGAACCCTTCGCCGAAACGATCCCCGCGCTTTCCTGCCCGCGGTGCTGGAGGGCGAACAACCCGTAATATGTCAGCAGCGCAGAATCGGGATGGCCGAAAACGCCGAAAACGCCGCACTCATCCCTGGGTTTGTATCGCGTGGACAAAAGTGAATTCAAATCGTGAAGGGGGCACATTGGACCGGGTCTTGCCCGCGATCAAGGTTGGAATGTCCCGCGCCCGTCAAAAAAAGGCACCGGACGGGGTTCCGTGCCCCGATGCCGCAGCCGAACGCGCCCTTGCGCGGTTGCAGTTCGTCCAGCCGTTGCTCACCCGACGCGGCGGCTCAGGGTGTCCCGCTCGTAGCGTTTGACCTCGGCCAGCCAGGAAGTTCCCGAAGGCGCGTCCTGGCGGCGGCAGTGCTCGTCCCAGACCGCCCCGAAGGGCAGGGTCTTTATTTCTTCCAAGAGGGCCAGGCGGGAAGTCAGATCCCCCTCGGATTCCAGGCGGCGCAGCTCCCCGTCCGGCTCGAGCAGGGCCAGGAGAAGGCACTTGATGGCGTTGCGGGTGCCGATCGCCCAGGCTGCGGTGCGGTTGATGCTGGCATCGAAAAAGTCCAGCCCGATGTGCGTGCGCCCGAGGAACCCGCCGCGCACGATTTCTTCCGCGATGGCCTTCGTCGGATCGTCGAACAACACGACATGGTCGCTGTCCCAGCGCACCCCGCGGCTCACGTGCAGGAGGATCTCCGGCACAAATTGCAGCACCGAGCTGATCTTGTCGGCGAGCGATTCGGTCGGGTGGAAATGCCCGGCGTCCAGGCAAACGAGCTTCCGGTTCCTGACCGCGTATCCCAGGTAAAACTCGTGGGAGCCGACGACATACGATTCCGAGCCGATCCCGAAGAGCTTGCACTCGACGGCGTCGCGGTTGTGGGCGGGGTCGACGGACGGCTTGAACACCGCATCCAGGCTCTGTTCCAGGCGTTCGCGCGGGCTCTTGCGGTCGAACGGCGTGTCCTTGTATCCGTCGGGAATCCAAAAATTCGTGATGACCGTTTTTCCGAGCTGGCGTCCGATTTGTTCCGCGACCTTCCGGCTGGCGATGCCGTGCTCGACCCAGAACCCCCTGATGCCGGGGTCGCGGTGCGAGAGGGTGAAGCCGTCCTCGGCCTTGGGGTGGGCGAAAAATGTCGGGTTGAAATCGATGCCCAGCCCCCGGGGTTTGCACCAGTCGACCCATCCCTGGTAGTGCTCGATGCCGATGGCGTTCCGGTCGGCTTTTTTTCCGCGGAAGTCGCCGTAGGAAGCGTGGAGGTTCAGGCGGTGCCTGCCGGGGATGAGGGACAGCGTGAAGTCGAGATCCTGCTGCAATTCTTCGATCGTCCGCGCCCGTCCGATGTAGTTGCCGGTGACCAGCGTGCCGCCGCCGGCCCGCGTGGCGGTTTCTTTTTCAAACCCACCGACATCGTCTCCCTGCCAGCAATGCAGGGAAACCGGCACATCCCGCAATTTCCGGAGGGCGGCTTCCGTGTCGACGCCGAGCGTGGCGTATCGTTCGAGGGCGAGGGAGTAGGAGGAGTCGGACATATCCGGAACCATCGCGTTATTTTGGGCTTCCCGGCAATCCGGAAATGGGCCCGGGCACATTTGTTCGGCCTCTTTTTTCGGCCAGCGCGGCGACGGCCTGGGCGAGCGGGCGGGTGTTGATGACGTCGGCCTTCGTGAGCCAGCCCTTGCGGGCGGCCCCGATCCCGAAGACGAGGTCCTGGAGCCCCTCGGTCGAGTGGGCGTCGGGGTTGATCGAACACAGGACGCCCTTCTCCTTGGCGAGCGGCCACCAGCGCCAGTCCATGTCGAGGCGTCTGGGGTTGGCGTTGAGCTCGATGATCGTGCCTGTCGCGGCGGCCGCGTCGATGATCGCCGGGACGTCCACGCGGTAGGGTTCGCGGGTCAGGAGGAGGCGGCCGGTGAGATGCCCCAGCATGGTGACATAAGGGTTGCTGATCGCCCGGATGATCCGGTTTGTCATCTCGGCCTCCGAGAGGGTGAACGACGAGTGGACGCTCGCGACGACGTAGTCGAGCGACGCCAGGACATCATCCGAAAAATCCATGGTGCCGTCCTTGAGGATGTCGCATTCGGTCCCCGCAAAAAGGCGGAGAGAGTCGTCGCTGAGCCTGCGGATTTTTCCCACCTGGGCGGCGAGGCGTTTCTCGTCGAGCCCGCGCGCCTGAACCGAGCTTTTGCTGTGGTCTGCGATGCCGAGATATTCCATGCCGAGCTCGCGCGCGGCGGCTGCCATGTCTTCGAGTGTGGCCCGTCCGTCGCTTTCCGTCGTGTGGTTGTGGAATGTCCCGCGGAGGTTCTGCCACTCGATCAGGCGGGGCAGGTCATGGGATTCCGCAGCCTCGATTTCGCCCCGGTCCTCGCGCAGCTCGGGCTCGACCGGATCGAGGCCGAGCGCGCCGTAGATGTCGTTCTCCTCGCGGATCTCCGGAAGCGGTTCCTTGAGCTCGCGACCCTCCGCCACGCTGAACCGGTATTCGTTGAGCGACCAGCCGCGCGCGAGCGCCCGCGAGCGGATGCGGACGTTGTGCTCCTTGCTGCCGGTGAAATAGGCGAGGGCGAACGGGTATTCCGGGCCGGTCACCACGCGCAGGTCGCACTGGATGCCGGACTTCAGGATGACGCTGGATTTCGTCGCCCCCTTGGCGAGGACGGATTCCACCAGCGGGTGGGCGGTGAAAAATTCCGAGACCTCCTCCGGGTGGCGGGTCGCGACGATGAAATCGAGGTCCCGGACGATTTCCTTTTTTCTGCGGTAGCTTCCCGCGATCTGCGCCCGGGTGACGCGCGGATGCCCGCGCAGGTCTTCGAGAAGGCTCTCGGCGAGCCCGGCGACATCGCCGGTGCGGAATTCGCCGGTGTGCTTTTTCTGGTGCTCGATCGCCTGCAGGATGTTGGCGGCGGTCTTCTCCCCGAACCCCGGCAGGGCGGCGACTTTTCCGGATTTGCACGCGCGCTCGAGCTTCGTGATCGAATGGACCTGCAGCGAGTCCCACAGCACCTTGATCTTCTTCGCGCCGAGCCCCTGGAGCTCGAAAAGGCTCAGGATATCCGGCGGGAATTCGTCGGCGAGGCGGTCGTAGTATTCGAGCTTTCCCTCGCGCACGAGGGTCGCGATTTTTTCCGATGTGGCCTTGCCGAGCCCGTCCACCGACCCGAGGCGGTCTTCCCCGACAAGTTTTTCGAGTGGTTCGGAGAGCGTCTCCAGCGCGCGGGCGGCATTCGTGTAGGCGCGGACCTTGAACGGGTTTTCGCCTTTCAGCTCGAGCAGTCGCCCGATGTTTTCGAGGACCGTGATGATGTCGTCTTTGCTCATTCCGTGTAAGTTTTCAGGCGGTTGCGCCACCCGGGCAGCCATTTCGCCTCGTTCCGTTCCGGAGGGGAATTTCTCACCCGCAGCGTCAGCGTTTCGTCCGCCGAGCGGGCAAATGCCGGGAGCGCCGGTTCCGAGGGGTCCATGTTCGTCAGGACTTGCAGCAGCCCCCAACCGGTTCCGTGATACCTCTCCGAAGGGTTTGTCCCTTCGCCTTTAAAATTCACGTAGTCCATGAGCGCATAGTATCCGAGCGGTGCCGCTGCCACGCGACGGAAATTTGCGGCGACCTTTGCGCGTTCGTCTGCCGGGGCCGCCGCGAGCATCTTCGGCAGGGCGGATTCGAGCCGCATGGCCGCGTAACGGGCTTGGAGCGGGACGCTGCCCGCCAGAAGTTCCCGCAGATCCTTGAGGCGGGGGCCGTTGGCGTCGCCGAGAAACTCTGCGCGGGACCTCCACGGGCACGGGCCGAGCATCCAGTCCTCGACCGGCTGTCCGTTCGCCTTCAGGAACCGCGCCAGCCCCGGAAAACTCTCCTCGAACGGGGAGGGCAGCCCGGCGGGATACCAGATGAAGTGGCCGATGCCGAGCGAGGCGAAGCCCTCGCCCGCGTTCCACGAAGTCAGCCCGGACACCGTCCCCGCACATTCGTTTTTCCAGATCCTCCGCCCGATTTCCGTGGCCTGCTTGTCGGAAATCTCCAGGGCGTGCAGGGCGGACGTGGCGAGTGCCAGCAGCAGGAAGAGGATTTTCATGGTTTGGAATTCATACGGTGCACTTTTTCAGGCGGGATGAACAGGAAGTATGTGCCACAACGCGCCAACGATGGGAGGGCGAACCTCCGTGTGAGCCCATTTATTACGGCTCAGACGGAGCTTCGCCCTCCCGGGACGGAGCTTCGCCCTCCCTCTCATTTCTTCCATTACGCGGATTTGGGGGCCGCAAGATATTCCCTTCCTCCTCTCGTTGGGGTGGTATTGCCATGAACAGACAGAACGACAGAGCACAAAAAATGGCTTGCGGCGAAAATGGAACTGGCCTACCGCAACAGGAAGCATGGGGGTTCCTTGAAACGAGATTTTATGAGGGGAGGATTCAGTCTGGTGGAGTTGATGGCGGGCATGGGAATTGTCGCCATGCTGGCTGCCGTCGTCCTCCCCGCCGTCTCGGCGATCGGCCCGCTGGCGGACAACACCCGCTGCGTGTCGAACCTCCGGCAGATCGGCCAGGGGATCCTCGCCTACGCGCAGGATCACGACGGCACGCTGCCGGGGCCATTGATCAGCGCGCAGTATCCTTATTGGGAGACGTCCTGGCAAATCACCTGGCACCTGCGCGATTATCTGGAACTGGACAAAACGAGGGGCAAGACAGGCCGGGCCGACGTTTTCATGTGCCCGGCGTATTTGCGGGCCGGACGGAAGGCGGCGAATTTCAAGCCATATAACTCGCCGGTCTACGGCATGAACATCCAGGTGCCGATGGAGGGGGAGACACGGGTGCAGCAGCCTTTCGGCTACGCGAACAGCTGGGAACCGAACACCTTCCGCCAGATCCGGGACTATCCGCCGATGCGCCTGGCCGACCTGGACCGCATCCGCGACGCGCAGGGACGCCCGGCCCGGAGCACGACATGGGCGATGCGGGATGTGGACAGGCAGGACGGGCGGTTTGACGGTCTGGGGACCCCGTCCATTCTTGCCACTCCCGCCACCCCGGTGCACGGCGACCGGCGCAACGCGCTTTTCTTCGACTTCCATGTGGGGGCCATGCCGACGAACAAACAACAACTATGACAACGAAAATATTCATCCTGTGCGGAACCGTGGGAACCCTGTTGGGGATCGCCCTGTGCCCTTCGGCCAGGGCGGCGGCCACGGTTTACGAGGGCTTCGGCTACACGGCGGGCACCGATTTGGGGGGGCAGAATGGCGGGACCGGATTCAACGGGGCGGCGTGGATCGATTCCGCAGCCCCTGCCAACAAGGACAAAGTCCAGAGCGGCAGCCTCGCCTACGGCTCCCTGCAAACGGCGGGCAACTCGTTGCTCTTGGTGACCCCGCTCACCGGGCTCGGGCTGGACCGGAGTTTCTCGAGCATCTCCGGCGTGGACGGAACGACGACCTGGATCAGCTTTCTTCTGAAATTTGATTCCTCGGTCGGCACTTTGAACGCGGGTGATGTTGGCTGGTTCTCGGTGCGCCCGAGCGATTTCGGGTTTTCGCCGGAATTCGGCGCCTTCACAAATGACTCGAATGAAGTGGTTTTTGGCATCGGGGATTACGGAGGGAACGATCCTGTCTTCTCCACCACGCCATTTGAGACGGACACGACTTACCTGGTGGCGGGGAGCATCACCTGGCACACGGGCACCGGCCAGGCAGAGGATATTTCCCTCTTCCTCGATCCCGCCTTCGGCCCGGCACCGGGTTCGCCCCTGGTGACGAGGAACGACTTGGATCTAGTCAATGATCCGGGAGTCAACCTGCTTGTCAAAATGTCGATTTTGGCCGATGGCGGGGACTCGGCTTGGCTGATGGACGAGATCCGGATCGGCGCGTCTTTTGGCGATGTCACGCCTGTGCCCGAGCCCGCTTCGGTCCTGCTGGCGCTGGCGGGAGGCGCTTTGCTCTGGATCGGTTGCCGCCGCCGGGTATAAACGGCGGGCATGGAGATAAGCACGGGCTTCGTTGTTCCGCCGACCCTGTTGCTGACCGACATCGAGGGATCGACCGGGTTGCTGGAGCGCGCGCCTGCGGCCTACCGCGAAGCGCTCGACCTGCACCACGCCATCCTGCGGCGGGTCACGGCGCGATACGGGGGCCGGGAACTGCAGGATGCCGGAGACGGGTTTTACCTCGCCTTCGAGGTTCCCGGCGACGCGGTGAAGGCGGCGGGAACGATGCAAAGGGAATTCGCCTCCGCCCCCTGGCCGGAGGGGACGGGGGCACTGCGGGTGCGCATGGCGCTCCATCATGGCGAGGCGGAATTTCGGGAGGGGCAATACCGGGGCCCGGTCGTGCATCTCGCCGCTCGCCTGTTGGCCGCAGCCCACGGGGGACAGGTGCTGTGCTCGGACGCGGTGGCGGCTTTTTTGGACGGCGAAACGCCCGTCCGGCGGCTGGGGACCCACCGGCTCCGCGGGTTTTTAAAGGCGCAGGAAATCTTTCAACTCGGGCCGGAAGGGACGTTTCCTCCCCTGAGGGCGGAGCATGCCCGGCAACACAACCTCCCGGCACAGCAGGATGAATTTGTCGGGAGGACCCGGGAACTGCAGCGGCTGAGAGAGCTTCTCGATCCTGCGGGTCCGGCCGGACGTCTCGTGACGCTGACGGGCACCGGCGGGATCGGCAAGTCGCGGATCGCCTTGGCGGCGGCCCACCAATTGCTGGAGAGCTACGACAACGGGGTCTTGTTCGTCGGCTTGGCGGACATCGCGCAGGCGGAGGCCGTGCCGCACGCCATCCTGGCGGCATTCGGGGCGGAAGCCGGGCACGCCGGGCAGCCTGTGGCCCGGTTGAAGGAGGTGCTGGCAGGTCGGCCCACGCTGATCGTGCTCGACAACATCGAGCATCTCGCCGCCGAGGGAACTGCCATGCTCGGCCACCTCCTTCGCAAGCTGCCGGAAACGCGCTGGCTGGCGACCTCGCGTGTGCGGCCGGGTCTTCCGGGCGCGGAGGAGATTCCCGTCGAGCCCCTCCCGTTTCCCGGCGAAGGCGGGGGAGCTGCGGCACACGAAGACAGCGAAAGCGTGCAGCTCTTCGTCAAGCGGGCGGCCCGTGCCCGGCCCGGGTTCACCTTGCAGGCGCACAACGCGGAGGACATCGCTGGCGTGTGCCGTCTGCTGGGGGGGCTGCCGCTGGCGATCGAGCTGGCGGCGGCGCGCTTGCAGGTGCTCACGCCCGGGGAATTGCTGGAGGCCCTGCGGGCAGACATCCAATCACCGGGCGATGCCGGGGGGCTCACGGCCGTATTCGAGTGGAGCCGGGGGCTTCTTCCCCCTTCGGTCGCCGATTTCTTCGATACGCTGGGCGTCTTCCGGGGCGGTTGGACGTCCGACGCGGCAGAGAAGACGGGCGGCTTGGAAAGCCGTTCCCTCACCCTTGCCTATCTGCATTTTCTTCTGACCTGCTCGCTGATCCGGGTGGCCGAGCAGGGAGAGGGCCTGCGTTTCACCATGCTCGAGCCGATCCGCCAGTTCGCCGAAGAGCGCTTGGGAAAAGGCCGCGCGGATGCCGTCTCTCGGCACGGCTCCTATTTTCGAAAACTGGCCAGGAGGGTGGACGAAGACGGGGAAACTGCCCGGGAGGAGGCGATGGCGCGGGAGATCGAACCGGAAGCAGCCAACGTGCTTGCTGCCCTCGAACGGGAACCCGACAACCAGACCAGGATTTTTTCCGCAGTGGACTTTCATTCCTTCGCCCTGCGCCGGGGTTGCAACCGGGCCGTGCGTTCCCTGCTCACCGGGGCGCGGCCGGGCGGAGGGGCCGTCAAACCCGCGACCCTCGCTCGGGCTTGGCACGCGGCTGGCGCGCTGGATCGGACCGCCGGGGAACGGGCGTCTGCGAAAGATGCCTTCGGACGCGCCGCCGCGCTATTCGAAGAAACCGGAGAGCAGGAAGGCGCGACATCGGCGCTTTTCAACCTGGCCTCGATTCTCAGCGAAGATGGCCAGGGGGAAGAGGCTTATCGAACATTCCAGCGCACGCTGGAGTATTTTCGCGAACGCGACGCCCCGGCGGCGTGCGCCACGGTCCTCGACAATCTCGGGCGGTTGTCCCGCCGCAACGGAGATCTGGTGGCGGCGCGCCAACATCTGGAGGAATGCCTCGCCCTCTGCAAATTGCACGATCTCGACGGGCTGCGATCCCAAGCCCTGTGGACCCTGGCGAGGATCCGCCTGGAAGAGGGGGCCTCCGCGCAAGCGGAAGCCGGCTTTTTGGAAAGCCTGGGGCTGCAACACCGCCTGGGTTGGCAGGCGACCATTGCATCCACGCTGGCCGGGATCGCCATGGCTTCCTGCCAGGGCGAAGCGTGGTGCCGGGGAGCCTATTTCATCGGGGCCGCAAAGGCCGCCGCCAGGCAGTGGCCGAATTCCTCCGACGAAGAAACGCTGGCGGATTTGGAAAAATTTGAAACGCGGGCGATCGAGGATCTCGGGGAAGAGGTCTTTTCGATCCAGGTCGGACGCGGGGCCGCTGACAAACCCGACGACTGGTTTGCCCAAGCCGGAAATACTCAGGGAAAATCTTTTCAAACCGAACAGGCCTCCATATAACGTCGCCCAATATGAAAAAATGGTCCTTCGTTGAGATGGCGGTGGCGGGCGTCTTGATCGTATTTCTGGTCTGCGGGATCGGCTTCGCCGTAGCAGAGTCGATGAAGCCGACAATAATCCCCCCGCCTGTCCTTATTGTCAAAAACGGGCCGGGGGGGGATACCATGTCAGGGTCCTCTTCCACAATGCGGGGGCTCGGGCGCGTCGGGGACATCGAGAGTTTCAGCGTTTTCATCCCGACCAACTCGGCGATCACCAATGTGGACCTGAACATGTGTTTTGCGAAGGTGACAAATGTCTCAGGCGCGTGGCGGGTCGTGACGACCGGGGCAGTCCCGGGTGCCTATTTTGAAACGAACGCCGGTTACTTCGCGGGCAGCACGAACAACTGCGCGGTCACCAACGGCTGGAATAATTTCTACTTCCAGATGAGCAGCAATTATTTTATGAGCAATTCAAACACCGACAAACTCCTCCTTCTCGTCCCCAGCCAAACCGGAACCAACATCCCCTATCAAGGGGGGGTTCTTTTCTCGATCGACAGCCCGTGGGACGGCTGGCAGTATCCCTGAACGTCGAAGCGGATTTTGCGGAGGCTTGAGGATTTTGACCCAACACGCGCTTCAGCTTTCCCGCTTGGCGGCATCCCGGGTCGGCGCAGTCTTCCCAACGATCGGAGCCGACGAGGGGACGCTCTGGCTGCTGGATGAGGAGAAGGAGGAGTTGGTGCCCGTATGGAACTCGGGACCGCATGCGGAGGAGTTCGTGGGAAAGCACCGGCAGCCGCTGTCGGCGGGGCTGATCAGCGTGGTGTGCCTGACGGAGCAGGCGCTTTGTGAAAACGAGGTTTACCGCCACGCGGGACAGGATCCGACGCTGGACCGACGGCTGGGGGTGCTGACGTGCTCGATGATGGCGGTGCCGTTGCGTGCCGGGGGCGAACTGCGGGGCGTGGTGTCGTGTGTGAAGCTCAAGAAACGCACGGGCGACCCGGACCCGTCGGGGTTTTCGCAGAGCGACCTGGGGGCGCTCCAGGCGGCGGTCGCGCAGGCGGGGGAAGATTTCCCATGAGCGGGTGGCCGTCGCCTGAGCGCGTGGTCGAGGCGATGGCTGCAGGCACGGGGGCCGGCGTGCGGGTGGCGGTGCTGGACTCCGGCATTGAGATTTCCCATCCCGATTTCTCCGGGAGAAAGCTGCGCGATGATTGCGTCGTGGCCGAGGACGGAACGCTTTCCGCGATTACCGGGGATGGCTCCGATGCCTACGGGCACGGCACGGCGGTCGCGGGCATGATCTGGAAAATCGCGCCCGAGGCGGAAATCGGAAGCTTCCGGGTGCTGGGCGCGAAGCTGGGCGCGCGCACGGCGGCAGTGGCATTGGCGGCGCAGAAGGCGGTCGATCTCGGCTACCACGTTCTCAACTGCAGCTTCGCGTGCGGGCTTGCCGCGCACCTGCCGATCTACAAAGAATGGCTGGATCGCGCGTATCTGGCGGGGGCGCATGTCGTCGCGGCCTCCGACGCCGTCTCCCAGCCGGAGTGGCCGGCGCATTTTCCCCAGGTGATCGGGGTTTCCAGCGCGGGAACCGGGATCCCTGGAGAGATGCAGCGAGTGGCGAGAGGGTTGGTCGAGATCGCCGCGCCGACGGAAAATGCGCTTCTCCCCTGGAAGGGCGGCGGCCACCGCGTGCTCACGGGAAGCAGCTTTGCGGCCGCGAAGGTGAGCGGGCTCGTCGCCCGGATTCTCTCGGCGGAACCCGGGTTGGACGCCCTTCAACTCAAAGCCCTGCTCCGCCGGGCTGCCTCCGCTGCGGGTTGACCCCAATCCGCGCGTAACGCCAACGATGGGAGGGCGAACCTCCGTGTGAGCCCATTTATTACGGCTCAGACGGAGCTTCGCCCTCCCAGCCCGTCTTTCTCAACTGGCGGCAAAAACCGACTATTTTCAGGGTTCGGAAGCCCGCGAGGGCGCATAAACACAAGGGGTAGGGTGGGAAAAGTGGTTGTAGTGAAGACTCACCCTCTT
>Ga0172380_10000918_pt1 | contig 52936 bp, 96 predicted proteins | sample Leawe162metaG_FD_119747 | JGI IMG/M metagenome (GOLD analysis project Ga0172380, IMG submission 119747) | Leachate microbial communities from a municipal landfill in Southern Ontario, Canada - Leachate well 162 metaG | ecosystem: Engineered > Solid waste > Landfill > Unclassified | place... | reverse complement strand
TCCTTCTTCAATTGCTGCTTGCCATGTTTGGTCAAAAAACTTTTTTAAGCCTTGTACAGTAAGCGTAATTTGAGTATCTGGAAAGTCACCAAACTTTGGATTCCTTTCGCAGTAAATATTCCACAATTGTTCTTTTGTCACTTTTTATTCCAATCACTAAATATTTCAACAAATTCATTCTTCCTCAAATGAAACCAAAAATGCTCATCATCTTTGAACATCATAAGTCCAACATGTCCAGTTTTTGGCCTGCAAGGCAATTCAGTTCCTTCACACCAACCAACTGCATAACCTTTTATAAGATTCTTTACAGCTTCGAGATTATGAAATCTTAAATGAGTTCCCTTTAAAAGATCTGATACATTTCTCTTTCTCCATGTTAACCAATCAAACAATGATGAATCAAGTTTTTCAAGTTTGGAAAGTTCAATCAATTTGTCTTGAAACTTGTTGTTATAATCTACACAAACGTCCAAACAGTTTCCTTTGCAGATAGGATCATTATAACAATCGTGCTCGCTGCACCACTTCTTTCTGTCTTTGCGCATACAGTCACTTACTTTGCCAATAGGATTACCTTTCTCTCTCATATATATGATGCAAGGAAAGTGATAATCTCCAGCAACGGCCATGTCGTCCAAAGAAAGGAAGCATCTTCTTGAATCTGTTTCAGATAATCCGCGAACCCTCTTTCCCTCTTTTGCTCTTTGTATTCTGTAATTCAAAATTGGCTTGTCCATATTCCATTCGTTCAATTTCAATGAAGATAATTTATCATCGACTTGAGCTGCAGGAATAATACGAACATCTGAAACTCCAAGATTTTTTGCGAACTCTATTGTCTTGCTGGCTTCACTCATGTTGCTTTCTGTTAAAACAATCCCAACTGTAACATATGTCATACCAGAAAGTTCTTCAATATTTTTTACAACTCTCTCCCACACAGATCCCTTTGCTCCAGACATTATAGAGCCAGTTGAAGAGCAACATGCATCGAGACTTATTGATATGTCATTAACACCACGGTCGATAAGTTCTTTATACAAATCTAACTTTGCTGAACCATTTGTACTTATTGCAATCCGTTGCACATCCCCAAGCGCTGCCCATGATACAAGGCCGGGCAAATAATCTACAAGTGTTGGTTCGCCACCTGAGAACCTGACATTCTTTAAATCATGATTCATCCACTTTACAAGAATATCAGTTGCTTCTTTACATGTCAATTCCCTATCGATATCTTTACGAAGACCACGACAATATGGACATTTAAAATTGCAACGATTAGTTAATATCAGTTCGCAACGGGATAAAGGCATGGGCGCGCCATTTAAGATAGCGCGTGCATTGCATTTAACGCGATGGTCAGATAATGTATAAAATCCAATATCTTCTAATTTCATTCGATGTTTATTCCCACGTTAAATGATCTGCCCTTTGTTACGAACCCAAGAAAGCCATCGTCATTTGCTGTGGCATTATGTTTTTCAATATCGTCTGCAATATTGTCATTCCAATGCATCAACCACATTTTATTTTTTGTTCTCTTGTCAAGTGTAACAAGATCTTTGTAGTTGGCATGAACACCGGACTTGAAAGGAGTTGTTTCACAATCCTGAAAAATAATATGAGCCTGATTGTAAAAGTCCTGAATTTGAAATGGTGCAAATTGTGTATCACTTGTAAAGTAAGTCACGTCTGCAGAGTCAATCTGTTTTATCATGAGACCGAACGATGGAACAATTGTATAGGCATCCATAATATGAACCGTCTGAACGATGTCGAATTTTATTCCTTCCCACAGAAAGTAACCATTCTCTGTTACTCGTTCAACTTCAAAGTAATCATAGAGATTTACAACTTTTCCTTGAATCGATGCAAGACCTCCTCTGAGTGTTTCATCCCATGCTTTTAACAGAACACCCTGATTGCCAAATAATTTTATTTTGTTTGGCATAATTGTCTTGGGTGTAAAATAAGAACAGAATGCCATATATTCGAGACCGCCGATATGATCTGCATGAAGATGCGAAATATAAATGGCATCGATATCTTTGAATGACAATCCAACTTCTGCAAGAGAGAATCTGATATCTGTTCCGCAATCGATAAGAAGCTTTTTGCCGTTGTTCTCAACAAGAACATTTGTTTGAAAGTTCTTCATTGAGAAAGCAGATCCCGAACCAAGAAATGTAAGTTTCATATTATTTTCCTATATAAGGTTTATATTCTCTGGGCAAAGGTTGTATAGCCCCAGGAGGAAGTTCGCCGACGTTACAAAATTTCCAATTTAGTTTCGACATCTGCGCATTGTATTCTGCACTGAGATCATTGTAACTCGATTTAATTCCAGCAAGTTCTTCTGCCCAAATTCTATATGTTTCTTTATCTGTTCTATCCCAAGTCTTTTTATCCTTTTTCAAATCAGCAAGCTTCTCATCATACACGCTGATATCAGCTACTTTTTTGTCAAGGGATGCAGATGCATTTTTGAACCATTCATACTTCTTCAATAGCGCATCAGGATAGAGTTCCTTTTTAGCAACTTGAGCAGCATTGTTCAAAGCTCCACAAGAAAAATTTACTACACCACAAGTTGCAAACAAAAGAGTGAATCCAATGATACACAGTACGACTATTCCAAATATTTTCATTTGCTGCTCGCTTTCACTTCAATCTCGGCGGTCGTTGTAACTCTGCCGAATGTCATTGGCTTGTCGGAAATATGCAGAATCATCCCGCCAGTAATATATTGCTGATGCTGCACGCCTTTAATGTCCCACCAATATAAGTATTCAATTGAAGATCCATAAGTTCCATCATCGCCAAGAACCTCTGACGTATATTGTTCTGATCCATTAAATTTAACATTGAATCCATTATATAAATTTGAACCAGAACTAACTTCTACTGTTGACGGAGTAAGCCTTTTCCCGGAGCTTGTAACTTTCCCTTTGACTGTGGAATAAATCAATATCTGTCCGCTGTATGCAGATAACAAGTATAGATGCTTAATACTGCCTGGCATATTTTCCTGCTCGAGTCTCTTTTTTACATTGTCCTGTTCAATTGTAAGACCATTTGATTGAGTCTGAACTGTTGCGTCTGCTTTTTTAACTCCAGACGTTGAAATCGCAGCTTGGTCCATTACGCAGCCGTCCTGCGACGCCCCCATAAATAACATAAAACAAATTACCATAAACATTATTCCGATAAACCTCTTCATAGCAGATCCTCCTTTTGATTTGTTTCTGTATTTTGACACTTTGCTTTTTCTAGTATTTCATCCAAACTTATAGGAACATAACCGATGACATCCATTCCTATATCAAAAACATTAAATCTTTTTTCAGAATGTCCGTGGCAATGTCCATGCAAGTGCAAACTGCCATGTCTTCTGCTTGGCCATGTAAGCATTGGATAATGACACATTGTTATTCTGATATCTTTTTGTTTGAATAATATAAGTCTGTCCATTTCATAAACATAAGGTTCAATTTTTGATTTAAAATTTTCATCATGATTACCAAGAACAAAATGTATACTTCCATGAAGTCTGTTTAACAATGAAACAACATCCCTTTTATGCCAACATAAATCACCGAGGAAATATACATTGTCATACGAACCGACTTTTTTATTCCATGATTCAATCATCCATTCATTCATAACTTCGACGGATTCAAACTTAGCTTTTCTTTCTGGATTATGAATCCCCCAACAACGTTTATGGCCGAAATGAGTATCTGAACAAAAGAAAGTATTCATTACACTGTCCTATATTTGAAAACTTCAACAATTCGCATCTTAATCATTCCGGTTAGTTTTCCTTCACTATGCATTTCAAGCCAGGTCTCAACTGTCCAATCAGGATGTAGACTTTTTATTTCTTGAGCAATGTACATTCCTTCACAGTTGACTGCGTCAAGCTTAACTGAGTCGATATCTGCTCCGCCCTCCCAAGGTTCTTTACCATTAAAAGTAGCCTCATCATAAACCTCAATCCACTTGTCCAATCTTTTTACAAGTTCATCAGGAAGTTTAAGATCATTGACTGGGTCAAGTTCTTCTCCATTTTTGATATCCCATACTCCAGATGAAGAATAATCTGGCATCACTTTAACATTCATATTGTCCTCCAAAGTTGTTACATAAATTTAATATTGCCAGTTATCACGCCGATATATTTTAACCAAACTAATATCGACACAATGAACATTATAAATGTAATTGTTTTAACCAAAATATTTAACCATGTATTTTTATTCCATGAAAGGAAAAGCATAAACCACCCAATCCAAGAAACAAGTAAATAAATTTTCATTAGTCCTCCGTTATAAATTCAATATAACCAACAGCCATTTGATTGTCAATCTTTTGATTTTTTTCTATCGCCTTTAAAACAATTCTTGGGATCTAACTGTGCATAATTAGGTTTTCCCAATCCCGTGAATCCGTTATAAAAAATTGTTACAGTCTTTCCAATCCAATTATTTTTGTTTTTGAGTATTTCAACACCACTTTCGTATGACCCTTTTACAGATGCCTTAAATGTATCATTTTCTTTAAATTTTAAAGTAACTATTTTTGCAGCACCTGACCAGTTTCCGGTTCCCTCAAGAACTTCTAAAATTTCAAATTCGTCATCATCCAACGGTTTCACTTTAAGTAAATCATTTGTACGTTTATGCCAATATTTGGTATTGGCCCGAATGATTGCTCCTTCATACCCATCTGAAACATGAGAATCATATAATTTCATTACCTCTTCTTCATTTGCTGCCCAATCAAAAGGAACAACCACAATTTCTGGAATGTCTCGAAGTAAAGTTCCCAAACATATTCTGCGAGTCGCGCATGGAGTTTCTTCTGTGATATCATCCCAACCGTAGCCATCATAGACATAATACTTGACGATCTGACTGGATTTCAACAAGTCGTCAAGTATTATGTCTTTTTGTTTTCTGACAATGCTCATAAGTTCATTAAGTTTATAACGATATTCATGATTATAAAGTTCGCCATCAAGAACAAGATTTGGATATTTTTTAAACAAATGATCTATGGCATTGAGAATATGTGGAGCCGTTTCAATTTTTTCACCCATGCGAGTCTTTGCTTTGTCAATGGATGTCACTTGACGCATACCGTTGTATTTGCGGTCGACCATCACGGGATACTTTACTTTATGTTTATGATCTTTGAATTTATTTGCTAACATTGGTTCGATAAATGTTTGTTTATCAATATCGGCGATATCTTCCCAATAACCATGAGACTTTATCTTTTTCTTCCACAAGGCCTTAGCTTCTTTCTCAGCTTGCTTTTCTGAGGTTGTTGAATTAGAACGTCCAACAGATTTTGCTTCACATTGTGACCACTCGCTTGTTATAACTGCACCCCCTTGTTGGCCTGTATGAGTGCGATATGATGAACCACTGTATTCGATTCTCCATTCAAGAACTTTACCAGTTGAGCTTTTTGCATAAAGTGTAGGAAGGAACATTGTGACCTCCATTATTTCAATATTATTTTAATACCATTTTTTGTAATGATTCGATTATTGCAACTGTTATTATATATCCTTCTGCCAAGAACATCATATCGACGAATTGCGGTATTTGGCTTATTAACATTTATTTGTGACTTTTCAATTGATACATACTGAACAGCATGAAGAATCCATCGGTCTGTACCCGTCGTACCATCCTTAGCTTCGAGGACATGATATGAACCATCATAAAAAGAAGCTGGCAAAGTTAAAACAATTCCTTGGTCTCTGAGCATATACCAACTTGAACCATACCATCCATACCCACGACTTCCATCAATATACCAATTATTTCCAATCTGACTTTGTGGATTTTTTGTATCAACAAAAATAAGACTTCTTCCATATACAACATCAACCGTGTCCTGATGCGGAGAATGGGCAAAAATCATCGAGACAAGAAAAATGATCATAAGTATCGTTTTCATTTTAACCTCCATTGTTATTGTTTGTCTCTACAATAACAATATAACCAACAGCAAGAAGCTTGTCAATAAATATTTTGGTCAATTTGAGGTTTATTTGATGGTAAATATGAAAAATTGAAACTTTTTATGAAATATATCAGCTCCAACAGCCTATGTTTGAGTTAATCTTCTGTAACACTATGATGCAAGTAATAAATATTCGCTTCAATCAAAGTTATGTTAAGAATCGACAATTTCAAGTTAAAAGTTGGTGTATGATCACCTTCAAATCTGTCCCATGAACAATTGAAATCAAAAAAGCTGACGCCATCAGAAAAATCCCTGTATTGATAAAGTGCTGAAACTTCCCAAGCATAATTTTCATTTATAGGTTTACCAAGCCATATCATATTACCTCCTAAACAAAATGAGTCCTGATATAACTAAAAAGAAGCCTATAAAATTTATAAATTTTAATGTTTCATATTGCTTGCAAATTATAATAACTGCAAAACTGTAAGTGATTAACATAATTGAGTCAAAAAGAAGTCCATCAAATACTATGTTCTTTGAGTATTTTGCAACCATTGGCCAAACAGGAATACATATTAGTAACCATGAAATATAAAACCAAGATTTGCTATTGTTATTAGCTTGTACACTTGCATAACCTAATAAGGAATGCATTAGCATAAGAAGAGGAACCCATAGAAGATAAAACATTGGCCCTCATGTATAAGAAAAATAATCCGGGCTACTGGACTCGAACCAGTTCCGATCACCTTATAAGAGTGACTGGGCCACCTCTGCTCCCAACCCGGTTAAAATAAAACAATCAACAACGATTAAAGTATTTGCTTTCATAAAAATTATATAATTTGTTCAATCAATGATTTTTTATTAAAACAATCTGAAAACTTCGAATTTTCATTCAAAGGAACTCTATACTTCAATTTAGAATTTTTTACCTGTTTATAAAAATTTCCCCAGTCAGTTACTCCATCTGTCAGGTTACAATTACCAAGCAATTCTTCCAATGATAGCTTGATAATTTTAATAGATTTTTCAAAATCTGGAAAAATTACAGGTTTAATTTTATTTACAAAACAATATGTTCTTCTGTTAATTTCAATACTTGAAGCAATCGGATCAAAATAATCTCTGTTTAAAAAGTTTCCAATAAAACTCGAATATTGAGGAAATATTTTAACAATTTTGACATCATTTAAACTTAATCTTTTTTCTAAATTACTAAACAGTTTTTCTCTGTTCCAAACATTATTTATTAATCTGTTAAATTTTTTCCCTTTTTTGTTATATTACAATTTTTACAACTATGTGATAACTTTTTTCTAAAGAAAAATTCTTTACAGCAATCACTTCCAAGCTCAAATAATCTACATACACTCGGCCTTTTATTATATATTGTACATTGACCTTTTTTCAATGCGATACAATTTCCGTGTATTGCCTTCATTACTTTTTGACTATTGTGAATAGTTGTTAATTTTTCATCGTTGAATACTTCATCAGATTCATAAACATTAATGTAATTTGAACAACATCGGCCGCCGCAGTGAGAACACTTAACATCGTTCTTAAGCGATTCTCGTATTGCATCGACTGCTGCTTTGCTTAAAACAATATTTCCATCTTTATTTGGTTGTATTAAAAAAGAATCATCTGAAGACGGTCCATAAATATTCATCTAATCATCGTTATATACGTCTCCCATTATTTCTGGTCCTCTCCAATGTAAACACAATCTTTATCAACATTATTATAAAAAATACTTACTTTAAATTCATCAGAATCTTTACCTTTAATATAATTTACTATTCCCTAATTTGTCTAGTTTTGTTTTAACAAATTTATAATATTCTAAAGATGTTTTATAAGTTGTTGCTTTGATATTTTATCCATGGTATTTCCCTCCAATAATGTCAGAGAAATGTATATATTTTCCTGACAAAATAATATAACTAACTGTTGCTAATTAATCAATCTTTTTACTGCGACAAAATTCTTTAACTTATTAATTATGAACCCTTACAATTTCAACATGATAAAATTTATCATCATGAAAACCATAACATGTATCACATGGTAAAATTCTCCAAATTCCCTCATGTTCAAGTAATTGCGATTTTAAAAAAAGAAACATCATTTTCTCATGAAGATTTTCTTTGTCTGTGGAAAATTCGCAAGTAACATAACCTTTCTTTTCATTCCACTCCTCCGAAAGTGAATGTACAAGATCACAAAACTTTGGTTCAAGCTCAACTGCTCGCATAGCCTCTGTTTTTGCAAAATCTTTAAACTTCATTTTTACACTCCTAACCAAAGTCTAAATTCCCAATACCATAATCTGTAACTATCAAGAAAAATATTTGTAAATATAAAAGCAACAATTACAATTGATATTTTAACAACAATTGTTTTCCAATTCACGATCATTTTATTTCCCAGGCCTTAATAATTTTTCAATAAGTTTTTGATCTTTTTCGCAGCGTTCCTTATCAAATTCAATGCCAAGAGTAAATGAACCATGTATTGCTGCAATTTGAGGATCTGGTACACCTTGTTCAGAGTTCCATCCCTTGGGAAAATAACCTTGATAAATATTTATCTTTCCAGCAGAGATAACATTAAAATCACGAGCCATATAAGAATGATCAAAATTAAATGGAAAAATAATAACAGAATCATTCTCAATTACAATGTATTTAAGTTTGCTTATCACTATATCCTCCTCAAATTTAAAAAGCTGAGGGCGAATCACACGTCGGCGTCATGTCCGTAATGTCGCTACTTACAAGCGATTTCCTGCGACCTCGTGCCCGGGGGTTGCCCACAGCTTTGTTTGTTGTAATAACAATATAACCAACAGTGAGCAGCTTGTCAAATTATATTTTAACTTTTTTCTTTCATTTTTTCATAATATGATTCAACGGCTTTTTTATTTGCTTCTTTATCAACTATAATTACTTCATCACAGCAAGAACATCTTTTCCTTCCAACTCCAAATTCCTTAGGTATACATTTTACATCTTGAAGATCATGTTCTTCGCCATTTTTACATGGCAGTTCTTTTACTTCATAATCATAACTTATATATGTTGTAAAACCAAAAGTCTTACCACAATTTGAGCATTCTTGGTCATGAATTTCATCTTCTTCATAACCATACCCATCGTCATGACAAATTTCTTGAGATGATTTGCAATATGGACATTCAACATCATTCATTTTTTACTCGTTTCATAATAGGACAGAGTCCCCTGCGACAAGTACAATTTGTTCTGTCGCACAACGAACTGGAATTGTTAGGTTTAACCAATTGTGATAAACAAAGCCCCGCAATAGTTATACGAAATTCTTCCTCGGAAGTAATTTGTTTCGCCTTTTCATTTTCAATCTTCTCAAGTCTGTCTCTTTCAGCCATTGTGATAGCAACCTTTTTCTCAGACATCTTGGTAAGCTTTTTAATTATGCCATCAAGTTCAGTTCCCTTGACTTTCTTCTTATGTTTCTGAGCCATGATTGTAATTCTCCTTTAATTTATTTAAAGATCTGTTCCCCATGTATAATATCCAGGCTTGTAAACATCTTCTCGACTTGGCGGATTTGACAAAACTTTCTTTTTCGATTTTTTAAAATCGAATTTAAGAAATGTTGCAACCGTTCCATTCCAGAGAACTCTTTGTCCTCCTAAACAACCCACGGGTGTCCACTTAACAATCACTCGTCTTTTCTTCGTAGGAACATCCATATCATCACAGCCAATGTCCTCGCCGAAATACAGCGAAACCTCATAGGCTCCAAGCTTCTTAATTTCTTCAAGTTTCTTCAGCATTGTTTTCTTTCTATTTATTAAAATATAACTAACAGCAGCCTATTTGTCAAATTAAATATTGAACCAATCTGGCATTTTATTTTTCCATTTGGCAAAAGATTTTTTCTCGCCAATATAATAAGCCCTATAAGCCCGAACAGGATCTTCACATTTATATTGTTCTGGCATAGCTTGAGCAAATGGAGTCATTCCAATGTCAGATATACATAACAGCAATTGATTGTCTGCTATTTCTGTCAATACATCCAATGTCTTATGAACCTTTCCATATCTGAGAGTATACTCGGTACACAATGCAAAACTCAATTGCAACAACCATTCCGCATTACTTCTCGATTCAATAACCCATTGAGTGCATGGATGTTTTAAATGTGTCGATTTATAAAGCTTATCATTTGATATTCCATAACATCGAATTGCAGTACATAGCATTTGAGCCGCTTCCACCACTAGCTTAATTACATGTTTGTCACAGTGATATTTTGCAGCTTTTTGTGGGTCTGTATCTAATACGAATATATTCATTAATGTTTATACCTTTCTAATTTTTCTTGAGATTTCTTTGTTAAAATTACATAGCCGTCTTTAATTAAATTTTCAATTTCTGTTTTTGATAGATATGAATTTTCAGTTTCAGTTACTACCCTGTATTTATTTTTGTATTTTTCTTTTGCTGCGCATATTTTTAATGAACTTAATCTTATCATTGAATAAGGTTTTATTTCTACAATTACATCATCTGTGATATTATAAAAGTCTGGATAATGTGATTGTATATCTGATACTTTTACTGCAAATTTTTTCGTGCTAGCACCAATAACCTGCTTTTTGTTTTTAAAACACCATACTAAATACGCAAGTTCTAAAGAACTTCTGAAAAATATATTATTGTAAGTGCCACAAATTCCACTTGTTTGTTTTGATAAAATTTTAGACTTGTCAAAATTTGGATCTCTATAAGTTTTTCTTAATCCCTCGCCTATGTTAATTTTAGCTTGTTTAGTATGTTTTAATGTGCCGTTTTTTCTTTTTGAAATTATAATTTTTTCGCTCCATTCTTTAGTTCTTTTTTTATTTTTCCTTCCTTTTAATTTTTCTGGTACTATTTTTTTCCACTCTGCAGTTTGCCCATAATTTTCAACACCATATTTTTTAATCATGGTATTTTTTCTTTTCTTATGAGATTCTATTTGATCAGTATTGTCTACTCTTTTTCTTATTATTTCATCAGATTGTTTTTTACCTTTCCAATAGCATGGATTTTTAGTATTATTACTTCTACATTTTGGAGAACAATGTTTCATATATCCTATGCCAAGATCTCTAAATTTTTTCTTTTTTCCACATATACATATTGAATTTACTTTATTAATAAATTTTTTATAATATTCTTCTTTTGATATATATTTATGTGTATGATATAAATGCTTTGCCAACGAATTGTAATTTTTGAATTCTTTTTTGCAAAGTTGACATATTATATTATTCATAATGTTTATCACAATGATATTCTGCAGCTTTTACAGGATCAATGTCAAGTACAAAAATATTCATAATTAGATATTCGTTGCTGAAAGTATAGTTGCGACAGCCCTCCACAAGAAGCAGATTCATTCCTTTTATATATTGAAATACCAAGATTAATTGCAAAAATAATTAAAGAAAAAATTTTAAAATAAAACATTGTTCTTCCTTTCAATTATATTGTTATCAACAAATACAATATAACCAACAGTACCTCAATTGTCAATTTTTATTTTTGCAGATAAGGATTTTTTATAAGCCGTACAATATAGATTACGACAAGATACCATGCTTCCTACATTACCTCGCTTATCAACAATTGGAATCATAATTTCGCCACATACTTCACAAATTGGTAATTTATTTATAATACTATTTGTTACAAAATCATTAGTTAATACATCCATAATTTACCTTTCATTGTTATGCGAAATTTAATTCGCGCCTGCCTTTGTTTTACCAAAAACAATTGCATCCTGCTCTTGTTATATACTTTACTGTTGTTCTTTATTCATCAATTTCCTCAAGAGCGTCACTGGCAGCATCAAGCGGTTTAGAAACAATGTTTGTCAGTTTTTCTGTTCCGGTTATTCCTCCTGCTGTCTCAATGATAGTACTAGCTACTTTAAATGGTGTTGAGAGTAAGTCGCCAAAAAGTCCCATAATTTTCCTTTCTTTTGTTTTGACTTGCGGGTAATTTCACAAAGCATTTGGTCTTACGAAGCCTTCCATCATTTTTGTTTTGGTCTAGGTTGTACGAAGCTCTAACCGCGCTCTTTATCTTTTAAAAGGTCTCTTTGATAGAACTCCCTTACAAAACAAAACGAGAAATTTAGATCAGAGCTATGGTGACACCATACTCTTTTTGGGCTTACATTGTCGTTGAACGACTGTATTAAAACATACCCATAATTAGGGGAGCTTTTTAATCTGCACACTTCCCCGACTTTAAACCCACGATGTTTTAACATATTTCCTCCGAGTGCTTGTATGCGCTAATTTGTCTTGCGCGGTTTAGAATCTCGTACAACACAGGCCTTACGAAGCCGCCAACCTATCTTAAGCCGCAGGGATGAAAATCAGGGCCGCGTGGCTTGGGTGATGTAATCTGTAACTACGCTATCATTGTTATGTGATGTCAAATTTTTGCTGTCTTCAAGTTCTCGCTTAATAATAGAATTTAATTCTGAATTTGTTCCAGTATAAACTCCACAATCACATTTATACCCTAGACCATAAGCATAAAATTTATGATCGCATTCAATAATCTTAAAAGACTCTTTTATTTTTCTTATAATAAATTCTTGATGCGATTTTGATAAATATTCTTTAGATGTCATTACTTCCTCCGAATGCTTATATATTTTTTGTTAAGTTTTTTACAGATTCCAATAATTCCAAATATTTAAACGGAACTGCCATTGAATCGCTACCCTTATGTACAATTTCACACATTGAACAATAACCATTAAGATATACAATATTGTCAATTATATCTTCAACCTCCAGAATATCTCCAATACCTATATCTGTATTAGGTACATAAGATTCAATTACAATAACAGCATCTCCAATTGCAAATTTATTTTTCATAATACCTCCAATTTATAATAATATAATTTAATAACAATCAAATTGTTAAATTAAATATTTGTAAATAATTTTTAAGTATTAATTATCTTTAAAACATTTTCTGCGATATCTTGTTGACCTTCTTCGAAATCCCTTAAATTACCCATACAATCTCTCCTAGATTCTGCAGACATAATAACACCCTCCATCTGTTTGCGAAGATTATGAAATATCATATTTTCTTTTTTAATAAAAGACTCTTCAAACCATTGCGTTAAATTAATCCAAACTTTATTACAGGCTAATGTTTCATTTTTAACTGTTCCATCGCAAACTAATGCTATTGGACAACTATCACAATTATTGGGTCTTTTTAACATAATTATTCCTCAATAATTTTTAATAAAATTCAGAACATATTCGGCAATTTGGAATTGGCCAAGTTCAAAATCATTTAACACTGCACCCAGTGCAATTTTGTTCTTGAGCGGTCTTACCAAAGTTTCCATAGACTTCTGAAGTTCTTCAAATGTTGGCATGATATCCTCCGATCTTCAAAATTTTTCCGGTATCAATTTTTCAAACCGTGAAAGTATTCTAAGACTTCTGAAATGGAAACCGACCAATTATCAAATAACCCAAGCAAAAAACAAATATGATAAATAACAGTATCAATATTGCTAACAGCATAGTAATCTCCTAAGCGAAAATGGGCTTGAAGGCCGAATGCGAAATTTTAGCTGGCTTCCGAAGTTGATAAGCGAAAAACCGTGAAGTGACCGAGCGTCAAATTTTAGCTGGCTAGACATGACCATAGTCCTTGGCTTCCATGGCCAGATCGCTTTGATCACTGGAGTCTGCCTTTACCATCTGTTCCACCGCTGGTCATCCTCTCGCTTCATCTGACGGTCTTCACTTCCCGCGCTTCGAGTGTTTCAGTATGCAACATAGTAGAATTGCGCGCAGGGTGGCTTTGTATCCCAACGAAGGGTACCTACCCTGCGGCTCCTCAGTATGGCGGGACAGCGCGTGATACGGTACAGAGACCGGCTTTGGTACGGCAGACCTCAACCCCTTGTGAGATACCACGCTATCCGTATATTATAAAAGGCTCGGGAGGGTTCTCTGGGTCAACTTTGATACAGATGCGGCCTGCCATGATCGATAGTGATACAGCAGTATCCCCACTCCCTTTAAACAATCTCAACTCGGACAGCTAATCCTTGCCTCGATTGAATCGCCTTCTCTAGACTTATTTGAAAGAACCGTTCGATTGCCTTGTTGAATACAATATAACTAACAGTCAAGCGATTGTCAAACAATATTTTAATATAATTTGAAAGCTTGCAGGACAAGTTTGACCAGACAGAAGACAATGAATAGAGCGCAGATAGTCCGTTCGATACGGTCGGTCTTGGTTGTAAAGAATGCGCGATAGCTGTTTCCGTTTCTCATTGTCTGTTCCTTTGTTATTCGATTGCCTTGTTGAATACAATATAACCAACAACTGTGACTTTGTCAAACAATTTATTCAGTTAAAATGAAGGAAGATTCCCATTACAGGAACCCTCCGTTAATTTAATATTTAACCGATCTGTTGATTCAGGCAACTGCAGGAACTTCGACAACAGCTTCAACCTTTTCAGCTTTCGGGGCGCTGCCATCGACTGCAGGAGTGATCAGAATGCCCTTGGGAGAGAATTCCACTTCAACTTCTGCGTTTGGTCCGACCGCGATATAACCCTTCTTGAGCATTGCGCTGGGAGCTTCCGTTCCATCGAACTTTACCTCCTGCAGGCTTGTTCCGGCTTCGCCGAGACGAGTTGCTTTACCGAGCGTTTTGAAATCGGGAGCACCTTCGAGATTGCCCAGGAAGATGTAGCCGCGGGAAGAACCGATGAGTTTGTGAGTTGTTGACATGATAGCCTCCTTTGTTTGTTTAGATACTTTATTCAATTTGTTGTCCGTTAGATTCAATATAACTAACAGATCATTGTTTGTCAAGGATTATTTCGATTTTATTTTTAACTTCGTCAATTGTTTTTCCAATAATTCCATTATCAAAGGATATATCGGAGGACAAATAACCACAAACCATACCACAATTTGAAGTGATTCCAGCGACTTTTTTATTGTTGATATATAAATTGTGGTAAAGTTTTCTTGAATAGGCAGGAATTTCTTTACCATCAACAACATAGCATCCTTCTTGTACTTTGACCCATTCTTTTTTCCACATTGTATTCTCCTTTGTTATTGTTTATCGACAACAACAATATAACCAACAGTTGTGACTTTGTCAAACAAATTATCATTTATTTTTGTGTTGCATTATGCAACATATTTCTTGCCATCCCACTTCATTGATATGATATTACTGAACTTGATAGCTTTAGGTCTGATAGCCTTATCAACTTCCTGACGACCTGAATCTTCTTTAGTTGCAGGACCGAACTCGTTTTTCCAACGATTGACCTGAACAGTGTCCATGGGCTTCTTGCCAACAAACCAATTACGGACAGATTTGTCCCAATTTGCTGACATATCCTCATAATACCGCAGATAATACTCGCCCTTGTGCACAATAACAAGGTTTGGTATCACCCATTCACCCCATGGCAGTGGTTCAGATACAAAGTCGGGCTCGATGTCTTCTCGTGTCCGTTGACGATTGACTGCAGCCTCATAGGACAGTTTGATATTGACATACTCAGTTTTTTCGACAAATATGTCCGCATCAAAGACGCAATTGAACAGTTCACCTGTCAGTCTGGACTTTTTTGTCCCTTTCTTCTCGATACGGGACACAATTGTCGCAAACCCACCCTTTGTATCTTTAAGCATCTGCATCAAATCCACTTTGTCCTCCTTTGTTATTATTGCCTTCCAACAATAACAATATAACTAACAACTGAGTGATTGTCAAATTAATTCTTAATCAAAACAATTAATACTGGGCCTTCATATCCAAAGAAAGTATTACACCGCATTTCATATGAAGATACCGAGCTGAAGCCAAACCATTCTTCTATTGGCCCAAACTCCTTTTCAACATCATATCCCTCAACCATATCATAAGCAAGCAGTATCTCAGGCTTTTTAAGATTTAAAATCATTTGAATGTCTGATAATAAATTATTGCCACCGCCATTGTCAATTACATCAAGCCTAACTTCCTTCATCATATTGCCTCCTTTTGATACAGATAATATAACTAACTGTCATATGATTGTCAAATAAAAAATTATTTTATTATCATCCCTTATATATTGATATTATAGCAAAAATTTTTTTAAATTGATTGACAACATCACAGCAGTTAGTTATATTGCAATTGTAACGGAACGGTTCTTTGAAATAACTAAATAAGATTATTAACAAACTCTGGAGGATTTTAAAATGAAGCGCAATCATATTGAAGACATTGTAACTGAGCTTGAAATATTCAACGAAGTTGCTGAACCAACAAAAGTTCAGAAAGTTGAAATTGCTCAACGGCTTCTGCTCGGTTGCATTGACTTGTTAAAAGATTCAGACCTCGGCTCTAACACAGAAGCATACATCATCGATAAGCTCGAAATATATGCAAGCAATGACCACGGATTTTGTTCAAGGGAAAAAAATCTAGACGATGTTATTCGTGAAGTATCCGAAGAAGAGGACGAAGAGATATGCAAGAATTGTGGCAAGATTGACCACATAACCAACAATTGTCCATATTGATAATATCGATAAAATTTTAAAAGGCTCGAGGATTAAATTCCTCGGGCTTTTTTAGTTTGTGGCCAAACTTGTGTTTATATTCATCCGATTGATATAACTCATCCCGATGTAGTTGTATATACATAAGAAAAGGCTTAACCTTTCGATTAAACCTTTATAACAAAGTAGGAATTGATTAATTTAATTTAAATTGTATAAGCTCTGTCTCTAACCAAGTTAAATAAATAGGATCTATTATTATTGTTTTATTTTCTTTTCTTGTTGTAAACTTTGAATGTTTACTAACAGGATCGGAATAAAATTCATCAAACAATTTTATTAAATGACCAGAATGTTGTTTCATATTTGCTCCTTTTAACTGAGACACATGAATTCTGCCATACCTTTCCAGTCTCCCTTGCCGTGTGCGCGGATCTTGGCAACTTTGATGTAGGTACGGATGTTCAAGTCGCTCATTGAGTCTTTGTTCTCTCTGAGGAACTCGATAACATCCTTCTGCATCTGCTCTTCAAGCGGCATCACAGCAGGAGCAATCTCACTGATACGATCAAGAACCTCCTCACGAGACATCTGAAGATCAATGATCATCGACCGAGAGATAAGTGTCTGATCAAATCCATGCAGAGGTATGTTGCTTACAAAGATGATCCGACCTTTGAATTCGAAGACAGGTTCAAGATCATCCGCGAGTTTGCTGCTGTTCCATGAGATCATCCTTCTGTCCGTTGTATCAAGTGCACCTTTAAGCAGATTGAGTGATGTCGGTTCTTTGAATGCAGAGTCACAATCATCAAACAGAATGATAGCGTGACGGTTATCGTGCATCAATCGATAGAGTCCCAATGGAGTTGTGAATCCTTTAACAACCTGATAGTCGCCTTCTTTGTATCCACATTTCTGCAGTTCTTTAACCACAGTGTATGTCTTACCGATTCCACCAGGGCCGGTGATGATACAAGAAGGAGACACACCACCGATAACCATGTCGACAAGTTGTTCCATGAAGCAGAAGCGTGTTGCAATGTTGTACTTCTTGAGGATAGAAGGTCTTTCCTGGGTGACAACTTCACCTGTAGAGTCGATACCTGCGTTCTCAAATCCTGTGAACGGTTTTGCAATCCTTTCGGTCTTGCAGCGCATGCCATTCTTCCGCTTGTAATCGAGAGCGAGTCCCCACCCGTCTGTCAGCTTCTGAAGCTCGCTGATGACAACATTCTTGTCAGTATCGACAAGTACTCCAGCCGTACCTGGCCGGTTGCTGTCGAAGATAACTAAAGCCATTTGATACCTCCATGCTACTTTGTTTTGTTATTGTTCCGTTGAACAATTACAATATAACCAACTTCTCAGGCTTTGTCAAATTAATTCTTAAGAAATCAACCCAGATTCTCCTTCTCAAGCTCCCTTTCCATAACAAGATCAGCAACAAAGTCATTGAAATCGATAAATTCGCTCCCTGCAGCAGGTTTTCCATTGACAGAATAGGATACAACCTGTCTTTTGCAATCAATTGTGACAAGATTATCGATATCACTATGCATCGTTGTACCGACTCCAAAGCCCACTGCTGAGCCCGAGTTGTTGCCAATCATCGTTTCAAAGACAATTCGAGCAAGATATTCAGGATCAGACCACCGTTGTTTCCTTGCAAGAGCCTTTTTAACGGTCTTAAGGATGTTTCCAGAGCCCCAATGGCTGTAAAGATATACTCCGGTGTCCTTGATAAAAACTTGTGTACGAGCGCCCATTTTAACCTCCACTTTGTTATTGTTTGTTCCGTTACTCAATCAATATAACCAACTTCTTAAGCTTTGTCAAACTAATTCAATTGGAGAATCAGATAAATTTGCCTTTTTCAAGACATTTTTGATTGCTTCGATGCCAGATTTCTTGATTGAATACACAAACTGCTTTTTTCGGCTGATTAAACCCTTCTCCAACAGCTTGTATATGGCATCGGACTTGGTTTTGCTGTAATGCGGGCCGTCCATAAGAACATCCGAAAGAAGCTTACCTTGAGCAAGTTTTGCAAGTGCAGCCGTGGTTGCAGAGCCTTGTCGGAGAGAAATTGTGTTCTTTTCAAGCTTTTTGTGACAATGCGGGCAGAAAATTCGAGTTTTTGTAACCATTTGAGCCTCCTTTGTTATTTGATTGCCTGAACAATACCAATATAACCAACCTTAAGCCGATTGTCAAACAAAAAAGCTTAACTGCAGAAGAAAACTCTGCTTTAGCGTTATTATATTGATATTGTAGCAAACTTTAAAGCCCAAGAAGAAAAATCAAAGAAATTCAACAAAAAGATTGACAATTGCACGAGTGTTAGTTATATTGTAAACACAGGAGGAACAACGATGCCAAGATACAAAGAATTGAAAGCTGGAGATAAAAGACCACCGGGATATGAATACATGGACAAGAATGACGGTACCGAAACGTGGGTGAGGGGTATCAAATCAAGAAATGGCGATGTTATTAATGCCGAGGACACCAACAGAAGGGATTATAGGATCCTTATCGAGGAAGATGACAATTTCAAGCTCGATGAACCGATTTCAAAGTTCAAAGTCGGTGATGAAGTCATAGTTATTAAAATGGGGTGTCCGCAGGCATTCTATCATGGCAGCACGCTTGAAAAATGGAAAAGTTTTGGCGGATCCAAGGGCTGGGTCGTTGCTGTAAATAAAAGATCTTATGGATTCGATATACATGTAAGACATTCATGTGATAATGCCAATTATATATTTGTTGAGGATGAACTACAATTATATAACCCCGAATGTCTACAAGGATCGCAACCATCGAAGACACAAGACTGTACACAGACTCATCCCGATGCAGCTCAATTACAAGTAGGAATGAGGGTTAGACCAAGAGGAGATTTGGCATTTTACATGCATGGTAGTAATTACAAGGATTGGACATCATGGAAATCCCGCAGCAGGGGAATCAATTGTGGCGACGAAGGCAGAATTGTTTCGATAATAAACCAAAATCACATTCGAGTCAAACATTGTAATGACACCTACAAACAATGGGTCTTTGCAGCAGAAGAACTTGAAATTGTCAAGGATGAGGATATATCAGATTCGAAGAAAGAATATCCTGATACAGATAACGAATACTCACCGTTATTGGCTGGAGACATAAGGCCATCAGAATATGAGTACAAAATGAAGCAGAACTCAAATTGGATAATTGGAGATTGTCAAGGTCTACCAATTACTGATCAAGATGCCAGCCTTGCAGATTACAGAATTAAAAGAAGTAAACTAAAACAACAAATACCTGATTTATTAAATTGGTCCGGGCCAAATTATCCGTCATCAATAACAGTTACTATATCTAAAAACAAAACCCTTAAGGAGGTCCCAATGACAAATCTCAATGCCCCAGAAACAGAACTCGAAAAGACCGCATGCGAATCTGCAAAACAGGATGCCATCACAAGGGCAATTACCATCAAGAAAGAAGCCTATCAAACAGCAATGAGAGAATATATCTCAGCAATGACTCAGATCAAGTCTCTCCAAGTAACAATGAACGATCTACAGAAAATAGCTTCCGATATGGAAATAAAACTAAACATAACTGAAGAACAAAAGAAACAGTTGTTCTAAACAATATATCTATCTGCAGATTATCGGGAAAGAGAATTATACAATAAGCTACTCATCCCGATAATCTGCTATATAGACACTCATTATACGTTTTCCCCTATGGTATGACCAAGTAATATTGACAATATGGTCAGATTACTATGTAACTCATTGATAATGACATTAGGAGGTTTTGACCATGGTCCAGACCAAGAATCAACTCGAAATAGCTCAAAAGTCAGAAATTATCGAGTATTGTATCATTTGCCATCAAGTTCAGACTGCCAATGGCGAGTGGACATACATTAGCAAGGCAGATCTTGCTTCACACGTAAAGCATAATACTTTCTGCCGAGCATGTTCATATCTCTGGGGATATAAAAAAGGATGACATGTAATATGGATAATCACATCGAATTGTACGCGAAACAAGCTGAAGTACCCGAAGTTATAGTCGAAGAAGCCTTAGAACTGGCCAAAAACGTGCTTGGCAAGGATAATACGCGTGAATATCTGTGGATTTATATGGCGCAACACTTGGTTAGCTTCTGGAAAGACGGATATTTGGAAGGAGAGACTGCAGCATATCCTAATGATGATGACTGCTGAGAATGATTGAAAGCTTGTGAAGACTTAACGTGTTACAGTAGGTGTTGCTTGTAAGTGATTGACTGGTAACAAGTTAGGTGCCTAGCATGAGTGAAGCCAGAGCCCTTTCCTTCACAGACTTCACGTTCCTCTCGTGTACTCATCCCGATGTTAGTCCTTATAACACTATGTATCTTGTACAGTTCAAGCTCATCTGTCTATCAATCGGACAATATTGACCGGACTTGGACAAATTTGTCCCACAGATGGTCAGAATTGTCTGAATTACATAAAGATTGACATGTTATTGATCTGTTAGTTATATATTCGATATAACAAAATTTAATCTTGGAGTTATTGATTATGCAACTATCAGATCCTATCTTAGTTAGTTGGTTAAAACAGAATGATTGTATTATTGCTCATAGTGAGATTCTAAAAGATTTGTCTACAGTTTATATTATTGATGGCATATATACGGCTGTTGATAATAAGTATGTTATGTCTTTAACTGAGATTTATAATAATGATTATTTGGCATACTTGAATGATGAAAGGTATCCTGATATATTTTTGTTGAGGAAGCTTGATAGAGCTATATGGAGATTAAAACATGTTATGGAGTCTATTACCTGATTATAAAGATTGACAATTGTTAGTTGTATCAATTATATTTTTTTAACTGTTGTATATTATGGCGCAGTTAAACTTAAATAGAAAGCTGAAAGAGAGTTATCATTATGGATTATAAAGATATGTTCTATATTATTGTTGGAGGGCCTGTCATATTGTTTCTGTTGATTATCATTGTATTGGATATCTTAGATGCGAGAGAATATAAAAAATGTTTGTTGTTTATAAGACGTATTGAAACGAAACTACATTGTGATAAAATATTATCTGTTGATCTTATGTCGTTTAATCGTGGAGATACAAGACCGAATATTGTGAAGATTGTTTATTTTAGCAATAGAAAAGAATATCTAGGTAGACAATCATTTATGAAGAAATTTAAATATCTTGTATAATGGCACTCGTTATGATAAGTTGCTCATGGGACAGAGTTGTCCCAATACTTGGACAAATTTGTCCGAATTATATAAAGATAGATTTTGTAAAAATCGGATTGACAACTGAATGGCTGTTGGTTATATTGTAATTGAAAGGAGTTCAATCATATGACATCTAATGAAGTAAAAGCCCTTAAAGACCTCGCAATTGTTGCAAAGGATATCAGGGATGGATTTAGCGCGTTCAAGTCTACAATAGAGAATAGAGTGGCTAGTACCGAAAATAGAGTTGATATTAAACATTTACCAATCAATCTTGAAAAGGATATACTGTCGGCTTGTCAAACTGCTATTAATGATTCGATTAAATCTGTATTAACAGGTTATAATAGTCCTTTATCGAAGCTTATTGTGTCTGTTGTTGATTCACATACCAGTGAGTTGAGACAGATCATTAATGACGCGTTTGTATCTGTTATTAAGACAGATGAATTTAAAGAATCTATTGTATCGGCATTTGCTCATAAGGTTTCGAGATCTATTATATCGAATAATGATGGATTATTTGATAAGGTATCGAATGAACTTAAACAAGATCAACAATTTAAAGCACGGATGACTCTTGCTGTTGCAGCCGTTGTTGAAGAATGTCTGAAAGATAAGAAGTAATAACTGTTTCATATTGAAACATCATTTGTTTTAAGGAGTTTTAATTATGATGGATAGTGAAGACTTTTTATTTGCGGCATTTTTGATCTTTGTGTTTGGAGTAGTGTGCGGTGTATTTGGAGTAATCATTTGGTCTGATGATATAAACCCAGATAAGTTAATATCGATCCGTAAGATGGATTATCATAATGTTCGTTATGTATTGAGTATTGATAGTTCCGCTACAGACTCTCTTTACGGGAAGACTTGGAGGAAGTAATATGTATATTGAAACAGATTTCAAACCTGGCGATAAAGTTACGTATGTTCCTGGATATGGGCCATCAGAAATAGGTATCGTTAAATCTATTTCAGACAATGATCATGTATTTGTTGTATATCATTGCAATAATGAATGGAATAATTATGAACATTATACTGCGGCAAGGACCCGTACTGTAGATTTAGTTGATGGGTGGTTATAATGAAACAAAAGAAAAAATGGAATATCTTTATAGAAGCTTTGAAGAAATACAAGTTGAGATTGCTTACCCTCGAAGAAAACTTTAAGAATAAGAAGCCATTAGATGATTATCCTTACGAAGAAGATATTAAACAAACAAAAGACTTTATTACATGTATTACTGAATGTGGACAAAGAATGAGTTATTTAAAGTAAGGATCATTTTTAAATGGACAATATTATTGAAAAGATTGAGAAATGTTTAAGACTCGCCAATTCAGATAATCCTAATGAAGCTGCTGCGGCATTACAAGCTGCAGTTAGATTAGCAGAGAAACATGGACTTGATCTTGCAGAAATTGAAATGACCGTTCAAAATAAAACTGCAGAAGAAGTCTTGTTCGATATTAAAAATGAAATCGTTGGAGTAAGAAATTGGTTATCGTATGAAGTTAAATTAAGTTGTATACTTCAGACAGTTTTTCATGTATCCGTTATTCGTTGTGGTCCCACAATGAGGGCAATTGGTATAACATCTGATATTTTGATTTTTAAGGCAGTATTCGATATATTGAGGAAACAAATTGCAAAAGAAGCAAAAAATATACATGGAAAAGGAAAATGGAGTATTTTACATTCTTCATATGCAATTGGTTATATTGCTTCGCTTTATGAGAGACTTATTAAAACGAAAGATGAAGATAAGTTAAATAATAATGCTTTAGTTATTGTAAATAAGGATGATCAAGTAAAAAAGGCCGTAACGGATTTTTATCCTGATGCAAGGACTTCTCGCAATAGAAAAATGAACGTTGATACGGAATCATATCTTGAAGGTAGATCGTCTGGTATGAATTGCAATTTGAATTTTAAAAATATTTTGGAGGATTAATGACAGAACGAGAATGTAAGAAAGATCCTGATCTTTGTTTAAGTTGTTGCAATTCAATTGTAACAAGAGTTAACGGAGTTATAGCAATATTCAGAACCGAAACTTGTTGCAATTGTTTTCATAATCCTGTAAAGACAGAATTTGATAAATACAAATCAAAGGATAGCGTCCCAACGGGAAAGATAGCAAGGGGACTTGATGTATGAAAACAAAAGTATTAAAGATTATAGAGAAAACTAATAAACTAAGAGATGAACTACATAAAATTCAAAATCAATGCGAACATAAAGAATCTCTTAAAACATATCGGTCAAATGCAGATGACTATGATAGACTTGATATTAGTTATTATACAGACTTTTATTGCCCAACTTGTTTGAAGTCATGGTCGGTGGATGGTTCTGTATGAACCTATTACTTGGTCATCTTGTAGGCGACTATCTTCTGCAAAACAAATGGATGGCAATGAACAAGAATGGTAATTCATTCAAATGTATGATTCATTGTTTAATCTATACTTTATCTGTTTGTTGTTTTACGGAATGTTACAAGCCTTTATGGATATGTATTGTATTTGCATCACATTTTATTATTGATAGATTTTCTCTTGCAGATTCATGGCTTGATTGGATTGATGGAAGATCATTAAGTGACTTTATGAAAAATGGTCAAAATAACATACCTGAAGAATATATTGACGAAGCAAAACAAGATCCGACAGCTGTCAATTATTATATGCTCAGGGGTGGCTTTACTGCACTTGTTTATACTGCAGTTGATAATACAATGCATCTTGTGATTATGTATCTTGCATACATTAATATAGTTTCAAATTAAACGATTATTTTGTTTGACAAATTGACTGATGTTAGTTATATTGTAAATAAAGGTGGTATATGACAAAAAGATTTGAAAATAATATGAGATTTAAATGTCCTAAATGCGGAGCGGATTCCACAGGTGGATATACTTATAAATTTGGATTGTTTCCTATTGACGATTTGGAACAAACATTTGCCGAGAGAATAAAGTTAACTTGTAATTATTGCGGTTACAAAGAATTTTTTCCTTGTGTTGATTCAACTGAGAAAGAAAATTAATATGAACAAAATTAAAATGATACTATTCATTCCACCTTTGTATGTATCATATATTTGTGGCAGAGTTATTCAATCTGTTGGATGCATTTTATGTTCTTTAGGACATTTGATGATGTTCAATATTAGTACATCTAAATCACAATTGTCAGAGATCATTAGTCCACACTGTGATTTAAAGGATGCTCTATGATAATTATAACATGTTGTGTCCTTTATATCATCTCGTGTATCTTCTTATATCCATTGATAAGTAAATTAGCGGCAACCACCCCAGGTGGACATATTGATAAAGATAGTTGCCATACCACAGTAAAGATTAATGTTCTTAAAGATGATTATTATGTTGAGCATGTTAATCTTGCAAAAATACAATTTGTTGGTGCGAATACCGAAAAATATATTGATTGCACAATAATTGGAATGATTCCACGAGAAAAAGATGGAACAAGTGTTAATAAAAATTTAAAAAGTAGGAAGTAAAATGCAGTTCAAAGAATTCGACAAAATTTACAGGTTATCAAGGCCTTGTATTGTAACAGAAAAGATAGACGGTACTAATGCATCTGTTTGTATAACTGAAGCTGGCGATTTTTTCTTCGGCTCAAGAACAAGATGGATTACTCCAACAGATGACAACTATGGATTTGCAAGATGGGCAGAGGGTAACAAGTCTGAACTTATAAAGCTAGGACCTGGGTTGCATTATGGCGAATGGTGGGGCAAAGGTATTCAAAGAAATTATGGCATTTCAGAAAAAAGATTCTCATTGTTCAATACATCAAGATGGACAGGCGACGCTGTTAGACCTGCTTGTTGCGGAGTCGTTCCTATATTAAAAGAAGGTATCTTTGGTACATTTTCTTTCGATGAAATTATAAATGATTTAAAAACTTGCGGAAGTAAAGCAGTTCCTGGATGGATGAAACCAGAAGGATTAGTTTGTTTTCATGTTCAAGGTAACTTCTGCTTGAAGAAAACTTGTGAAAAAGATACCGAACATAAAAGTCAACAAAAGTAAAAAATGAAAATGAAATTTGAAGTAATTATTGAATCGAGACCTTATCCTAGCATGACTCAAAAAGATGTTCATAAGGATTATGTTTGGTGGAGAACAATATTAGAAAATACACTTAATGAATCTATATGTGGTAGACATAAAAAAGTGAAAGTGAAACATAATTTTTAAGGAATAACATATGGCATTTGTAAGAGATGAATATTGTGACAAATGTGGAAGACATACTCCGCATATAAATAGTGATGGTTGTCAAATTTGTTTAAATAAAAAAGCAAAAGAAGCAGAAAGAATGTGGGAAGCTCAAGATTCAGATACTAAGATAACTGATTTGAGAAAAAGAATTGAACGACTTGAAAGAAATCCAATAAGATATTAATATGTACAAAATAACTTCGGATGATCTTAACAAAGTTATTACTAATCATATTATTCATGCCTTTTGTATGGGAAGCTCACCAGATAAACATGGCTGGAAAAATATGATAATTAAAATGGGCAAACTTAAAAAATCAAAAGAATATGGTTATAAGTATCATATTATGAAAAACGCTATAGAAGTTGGAGTTACAGAAGATCCCATTGAAGCAATTGAAATGTATAATGATATTATAATAACATAAGGAGGTAACATGGCTACTATTTGGGTTGCGTTTATGCAAGAGTTTCCTTGGGTTTGTAAATTACCTTTATGTGATTGTCTTGAAATGTTTTATTATTATCTTGAATTAGATACTAAAAGACCACAAACTTATGTGGATTGGGTCAATAAAAAATTTGTGGCATTTGAACAATCTGTAAAAGATAAAGAAGATATATTTGAAACAAAGATTGACTAATCCTGTATTGTTGGTTATATTCAATATAAATATACAGGAGGTCAAATGTCAGAAAAAGAAGTTAAAAATCTTGAAGATGTTTTTATATTAAATTCATTTTGGGGTTTATGCGCCATGCGTGTATGTGTACTCAATGGAGTTCTCGACGAAAAAATTCTTGAAGTTTGTAATTCATTAAATCCTTCAGGAACTACAGGCGGATGGCAGAAAGTCTATAAAGAAAATGATGAAGAAAAAGATTTAAGACCAATTCCTTGTGACGATTATTCAAACAGAACACATTACATTGTAGCTTGTTAAGGAGACATTATGAAAGAATGGAAAGTTGGAGATTATTGTTGGGTTCCTTTTGCCGAAAAAAGACCAATCATAAAAGAATGTGATATTTGTTTTGGTAAAAAAGTTGTAACGATCATCCTTGGAAATGGCGATGCATATGATGTTCAATGCGAAAATTGTTATACAGCAGGAATGTACAGAACTCCATCAGGAACAATAACTGTTTATCAATTTTTGCATGGAGCCGAACATAGACTTATAACTGATATAAAAGAAGAAACAAGTCTCGATGGCAAAACAATTGAATATCATTCAAGAGTACAAGGCTCTATTGGTTCGTATTATAGATTAGAACCAGATAAGATGTTTGAAACAAAAGAGGAAGCATTAGCAAAGTGCAATGAAACTGCTGCTCAACTTAAAAAAGAAGACGACGAAAGAATATACAATCAAAAACGGGCGAGCAATCAGTCTTATTCAAGCAAAGCTGGTTATCATACAAGAGCAGCAAAAGAAGCCCAAAAACAAGTTGATTATCATACTTCGCAAGCAATATATTGCAAATCAAAATCAAAGGCTAAAGATGTTGTTAAAGACAATTAAAATATTTCTGAAACTCAAATGGCAAGAGACATTAGGATCTGTATCAAAAGATGATTGGCAATTTTATTCAATTGTTACATTATCATTAATTTTATCATATATTGTTGGAAGATTTTTAAATGTTGCTTCCGTAGATATGTTAAATGTTCCATACATTATAAAAAGTATTATGTATATTGTTTTTGGATTTTTTATACTTCTTTTTCTATTTGGCATAGTAATGTTTTTTATATGGCTTGTTAAACAATGTTCTATATTCTGTAAATGGATAGCAAGTAATTGGAGAGAAGCAAAAAGATTAGCAGAAATGGAAACAAAATGACAGAAGAAAAAGTAAACAATGATACACTTTGCAATTGTGGAAATAAAATTGAAATGACCGATGATGATTATAAATTCAATCTTGCAAGGCGCGCAGAACAGAAAGAATTCCGAAAGATTAACGAAGTGTTCTCATTGAGATACAAATATCATTGTCCTTTGTGCGGTATCATATTTATTAATAAAAAAATTAAACGTACAAAATAATTTAAAATAAAATGTATAATGTGAGCTTATTAAAGTATGAATATAATGTATAGATCTTTATAGTAAGTAATAGATTAAAAACGCTCGATAAAATTATTAATTGTCTATACGGGAAGTTTATTCCGTATAGATTTTTTATTTAAATTAAAAAAATACAAGGCGGAATGATGTAGTAGGTAAAAGAAGAATCTAAGAAACAACCTGTCGGAACCATTCAAATCAATCAAGGTAAAGCAACCATCGTTACATAGGATGGTGATGTGCCTTTCGATATTGCATATATAATTAAACAAGTTAGAGATTCTTTAAAAGGCCCATGCAGAGGACACTTTGCAGATAAATTAAGATATGCCGGATATATCGCTACATTAGAGCACTCTGGGGTAGAAGGTATCGATACGGTACTAGCGAAGATTAAAAAACTCAGAACCGTCAGAGACAGCAATCAGAACCTCATTGCCTATCTAGATGAAATGCTTGGCAAAATAAAAATGTTCAGTAAGATGAAATTCGCTCCTCCTGTTGAAGAAGAAAAGAAAGAGGAGACTACTGCACCTGTTGAACTCCCTGAAGGCGAAGTAATGACTGCCGAAACCAAATCCGAACTCGAAAAACAATTAGGAGAAATAAATGACAATAACTAACATCCAGCAAGTCGGCGACCATTACACCGCTGACGTAAATGGCAAAACACTGACCTTCCAGACCGACCCTTCTCTTCTGCCGCAGGAACTCATTGAGCTTATGTATGCTCAGGTGGAAGAAATCAGACTCTCCAATCTTCCCAACTATATCAAAGAACTGGCGAAGATTCTACCCTATCAGACCGGCACCGATCAGGAAATATGTGATGCACTGAACGCATCGACAATCACAAAATACACACCTGTTCCGGTTCCGAAGATGCTTGTCGCACTCATTACCGTGGGCGTGTATTCTAAACTTGTGGACGCGGACAGAGATGTTAACTCTCCTGACCATGCAGCTGCCGTGAGCTTCCTCGCTATTCTGAACAGAAACGAAGACTTGGATTTCACATTACCTGCCGCGCAGTATCTATTCAGTGCCTTCAGCTCTGAACTTGCACCAGCGGCTGCACTCGACTATATCAAGGCGTTGGGAATCAGTATGATCAATTGGTCTACAAGCATTGGACATACCGGAAACATTACCCCTTCAGACATTGAACTGGCGAGGGGCTAATGAATTTTGTAATTAACAGCACTAAGGTTAATGGACAGACACTTACAGCAAATGTGACATACACATTAGCCAATGGCTATGTCTGCACCATTGATGTCGCCATCTTCCAGCCAAAGAATTTATCGGATGTAGAATTCGCTTGTCACAGCAGAGGCTTAACCGTTCAGAGCCAAAAAGGATAATTGACAGATGGCAACGAAGTATGTCATAGGTTCATCTTCAGGATTGTGGAACTCCAATACCAGTTGGTCTACCACTTCATCTGCGGGAGCTAATAATACAACGAAAGCCGTAGCAGGAGATGCGGTTATTCTTGATGCTGGTTCTCCTGCTGTTGTAGAGATTGATGTCAGCAATCAAGCGTGTACTTCTATTGTGTGTACTGGATTCACAGGCACGCTGCTATTCACCTCTTATAATCTCACGACAACAGGAACCGTTACCCTTGTTGCGGGGATGACACTGACTCCGGGAACAGCTACTTGGAATATAGGAGGCGCTAGCCCGACATTTACATCGGCAGGAAAGCATTTTAATAATGTTAATTTAAATGGGTCTGGTACTGTCACGCTGACAAATGTTCTTGACGTGGATGGCGTGTTCTATTGGGCTACCTCTATGGCAATAGGGACAAGTAATGTTAATTGTTACGGCTTGAATGGAAACGGAGGAAACGCTTTTTTAACAGGAACAGGAAGAACGATAAATCTTCTTGGTGGGACTTGGAACCACGGAAATGCAGCAGCGCCAATGCAAGTAAACCTTACAATAACAGGAACTGTAACAATTGGAGATGTTCTCTACGGGCTTAATGGAACAGCTCCTACTTTAAACTCTTCCGGAGCAACGCTATCATTTACCGGAACATTTAGATTATACTACAACGCTGTTCTGACCGATTCTACATCTAATTGGGCAACAGCATCCGTAAGCTCTTATGGTCCCGGCACAACAGGGACACTAACCCTATCTCAGACGACCACAATTCTAAACCTATCTGCCTTGACCACCGGAATAATAACTCTCGCATCTAATGGTTTGATTGTCACAGGAAATTTATCTACCACAGGAACCGGTTCTATAGCCGGTCAAACTATTACAATGACAGGGGTCTCTGGAACAGCTACATGGTCCATGGGAGGAACTGGATACATAGGTAGCAATTTAACAATCACCGGAGCTGTGACAATCTCAGGAAATGTTTATTACAGAACTGGCACCATAAACACTTCTGCCGCCACCATAACTTGGGGTACAGGTGCGGTCTTTAACTTATCTGCTTCCTGCACGCTTACAGATAACAACGCAGACACCCCCAATTGGGCGATGGGATCAGTGAATCTTTGGAATACGGGTTCTATCCTGACATTGAGTCAAGTCACAACAGTTCTAAATTTATCGAACGGTCCCGCTCTGAGTCAAGGACTTGCAGGAAACAATGTAATTGTTAATGGCGATGTAAACTTTGTCGCTGGGGGTGGCTGCTCAGGAGTGGTTACAATAATAATGACTGGTGCTTCCGGGACTGCTACCCTATTAACGAATTCATCATACTCAATCACCGCAAATCTTACATTTCTTGCCGGGGCTAATACGATAACATTAGGAGCTAATCTGGCCTTTGCTGTTAGAACACTGACATATACTTCTGGAAATATTGTTACTACAGGATGTACTCTAAGGATAGGAGGCGGGGCTGTCACTATAAACACAGACGGTATAGTATGGGATAACGTAACACAGGCAGGAACCGCCGCAGTGGTGACGCTAGGGAGCGCATTCACATGTACCGGACTTGTAACTCTTGGAGTTTCTTATGGAATTCAATTTCTTGGAGCACAGCTTGTCACATTAGGCTCTGTTACGATACCAAATCTTTCTACATTAACATTGACAGCAAATGCCGTAATCACAGGAAGCCTTACAACAACAGGCGCGGCAGTAATAAATGGCTTGTTCACTGTTTCTGTTGGTGGAGACCTAGCCTTAAATGCAAATCTATCTGGCACAACACTCCTCACCCTCGACGGCACCGGAACATGGTCAGGAGCAGGATCGCTAAACAAAGCCCTGACTATCAATACAACTGGAACGATTTCTATTTCCGGTACTGTTTACTACGGCGCTGCAACTCTCACTTGGACAGCCGGAACAATCTCAGCATCCGGCTCTATTCTTCAGATAAATGCAAACTGTGTTATCGTGGGAAGCGTGGGCTTAACGCTTGGAACGATCCTATTCAACTACAACACAACCTGCACCATTGATGGCAATATGACCGTAGACGGATTGACTATGTTGGCGCAATCGCAGATAACTATTCCGGCAGGAAGTAGTCTTACCGTGGCAACAAATCTATTCTTAGATTCCTGCACGCTATTATCGGGAACAGCCTAGATTGCTGCGAGTTTGACATTCAATGGAACAAAAATAAATAATAAATGTGCCTTTATAAATGCAACAGACATTGATGCGATAAACAATATTAATATTTGGAACATTGGAACATTATTAAGAACAACTGGAATTATCAATCAAAACAATCCTTTAAATTTTATACCGGTATAATAAAGTATGGCAACAAAATATGTAAGAGGCGCTGGATCTGGACTGTGGAACGATAACACAGCTTGGTCTACCACATCTTCAGCCGGAGCTGCTAATACAACAAAAGCTGTTGCTGCGGATGCCGCAATTCTCGATGCAGGAAGTCCTGCAACTGTAGAAGTCGATACGGTTAATCAAGCATGTCTATCTATTGTGTGTACGGGATTTACGGGCACATTGTTGTTTACCTCGTTTAATCTGACTACCACTTCTACCGTGACTTTGGTTGCTGCGATGACGCTGACTCCTGGAACTGCGACTTGGAGCATGAGCGGTACGACAACTATAACCGGAGCAAGTAAGCATTTCTATAATGTTAATTTTGGTGGTGGAACATTGACGCTTGCCAATACTCTGGAGGTTGATAATGTTTTGTCTTGGTCTTCGTCAACGGCAATAGCAACAAGCGATATCAACTGTTATGGTTTAAGTGGCAATGGAGTTTCTGCTTTTTTCACCGGAGCAGGAAGAACCATAAATCTTAAGGGTGGTACGTGGACTGGAACTTCTTCATCTGCTCCAATGCAGGTGAATGTGACTATTACTGGTTCGGTTACGATGGCAACCAATGCTTTGTATGGTCTTAATGGTACAAGCCCAGTTCTAAATAGCTCTGGTGCTACCCTTACCTTTACGGGAACATTCTGTGCCTACTATGCTTTCACCCTTACAGACTCTACAACAAACTGGTCTACAGCTACACTCTCAACATTCAATGGAAACGCAGCTAGTGTCGGAAGTACGATAACCCTTTCGCAAACAACCACCATATTAAATCTTACAATATTCGGTACCAGCGGAAACATAACTCTGACGACAAATGATTTGATCATTACCGGAAACCTGACAACAACAAGCACCGGCTATGTTGCCGCAGGCAGAACAATCACCATGACAGGGGCTTCTGGAACAGCAACATGGTCTATGGGCGGAGCAGGGTACATAGGCAGCAACCTCACAATCACCGGAGCCGTAACAATCTCAGGAAATGTTTATTACAGAACCGGAACAATAAATACTTCTGCGGCTACGATTACTTGGGCAGGTACTTTCAATGTCTCAGGCTCCTGCACGCTGACGGATAATAATGCCGGTACGCCTAATTGGGCTTTGGGGAGTATGAACTTCACTGTTTCCGTGACCTTAACGCTGTCTCAAACTACAACGATTTTAAACCTTAGTAATCTATCTGCCAATACAATGACATTAGCATTTAATGACTTTGTGGTTAAGGGAAATCTTACTTTCGTAGCGGGGATAATAGGAACTAGAACAATAACCTTAACGGGCGAATCTGGAACAGCTACCATTACCGGAAACGCGACCAGCAATACGGGTATAAATATTGTTTTATTAGCTGGTGCTAATACAATTACTTTTTCTGGCAGTTCTAATTATAATGGAAGCATAACCTACACATCTGGAATAATAATTACAACAGGATCTACGATATTTATTGGCTCAACTGTGACTCTGAATACAGATGGAATTGTTTGGAATAACATAACAAGACAAGGTGGGGGTGGAACGACAACCCTTGGCAGTGCCTTAACTTGCACAGGACTTTTTACCTTTAGTAATACTCAAATATTCTCAGGAAACTATCTAGTTACGGCTGGGTCAATATCGCAAGCTGCAATTACAATGACTCTTTCAGCCAGCATAACCTGTACCGGAACCTATACCAATACCGGAGCTTCAATAATCAATGGAGCCTTCACCCTTTCGGTTGGCGGTTTAAATATCCCATATAACGTAACAGGCACAACTGCAATCTCTTTAGCAGGAACATGGACAGGAGCCGGAACATTATCCAAAGCTCTGACTATTGCTGGAGATGTAGTAATCACAGGAACGGTTTATTACGGCGGCTCCACCTTAATCAGAACCGCAGGAACTATTACCGGCGGAACCTTAACCTTTAACGCTCCCTGTGCAATCAATGGTTCTGTAACTATTGATTCAGAAGTCGCAGCTTATAACGCCGACCTCACAGCTAACGCCTCAATGACTGTAGGCTCTCTCACGCTATATTATTTGTCATCCTTGACAATGCCTGCGGGTTCTGTTCTTACCGTAACGACTTTTTTGAAGATTGATAACGCAACACTACAATCGGACACGCCATCGACACCGTTTACATTGACCTATAACGGGACTATTTTAAATCATCAATCAGCCTTTGCAACGATGATAGACGTCGTGGCTACAACCACATTGTATATTTGGAATGCACAAGAATTGACAAGAACAACAAATATTATTAACATTTATGACATGGACATCGGAAGAGTGATGTCACCACCTTTGTTTATTCTTCTTCAAAGCTGTAACGCTATTTAATTTATAATAAAGATTTACAAATCAATTGAAATTAGTTATATTATTATTTGTAACAACAAATAATTGTAACAACGGAGGCTTTATACATGAAGAGTAAAACTGACAAGGTTGAAATTTTCACAAGACGACAAATCGAAAAACATTTCAATACGGCGGCGTCAAGAAAGCCGCACGGTCAGTATGGTCATTCCGATCATTACTTTTATACCGTTCCAACAATGGATAATAAAGAATTGTTAGTTGCGAATGACACAAGAGAATTAATAATAAAACTTATGATTTATCATGGTGTTCAAACTGCAGATGAAACATTGGAATTGGTATCAACTATATTAAGGAGGATCTAATGCACATCAAGTACGAAGCCAAGTTTGGTAAGAAACAGGTTGAAGGAACATTTTTTGCATCAAATGACATTGTTGCAAAGTCAAGCTTGACTGAAGTGGCAAATGAATTTATATTTAAACGGTATAAAAAAGTTGCCGATTTTGTATCAACTTCGGAAGTTAAATGAAACATTATCAAGATTTAAAGTATTGTCCAGCGTGCGGCTCAGGGAGAGTTTCGGGCGAATTTGTTATTCAATATGTATCCGAAAATAAATGTATTTTTGTAAAATGTCCATGCGGATGCAGTTGGCTTGAATTATCAAAAAATAATAAGGAGGACAATTGATATTCAGACATCTTAGAAGATATCTGCTGAATTATATTATATTGATTGTTAGCTTAGCAACTCCATCATTTTTTATTTATGATTCATATTCAAAAAAGAATATAAAAGATGATGCAATAATGGAAGAAGGGAAAATAAAAATAGCCCTTAAAAGATTAAAGGTAAAGCCATATCTTGTTGAGACTCTGCCAAGTATAATATCCTACTCCGCCCAAAAATATAATGTAAATTGGAAAGACATTGTAGCAACCATACAAGTTGAGTCTGGTTTTAGAGAACATGCTGTAGGCGACTCCATTCCTGGCAAGACCACACTTAGAGCTAGAGGATTTGGCCAACACTTGCCGTCCACAGGCGAATGGATTGCGGAAAGGACTGGATTGCCTTGGTACGGACCAGAGACACTTGATAATCCTTTATTCAGTATTCCTGCTACAGCTTATTATATTGCCGAAGAATATATAATATGGCAGAGTCAAGAAAAGATGGTCAAAGGTTATTATCTCGGAGATAGAAGATTGCATTCATATTATGACGGAGATTCAGACGCCAGAGCTTTTTACAAAGAACACGATGCAGAAGGTCATTGGCAAAAATATAAACATTATTACGAAATGATTAACGATATTTAAAACAAGGAGAGAAAGTAAGTGGGCAAGACATGGAAAGACAACAAGCATTCAAAATTCGACAATCACAAACCGAACAAACAAAAAAGACAAGTTAACGAATCGTATAACTGCAGAGAATGTAGCAGAGATTGTAGTCAATGTGCAAAATATAATAACTTCAGGGGAGAGTAAATGTTTAACAGCAGATGTTTGGGAACGTACATTAAGGAACTAAAAAAAATAAAAGTTTTAAAAAAAGAAGAAACTTTAAATCTTATAAGAGAATATAACAAAACAAAAGATGAAACTATTCTTAAAAAGATCGTAGAAGGCAATCTTAGACTTGTAATGATAATTGCAAAAAATTATCGCAATAAAGGTCTTGATTACGAAGAACTTATTAATGAAGGAAATATCGGATTAATATCGGGCATTAAGAAGTTCAATACTGAACTCAATGTTGCATTCTCGTATTACGTTGCAATGTGGATAAGACAGGGAATGTTAGCTGCAATTGCAAAATCTGGAAGGATTGTCAGTATACCATTCGATAAATTTACAAGAAGCAATAAAGCCATTAAAGATGAAAGACATGGAAAAGAAATCGATGAATCTCATAAAATAGATGGATCAGCCATAAATATAGATAAGACATTCGGTCTCAGCGATACAACAGCAGAACATGTAATAATCAGTAGCGAGACTGAAGATTTGTTAAAGGTACTAACTCCAACTGAGTCATTCATAATAAGAAATCATTATGGAATAGGTGGTTGCGATGTTATGTCTCTAACTGAAATATCTCAGGTTCTTTCAGAAAGTCAATCAAAGATTTCCAATTTGAGAGACTCTGCATTAATGAAAATGAAAAAAATTCTAATAAACAATTAAGGAGGATTTATGAAAAAGAACAAAAGCATGAGCCACGAAGTAAAAGTGAAAGAGGATATTCCATCTTTGTCACCGAGGTTTAAAGATTTACAGAATTCTTTTGCAAGTATATCAGAGTTGTTGAAAGCAATAATTACAAGACTGGAGCCGGTACTGAAGAAAGATGACACTGATGCAAGATGCAGAGAAGGAAGAGTAGCAAGAACATCAGCTCCAATAGATCAGAGTTTTCAAAATCTTTTAGTAACAGCTGATATTATTGAGGAAGCGCTATATGATATCAAAGAAAGATTAGTACTTTAATTTTTAAGGAGGTAACATGCAAGCATTCACAGACAAGGGTGAAGCAATAGGACAACCCGTTGAAGTGCCAACAGATTCAAAAGACTTCAAGAAAAAGTTAACTGATCTTCTCAAGCAAGAGAATGCAGCAGGCGTTAAGATATTTATGGAAGCTTCACAATTAAAAGATATGTCGCCGACACAAAAGCTTATGTTCGAACTGAAAAATAAGAAGAAAATTAAAGTTAAATATTAAATTTAACGAATTAACTAAATAAATAATTTGACAATCTTACTGATGTTGGTTATATTCTAATTGAGAAACAACAACGGAGGTCAATATGCTGAAGAACAAACCTGTAACTGTAGAAGTCAATACCTGCTACAGATTATTAAGTTTACCAATGCCTGTGACATCTGAAATTGTTGATATTGTTAGAAATGTCAATGGTGTTAATGAAGCACTGGAAGCTGGCAAATATGAGATCACCTTTGTGGTTGGTCGTTGTTTCGAGATTCAGCTTATTGATAATAATGTAAAGTTTGCAATCGAAGAATATATGAAGAAAACTATCGTGTGATCCACCTTGACGGAAGTAAGCATCCGATGGGAAACATTGCAATGATTTTCCATAAATTCGCTAGGTACCTTGGATAAGTACTCACACGATTTTATTTTAACTTCTGGAGACATGAATGAAGGCTAACAAATATAGTATCACAATCAATGTTCAAGTTTTAAGCAATGATTCCGCCGCATATTTAATAGAAAAAGCCAAAGAATTTATTGACAACGAATGTCCCGATGGACATCTTCAAATGGATGATGGCTACAAAGTATCCTGGCATACAGAAATAACAAAGGTAAATTTTTAAAGTTTGCAACAAGCAACAAAGTTTATTATATTTTGATTAAACGGAGGCAATAAAATGGGAACGACATCAATGATGCAAGCACTTGGCAACAAAGTTATTATCAAGAAGAGAGACGACAAAACAAAAATGGTCGGTGATCTTGTTATTGTTAGACATGATACTCACGGCGAAATCAATTATGCAGATGTTATTTCTGTTGGCCCAAAATGTACAGAGGTTAAAGTTGGAGATGTTGTAATTGTTATCAACGGAATGGGAATAACATTTGAAGTTGACAATGTTCAGTATATTGAACTTCCCGAACATGAAATTGAAGCAATTGTCACGGAAGAATAACTATAAATTATTGGAGGATTAGTCAGATGCCTTACAAGATTAAAGAAAACAAAAAAACAAAGATTTTTGTATCTCCAGAATACAATTATGTTTTCAATAAGCTTAACGGCAACATGATGTCATGGGGCAAAACTCCAGACGAAGATCCAGATGTTTGTCCTTATGGACCAGTCATTGCAGATATCGAAATCAGTACAATATGCCACGGTATTAATGGAACTCCTTGCAGTTTCTGCTATAAATCGAATACTGCAAAAGGTGAGAATATGTCTTTTGAGACATTCAAGAAGATATTTGATATATTGCCAAAGACACTAAATCAAATAGCTTTTGGTGTAGGTTCAATTTCTAACAAGAAATATTATAAAATTATAAATGAATAGAATTTTTAGATGTGTATATATAAAACAACTAATTTAATCAATAATAAAATATACATAGGAAAACAAAGCAGAAAATATTGTAAATATTTTGGTAGCGGAATAATGTTATTATAGGCAATAAGAGAATATGGATTGCAAAATTTTAAAAAATAGTTAATACAAAAATGTAATACTTGTGAAGAATTAAATGAAAGATAGGAATATTGGATAAGTTTTTATGATTCAACAAATCCAAATATAGGATATAATATTTCTACAGGCGGAGCAGGTTGGAAATATGATGTAAGTAAACACCCTAAAAGAAAAGAAATTGTTAAAAGAATGTCTGACACAGCAAAAGGTAAAAGAAACGGAAAGAATAATAGTTTTTATGGAAAACATCATGATAAACAAACAATTGAAAATCAAAGCAAATTAATGATAGAAAAAGCTTATAAAAATTTTGATTTTTCAAAAGTTATATAGTTATATGTTGATAAAAAATATAGTATTGTTGATATTTGTAAGGAATTAAAAATTGGTGGTAAAAAAGTTAAAAGAGCATTAAAAATTAATAATATAAAACTTGATCCTGGAATTAGAAAGGGATATAAGTTAGGTAAAGATAATAAAAATTTTATAAATGTTAATAAAGAAATTGTTAATAAAATAATAGACTTATATGTAAATCAAAAATTAACAATGGGTAAAATATCAAAAATTGTCAATTTAAAATATAATAAAATAAGAAACATTTTAATGGAAAACAATATAAAATTTTATACACAAAAAGATTGGAGTAAGTTAAAATGACAGCAATCGAAGTAACAGAGAAAGAATACTTATCTAATAAAAGTAGCCATGAATATTTTGTAAAAAATGAATTGGTTAATCCTGACTTGTTTAAAATATTTGAATATTGTAATATCAATGGCGTAAAGCCAAATGTAACTATAAATGGTGATAGCATGTCTGAAAAATATTATAATTTGTTAGTTAAACATTGTGGCGCGGTGGCTGTTAGTTTTTACGATGATGATATATGTTTCAATGCCGTAAAGGAATTGTCAAAGAGGGGACTTAAACAAGTAAATATACACTGCATGTTATCTGAAACAACATACGATGACTGTTTTGAATTGATGAAGAAAACAAAAACAGACTCAAGACTTAAAGATCTTAATGCAATTGTATTTCTTTTAATGAAACCAAAGGGAAATAGAAATCATTATAAACAATTGAGAGACAAGAAAAAATATGGGGAACTTGTTAAATACGCAATTGACAATGGCATATCAGTGGGGTTCGACAGTTGTGGTTGTCCGGCATTCGTAGAATGGGCTAAAGAAAATGGTCATGAGGATCTTGTTCAATTGACGGAATCATGTGAGTCTTTGGACACAAGCGTTTATGTGTCTTGCGATGGAAGAGTAATGCCATGTTCTTTTTGCGATTCAAAAGATAAACCCGGGATTGACATAACAAATATTAAATCGTCAGAAGATTTTGTTAAAGATGTTTGGAATTCAAAAATGTCAGAAGATTTTAGAGAATCTAAAAAATTAAATATTGACAAGAATGGTTGTATCAACTGTCCAAAATTTAATCTCTATATGGAGTAACATGCTAAGACAACTTGAAAAGAAACTACCGCTGAAAGTTAAAATAAGAAGATGGTGGAAAGGTTATAAATCTGAAATAAAATGGAAGGGTTATATTAAACCTCTTGCTGAAGATTTCATTCCAGGATATTATAAACTTAACAGACTTTATTGGAGTATCAGACATAGAACATTTGATATCTATCATAAGGTCGATACAAAATTGAAACCAGGCTATTATGATATTGATACGTTGATGTTGCACTCGGCTTTTAGTCTTCTTTGCAGGTTTGTAGAAGAAGAATACAAAGGTGTAGATAAACTTGAAAAAAGAATAGCTGATCTTGGTATCTGGGCTGAAGAAGAAATTGAAAGAGCAAAGACAGAATGGACAGATAAAGAACGACTCGAAGAATACATCATTGGAACAAGGGAAGCACATCATCGGGAAGCTAAAGGTTATATAGAAGCATTGAGACTTTATCATTGGTGGAAAGATGTGTATCCAAAGTATGATGATAATAGTCCAATAAGCAAACATCACGATGAAATGTATTCAAAAGACCGACCAGTTTTTGAATCAAAGGTATGCAAGGTTGATGCCGATGGTGATCCATTACTGTATGAACTTGTTCACGATGATGATCCTGCTCGCAATGAATTAAGAAAAAGAATTTACGAAGAAGAGCATGAATATGATATTAAGAACGAAAAGGAAATAGAAGATAATTTTATCTCTCTTGTCAAATTAAGGAAAAGTCTCTGGACATAAATTTGCCCGGTGCATGGGGTGGAAGTTATAAGTATAAAAATTATGTCTTATAGCATAATCTTCCACTTTAATTAAAACATAATAGGAGGTTTTCATGAAGTTCAGAGAAGGTTTCGTATCAAATAGTTCCTCTTCAAGTTTTTGTATTCTTGGAGTTTGTGTAGATAAAAGAGATTTTAAATTGCCCAGCGGGAGAACAATTGAAGAAATGCAAGAAGAAGATTCAAATTTTGATGAATATGAAATTTTTGACGATTTGAAATTTGATGATCTTGAAGCATTTACAGGATATGAAGGAGATGACGACAGTGTTTACATTGGAATAACTCCAGATGATTTCAAAGATGACGAAACAATCGGTCAGATAAAAGATAAAATATTGGCAACATTGAAAAAGTATGATATCAAAATTGGCAAACAAAAAGTTAGATTTATTGAAGAAAGTACAGGCAACGGATGAAAACAAGAATTGGATTTGTAAGCAATAGCAGTTCATCATCTTTTGTAATTGATAAAGATAAAATATCTGATTATCAAAGAAGATTGATATATGATCATTCTGGCAAAGCTGAAGGAGATGCATGGTCGATATTTGAAACTGATCATGCAATTCATGGAAGTTGTTTTATGGATAATTTTAATATGTTAGAATGGTTAGTCAACATTTGTGAAATAAAATCTGAATACATTGAATGGGAGTATTAATATGAAAACAAGAACGGGCTTTGTATCGAACAGCTCTTCAAGCTCATTTATTATTGCAGTTGGAGAAACTGAAAAGTGTTCTCATTGCGGAAGATCTGATATTGATATTATTGATATGATAAATAATAGCGAATGGGACGATGAGACTTCAATTGAGGCTGTCGGCAAAGACAATGTTATAAAGAAAATTACAGATTGGTGGGATGACGAAACTCTTAAAGAACTCACAACAAAAATAAAAGAATACAAAGGCGACAGGTTGTATTTGATAAATGTATCAAATCATAATCAAACATTGTTGGAACTTATAAAAATCAACAAGAACATAACTGTACTTTATGGAGACGGGGGATATTAACATGGCAGGCAAGGGAAGCAATAGAAGAAAAGAGGATGTTTAGAAAGTCAGACATGGACTTGATGGTGTAATCAATAAATCAAAGATGGAACTTTGGCTTGAACAAAAAGAAAAAGAAGAAAATGTAGCAAACCGAAAAACCACTTAGAATTAAAACGAGAAGACGCAAAAGAAACGCCGGCGGTGCCATTTTTGGTACTTGCCCGCATTGTCATACTGCCAGATCTACCTATCAACATATTGCTCAATGCAGAAAAAATCCCAAAACAAAATTGTTTGGTATATTAAAAAAGAAAAAAATAAAGCCTAGAAAGAAAATAAGATATACACATTGTATTTATTGCAGAAGAAAGTTTCATGGCAGAAAAGCTATGCTAGCTCATACTTGGCATTGTGCGAAATCACCTATATGGCATCATAAACATTGCAGGGGTTGCGGCAAGAAAATGATACCATGTTACATTCCCAAAACCAGAATTAACAAAAAGATGTTTTGCAACGGTGGGTGCGCAGTTAAATATTTTAAATTAAATGATCCCAAAAAATATAACATCTGGTTCAGGAAAGTAAGTCTTGGTCTTTTAACTAATATGGCTATTGCTTTTTCGCAAGGCAAAAATATAGAATAGTTGTATAAGACACGAGTTGCGACATGGAATGCATATCATATTAAAAGATCAGCTAAGCTTTCAAAAATAAAATTTAATTTTGAAGTTCATTCGCCCGTGAAGTTTGACAATCTTCTTCGAGATGCTTATGTTCCAGCATTGAACACTGTATTCTTATATACAAATTAGACAATGCCAAGATTGAAAGAAATAGAACCTCAAATTATTACAAAGATTAAATCTTCCGGATTGTAGTATTTATTTATATAGTAGAATGTCGACCGTAAATTATTTCGCAAGAAAGTATAGTCAATGTTCGAAGCCAAAGGATTTATAGGATCACAAGAATAGGTTAAACAAACAAGCTCATTTGAATGGGCAGTTTAAGGAGAAAATGAGATGCTTCAATTCAATACCGATGGCAACAATAGCTAGCGGCCACAAAGTCGAACCAGCGGGCCTGCAGAGCCGTCTAAATAGGAAAAATAGAGATAGCATCAAGAACAAATGGCGAAAAACCATTGGGGAGTCGAAGTTAAAGAATCAAATGTAAATACAATGTTAAATTTAATGTTTAATCATCTTGGGGATCCGCATAACAATCCGAACCCTATGCAAGATCCTACGAGCAGGAGGTAATGTGAAGTATTGTAAAAATTGTATACATTTTAAAGTTTGCATAATGTATTCTCAAGTTTTGTCAAAAGCATCAGCAGGTAAATATAATCCAAGCATTGAAACACTATAGAATGAAGAGGCTGATAGTTGCATTCATTACTTTGATGGGAAGATGCAATAAAATAATGCATAATAAAGCTTATAAATGTAAAATATATCCTACAAATAAACAGCAAGTTTTAATCAATAAAACTTTAGGTCGTGTTAGATATGCTTGGAATCAATGGGTTGAAAATTTTAATAAACCTAAAGATAAAGAAAAAGTTTTTAAAACTGTAAAACAATTAAGAAGTGAAAATGAATGGATGAAAGAAGTATCTGCTCGCGCAGTTCAACAAAAAGAAAGAGATTTTAAAGAATTTAAAAATCAATTTTTTAATAATAAAAGAAAGTCAAAACTTGGAAGGCCTAATTTTAAATCAAGAAAAGGCAAACAAGTATACAAGTTACCAAATCAAAAATTTGAAATTATTGATAATAAAATATATCTTGAAAAAATAGGTTTTGTAAAAATTGTTCTCGATAGACAAATTCCTATAAATGTTAAATTTATAAATGTTACAATTTCGAAAGACAAGGTTGGAGATTATTTTGTTTCTATTCGTGTTGAACAAAATATTGAACAAAAACCTAAAACAGGCAAAACAGTCGGTATCGACGTCGGTCTTAAGTCATTTGCCGTTTTAAGTGATGGAACTTATGTTGACAATCCAAAATATCTTAACGAGAACCAAGTTAAGATAAAAAGATTGCAGCAACATTTAAGTAGAAGTCAAAAAGGTTCAAATAGACGAGAAAAGGTTAGAAAAAAACTTGCAAAAGAACACAGAAAAGTTCAAAGACAAAGATCTTATTTTTTGCATAACATATCATCTTTCATTGTTAATTAGTATGATGTGATAGCAATTGAAGATCTTAATATTCGAGGCATGTTGAAAAATCACAAATTAGCTAAAGGTATTCAAGACGTATCTTGGTCAGAATTTTTCAATCAATTAACTTATAAGCGACAATGGTATGGAAAAGAATTAAGAAAAGTTGATAGATTTGAGTCCACGAGCAAAACATGTTCTGTATGCGATTATGTTAAACAAGATATGACATTATCAGACAGATAGTGGACTTGTCCTATTTGCAATACAAAACATGATAGGGACTTGAATGCTCGAAAGAACATTTTAAATAAAGCTAAAAAACCCGTTGGAGTTAACACGGGATTATATACGCGGAGAGGATGTAAGCCTTAGAAGAAATCAAATTCTAAGCGTTCCCCGATGAAACGTAGAGAATTAAAAATATAAATTCATAACTATCATGTCAAAGTATTCTTGATTGTCAAAATAAAAACTTATATTAAGAGGTAAAAATGAACAACGAATTAAAAAATCAAATTGAAATAAATGTATATAACATAATGTCAAAATATTCAACAAAGATTCCATAGAAAGTTCAGCGAAAGATAGCAGCTGCTCAAAACAAAGTAAAGAAACGAGAAGCTATCTTAAGACCTAGGATTTTGATCATTGACGGAACCAACTGCTATCTTAGAGCTTTTAGCATTCATTAGTACAACAAATAGAAACCACCAACCGAAACATCTGAACCTTCTGCTGAGCCTAAAAAGTTTATTTACGGTACTAACAAAGACAGACAGATAACCGATAGAGAAGGTAATGAAACTGGCGCAGTATTTACAATGATAATGATGTTAAACAAGATGTGTAGAGATTTGAAGGCTACACATGCTTTTGTTTGTTGGTAGGGTTATCATTCAAGAGATCATAGAAGTTAGATTAATGCAGAGTATAAGGCTAATAGAACTTATAAGAAATCAAGTAGTTTTGTTCCTCAGCTTAAAAGAGTTCAGCAATACATTGGTATGTTGCCAATGGTTCAGATGAAAGTTGACTACGCTGAGGCAGATGATGTGATGGCCATGCTTTGTAGGTAGTTTGTTGATTGTTAGAAAATAATAGTATCACAAGATAATGATTTTATTCAACTTGTTAATGATAATTAGCAAATCAAATTTTATATTCCAAGAAAAAAAATGATTTTTGATTAGAAAAAAGTATTATAGACTTATAATTGTCATCCTAAAAATTTTATATATATGAAAGCTATTAATGGAGATGGCTCAGATAATGTAAAAGGAATTAAAGGTGTGGGACCAAAGACTATTCAAAAATAGATCGGAAAGCTACTTCAAGAAAATACAATAAATAATCTTGATGACATTATTAATCAATCATCTGAAAAATTTAAAAATTTATTAACTCAAAATAAATAGTTAATATAGAATAATATAAAAATAATGTCCCTTCATACAAATAGTTAGATGCTTTCTTTAAATTCTATAAATGATTTTAAATGTCAAATAGATAAAACGATATCTCTAGATAATGGCAATCTAAGAATAGCAATGGCACATGATGGTATTTACGGGAACTCTATACAGGATATTGTGAAAAATATGTATATTTTAGATTGTTTGCACAAAAAATGGATTTTAAAAAGAAGAAACGATGTTCATTTATAAAATAACTTTAATACCTACTAATATGTCTTATATAGGACTAGTTTTCCGAAAAGGAAAGACATTATAGAAAAGAATTAAATAGCACAAAAAACAAGCTAGAAAATGTCTTAAAGATGAAAATATAAGAGACATATTGCATTGTTAGATGCGAATTTACGGTATAGATAATATAATTTATGAAATTATAGAAGATAATATTAATAATTTTGAATATCTTTGCGAAAGATAGAAATTTAACATTTTAAAATATGATACATTTATAGATTTTATCGACCGACAATTTGGTGGCTATAATATGACACTTGGTGGATAGGGAATATTTGGTTATCATCATAACGATAAAACGAAGAAAATAATTGGCGAAGCTTCATTAAAAAGAAATATGAAAGGGATAAACAATCCGCAATATGGAATTCCAAGAACACAATAGAGCAAAGAAAACATAAGTAAAAACTTGAAAGAATATTGGAAATTAAAAAAGTTAAATTGGACAATATAGGACCATAACAAAAGAAGTTAGGCTCAAAAACTTTGGAAAAGGAAGCCCAGGTCAAAATAGGAATGTGAAAAACAAAGCATAAGAACATTAAAAATGTGGGAGACAAGAAGCAGAATTGGAAAACCTTGCAAGCGATAGACAAAACTTAAAATGAAAATTGCTAGTGAAGGAAAGCCAAAATCTTTATAGCATAGAATAAATATAAGCAAAGGCAAAAAAGGAATTTCAGCGGGACCTTGTACCTAGGAAAGAAAACGAAAATTGAAAAAAACTTGGCGATAGAAAAGGAGAATTAAAAATGAATCTTGAAAAGATAGAAAGATTAGATTGTAACGACGGCGATGTAATTATTATTAGGGCCACAGATGTAAATTCTGATTAGCTTACTCAATTATTTATTGAACTTGCAAAGATAAAATAGAAACAGAAGACTAACAGCAATAAAGATATCAATTATATCGTATTGTCAAATCAATGGTCAAAACTTATAAACGTTGGCATTATGGACCGAAAAGGTGCCATGTGGGAGCTTGATCAGCTTATCAAACAATTGTGCAGAACGCAGGACGGGCTCGCTAATAGAATCAAAATATAGGGCAGCTCAGATTAGTTAACAGAAAAGATATTATAGAATCTTGAATATGTAAAGCAGCAAAGAGGTTTGTAATGTAGTGCTACGAGCAATCAGTTAAATATATGCAAGAATTAATTGAATAGCTTGGAGTGAAGCTTATAATACGAGATAATGTTGTTGGTCCTCAAGGTTGTTATTATGATGCGAATAAAAAGCTGATTCATCTTAATAAAGTTAACACGTCCAGAAAAACAATTGTGTAGATACTGGTTCATGAATATGCTCATCGATTTCAAGACAAGATTGACAGATTTGCAGATGATCCAGATCTTTAGAAAGGTTAGCATCTTTGGATTGATATATTGCATGGGAAACTGAAATACAATCCAAGAAAGCATAAAAAGTATAGAGATCAAGTATTAAGAATGTAGTATGATGGCGCAAAGATAGCTGTAAAAGTAATAAAGGCAAACAAATTTCTGAGAAAGTACATTGGTGTTAAACCCTATATAAAAGATACAAATTTTTATATGCAAGAAATAAAGTATCAATTTGAAACGGGCAAGACAAAATTATATACTTAGAAAGATTATGAAAATTGTCCTTTTGCGAAATGTAACTTTATGACAGATAAATAGTTATGCCGGCCGATAACAAAGTAGCGATTAATTTATTTTGAGGGTATTTAATTATGATATTTAGATGTAACAAATGCGGATTTATGGCTCGACGATATTCTCAGCTGATGAATATGTGTCCAATGTGCTATGGTTAGATGTCTTTAATAGAAAATAAAGAAAACATAGACGAGTCTCAAGAATAGAGTACAGAATAAAGTTATTATATTTATATCGATAACAAATTATAAACTAGGAGGCAAAGTGGATAAAATAAAAGCCGCTTTAAAAAGCAAAACATTTTATGGTGGATTGGCATTCGCAATAATTAAGTATCTTGAAACTGCTCAGATTATCACCCCAGATTTAAGCAATATGTTGCAACCTTTAATGGTGGCTCTTGGACTTTATGGAGCAAGGAATGCCAAATCTATCAATAAAAATTAGCAACATTCATGTCGATTAAATTATGACATGGAAGGCAAATGTTTTATTTGTGGAAATGTAAAACAAAATGATCCTGAAAAGACAGAAGTAAATATTGGACCCTCAATAAAGGCAAATGTATAATTATGAATACTTATTATGATAATGAAATTAGTCAAGCTATTATTGAAAAAGGTAAAGTGCATATATATTCTCATGGTGACTTTGATGGTATTGCCTGCGCTGCGCTTTTTATAAAAGCTTTTGTTCCACCAAATAATGATGATTATGAAGCTTCTTATATTGACATCAAAGTCAAAGATGTCAATTATAATCTCGAAAAAGAATGGTCAGATTATCCATTCGATGATAAAGCCTTTAATGTAGTTCTTGATTTTCCATGTGCTAACGGAATTGATTGTTGGGTTGATCATCATAAAACTGGCAACAAAGAAAATCTTTCAACTCCAAAATATTGTTCATTTATTGATGATAATCCTTCTGGAGTTCATAGTCTTGTAAAACTTATATTAAATTATAATCCTAAGTTTATTGAAGATGAGGATAATAAAAAGACATTAGGACGATATCTTCTTTGGTCAAGAGTTATCGATTCTGCGCAATATGAGAATGTTGACGAAGTTATGAAACCAACTGACTCAGCTATTATTATAGATCTTTGCTACAAGGCACTAAAAGGTCCCTATGATTATTTTGTTTGGCAATTGATTAAAGCAGATCTTGATTTTGATAAAATGATTAAAGATAACCCATTATTTCGAGCTGGCGGCAAAAGAGGGGCATCTGACGGATGGAAATGTTTCTTTTTTGCAAAGGAACATGCCCAAGAATCGAATGGTGTTATTATATTAGATTTAATTGATTCAAATGTAAATTTTGCCAGGTACTCGCCATGGAAGTTGTATCCGAATGCCATTTATTGTCTTACATCATATACAATGACAAAAGAGAATTATGGATTGTCATTGTCAAAAAATCCGTTTATCAAATGTCCAGATTATGTAGATCTTTCAAAAATTGCTGAAGAATATCAAGGTGGCGGGCATACAAACGCCGCAGGAATTAATGCCAATTCAAAGGACAAGTTGTATCAAATTATACAGGAATGTGGAGAAAAATTGGAAAATATTTTAGTTAATAATATTATACAGGAGGAAAAATGAAATTCGAGCAAGGCGATTTAATTGTAAGCAATGAAGGTAATGTTGGAATTGTTCATGCAATTGAAGAACATAATCCAGAATTAAAAGATTGTACAATGATTCAAAGTAATTATCATTATGACAATTCTGATTTTCCCACTATAGATATTACAATTATAAAAAATGATAATTGGGAAATTCTTGAAAAAGACGCGTTTAAAAATGAATTTTCAGATGACGGAATAATGGTATGAAAAAGAGAACAGGCTTTGTAAGTAACTCAAGTTCAAGTTCATTTGTACTTATTGGCTGGAAAGTATCAGAAGAAGTTTTCAATATTGCTGAAGATCATGAAATTGATTCATTAGAATATGATGATTCTTTTATTGTTGGAATTGAGTTGGACAGATTTGATGATGATGGAAATTTAAGCGTAAACGATATTGACTTAGATTGCATTAAGGGAAGTTTGGAACAAATTAAGAAAGAATTGAATATTGATAAGAAACCTCAATTGTTCTCTGGGACATGTATTGATTATTAATTTATGAAACCATACGGAATATCGCCTAAGAAGCATTATAATTTTGAAGATTGCCATCCCGCTAAAGGTTTTGTTAATTGGTGGGAGGATATTGCGAAGCCTGATAAAGGTAGCGAAAGACAAAAAGTAAAAATTGAAATTATTAAAAACATGAATGAGGAGAGCAAATGAAACAGAGAAGTGGATTTGTCAGCAATAGTTCAAGCAGCAGTTATATTATATCGATACCAAGAATCTTAACTATCGATTAGCTGTACATAATGATTAAAGATGAAACCGTTGGATGGGAAAATCTCAGAGAAACTGGAGATGCTGGCTCAAATGCAGAATTGGAACATAAATTTGACACAATGTATAAAGTTAAAAAAGCATTAGAAGATAATGAAATTGAAATAGATGTTCAAAATGCTGGCAGAATAGACATTATTGGATTTGCATCAATGCATAATGATTATAGGACAATGCCAAAAATGTTGCAAGATATTTATTTCAGGCTTATGGAAGAGATGCCAGGATCTGTATGTTTCAAAAGAGAGGCTGATTAATGAAAACAAGAATTGGATTTGTATCAAATAGTTCATCAAGTTCATTTATTCTCAAACTTAAAAATGAAAAACAGTTTGAAAAGAAATTAAATAATCTTGTTAAATATCTTGCTGAAGATAGTCAAAATTGGCGAGGCGGTGCAGAAGGTAAAAAAGAATACAATAAAGTAATGAATGCATATAAAAGATTTAAAAGACTGCCAACTTATAAAGATGTTTTAAAAGGTTTAATTGGTATTCAATTTCCATCTTGCAGTTATGATACATATATAATGAGAATTGTAGATACAATTTACTGTGCTACTTCTAATCATGTTGTTGAATTCAGAGACGATAATGATTGGGAATATGTGGATGAAGGATGGCACGATATCAATCCTGCTTACAAAGCTCTTGACACAATTATAGTAAGTTCAAAATATGTATCGTTTTCTAATGACTTTAAAATATTAACTTATAAAGAAATATAGGACTTGTGGAATGTAGCAACAATAGGTTCTGACAAGGCTTAAATAGAAGCTTGGTCATTATGATTCAAAAATGACAAAGAATGGAGTTGAATATTCCTTTCATTGTCCATTTTGTTAGAAAAAGAATGGTCATAGATCAGAAAAGAAAAAGTTTTCAGTTAGAATTGATTAGAAAGACGGTCAAATAAAATGGAAATGTTGGGTAGCAGATTGTTCTGTTAAAGGAGCAGGAACAAAAAAACTACTTGGATATGACAACAAAGTACAAAAAAAGATAAATGTTGATAAACTATCAAGACAATCAATTCTTGACATGTTATAGGGAAGATAGCCTTAGGTAGAACAAATTATATGCAAGTTACCTTAGGATTTTGAATCTTTATTATCAGATAAGATTAGTTCTTTCAAACAAAGGTGTTTATAGTATCTTGACAGCAGGGGAATATCGAGTTATCATATTTAGATGTATAACATAGGTTATTCATAGAAGTTAAGAAGAATTGTCTTTCCTTCTTATGACAACAATTACAGATTAAACTTCTGGACTGCAAGAACTATAAATCCTCACATAAGGAAGAAGTGGGACCATCGAGCCGGATATAATAGCAGTTATATGGTTTTTAATGAGTTCTTTATCAATTGGTCTTTGCCTGTTATTATTGTAGAAGGTGTATTTGACTGGATTAATCGATGCAATGCTGTCCCACTTCTTGGAGGATCTTTAACAAAGGATTCAAGGCTTTATAGGCTTCTTAAACAACATAACCCTAAAACTATATTGCGATTGGATAACGATGCATTAAAGGGCAGAAATAGGCTATTTGACCTATTGTCTGGTATAGGATTACAGTCATATGTTTTGAGATTTTAGAAAAAAGATCTTGGAGAATACAATATGAATCTTAATTTTAAAATAAATAGAAATATGAAGCTAGTTTGCGATAATTAGTTAGTTAATATAGAAAAGGTTAACAATTCATTAAAACTTAGATTATAGGTGATGCAATGATACTAAACATGTTTGATTTTGATGGAACAATAGTTGATACATAGGATGCTTTATATTTTGCATATAAATAGGCACTTAATAAAGCAACCGGGCTTTATCTTGACAGACAATTGTGGAAGAAAGAATTTGGAAAAAGTATATTTACAATACTTAGTACACAATATTTATTGAATGACACTTTAATAGAAGAAGTGTATAAAATAAAGAAAAAGATATATCCCGATAATTTTTATGATAATATTAAAGTTCTTGATTTTGCTAAAAAGTTTTATCAAATACCAAATTCAAAAAATGTTATATGTACAACAACAACTTATGACGTTGTTAATAAAGTATTAAAAAATAAAAATATAAATAATTATTTTTATGCAATATATGACAGAGCTAATGTCAAAGAACAAAAGCCTCGACCAAATATTTATATTTACGCCGCTCGTCAATTTATCAATCCTGAAAAAATAAATATATTTGAAGACTCTGACGTCGGAATACAAGCCGTTGAAGCATTTAAACAAATAAATCCAAATACAACCATTTACAAAATAGAAGGTGATAATGGATATTCAGTAGAATGAACTGTCGGGCGGATCTGGGGCAAAAGTAGTTTATTATCCTTAGTATGGGATAGTCAAAAAATCTGTATCGATACATGACGCTGCAGCTTTTAAACAATTGAATGAACAATATTTATGGATGAAGTATCATTCATAGAAATTACCTGAGTACTTTCCCTAGATATTTAACTGCGGATTTAGAAATGATAATTTCTTTTATAAAATGTAGTATATTTAGAAAGATGATCAATATGATATGGCTAATCACTAGCTTGGAATTGATGTATTAAAAGACATTATATATAGCATAAGGAATAGCGGTTTTGCCGTTAATGAAGTAAAATTTAAAACATACATTGACAGATTATATTCTCACATTGTTTTTTTAAAAGAAACAAGTTCATTTAAAACAATGCTTTCATTAAAAAAAATAAATGTAATTATAAATGGAAAAAAATATAGTGTGGACAATATATCATTTTATGATTACTTTAAAAGATTGCATTTATATGACAATACATATTCATTAAATTGTCATGGTGATTTGACATTGGGCAATATAATAAATGGCAAATGTATAGATTCAAATTATCACTTTGATTAGTGGAATTCATAGATTTTAGACATGTCAAAATTATGGCAAAGCGTTCACTTTGATTATGAACAAGTATTCTCAGACAGCTGTAATGTTAGAATAATAAAAGATTATGGAAACAAAATTGGTGAAATATAGTTATAGTTAAGTTATAAAAAAAATAACAGCAAATTAAAAGTAGAAGATTTAACATATCACGGCACCGAATTTGTTAACATAATGATGTTTGAATTAAGTCACTATATAAGAATGTTAAAATATAAACTCAAGATATCAGAAGTATAGTTTATCAAAGC
>Ga0172380_10000917_pt1 | contig 52946 bp, 50 predicted proteins | sample Leawe162metaG_FD_119747 | JGI IMG/M metagenome (GOLD analysis project Ga0172380, IMG submission 119747) | Leachate microbial communities from a municipal landfill in Southern Ontario, Canada - Leachate well 162 metaG | ecosystem: Engineered > Solid waste > Landfill > Unclassified | place... | reverse complement strand
TGGCATCTGCCTCTTTCACATCTATGTCTTTTTCAGGTACAGGCGGGAAAGCAAGATATTGGTTTTTAACCGCTTGAAGCATCATTTCCTGTAAAAATGCCAAATCCCGCGCCGTTTTCTTCCGGTGATCGGCCAAGGAAAACGTCAGTTGCTGGAACAACTTCACCAAATCCCCATCACGATCACTCCGGTATTCAGGGAACATGGCGTAACGCAGCCCGTCATTGACCAGAACCGATACATTCGTGTTCCGTGTCATCTTCATCTGCTTTTCTAAGGCTTCCCATACATCTTCATCAATATAGATGGTCTTTTGAACCTTCTTGGATTTCGTAACCATGCCTATCTCTCCAATTCTTGTTCTTCATCGCGGTCCAGTTCGCGACGTGTCCGCTCGGCTTGAGATAATTCACGCGCCTTAGATGCTTGTTGTTGCACCTGAAGCTCGCGCATCTCGACGACGCCATCTTTAATCTCACCAAAGGCAACAGACTTCCCAACTTTCGTATCAGGAACAGATTTAACCCGCGCCATGTGGAGTTTATCTTTCTCCTGCACCACCGCCCATGTTCCGCTCTCAAGTTCAGCATATCCGCGATATGTGTAGGACTTATCAGGAGTTACCAGCTTGTCGCTATATTGGGCCTCTAATTGACCTGCGAGCTTCTCACCAACACGGCGCATCTCCATGATACGAAGCTGTTTCAGTGCTCCGTCTCTCAAAGCAAACTCACCGTTGGATTGGATAAAGCCTAAGTCTTTGGATACGAGCCACTCACGGCGTTTCTGGAGGCTATCTTCGATCTCTGCTCCATATTCAGGGAGTGATGGCTTACCGATAGATTGCTTATAAAGCTCACGGTCAAGCCATGTCCGTTTCTGGGCAGATACCAATTTCTCAAGCGGCTTCGCGGATAGAACATCAAGTTTCGGATAGAAGCGTTTCCCCTCCCGCGCATTGATCTCGCGGGTAATCTCTTCACCCCGCTCCACAACATCTGCCGGAACTTCATAACGTCCATCATCTAAAGACTTAACAACCCCGTTTTTGGCCAATGTCTCCAGACGCTTGGCGTGTGACGCCAAATACCCTTCCCTGTTCTCGGGCTCGATATGGGAGAGTTCGGCCTCAATATACGCCATATGGTGACGCGGGTCATAAATCCCGTTATTGGCCTTGGCGAGTTGCGAGATATTAAAGTCCGCTTTACCCGATGAACCCACACCAGGTTTAACAGTGACCAATGCCCCTATTCTCAAATCGTCATAGCCCTTGAGTTCTCCAAACGGAACATAATGAAGTTTTTCCCGCGCATCCTTCACCACCAGATATTTCCGGTCAGTGATTTCATCAATGGGGCCTTTATTCATAACAAGGCCATGAATAACTTCACCCTCATCTGCCTTCATCGAATAGAAGGACAAATTCTCCAGATCCATGTCCGGATTTTGACGGTAGAGATTATTCAAAACATTCTGCCGCTGTGATGTATCACGCAAAACTTCGATAAAGTTCTCTTTAAGGGTATAAATCCCTGGTGGGTATTCTGCAGCCAATCCGGTTGTAGACAGGAATTGCAAACGCCCCTTAATTAACCCTTCGTAGAAATTATCCTTACCAAAGTTATTAACCTTACGGACATCAACAACATTCTCTTCACTCAGGCTCTTTTCAATAAAACGATCAAGCGAAGTCACACTCATAGCCTCAACTTGTCTTTCTTGAGACTTCTGGATTTCCTCCAACGACCGCTCACCGAGAAGCTCGGTTGCGAGCTCCTGTGCCCGCGCCCTGACCCCACTTGCAATGTAATCACGACCAATCACCAAATCCTGACCACGCTCATTTACACCCCTGATAATCACATGAGCATGAACATCATCCGTGTCATAGTGAACCGCACCAATCCAATTAAGAGTTGTCCCAAGATCGGATTCCATCCGTCCCATCACCCCTCTCACATATCCATGAAAGTCATCAATCTGGTGTCCGTTTTCAGGGGAGATAATCATCCGGAAATGATGGCGATCATCTTTGCATAATCCATAAAAGGCAAGACCATCAACACCATCGTTTTCACGGTCAAAAAGCACCGCTTGGGTCTCTTCTTTACCCGCCCCCGAACGAGAAATATACCGCACATGTTGGTAGAGATTTTTAGCCCCGCTGCCCGCCCCAACCCCGACACCTTTCGTCCGGTTCTGGACGGGATTAATTTTCACGACCACTCTCTGTCCGGAAAAATTCCCCGCAAAAGAATTTCCCCGAACCACCCCATCACGCATTTTAAGGCGCGTTCCCGAACCCTTGTTTTTAACCTCGGCTCCAGCATGACGACGTAGTTTTTTAAAGACTGATTTACGCGGACTCTCATTGGTGATGATCAGTGGACGAGACAACTCAGACGATGCCAAAACAGCATCATCCTCCTCCCACAATCCAAAACCGACATCATCCAGTAACATCTAAATTCTCTCCGCCAGAGGCAAAACCCGCCCCAAATTCATTCGTGTTTTCACACACTATTCTCGAAATCAAAGACCGAACCCACAGCCTCAAACATCGAGTCCAATCCGCAATCCAGACCCTAATCCCAGCTCAAAAAGCGCAATTGCACTCCCTAAAACCCTATCACAACCACTAAATTAATTCAACTTATTTCTACAAATATGAAAGTGCAATAAATATAGCAATAACAATAACATATAAAACAAAATAATTTATATCTTTTATCTTGTATTACTTTTCTACTTCTCTAAAAACTCCCTTCTGTCGCCCTCCTTCCCCTTATCACTCCCCCTGCCTATTCCCTCCGGTCAGACACTCCACCCTGTGGGTCTCCTGCGGTCATTGAGGAATTGCTCTTCATTTTTTCGGGATGTCATTCTGAGATTAAGTTGGGCTTTCAGTGATGCTACTTCTCCTGCCTTGATAGAAAACTTGGTTGCCCTCACACCTGACCAGAGACATCTGTGTCCAGTTTTCATCACTGCTCTTTATTTTCATAGTGTTTTTGCATAGGGAATGGGGAAGCACAAAAAAGGCCGGAATTTTTCCGACCCTGTTTTATTTTCACTCCTCGAATTTTAACCATGCGGCATCGTCTGATTTACCCCGTTCATTTTCACCACGCCTTAAACTGGGGTGATTTTCTTTTTCCCCTTTACTATTCGTATGCCAGATTTTTTCACTCCATGTATTTTACAGAAATGCACCCCATGTTTTAAATTCTCCTCCTTCGTCCGAATATTTCGAGGGGTAAAGTCAGGGTCATTTTTTGACCTTTGGAATCTATTTTTTAGGGGCTTATTTTTGCTCTCTATTTTTCAAAACTTCATTCCAATCATCCCCGATTTTTTCTGGAACATGGGTTAACATATCACTAGCAAACACGCCTGCGTTTTTAACACCTTCACGAATGGTTTTTTCGATTCTTTCTCCTCCTTGGTCGTGGTCAACAGCAAGGATAATTTTTTGAAGCTGGGGCAGTTTTTTTATAAGCTCGTTTATAAGTTGTACCTGATGGGGTCTTAACCCTCCGCTCACAGACGCAAACACCACACCCGATTTTTGAAGTTCTGGAAACAGAGTAAAGTAACTCAACCCGTCAATCGGGCTTTCCGCGATAACCAAAATTTGGGCATTCGGATTGATGGTGCTTGTCCATAACCCCTTGGCACTTCCTCTCACAAAAACCCCTTTATCGGTGTTCTTGAGTTCAAGCCCGCATACGCCCGTATGGTCATAGTGGGGAAACACCACATTTCCGTAGAAGTCCCGATAGATGCGTCCAACAAAAAGTTGGTTTTGAAGTGTAGAAAGTGGGATTTTGCGGACATTTTGGAGGTAATCATCACCCTTTATCTGTTTCACGCGCGAAAACAGGGCTTTAATCCGTTCTGGATTGTACTCTTGGCTCTGAATGTCGGACGCAAAGGGGATGTTTTGGCTTATACCGCCCCCTCCTTTGACCCATTTTTGGAGTTCTTGGCCTATTTCTGGGAAAGTCTTTTCGGTGCGCTTCCTGATAAAGTCCACGATTGTTCCGTTGTCTTTATCGTCCAAAACAGAAAAATAAACGTAGTTACTCCCCCGCTTCGAGATAATGACTTTATCTCCGTTCGGGTGCTTCATCACCAGAGAACTTTTAGTTGTCTTTTTGGGGTCGAGTTCATACCCCAAAGACGATGCATAATGGCTTAAATTGATATCCGACTTGTAACGGCTGAAATCGTGTTTTTGATACATGACCACTGCCCCCTAATATTCTGAAGGGAGCAGCAAAACGCTGTCAGTAAAATAGAAGCTGATTTTATCCAGCGAAAAATCTGTGTAGTCGATTGTCTCCTGATAAACGATGTCACCATTTCCATTATCACAGGTCAGAAGTGCTGTTTTATTATCCTCAACTTTCAGTTTCCAAAGTTGGAATCCCTCTCCTTTGAGTTCGGGCAAAATCTGGTTGCTGAGAATCTTCTCAAGCAGCCAATAAGCTCCCGCCTCCCCTGCTATAAATCTAACGCCTTCTGTGTAGCGGTATTTTTTGAATAACGGGTGGTAATACCATTCTTCTGTGCCTGTAAATTGACGAAGGGCTGCTTTGAGTTCGTGTGCGTTCATCATAATCAATTCTCCTTAATGCTGGGCTTGTTCGATGGGGCAGATAGTGAAGAAATCAAATTCGGTACGAATAAGAGAGGTTTCTTCTGGGTTTCCCTGTAATTCACGGATGGCCATAAAATCGGCTTCATTCGCGCTATTTGCTTCCACAAAAACACGGTGTGTTCTGATTTCCTGAAAACGAACCTCGAATAATTTCGGCTCTCTTTTCTGCCTCAATGCGGCTGCAAGGTATTGAATGTCATTATTTTGTTCTGTGTTCATTTTTACTTCCCTTTCCTTGTTGTACGGGTTGCGCATGCAACCCTTGGCTCCCGCCGAGGGTCTGGGGTAGCAAGGTCTTAAGGGCAGTTTTTTGCAAAATTTTGGAGCGCACGCGATCGCGAGGAATGAGGCGTTAGCCCCAGGGGAAAATTTTCAAAATAACTGGAAGCGGAGCGCCTTTACCCTTGACCGCGCGAGGGCTGAAGGCCCTTAGAAAAAACACACAAAAAAGCAGCCTTAAAAAGGCTGCCACATCACTACTTCACTATTTTACTATCTATCTATGTATCAGACATCGTTAATGGCTATCATGGTGGAATACATGGGATCAACACTTACCCTTTCAAACAGGGGATCTGAATCACTTACCCCTATAAAAACGCTATCTGGCCAAGCCAGATACATTTAACTGCCTATGGGCTTGCACCGTCATATTTTCTTTTACACCAAAATCTATTTTGGCTTCATTCGCGGCCACATCAACTCCAGTGGCTACCATTCTAAAATGTTGCCCCATGTCAGGAGCTGAAGCAGCAAACGACTTTGCAGGACTTGGTGCAGATATAGATGGACTGTAATCATAATATGGCTGATTGGATGCCTCACGAACAGAGCGCGTTATTTCTGTCTTCTTAACTGGACGCTGTTCATCAAACTGTTTTTGGAAGGTATCCGTGAGAACCTCCCTTGAAACAGCCTTACCGCCTTCTGCCCCTGCCCAACCACCACCAATCGCCCCTGCAATTCCACCAATAAATCCACCAATCGCGGCCCCTGGTCCTGCACCAACACCGCCAAAGAAGGCCCCTATTGTTGCCCCCGCTATTGCTCCACCTTTTGCACCCGCAACACCGCCTGCCAAAGCACCTGTTAAACCACCAGCCGTCGATCCAACCGCTTCGGCGGCCCGCTTACCATCCCCCGTCTTCTCGGCAATTTTATATTCAACAACGCCAGAAGCCACAGCCAATCCAGCCGCGACAGGCGCGGCCACACGGGACACACGAGACGCGCTTTCAAGGCCTTTGCTAACTTTGCTAAGGGTGGCAAGCCCTTCAGCCCCATCAACGCCAATTGCCGCCACATCAGCAGCAATCCCTGTCTTGGCAAGATTACGCGTTCTATCGTCCCTCAAATCACCTGCGGCAGTTCCGTTTTCTCCCAATTTTTGGGACAAACCATACACACCCATACCAACACCAACACCAGATCCTGCACGATGTTGTATACGCTCTGCCTGTATTGTAGTCACACGGGTTCCAGTAACTTGAACTCCATTTTCTTTTGCGGCGGCATGAGCAATTCCATCAAAATATCGCTCGTCCTTTGTCCGGTTTGATACAATCGGATGATGTGTTTGCACTGAATCTTTCGAGAGAGACAATGCAACTTTCTCATCAGGGGTCATAAAATTGATAGTGATGCCGTTATTGAGGTAGGGTTGCAGTGCTGGAATAATAGTCGTAGGGCTTCTCTTAAATGCCTCTCCTGTTTTAGGATCAACAAATAATTCTTTAGAGCTTTTGGCATAGGTATTAATATTCTGACGCTCTGCAAAGTCGATAAACCGATTGTGGTCAACAACATTCAAGCTTCGTGTTTTGTTATCCCAATCGGCAACGAGGCTTGCTGGCTGCCCTCTTGGAACATCTGCATTTACCATTCTAAAATCAAGATTAGGATGCTCGAAGACATTTGGCATCTCGCGCGAAGTATACGCTGCCCCTGCCAAAACAACGCGTGTTGGTGTAACGCGGCCTACTGCCTCACCATTCTGTACGCCTCTATCATAAGCACGCTGAACAGTAACATCGATTGGAGCTGTTCCAGCAACCGCTGTCATCTGGTCAAATTTTTTGGCAAAATCCATTCTTTCCTTTGTGGGAGAGGCTATATCCACCACCACATGTGGTGCTGGCTTTCCAGCATCCATTTTATCCCCGATGCGTTTCATAATTTTATCGGTTAAAAGAGAGGCTTCATCTTGTGTGAATGTGCTATGTATCGCACCCAATTTATCAAAATCTGCCAATAAATTCCGATAATGGTCAGGGTTTATCTGTGCCGCACTATTGTATACATCAGGCCGATCATTTCTGATCCCTTTTAGAATATCTGATTTGCCTGTACCTGGTCCTCCCGTCACCATCATCACTTGCTCTGATTTTGCATGAAGCGGGAGCTTCTTGACCCCCATGCCATCAAGAATCTCGGATATTTTTTGAGGGTCGGGGGATGATCGATATTCTAGTTCTTTAAATTGCGGGTTATGCTGGAGACTTCCAACAAGCTTTTCAAGCTTGCTCTCGTAATCGTTCCCTTGGGGAAATTGATTTACATTACGTTCACTAACAATCTGGACAATGGCTTCATGAAGGACTTGGCGGGCTGGATTTACATCCTTTTTACCATCAGCTGTTGTTATTCCATGAGACTGCATCGTTGACCCAACAGCGTGCCGGTCAATGACAACATTCCACTTGTCACTTAAATCTACCCCCAAAACACCACATCAAGGAGATGGTGATCTCCCTACCCCATCATTACCTATCTCGTTTTTTTTTAAGGCCTTCACAATTTCATCTGCCGAGACCCCTTTTTTTATCATTTGAATAGCTTCATCCGTGTCGCAGCCTGCCTCTACAATAGCATAGGTTGCATCCAAACGATCATGTTTTGACATATCTGGATTCGCTTCATAGAAAGCAACTCCTAAGCGGGCACGTGCCTGACTCTGACGAACTTCCTCCGAAGTCTCATCTTGAATAGCCGTCCACTTATCAGCAGCGATCCACACCCGTTCTATGGGTTTCACTTCATCTTTAGAACCACTCATATCTTTCCTGCCAAGGAGCCCAAATAAGTTAAATTTCATCTCAACCATCCTTGCATCATAATATAGCAATGGTTCAGATTTAGTAAATAAACGTCAAATTATATTTGAAAACAGTATGTTAGATTACAAATTATCTTACAAAATTGCGTTCTGTTAGCACAGATTCACCGCTCCAACGATAAGCCGCCAGCTCACCACTTTTGCCAGCACTATAATCCACACAGCAAATCTTGTCCGAGAGTGGCTTAGGCTCTCCTGTCATCCAATAATGGCCAATAAAAACCGGCTTTGCAGGAGTATTGAACTCCCTTGCAATCCTGCTCTTATCAAGATACCGAATTTGCTCCTCATTCAAGTATCCTTTCGGGTATTCAAGACGCTGTGATGTTGGTACATCCGGGTCAGTCCACCAACTGATGCGGGCACGTTTGCGCTGAATTCCACTTTTATCGTAAAAGGCAACCTGCTCGGGAAGTTGATGTTCTGGGCCTTTTAGAAGAACTTCGATAGCCTTATAAAAAGGAGAGCCTTCCTCATCATAGGCGGCAAGGGCTTCCTTGGTGAGGGTATTATCAGGATTAAGATAAGGCCGCACAACGTCAAGACTCTCGGCGCACGGGCAAGCATGGACAACAAAAATGCCCTTCAGATCGAGATAAACCGGAAGTGTTTTGAACCATTCAATTTGGTCGGCGTAACTTTCGGAGCCATGAGGAAATTCATCGAGAAAGGCGCGGTGCTGATGAATGTTTTTTTCATGATGTGGCCTTATATAGCCCCCCTTCCGGCTAGGCGTGGCAAAGCAGATGGCATTAAATTCATGGTTCCCCATTGCAGCCTTAGCTGTTCCAGCATCAACCATCCCTCTTACGATTTGCAAGACTTCTGCCTGCCCCGCGTTCATATCGATAAAATCGGCAGCAAACACAGCCAATCTGTCTGAATGGGCATATATACCATCAGAATTCTTGCGATATCCCATTCTGGACAAAAGCGATTTCAGTTTATCCGCCTGACCGTGAATATCTCCAATAATGTCGTATCCGCTAAGCATATATTGATGATAAGTGAATGCGTGATTTTTGGGAAGTTTTTTAGGAAAATAAGTTACATAACTGTTTCACGTGAAACATATTTTCCTGTTAATTCAATGGGTTATGGTTGTTTTTGTCTATTGACGTGAATCCAGAAATGGTTTACCCAAATCAGACCCCCTTCCCTTCTTGCGTCAAGGATCGTCACCCGAATGGGACGAAACCCCGCAGGGGGTTCGGTGAGGTTAGGCTGCGCAAAGCGCGGCCTTAGCGAATAGAGCCTGACCGACCGAAGGGCGGGGACGCCCGATTTATCATGGCAGTGAGATTACTACTTAGTTATTTTACTAAGACACGAAACCCGCCGCTCAAAAATCAAAATACGCGCGAGGTGTGCGTTATCAGAGAACTCAAAAACAAAACCAAATACTTCACTAGATTACTACTTTATGATTTCACTAAATAAAAAAGCAGGAGACCAAAGCCCCCTGCCCTTATCTACTCAGTAAAACCCTAGAATTAAGCCTTCTGCGCCCATCTGGACTTACGGGCATCAACTAAGTCCTCTTCACGAATTGGAGCTCCCCCTGCTTTCATAGCGCGAAGCAAAGTCACATTTTGTGGCTCATCATTTTCACGGTGCTGAGTTTTTATCCAGTCCCAGACATACTGAGGCAAAGAAACCGCTTTGGTAACACGCTGTGAAGACGGATCTTCTTGAACAACTGGCTGCAGCTGCGGCACAGGCTTTTGAACAACAATCGGCTCAGCTTGCTTTTTCACGGATAGGCTCGGCATGCTCTTTGCCCCTTGAAGCAAAGCACTGTTGAGCACATCATCATCAATATCATCAATAGAAGGAAGAGAATTTTTAGCCATTATTGCGAATCCTATATCTAGTTAGATTATAAATTTACTACATAGTGACTTAACTAGCTAGCTAGTTTCAGCCCCTCACCGCTTTGATTGAGGATAACTACGATTTCTTCAGCCAAGGCTAGAACTTCCTTGGCACCGGCTCCATAAGGCTCAACGCGGATTGGGGTTGACCCCATGAAACGTGCCTTCCTGAAAATGGTACGGAAACCAACGGTAGTCTCGAATACAGGAAAATTATTACGTTCCAGCTCACGCGCCACATGTTTATGGACTTCTGTGTTAGTTTGCGTCGCATTGAGAAGAATACGGGTCGTAATCTCAACTTCCTGACCTAAGTGATTGCTAATCATTTCTGCGGCACTGGAGACAATCTTCTTGGTTTTAAGAGCCTCCTTAATATCGTCTTCTGAAGGCGTGGCAGGAATAATCACCAAAGATGCAGCCCCTGCCGCAACATAAAGAGACTGGCTCTTAACACCTGCAACATCAACGATTACAAAATCATTGCTTTGAGCCAAGCGGCGGCAATCCTTAACAATAAGCTCATCCTCAAGCTGAGTTTCCAAGGATACGCCCGCAAAGGCTTCATCAGGGTCCGGAAATTCACCACGCTCGGATTTGCGCTTATTGTACCAGTGGGTGAGGTTTTGGTTAGGGTCAACATCAAGGAAGGCAACCTTGTAGCCAAGAGAGGCGAGGGCATCGCCCAAGCAGCCTGCCAGTGTTGTTTTTCCAGGGCCGCCCTTGGTGCTGGAAACTGCGATGATTTTACCTTTTTTATTCATGATGTACCCCGCGAAATGGAGAGAGGAAAGCCGAACGGCTAACGTGATGATTTATAAAATCACTATATAGTAAAAACAGAAAATTGCAAACTAGTAATCCATATATTTGATTAAATAACTATATAGTGATTTTATAAATCAGTCCCACCAAAAGAGCCGTTAAACACATTGATAATGCTTATTCTCACTAAGTAACTAAGTTAAAAAATGGATTGGAAGAAAAAAAGTAGATAGAGTAAAAAAACATATTTTACTATTTAGTTAGTTTATAACTTAACTAACATAATAGAAAGAAAGTCGCCCTGATTCGGGCGACTACGTTCTTAAAATTTACTCTTTCATGCAGCCATGACTTCGCCTCGTTCCTCACAAAATTTTCCTTGCCTGACAGTGTAGAATTCACCTGTTGGCGCATCGTGGTGAGAAAGGGTCAATGTCAGGATTTTTTGCACTTCATCGAATGATCCGCGAAGCGACCATTCGGATGTTTTGGGGAAGGCCTTGCTGATAAAGGAACGTGCATCTCCGGCAGAAACGCCTAAGTACCCTGATAAATGTCTCCAGCCCATGTTACGGCCTTCCACAAAGAAAAATCCTGACTCGGAAATTTTGTGCAATATGGAATCAAATTCCGAAAGAAAATCATCATATTCAAAACTGAGGCTATCGGAATCAAGACAAGCCATTTCAAAGGCTTCTTTTTCGCTGCTTGCTTGGCTGTTTTCAAGGTATTCTGCGGCTCTGGCTTCAATACAATCAAATTCAGACCAAACAAGCGACTGACAACTATTCATAATAAAATCTCCATAAATTCAAATTCTCGAAAAGGGCAAGGGAAGGAAAGGGGAGGGGCCTAGGCCGCCTCCGCAAGTTCTGGGCTAACTTGGTATGCCTGAAGGCTGTAAAGGTAATCCACGGCCTTCTGTGCGGCTGAGGCTGCTGCAAAAATAAACTTCTTATCGTTGCCAAGTGCCTTTAACCAACTGCCGATATAGTGGGCATGGTCTGGGCGAGGGGTTGAGGTCACACCAAGAGACGCGCAAAGAATGGCTGCGCCAAGCTCCGCAACTAGCTCCTCAAAAGCATAGTCCTTTTTATCCGCACAATTGTTTATATTGAAGCGATTGAGGCGTATTGTGGCGCCGCTCCAGTGCGTTAGTTCATGCAGCAAAGTTGAATAATAATTCTCGGTTGCGGTGCTGTGCTTTGTTGCACAAAACAGGGATTTTTGAGGCAAATGAATTTTATCACTGATAAGATCGTAATAGGCTCTGGCTCCCCCATGTTCAACTATTGCCCCTGTTGCGTTTAGAAAATTTGTGCAGGCTTCAATTTGGTCAATTTCTGCGGGTTTTGCCGCTTCTGGCAGCGTAAAACCGTCAACTTGGTCGGCATTAAAGACTTGAGAATAACGCGCAAACATTCGGATTTTATTCTCTTCTTCTGCTTCTTCATTCTGCTCGGTTTCAAATTGTTTCCAAAAAATAATCTGGGTCGATTTTTCGCCTTTTCTAACCTGTGCGCCAAGTTCTGCCCATTGCTTATAAGTTGCCCAAATCCCTGACTTAAAGCCACGGTCAAGCTGGGTTATCCAGAGTAGAGGGACATTAATCCCTCTGTATCTTTTTTGGGTGCTGGCGTTTTGCGGGATGTCTGACATTCCATGCCAAGGCATCTCAAAAGCCTCCCTTGAAAAACCTTTCTCGATGGCTGAAGCAATTGCATTAGTTACGGTTTCATATACATCTGTGCGGCTCATTTCCTTTTCTCCTTAAAATTAGGGTTGCGCATATTTCCCTATGCGCCGTGAAACGGCTTAAAGAGCGGGGGAGGGCGTCCATGACCCGAACAAGGGAGGAGGGGTATCTCCCGAGATTTTTGCGAAGTGAAGCGGAGAAAAAATTTAGGGGACACCTCCCTGTTCGCGCTTTGCGAGAGCGACAGCGAAGGTCTTGACGAACTCCCCCAAGAGAGAAAAAAGAAATCTTCTCGCCTGCGAGTCCGCAGAAACCTTAAAGACATATAAATAGTAATTTATCTATATAGTGAGATTATAAAGACTTCTGACCTCAAAGAGGTCAGTCCGCATCGGGGAAAAATACGCCGTGTTTAGAGTGAAAAACAAAGGACGTTGGTGTCCATGCCGATTCAAAAACTTCGAGCGAAAGCGAATTGGCTCTCTCTACAAGTGCAGGAATTGCGCGAAAAGTCAGCTGCAAAAAACACATATGAAAGCAAAGCTGGCTAATATCCTGCGCTTTGACAATCAGATGGATTTTTGGGTCAAATCCCTGCCGTTCAAGAACATCTGCCGCAGCAAGTACCATTGCTCCAGCTCCCGCAGTTGGTTCATTCAAGGTCAGAAAACCTTTTTCATTTATCTGGGTGGCAGCATCAACAAGAGTGATTTCTGCCATGAGTAAACAAATTTCGTAAGGCGTAAAAAATTGCCCTGCCCGCGCATCAAGTGCGCCGATTTCACTGGCAACTTTGCCAAAAAAATCCTGCCTTTCATTCACTGCAATATAGGCCTGTGTCAATAAGGCAGGATATGCGTGTATAGTATCCTTATCTGGATAACTTGATACTATCTGCATATAGCGGCTTTCCAGAGATTCTGCCCTTTCTCTGGTTGCAGTGAGTTTGGCATAGGCGCAATAGGCCAGCTCGCAGAAATCCCTGAATTTCTCTGTAACGGTTTTAGAGGAATCCAGACGTGACAATTCTTTCACAAAATTTTGATGTGACATGATAGTTATCCTTAAAATGAGGGGAGGGGGAAAAGGGGTGCCACCCACCACGCGGCGGGCGGCTCTGAATTAACGGTTACTCATCATCTTCCAAGGATTCATCATCTTCAAAATCATCTTCCGAACCCTCGTCTCCCTCTTCCTCCAAATCCGTTTCAGTCTGGGACTTATCGGGATTGATGGCTGGGAACTGCATGGCTTCAGGAACCCATTGGGAATGACCATTCTCTGAAAAAGACTTTGCAAAGAGCTTTGCCAGTTTTTTGACGAGTTCACCCTTTTTATAGTCCGCAACATTGGCAAACTGTGACGCAAATCCAGCTTCATTGATAATTTTTTGCAACTGGATTTTATTCCGGCGGCGCAGAAAGTCTTCATCTGCCCACCAAGAATGTTGCATATTAATACCCATATCCACAGCAAAGCGATTCATCAGGGATGATGCCTTTGTATCCAGAAAATCAGATGAAAACTGCCCGAATTCCATAGCACTTAGGGTGAGAAGGGTGGTCGTGAGTTGTGCATCTGACAGACCAGTGACAACATCATAGAGCTTTTCTTCACTATTGAAGAAAGACAACACACCTCGCTCACCCTTTTTGAAACCACAGAATTCGAGTGTCTCAAGAACAATTGAAGCCTGTTCTTCAACATAACGCAGAGCAGGGGACTCGGTTTCATCCTTTGCAAAATACTGGTGCAACCCATGCGCCTTATATTTGCTCAATTTTTGGATAACGGCGAGTTCCATTGCTTTGCGAGGATTGGCAATCAAAGCGGCCTGAACAGCTGCCGATTTGTGCATCGACATATAGCGGCAGAGCGGGGCGGGGTAGGTCGCAGCTGGTTTTTCTCTTAAAACCTTGGTTGTGTCCTCGTCAACTTTGCTAATTTTGAGGAGATTATCGTGAACTTCAACTGAACCGTAGTTGGATATAGAAATCACTGTGCCGCAAGGTTGCCCTTCCTCTGCTTTATCAAACTGCCAAGAGGAAAAACGGCCTTCAATCACCTCAACCCATTCACGGGTTTTTCTGTAATCTTCTGCCCATTTTTCAGCCTGTGCGAGTTGCAAAGCCATGAACTCGTCAACATCATTAAAGAATGTTGTTTTGTCTTCGGAAAAAAGGTCAGTCGTGTATGTTCCTGTATAAAGTTCTTTCGGGAAGATAGCATCTGCTACAGAAGGAAGATTCCCAACCAGTTTTTCCTTAAGGTCGGAAACTGTATCAATCCAGCCATTCAGAACATCTCCCAGAAGCTCATTTTGTTGTTCGGATGTTCCGATGCTCAAGGCTTCTGCCAGAGAAAGGTCTATTTCTTTACTAACAAGAGCGTCTTTGGCTTCCTCAACCAAGTTGAGCAAAGACAAGCGGCGCTTGATAGTGGTCACACTTAGCCCTGTTTTTGAGACAATCTCTTCCAGTTTTTCTCCGTCCTGTACGAGAGCCGCAATAGCATTAGCTTCTTCAAGAGGGGAGAGGTTTTCACGCTGGACGTTTTCGATGGTCGCAATCCGCAAGATTTCCTCTTCGGTCATGTTTTCTTTGACTTCGACAGGCACAGTAAAATCTTGAGAAATATCACCTTGGGAGAGCAAATATTGCATAGCGCGGAAGCGGCGTTCGCCACTGATGATGGTAAATTTCTTGGCTCTGCCTTTTGGTTTGGCAACAACAAGATTTTGTAAAAGTCCATCAGCTTTGATGCTCTGTGCCAATCCGACGATGCTGGTTTCATCAAAGGCTTTGCGGGGGTTGCCCGCAGATGCTTCGAGTTGAGCGAGGGTTACGGTTTGAATGGTCATTTTTAGTTCTCCTTTTGGTTTGTAAGATTTCAGTGCGTGTTGCACATCTTTTCCTACGAGCCGCTTGCGGCCCAAAAGCGGGGGGAATTTTTCAATGACCCGGACTTTCCGGAGGGGTATCTCCCGAGATTTTTACGAAGTGTAACGAAGGAAAAATTTGGGGGACACCGGAAATCCGCGCTGTGCGACCTGAAAGGGGGTCTTGAAAAAGGGCCGAAGGGGCCTTCTTTCTAACTTAGGGAGCTAAAAACGGATCTCTGCCAAATCTGGCAAGCAAACCTGGTCTCACCAGATCCATATAAAGCGGAACAGCATCATGTTCCTCTTTGATAGTGATTGAAGACGCGACTATGGCTGATACTGTTTGTTCTTTTAAAAGAAAAATCCCGTCATAGTCTTCAGACTGGAGCAATTTTCTCATTTGGTGATAATCAATCCCAAGATGAGGCATCCCTTCATCAACCGAGAAAGCATAGAGTGCGGATTCATCCGGAAAAATCGCCAAATTTTTAAAATTAGGCTCAATCTCATAGATGGTCGGGGTAACACCATCATATCTCTGGCCAGAATTCGGATTGGTAGATCTTGAGAGTGCAAAATGAGCCGCTTCCTTTAATTTTGGTTGCATCCAGATGCCAAAACCTTGACCTTTTTCAGGATCAAGTGTTGTAAGACCTGCTTGAAGGCTCGCGTGATATAGGGGAGAAGGCATGACAACTGAGGTTTTATTGTCTTCAGAAAATTCTCTAATTCTGAGGAGACTTTCCACGACCTCCGCGCGGGATTTTAATCTCTGAATTTCCGGCAAATCACTCATTTGGCGGAAAGACGGATAAATAGACACAGGCTTAAAATCGTCAGAAGGCATAACCAGATGATGCTACACTCAAAAAGTTAATTTTGATCTTATCGGTAGTTTTTGTGATTTTTACGCCAAACATAAGGGTTTTCGAATTCGCCTGACCACATGCCACGTTTATTTTCTCGGGCATCACGTTCTTCGGTCGCATACTCGCCTTTACTAAAATGTTTATAATCAAGTGCCCAGCCAGATTTGACCATCTCACGGCCAATATCCTTACCGTCCACCTGACAGGAAGCAACAGTTCTTGTCTCCTTCGGACTTTTGGGCTTGGCCGTGCAAATCGGAACATTTTTACCAATCACGGACTGGAGATGAAGGCGGGCAGATTTGCCGCATTCATAACTCTGTCCGGATTTTAAGCACGTTTGATGAAGCTCGACCGCATCAATTCCCCAGAGCCGGATTTTCTGGTCGTTCATGTGGAAGGTGTCACCATCCACCACATAGATATTCCCTTGATTTTTCTCGGCGGAAAAAGCCGGTGCTGGGAATAGCAGGGGAGTCAGGATCAGAAGAACAGCGAGTAAAAACCTACGCATCGTGTTCACCTGTTCCACGTTTCAAGAGACCAAAGACCGAGCCGTGTAAGTTGAGCTCGCCTTTTTTGGCGCGCGCTGTCATTTCACGAAGGTATCCACCAGCATTTCTGACACGATCAGCAGGATTAGTGGCTTGAGATTTCTGGTCAATAATCATGATACAGATAGCTGCCCCATGTCGGCCAAGTATTGTGCAAGCTTCCCACCATGCGGATTTACTAATTCCGAGAGTTGGGAGCATTTCGGCGGCGGCATCCACGATATCCGACCATGCAAGAGGACGGTCATGCATCGGGAAATGTTGTTTGAACCGATCAGAGCAGGCATTTAGGATCTGTTTCCAACTAATGCGCCCCAATTCTTCACTGATTGCAGCTCTCCATTGTTCTTTGGGGTCTGAAATCTCTCCCTTAGAAAGGGTAACAGGAGCACCTTCATGTGGTTTGGAGCTCTGAGAAGGCCGTACGCTTCCTTCGGAAGCCTCAATGCTCTTAGAGCTACTGTTATATGATTTATCATATTTAGTTTTGTTTGTATTGTCTATGTGGGCGAACTGTTGTTCGTCCTTGGATGTATAATCATGAGACATTTGATCGTCTTTAAGGGTAGGGGATAGGGAAGGAGACGTGCCTTCGAGGGTGTTCATCAACACATCGTACAAATCCTTATGGGCTTCCAGAAGGGTGCGTAGGTCTTTAATGTCCATATAGGTCCGAATAGAGACGGCAATCCCTTCATAGTTACTCTCGGCTTGGATCGAGAAATGCTCCAGCGTTTTCACTTCGCGGGCTTCTGCAATCATGCTGCGGATTTGGCTTCTGTACCATGAAATCTGGCGTTTAGTTTCCATCCAGGCTTCGTCGGCCAGCGTTTTTTCGTGATCTTTGGCAATCAAGAAGGGGCGTAGGGCCGCTAAAGGAGAGAGATCAACGCCGTAGGCGTAGATAATCTCACCTGTCTCCGCATCACGGCTTCCATAGCGGCGATGATTACCGCTATCGTTCCATGCGAGAGCACCTACTTCAAAGAGGGCGCGTTCCAGTTTTTGAATCTGGCGCTCGGATACACCAAAATCGAGGGCGGTTTTAGAAAGCGCCTGATAAACGATCGGGCGATTGCCGGCCTTCCAGTCACAATCCTTGGTGAATACGAGGTAGTATTCGAGGAGCTGCACCATTTTAGAGGTGAAACCCGCATAGGCGCCGACGCGCTTTACGAGTTTGAGCAATTCAAAGCGCTTGGCGTCTTCTGCCAGCCCCTCAAACTCATCAGAAAACTGATCCGCTCCCCGAATTTTGGGTGAGCTTATTCTGCCGCCATTTAATGGCGGATTATAAGTTTCGATAATATTCATGTCTATAAGCCGTATCAGACCCTATAAAACGAAAATCAGGATGCAAAATTCTTTAGCGAAAATATGATTTTTCGCTTGGCAACTGATTCGTTTTGCGATACATTTGTTTTTAAGAGATTACAAAAGGTATCGCCTTTTAAGCATGACCGTGGTTCCCGCCGCGGTTTTTGCTTTTTTAGGGTTTAGATTTCTTGGCTCCTCCTTCAAAAGTTAGGGTTAATAGAAATAATTTACTCGATCATTTGCCCAGATAGGGGCAACAGGTAGGTTGTTTGTGAGACCAGAGTTGATTCTCACGAAATTTACGGTCACAAAAGCTTCCGATTCTGTTTCCATCAAAAAAACTAACATATTGTCTCATTATCCACAAGCTGACCTTCTCATTAGACAGCGTGGGAAATCATGCCCATGCTTAAAGACACTATATATTCTGCTGGTTTTTTAAATAAATGCTCCAGTGAGAATTTCTCAATACGCCTCTCAAAATGTCTCGTGTGAATATCTAAGACTAAATGAGACAAATCTTTTGACTCATAAGACTGTTTAATGTTCTCCTCCGAATCGGTATGATGTTGGGAGACTGATTCGAGAGTAAATAAGAACCTGACATCAATTCTTACGAGACACAGAGAGACAAGATGAGCAAATCAAGGGTATCAGTTGTAGAGGCCTCAAAAATGGCGGGAGTGTCCCGCGCCACATTCTATCGACACATCACAGAAAAGAAGATCTCAACAGCACAGGATGACAAGGGTAATACAGTTATCGACACATCCGAACTGGTTAGGGTTTATGGTAACAAACTAAGGACATTGGAAGAAATTGAGAAAGAAGAGATTGACCAACTGGATGAGACCGAGACAACTCAAGACAGTTCACCTGCACTGAAAATCCAAGTGGATATGCTAAAAGAACGTCTCAAAGACTTCAATGAAGAACGGGAGAGAGAACGCAACCAGCTTTCATCCCAAATTGAAACGCTTAAGGCTCAGCTAGAAAGAGCCGAGGAGCAAAGGATAAAATCAGAAGAGCAAAAAAACAAATTAACTATGATGCTCACTGACCAAAGATCTGAGGCTGATAAATTGGCTGCCAAGGAAGAAGATCACAACAAAAAGCTAGCTGATCTAGAAACTACAATCAAAACCTTAGCTGAAACTCAAAATAGGTTAGTAGAAGATTCAACTAAGAAAAAAAGTATCTTCTCAAAACTGTTTAGCTAACCCGCCCAATAGAACACTCTAATTTATAATTAACATATTTATTTATACTGTTAAAATTGATACGGCCATAACAAAGGGATATCTTCGTTTCTTGCAAAGATGCCAACTTCGGGTCTAGCCCAACAAAGGTACAAAATCAGCAATAGGAATTTTTCTAAGCCGCCATTTGGGGAGATTTAATGCCGAAGGAGTCTTTGAGTTTCTCATCCGAGAAATCATATTCACCAAGCAAGTTGATATGCGCCCAAGACATGGGTGAATGCGTTGAAATCGCCTTCAGTAAAATCTGTCTGTTATTGTCATTTTCAGCCGTAGCCAGTTTTTGTGACAAATACAGATAATTCCAGCAGATGATGGAGTTTTTGATCAGGCGGTTGCAGCTTTCGGCAATTTCCGGCTCTTCTTTTTCAGCATGCAGAAATTCGCGTGGACTGCCAACGGCAATAGCACGCGTGAATCTGTTTGAAAGCTCGACTTTATTGAGCTGTTTTTCAATGTCCTGACGGAGCTGCACATCATCGATATAACGTAAAATGAACAAGGATTTTACGATCTGCCCAAAAGCTTTCAAGGCTTTATATAAAACGTTCTGTCTCGAATATGAATTGAGACGCCTGAATATATCAGAAGCACTGGTTTCCTTGAGTTTTATGGTTGCTATCAATCTTAAAATATCATCCCAATTCTGGATAATAAGATCGGCGTTCACGTAGTTGTCGGGCTTGATATGCCAGTTACTCTTGTCAACATGTTGCCCGGATTTGAAGATGTAGAGGCTTTGCTTCTTCAGGTTTTTGATCCGCGGCGCATAAGAAAACCCGAGCATATGTGTTGTGGCGAAGATTGCTTCGCTATAGCCGTGCGTATCGGTAGAATGAATATCGCTCTTGATGACATCATTGCGCATGAGGCCGTCAACAACATAGGCACTTTCGCGTTCCGAGGCGCTAAACACAAGGGAATGCCATAGCAGATTGCGTTCATCGATGAAGGTATAAGCACTCGCGCCCTGGCCTTTACCAAAATATTTGAAGGAATAATTGGCATTCAGGGATTCCGAGCGAACCTCGAATTTCTGTCCGTCACTGGCTGTATGCAAGGTGTCTTGGCTTTTACGGTAGATATTAGGCAGTTCCATCTGATCCATAAGTTTAATAACGGCATCATTGGCGGCCTGCACGTTCTCCAAAGAAAAGTACCAGTTAACGGTGTGTTGCAGAGCGTTTTCTTTGATATTCGGAGATATTTTTGCCATTTTACGCGTGCCGATGGAGCAGCCCAGTCCCATGATTCCGGCATACAGCAATTTGTTCGTGGTACTGTTTTTGGTGTAGCGGTTTTGCCAATGCTGAAATTCTCCTAAAAAACCGCTGTGATGATTGACGGTTGAAAGGATTTCTGTGAGCGGCACATAATTTTGTTCAGGGAAGAAGGGTTTGAGCGGATCGGACTCAATCTCATCCTGTTTTGGCGTGGCAATATTATAAGCCTTATTCTTGTTGATTTTGATGAACAAATTCTCTCCAGCGGCGATATTTGCATTTGTTGTCTGATATCGCCGGTGCAGAGCTTTGTCTAATATTTCAAGCACTTCACGGGGATTACTAAATTCCTGCATTCCAGCTCGATGCATCAATGCCTCTTTCTCGGTTTGCCATCTGTCTTTGCTGATCATATACTTATCCAAAGACTGGTATTTATAGGAATGTTGCAGATTCAATGTGCCGGATTTTATTGCGGATGCAATATGCTGGAACAAAAAGACTTTATACAAGGATGTACGGAACGCCCCATTTTCAGGATAAACGGCACTATATTCTGCTGGTGATAAAAAATCAGACGGTGCGGTTTTGTTCACGGCGCCATCTTTTCTTTTGTAATGATTGATGGCTGCCATAAGGCTCTGGGCGCTGTTCTCTGCCTGAAACTCCAGAACCTTTATAATGCCGCTTACACGTTTTTGCAGCTTAATCGAACGCGATTCCAAAATATCGTAATATTGATCATCTGAAGCAGCGTGTTCTACTCTCTGTTTCAAAACGCTATGTTCATTTTTGGTACTTTGAATATGAGGGTGGCTTGTCTTCAAAAGCTTTGTAATTTCGGTGATTTTCATAGCAGGGTTAATATTCTGGTCATTCAAAATTGTCTGAATATCATCGAGCACACAAAAAACATCCGTTTCTATTTTATCCAAAAGCACCTGTAAACTGCGCGTTTGCTCTTTCCGGCGCTCAAAACATTGCTCTTTGTGCTCGCGGCCGGAACTATTTTCAAAGGTTTTAACGGTGCTTAAAAATACATCCACCAGATTATCGTTTAATGAAAAAAACTGGTGGGCTATGAAGGCGATCATATAAACCGTGCGGTCTTCCTCTGATCGCCGCGCCATCTGAAAAATTTCTGATTTGATAACACTGCCTGCGTAATATCGAATGGCCTCATGGTCAAGGTTAAGAGTAGTCAAAACAGGACGAAGTTTTTTATGCAAGCTTTCCAAAAACATAAAATCACTTACGCGTTCGTTCACTTTTGCCGGTTTGCTGGACTGAGAAAGCTTTTTCAGCGTCGTCAGCTTATACGGAGAATTTTGAGATTGCCCGTGATCTGTTTCGGTTTGCACAAACAGCTCATTTAAAAGCTGCTCAACATCCGGGGTCAAAGCTGATCTGGCAATCGTTGTCAGTTCTTCTTTTCGAGACTGCAATACTTTCAAAATCATGTCGGAAATCCGATTATATCCGGGGATTTGAATTTTCTCTCGGATCATCAAATCAACACAGCGCCAGAAGATCAGCTTCGGCTTTAAGTTGGAAAGCGCCATAGAACGGATTTCTTGATAGATGAAATTTTCTGTGTCATGTCCCCAAACTTTGAAACCACAAAGCGTTAAAATCAGTATTTGATGATAATGAGCGGTTCTTTGAGGATATAGCGTAGGATCAAATGCATCGAGAGAAAAACCTAATTTCCGAGATACATACTCAATATCGGAGCGATGGTAGCGTTTGGGTGAAAAAAACCGTTTTCCGGCGCTGAAATATCCATAAGCCATAACAAAAGCAATTTTGTTGGCTGGTTTGCGAAGCTTATTAATTTCCTGCATAAGGTCGGGCGGTGTTTCAAAAAACTGTTTTCTCTGCGCACTGTTGAAAATCGGTGGAGTGTCAAATTCATCTTTTTCACCGGTGCTGAGAATATTCATACGTGGCATGTAAAATACCCTTTCTTTTCTTGCTAAAACCCGTTACCTTTTGAATAAATAGTGAAAGAGGTTTTTGCAAGCACAAATCGCGCGGAAGTGCATAACAGCCAAAAACCTTTTCTAAACGACCGTTTTTGAAAGGATAAAGCGTGATTTTTGGATATAGCCGTATCTCGAAAGGCGATGATCAAAATTCCAGATTACAGATCAAAGCTTTTAAAGAGGCCAGCGTTGAAAAAACATTTGAGGAGAATGCTTCCGGTGGACGTTGGGATCGTCCTGCGCTTCACGCCATGCTCGATCAACTTCGTAAGGATGATGTTGTCGTGGTCTGGAAATTGGATCGCCTTTCTCGATCACTGAAAGACCTGCTCGTTATCATGGAGAAGATTGATAATGCCGGTGCAGGATTTAAAAGTCTGACGGAATCTATAGATACCACCAACGCCGCAGGTCGCATGATGATGCAGATGGTGGGTGCATTCGCGGAGTTCGAGCGAGAAATGATCCGTGAACGTACAAAAGCCGGTCTTGACGCTGCTAGAGCTGAAGGCCGTGTCGGTGGACGCAGGCCAAAACTTCGAGACGACCAGAAAAAAGACATCATCGAGAACGTCCTCTCAGGCCGTAAAACTGGAGCACAGATGGCAAGGCTCTATAATGTATCAGAAGCCACAATTTCCCGCATCGTTGCAAAACACAGGCAACCAATAACATAAAATCCTATTGCTGATTTTGTACCTTTGTTGGGCTAGACCCTTTGTTCTTTACCAAACTCCTGCAATTTCTTCTGGGTTTCCTGAAGGTTTTCGCTTAATGCGAAGATATCGTCTTTTTGTTGTGCGCTCATTTTAGTCGTTCCTTTCGGTTGGGGGTTAAAAATTTCCAGATGCCTTTGTTACAAAGCACCCTTAATTCGTTTATAGGCATTTTTCAATTCTTCACCGAGGATGCCGCAAGCACTTTTAATATCCTGTCCGCTTTTTGCGAGATCAGCGTCTTTATAAAATTTCTCCCATTTTTCTTCCAGCTCATGCCATTCGTTCTGAAGATCTTTTGAGCCTAAATGAATCTTAAGCCGCGTTTCATCGCGCAGCTCCAAAATCTCGTTCAGAAGCGCTTTGAATTTCTCATGTTCTGTTTCAGTCATATTCTTCTCCTTATAATTCAATGTTAGCGTCTTTCTTCCTGTCATTTTTTATCCTATTGCATATATAATCCGCCGTTGACCGAGAGTGTTTCTCCCGTAATAAAACCGGACTCATCATGCGCTAAAAATAGAATAGCGCGGGCGATCTCTTCCGGCTTTGCCAAACGGCCCACAGGTACTTTATCGATAATTTTTTGCAGCGTTTCATCCGGCACGGCCTGCATCATACTGGTGTCGGTATAACCTGGCGCAACCGCATTGGCTGTGATGCCGTAGCGCGCCGTTTCCAGCGCAAGGGATTTGGTGAATCCTATAATTCCCGCTTTGGCCGCCGCGTAGTTGGTTTGGCCAAACTGCCCGGCAAGACCATTCACCGAGCTTAAACTGATGATGCGTCCGAACTTCTGCTCTTTCATTGCAGGTACGGCTTGACGAGCCATATAAAAACAGGCGTTTAGATCCACATTTAAAACGGATTTCCATTCCTCGACGGTCATTTTGGTGATGGTGTGATCCTTGATAATGCCCGCATTATTTACCAAAATGGAGACGGGGCCAAAATCATCGCTGATTTTTTTAAAGCCCGCTTCGCAGGCGTCAGGATCTGTAACATCCCATTCATAGACAGCAATACCGGTTGTTGCAGAAAAACTCTGCGCTTTTTCCTTGTTGACAATATAATTGCACACTACCTGATACCCATTTTCTTTGAACATCAGCGCTGTTTTCGCACCGATTCCGGTCGTTCCACCTGTAATTAAAACTACGCGAGCCATCCTATTTCCTTTTTTGTATGCGCTAAGTATTACATAGGATAGACTGGTCAGTCCAGTCTATCTTTGAACAATATTTTACGCATGAACGCTATACCCGTTATCAATATAAATTGTCTGACCGGTGATATGGCGGGATTTGTCTGAAACCAGAAATGCCGCCGCTTCGCCGATCTGCTCGATAGATACCAATGCGTGAATGGGGGCTTCCTTCGCCGCCTTTTCCATGAGAGCGTCAAAATGGGATAAGCCAGAGGCCGCACGGGTCATCACCGGACCGGGCGAAAGCGCGTTAACGCGGATATTCCTTGGCCCCAGCTCATGCGCCAGATAACGCATGGAAGATTCTAATGCGGATTTGACCGGCCCCATCAAATTATAATTCTCAATGACTTTTTCCGCGCCATAATAGCTCATGGTCAGAATAGAGCCGCCATCCTTCATAAGAGGTTCGGCACGCTTTGCCAGCCGGATTAAGGAATGGCAGGAAATATCCATCGCCATCTGGAATCCCGCCGAGGAACTGTCAAGCACACGGCCTTGTAGATCCTCTTTCGGCGCAAAGGCAATGGAGTGCAGGAGGAAATCCAGCCCGCCCCATTGTTTTTTTACGCTAGAAAAAACGGCGTCCATCTGCGCCTCGTCTGTCACGTCGAGCGGCAGGTAAAGCGGTGCATTAATTTGTTGCATCAAAGGCTCGGTATATTGCCGGGTTTTTTCATTCAAGTACGTTACGGCCATTTCCGCGCCCAGGGCATCAAAAGCCTGAATACAGCCCCAGGCAATAGACTGTTCATTGGCAAAACCGACAATCAGGCCTTTTAACGGTTTTTTACTCATTTTAAACGGCTCCCCAGCCACCATCAGAAGGAAGAATAACGCCATTAATATTTTTAGCCTCATCGCTGGAAAGCCATGCAATCGCTTGCGCGATTTCAATAGCTTCAGCTGTTGGCGGCATTAAGGCTTTCATTAAAGGTTCGATTCTATTAATCGAAAGGTTCGATTCCATCGGGGCTTCAATGCTGGTTTTTACAGCGCCTGGCGCTACGGCGTTGACACGGATGCCTTTATCTCCATAGAAAAAGGCGGTGTTTTTGGTCAGCCCGTTAATGGCCCATTTAGAAGCCGTATAAGCAGCACCAGCAACAGATCCGCGCAAACCGGCTTCTGACGAAACATTGACGATAGATCCGTGACCGGCTTCCAGCATAATAGGTAAAGTTGCCCGTGTTAGTTTCATAACAGCCGTCAGATTTACAGCTATCACTTTGTCCCATGTGGAATCATCGATTTCACCGACGGATAAAAAACGATCCATAATGCCTGCGATATTAGCAAGTACGTCAATTCGTTCTTGAGCCATTTTAACGATTTCTTCTATCACCTTCCCATTGCATACATCACCTGCACAGGTTTTTATGTCGTATGCTTCCAATGTACGGGAGAGAGCATCAAGGCGTGCTTGTGAAATATCACAAGCAATAACTTTTGCACCTTCTTGTGCGAATAATGTTGCGGTCGCTTCCCCAATTCCGGAGCCTGCACCTGTAATGACAGCCGTTTTTCCCAAGAATCTTTGTTGTGTTTTTTGTGTCACGGATGCATCTCCTTTTGAAAATTTCTCCAGATTTCTATCGCCATTGCGCGCTCTTCATTGGCCGGAATGATATGATGTTCGAAAGGCGGCAGGAAAGATAAATGTCTTAAAATCATGATGCGGATTTTCTCGGAATTTTCTCCAATACCCCCGGTAAAAATCAGCGCATCCATACCGCCGAGCGAAGTCGCCATCGCCGCGATATATTGCGCGGTCTTCAGGGCAAAATATTCAAGTGCAAACGCGGCCTTTTTATCCGTGCTTTCAGACAGGACTTTCACATCATTGGTCAGGCCGGACAATCCTTTGAGGCCGGATTCATTATAGAGGATATTTTCCGTCTCATCTGGCGATAAACCAAGCGTACGGATTATATACAGTACCGCCCCGGCATCGAGCGCACCGCAGCGCGTGCCCATCGGCAGGCCGTCGAGCGCCGTCATGCCCATTGTCGTGTCGATGCTGCGTCCGTTTTGCATCGCACACAGGCTCGCGCCATTGCCCAAATGTGCAACCACCACCTTACCTTCAACCAAGTGTGGATAATCGGTTTTCAGGCAATGGGCGATCCAGTCATAAGACAGGCCGTGAAAGCCATAGCGTTTTACCCCTTGGTCACGGATGGATTGCGGCAAGGCAAATTCATGGAATAATCGGCCATGCCGCGCATGAAAGGCCGTATCGAAACATCCCATTTGTGGCAAACCCGGCTGACGACTCTGCAATATATCGACGGCGGCCAGATTATGCGGCTGATGTAGCGGTGCTAGAGGTTCAAGACTGCGCAGATATTTCATCGCACCCTCATCCAGTTTTACAGGCGCGGCATACTGTTCGCCGCCATGGACGATGCGGTGTGCAACCACCGAAGTAGGCAAGCGGTTGTCTTCCAGCCATTTTAAAACAAGATCGATAGCTTCCTCATGGGACAATCCTTCGCTCAAGGGATATGTTTCAGGTACTCCGTTTTCTTTTGAAACGTCAAAGACAGGCGTTCCGCCAATACCGCTGATCTTTCCGCCCGCCAATAACGGCAAAGTTTTTTCCAGCCCAAACAGGCGGAATTTAACGCTTGAGGAACCTGTGTTGAGGGTCAGAAGATGGGTCATTATTTGATCCGCCCTTCCTGCCGCGCCGTCGAAAGCGCCATCGCCACACCGCAGGAAAACATGCGCGTGCGCTTGGAATCAGCGCGGCTGGTCAGAATGATCGGTACGCGCGCCCCCAGAACGATTCCGGCGGCGTCCGCCTTGCCAAGAAAAATAAGCTGCTTGGCGAGCGCGTTTCCGGCCTCGATATCCGGCACCACCAGAATATCGGCATCGCCCGCCACATCGGAAATGATATTTTTATCCTTGACCGCCTGTGCGCTGATCGCGTTATCAAAAGCCAAAGGCCCGTCGAGGCGGCCTTCCTTGATCTGTCCCCGGTCGGCCATTTTGCACAAAGCCGCAGCATCGATGGTAGAGGGAATGCGCGAGGTGACTTCTTCGGTGGCGGAGAGAATGGCGACTTTCGGATCGCCGTGTTCATGGTTGAACAACACATGCCACGCATCAATGGCGTTTTGGCAGATATCGGCTTTTTGTTCTAGATTTGGGGCAATATTGATCGCCGCATCTGTAATCATCAGCGGCTTATGATAGGTGGGGATATTCATCAGGTATACATGAGAAATTCGCCGTTCTGTCCGTAATCCTGCCGAGGATGGCACAACGGCCTCCAGTAATTCTTCGGTGTGAAGTGAGCCTTTCATGATCGCGCCCACTTCGCCTGACGCGGCCATTTTCGCGGCTTTGGCGGCGGCGGCATGGCTGTGTTCGGTGTTGATGATCTGCCAGCCTTCGGCATCGGCGTGGCTTTCCTTGATGGCCGCCCTGATGCGGGCTTCAGGGCCGATCAGGATCGGCTCAATCAGTTTTTCTTCAACAGCCTCGGCTACCGCATCGATCACGTTGGCCTGTACCGGATGAACAACCGCGACTTTGAGAATGCCAAAAGCTCGGCATTTTTCCATCGTGCCTTTGTAGTGGTCTTTTTCACGGATATCGACCCAGGGGATATCCGGGCGGGGAATTTTGATTTTTTCGGTCGGCGCGAGAACAGTCGCCGTGCCCTCGACCAGCACCTCGCCTTTTTCGTTCAGGCATATACAATCAAAGACAACAACAGGCTTATCATCGCGCTTTGATTTGACGCTAACGCGTACCGTGACCTCATCGCCCAGCATCACAGGTTTTTTAAAGCGCATATCCTGCTGCAGATAGATTGTGCCGGGGCCGGGAAGTTCCGTTCCCAGTACCGTGGAAATCAGCCCGCCCGACCACATGCCGTGACCAATCACGCCGTGGAACAGGCTGTTTTCCGCATAATGCTCATCCATATGCGCGGGGTTGACGTCCCCGGAAACGGCGGCAAACAGCTCAATATCCTTTTGCGTGAGTGTGCGTTTCAGCTCGGCACTTTGTCCGATTTCAAGCTCCTCGAAGGTGATATTTTCCAACATATCCTGGGTCATGTTTATGCCTTTTGTCCTTTAAGCCTGATGCACGTATTTCCCCGGTGCATCATAAAGTGGTTTGTATGAAGTGTTCCCGGCCTTTTTCGGGGCGGGGATAGTCTCTTTACCCATCCGGTTCTTGAGCCATTTATCCCAGGCAACCCACCATGATCCTTCAAAATCTTTCGCGTTCTCCAGCCATTCATCCGGCGCTTCATAAGCGCTGCCCTGCTTTTTCGTCTCCATATGATAGTGACGGTGCTTATGCCCCGGCTCCGAGACGATCCCTGCATTGTGGCCGCCATTGGTCAAAACAAACGTCACTTCATTACCCACCATCAGGTGGATTTTATAAACCGATTTCCAAGGCGCGACATGGTCTTTTTCGGTGCCGACAGCAAAAACGGGAAGCGTGATGTTTTCCGGTGCAATCGCCTTACCCAGAACGCTATATCTTCCGTTTGCGAATTCATTGTTGAGGAAAAGCCGTTCCAGGTATTCGCTGTGCATTTTATAGGGCATGCGGGTGGCATCGGCGTTCCAGGCCATGATGTCAAACAGTTCTCCGCGTTGTCCCATCAGATATTCCTTGACCATGCGAGACCAGATCAAATCATAAGAGCGCAGCATCTGAAAGGCGCCCGCCATTTGCTTGGTATCAAGATAGCCTTGCCCTTTCATCATTTTTTCAAGGTAATCCACTTCGCTGGGGGTCACGAACACCATCATTTCTCCGGCCTCGGTAAAATCACCTTGCGCGGCGAACAAGGACAGGCTTTTCAGGCGGTCATCCTTTTCATGTGCCATATAAGCCGCCGTAATCATGGCCAGCGTTCCGCCGAGACAATAGCCGGTCAGGTGGATTGGCGCATTGTTCGTAATGGAGGACACGGCATCAACCGCCGTCAGCGCGCCGTCACGGACATAATCATCCATACCAAGATTGCGGTCTTCATTGGTTGGGTTTTTCCATGAGACGATGAAGACCTGATGGCCTTGCTCCGTCAGCCATTTTACCAGCGAGTTATGTGGCGAAAGATCAAGAATATAATATTTCATGATCCAGGCGGGCAGGATAAGGACGGGTTCCTTGTTCACCTTTGGCGTGACGGGATCGTATTGTATCAGCTCCATAAGGTCATTTTTGAAAACAACCTTGCCTTTGGTTACGGCCAGATGCTCACCGGGCTTAAAGTTTTCTATGCCCGCAGGGGGCTGGCTATTGATATTACGCTTAAAATCTTCGGCGGCGTTCACCGCGCCTTGAATCAAGCTTGCCCCACCGCTGCGAACCGTTTCGAATAATAAATCAGGATTGGTGAGTAAAAAGTTTGAGGGCGCACGCGCATCCAGAATTTGACGCGCCATAAACGAAACGGCTCGCTCAGTTTGAGGGTCCAGCCCCGGAATATCTTTTGTCGCCAGATCCCAGAATTCCTCCATGGCATGGAATGTTTGCAAATACATGGTCCACGGCCAAATCTTCCAGCTCTCCGAGGAAAAGCGAGGATCCTCGGCGCAGGCCGGATTATCGTCATCGCAGCCTTGCAAAAGACGGGCGGCAAGTTTAACAGAAGGAAAAGCCGCCAAAGACGCGAGCCGCCCCGGGCATAAGGAAAGCTGAGAGAGCCATGTCGCATACATTTGCACCAATCCGGCGGGGCTGAGGCCGTAAGTGAGGTGCGCCAGTTTCATCTGAAAAAAGTCATCCAGTTCATCCATAGCAGACGTAAATTGCTCTATAGGCGTATTGGTCATTTTTCACATATCCCATGTTTTGTTGTGCAGTGTGCCACAATTAGACTGGACTGTCTAGTCGCAATATGCTAGAAGTGGACGAATTTTCAGGATGGACACCATGCAGATAAGGCAACAAAGGGAAGATATGTCGAAGGAAAGCGCTATTTTAGAGGCGGCAACACGTTCGTTCTTGCGTAAAGGGTTTAGTGGTGTAAGCATGGAAGAGATTGCACGCGAATCTAATGTCGCCAAACAAACGCTTTATAGTTATTTCAAAGGCAAGGATGATTTATTTCGTGTCATTATTCGTGCGCAAAGCGATGGTTTTTTTTCTACGTTGCCTCACAATGATGACCAAACTCAGAATATAGAAGAATTCCTGTACATTATGGGAGAAAGAGCGATGGACATGCTCTTCAAGCGCGACACACTGGCGCTGTACCGCGTGATCGTATCTGAAACACCACGCTTCCCAGAACTTGGGAAGTTCTACTGGCAATCAGGGGCGCAGGCTTTTACCGACCGTCTCAGTAATTTTTTAACCGCCCGCGGGTTTCCCAAGGGGGAGGCGCAGAGCGCCACAGAACAGTTCTTAAGTTTTATGTTTGGCACATTGCTGACAAAAACGCTGTTAAATAAAGAATATCATCCTTCGAAGGAAGAGAAAAAAGCGCATATCGAGCAGGCCGTTTCTGCTTTTTTTATGCTGAACGGTCAATATGTAACGGAAAAAGTAAATCCATGAAAAAGAAAAACACATTCATACGCCTTACCATTATACTCGCGCTTGCAGCGATCCTCGGAGGCGGCTATTTTTTCTGGGAAGCGCAGCAATCAAGTCTGCCGGAATTTATAGCTTCGGGTAATGGTCGTATTGAGGCAGAAGAAACACATGTCGCGGCCAAATATGCAGGCCGCGTGATCGACGTTCTGTTTGATGAAGGCGATATGGTCAAGCAAGGCGACATTATCGCACATATTGATGCAGAAGATCTGGAGGCACAACATGACGGCGCAATAGCCAATCTTTCCTCTGCAAAAAATGCCGTAGCAGAAGCGCAGGCCGGAGTTATTCACCGTGAGGCCGAGATGGAACTGGCCCAGGCCGAAGAGCAGCGCGCCAAGGCCCTGGTCGGCACCGGGGTTTCCAAAGAACTGTATGATCAACGCAAGGCCTCGGTTAAAACGGCAGAAGCCGCCCTGAATGTTGCCAAGGCGCAACTGGCTTCGGCAGAAAATCAGGTGGAAACGGCGCAATCCGAAATCGACCGTTTGAATGTCTTGATCAAAGACGCGACATTAAAAGCCCCTATGAGTGGACGCGTGCAATATCGTCTGGCTGAGCCGGGCGAGGTTTTAAGCGCCGGATCACGTGTTGTCACCATCCTTGATCTTGAGAATGTCTACATGACCATTTTTCTGCCCGCCAAAGATATTGGCAAAATCATTGTTGGCAGCGAGGCGCGGATCGTACTGGACGCCCTGCCGGATGCAGTCATTCCTGCCAAAGTCTCCTTTATTTCCTCTGAGGCGCAATTCACGCCGCGCGAAGTAGAAACAAGAGAAGAACGTGAGAAGCTCATGTTCCGCGTAAAAATCCGTATCCCTAAATCTTTGCTTTCTAAACATATTGAGAAAGTCCGTACCGGATTGCCGGGCATCGGCTATGTCATGCTGGGGGACAAAAATGACTGGCCGGAGTATTTAAAGGTGAATATCGGACAATCACAGGAGTAAGGTGTGAACATGCAAGAGCGCAGCGTTATCACCCTTTCGCATGTGACACATGTCTACGGTAAAACGCAGGCGCTTGATGATGTTTCTCTGGAGATCCCTGCTGGAAAAATGATCGGTTTTATCGGCCCTGACGGTGTCGGAAAATCGACCTTATTCGGCCTTGTCGCGGGCGCGCGAAAAATTCAGAGCGGCGAAATAAAGGTTTTAGGACAGGATATCGGCAACGATAAAAAACGCAAAGACCTTCTTCCCCGTATTGCCTATATGCCGCAGGGATTAGGCAAGAACCTCTATATGGATTTGACGGTATTCGAAAACCTGGATTTTTTCGCCCGTCTGTTCGGTCAAGGTAAGGCTGAGCGGGAGGCGCGGATTAAAACATTGCTCAAAGCCACAGGGCTTGATCCGTTCCCCGATAGACCCGCCGGGAAGCTTTCGGGCGGCATGAAACAAAAGCTGGGGCTGTGCTGTTCCCTGATTCATGATCCTGACCTTCTGATTCTTGATGAGCCGACAACGGGCGTTGATCCGCTCTCCCGCCGTCAGTTCTGGGATTTGATCCGCTCTATCCGTAAAGATCGCCCGCAGATGAGTGTTCTGATCGCCACCGCCTATATGGAAGAAGCGGAAGGCTTTGACTGGCTAGCTGCCATGAATGACGGGAAAATTCTTGACACCGGCACGGCAGAAGAATTGAAAGACAAAACGGGTGGCAGAACGCTGGAAGAAGCCTTTATCGCTCTGGTCGATGATGGGAAACAGGTCAAGCATGAAAAACTGGTTCTACCGCCTTACGAAGATGGTCATGGAGAAGATCCGGTTATTGTAACGAAAAACCTGACTAAAAAATTCGGCGATTTCACGGCTGTCAATAATGTCTCGGTTGAGATCATGCCGGGGGAGATTTTCGGCTTTTTAGGCTCGAACGGCTGCGGCAAAACGACAACCATGAAAATGCTGACAGGCCTGTTGCCCGCAAGCGAGGGCGAGGCCAAAATTTTCGGTAAAACACCCAGCAACGACGACATGGAATTTCGCCACCGTGTCGGCTATATGTCCCAGGCCTTTTCGCTCTATTCAGAATTGACCGTGTGGCAGAATCTGGAGCTGCATGCCCGGCTTTTTCATGTGCCGGACGATACAATCAAACCGCGCATTGATGAATTGCTGAGACGTTTTGGCCTGGAGACGCATAAAGACACACTTCCATCTTCCTTGCCTTTGGGCGTGCGCCAGCGCCTTTCTCTTGCCGTGGCCGTTGTGCACGAGCCGGAAATGCTTATTCTGGATGAACCGACCTCCGGTGTTGATCCGGTGGCGCGTGATGAATTCTGGAAGCTGCTGATCGATCTGTCCCGCAATAAAAAAACCACGATTTTTATCTCGACCCATTTTATGAATGAGGGGATGCGCTGTGACCGGATTACGCTCATGCATGCGGGAAATATTCTGGCGTGCGATGCACCGGACAAACTGATCGAGGGTAAAGGCAAGGACACGCTGGAAGAGGCCTTTATCGCCTATATGGAGGAAGCCAATGCAGAAAAGGGCGGAAAACCTGACAGCAGCGCTGCCAGCGACATAACGGCAAGCGTTGCAGATGATAAAAAGACCGGCGCTTCACTTGCTCTTGTTCAGGGGGGGCGGCGCATTGCCGCCTATGCGATGCGCGAAGCCAAGGAATTATCACGCGACCGCATCCGCGAGGCTTTCGCTTTCTTCGGCACGATGATCCTTATGCTGGTCTTTGGTTTTGGCATTACGTTCGATGTTGAAAATATTACCTTTGCCGTTCTGGATCAGGATAAGACGCCGGAAAGTCGCCTGTATACGCAAGCTCTCGAAGGCTCACGTTATTTCACGGAAAAAGCGCCGCTTATCGATCACGCCGATATGGATCACCGCCTGAAGAGCGGGCAAATTACGCTGGCGCTTGATATTCCGCCCGGTTTTGGCAAAGACCTGCTGCGGCAGAAATCGCCGGAAGTCGCGGTCTGGGTGGATGGCGCTATGCCGTTCCGGGCGGAGACGGCGGGTGGTTACATGCAGGGGCTGCATTATGATTTTATCGGCAGGCTCTATGAAGATTATTATGGCGAACAGGTTGCACTTTCTCCCGTCTCGATTGAACCGCGTTTTCTCTATAATCAGGGTTTTAAAAGCGCCTATGCGATTGTACCGTCCGTGATTGCCCTGATGCTGCTGTTTATCCCCTCGATTCTGGCGGCTTTAAGCGTCGTACGGGAAAAAGAGCTGGGATCAATCACTAATCTGTATGTCACACCGACCTCAAAGTTTGAGTTTTTACTGGGCAAGCAAATTCCGTATGTCACCATTACGATGATGAATTTCCTTTTGCTGGTTTTAACGGCCTGGCTGGTTTTTGGCGTTCCCGTGAAGGGATCCTTTATTGCCTTGTTCATCGGTGCGTTCCTTTATGCAGGTTGTACAACGGCTTTGGGACTGTTCTTCTCCGCCTTTACAGGGACGCAGATTGCGGCGCTCGCGGTGACAGCCATTATGACCTTGCTGCCTGCCGTGCAGTTTTCCGGCCTGATGCAGCCTGTTTCCACGCTGGAAGGGGTCGGAGCCTTTATCGGAAGCATTTACCCGACCACACATTTTATCACAGTGGCCAAGGGCGCCTTCGCCAAGGATCTGGATTTTGCCGAATTATGGCCCAGCTTGCGCGCATTGCTGGTCTCCTGGCCGATCATTCTGGCTGCCGGAATATTCTTCTTAAAAAAGCAGGAGGCGTAAGCAATGCGGCTGAGTGTAAAAAATATATACCGTCTTGGTATTAAAGAACTGCGTAGCCTCTACCGCGATCCGGTGATGCTTATTATGATTATCTGGGCATTCAGTGCGTCTATCTATATCGCTGGAACATCGATTTCCCACGATCTCCACAATGCATCCATTGCTATTGTGGATGAAGATCAATCGCCTTTGTCCCTGCGGATCCGCAGCGTATTCCTGCCGCCCTATTTCAAACAGCCGGACATCATCGCCTTTCAGGACATCGATGAAGGTATGGATCTGGACAAATACAGTTTTGTTCTGGTTATTCCCGAAAGGTTCGAGGCCGATGTGTTGCGCGGTCGCCAGCCAATCCTTCAGGTCAATCTAGATGCCACCGCCGTTATGATCGCCGGGATCGGGTCGGGTTATATTCAAAACATCGTCAATGACGAGATATCGCGTTTTATAAGCAACGGCCCGTCCACATCGCAAAGTCCGGTCGATATGAGGCTTCGTTATGCCTTTAATCCGAATCTGTCATCCAAATGGTTTACGAGTATTATGGAGGTCATCTCCAACATCACGATGTTTGTTATTCTGCTCACCGGTGCCGCGCTGATCCGGGAGCGCGAACATGGTACAATCGAACACCTTCTGGTTATGCCGGTGACGCCGATTGAGATTATGCTCTCCAAAGTCTGGGCCAACGGTCTGGTGATCCTCACCGCAACAGCATTTTGTTTATGGGTGATGATTGAGGGTGTTTTGCAAGTGCCGATTGCCGGATCGGTGCCGCTCTTTTTGCTGGGGACCTTGCTTTATCTGTTTTTTGCTTCGGCGCTTGGTATTTTCCTGGGAACGACTGCACGCTCCATGCCGCAATTCGGCCTGCTATTTATTATTACAATCCTGCCGATGAACCTGCTATCGGGCGGGCAAACGCCTCTGGAAAGCCAGCCGGACTGGCTGCAGCATATCATGTGGTTCGTGCCATCAACGCATTTTGTATCCTTCGCGCAGGCGATTTTGTATCGCGGGGCGGGGCTTGATATTGTCTGGCCAAATTTTCTGGCCGTGAGCGTGGTGGGCTTATCACTGTTAACATTATCTGCTCTGGCTTTTCGCCGATCAATTGCGGCTTAAGTTGGAGAAAGCACCTCGATAAGATTTTAGAATGTGTCTAATGAAAAAAATGTTACAGTTGCCCAGCATAAAAGGAGAAAATACTATGAAAAGAAAAGCCATACTTATGACAGGCCTGATAGCGATAATGCTGATGAGCGGTTGCGCGGGCGGTATGCGTCAAGACGGCGTCAAGCAAAAGGTGCAAGATGAATTTGTCTTTGAAAATATCGATAAGAATGCCGATGGAAATATTGACCCTCAGGAATTTGCTGCATTTAAGCAAAACCTGAAATCCTTAAAACGCTACTAGAATTTCTCAGTCGTCAGCTTTCGCAATCTAAAACCTGTACCCTAAAGAGATCGCGCCGAAGAGAGACGGGTCGTCTTGCCCATCAAATTCCTTTGACCGCCAGTTGATGGTATAGGAAAGCTGCGCTTTGCCGTAGGTAAAGCTCACGCCCGCATTGGCATCAGCCACCAGGTATTTTTTATCAACCGAGGGGCTGTCCTCGAACGTATTGCCGTCCAGAAATATATTGCGTCCCATGGCGCGCCCCTCCACTCCGGCAAACAATGACCAAGCGAAATGATCCTCCGGCACGGCAAAAAAGCCGCTACCCGGAATGGCAGGGCGTACCCGCAAAGGGGTAGATTGCCATTTATACTGGCTGGGCGTGAGTTGAAAACTCAAACCACCGGAGCCGTATGTATATATATTGCCAAGCGTAATGCCAGCATGAGGTGCCGCCCGAAATGTGAAGCCATCTATATCGGCTGCATAGGCCTCCGGCCATTGGCGCTGCCAGGAGAGCATCAGTCCCGGCTCATTCTCCAGTTGGTGATCCCAGCCCGAAGGGTCGTCTGCATCTAGAACGTCATGAACAAATTTTTGAGTCTGTTCCCCCAAAGCCCAGGGGCCGACGATCCCGATCGTGGCTTCCAGGTCATCCACGTGATTATCCGTCAAACTGGTCAGTCCGGCAGAAACATACAAAAACGCAGCATAAGGACGATCTTTCGGATCGGGCGTACGCACCGTGATATTTTCTGGTGTATACAGGTTTTGTCCGAAAGAATAATAGGTTGAAGTCGTTTCATTAATTTCAAACGTGGGGACATAGTGATCCAGTATGTCGGCAAACCACGGTGGATCGGCCCCATAATCGAAATAAGTAAGGCGTACCCCGCTTGTATAGTTCTCATCGGTGTTCCCGCCAAAGTTATCATTCTCAATCGTGAATGTAAAAAAATCAGCATCTTCGTTAAGAAGATCTTTAGGAATTCTATCTTTAAAATTATTGTCCTGCTCGTTGGCATAAGCATGTGACACAAGAAGGGAGTAGAATGTTATGAGGGAAAGAGATGTTATAAAAAAAAGAAATTTCCGCATATTCATCCCTTTTCCAATCCTAAATTGGAAAAAAACAAAGTGATCAATTTAGGCGCTTTGTTTTCAATATCAAAGCCTTCCGGGTTATCCAGATATTCAAAAAGGATGCCTTTCATAAAGCACGAAATACACTGTGTTAAAAGTTCGGGGTCGGCCTGTGTATTTAATTTTCCGGCTTTTTTGGCTTTTTCGATATAACGTTTAAACAGCCGCATGCTCTCCGCTTCTTTCTCGCGATGTTTGTCTTTATAGGGTGCAAGATCGCCGGAATAGTCGCTTTTCATGAAAAACAGAATAAGGGTTTGCTGTCTTTGTTCATCTTTTTCGAGATCCAACATGATCTGGATACATAAATCCCGAAGCTGCACCATCGGTTCCGGATGGTCTTTTTCCAGGTCTTCCAGGATCATATCAACAAAAGGGCGATGCAGGCGCTCGTGTAAAGCCTCAAAAATCTGCGTTTTGTTTTCAAAGTGCCAATAGACAGCGCCCCGCGTAACTCCTGCTGCTTTTGCAATTTCATCCAACGTGCTGCGTGCCACTCCTTTTTCAGAAAAAATCCGAACAGCGGCGTTTAACAGGTCTTCACGCGTTTTCTCTGACTCTTCTTTCGTGCGCCTCATAAATGTATCCTTTGTATTGACAGTATACATACATAAATGTATGATTAAATATAGCTGTAATTTTTATATTTGTCCAGCTTCAAAAAACAGCAGGAAAAGGAACCACAAAATATGAAAAAAATATTCCCTTTATTGATGCTGGCGCTCCTGCTTGCCGGAGGTGGTTGGTATTGGTGGCACAAGAGCAACGACAGCACGAAGAATGCGTCTTCCGCTGCGGCAAGGCCGCCACAGGCCGTGGCGGTTCTGGAATTAAAACCGCAAAGAATTACATTTACGCAACAACTTCCCGGCCGTGTTTCGCCCTACCGTCAATCGCAGGTGCGCCCTCAAGTGGATGGAATCATCACCGAGCGCCTGTTTGAAGAAGGGGCGGATGTTGAAAAAGGCCAGCAACTGTATCAAATTGACGACGCCCGCTATAAGGCGGCGCTGAATAGCGCTAAAGCGGATCTGGCCAGCGCCCGCGCAAATGTAAAAACTGTAGAAGCCCGTGCAAAACGCTATGAGGATCTAGTTAAAATCAATGCGGTGAGCGAGCAGGAATATGACGATGTGAAAGCCGAGCTTGACCAGGCCATGGCCGCCGTTGCGGTCGCGCAGGCGGCTCTGGATGTGGCGCAAGTCAATCTGGATTATACGAAAGTATATGCCCCGATTTCCGGGCGAATCAGCAGATCTTTCGTCACCGAAGGCACTTTGGTAACTGCCAATCAGGAACAATTTCTGGCGACCATAACCCAGCTTGATCCTGTCTATATCGATATGCAGCAATCCGGATCGGAAGCCATTTATTTGCGTTCCCGCATGATGGGTAAGGAGACGGTCTCGATCCATTTAATGCTGGATGAAAAAACAGGCATGGATTACCCCCATGAAGGCAGTTTGAAATTTTCCGAAGTGACGATTGATGAAACGACTGGTTCTATTGCTTTGCGCGCCCTGATTCCAAACCCGGATAGTTTACTACTGCCGGGTCTCTTTGTGCGGGCAATGCTTGATCTGGGGCAGGATGATGTTCTCCTGGTGCCGCAGCGGGCGACAATTCGCACGCCGGAAGGCGATTTGACGGTCTGGGTTGTTGATGAAACCGGAAACGCGCAGCCACGTCCTGTTAAGGTTGAGCAAGCCTATAAAGATAACTGGATTGTAATGGATGGGTTAAAGGCCGGCGATACCATCATTGTCGAAGGCTATCAGAAAGTCGGGCCCGGTGCGCCTGTCTCCCCTGTGCCTTGGCAGCAAAGCGAAACATCAGGCGGTAAGGAGTAAAATTTATGGCTCGTTTTTTTATTGATCGCCCCGTTTTTGCATGGGTTATCGCCATTATCATTATGCTGGCCGGCGTTTTATCGATCCGCGCTTTGCCGATTGAACAATATCCAAAAGTCGCTCCGCCCACTGTCGCTATTAATGCAAGTTACCCCGGTGCCTCCGCCGAAACGGTTGAAAATTCGGTCACGCAGGTCATTGAACAGCGCCTGACGGGGATCGATCATTTGCGCTATTTCACCTCAAGCAGTCAGGACGGCTCTATGAGCATCACCTTGACGTTTGAGCCAGAGGCAGATCCCGATATTGCACAGGTGCAAACGCAAAACAAGGTGCAAGGCGCAGTCACGCAACTGCCGCAAGAGGTGCAAGCTCTTGGTGTTACCGTGACAAAATCCAATGACAGCTTCCTGCTGGTTGTTGGCGTTTATTCGGAAGACGGTGAAATGTCACAGGGCGAACTCGGCGATATGCTGGTTAGCACCTTCCGTGAGCCAATCTCGCGCGTGAACGGGGTCGGAAATGTCCGTATATTCGGAGACCAACATGCGATGCGGATATGGCTCGATCCTGCCAAGCTCTATAGTTATAATTTGACCCCTTTGGATGTGCAAAGTGCCGTTCAAATCCAGAACACCGATATTTCGGCGGGTCAACTCGGCGGCATGCCCGCCGCCCCGAACCAGCAAATTAATGCGACGGTCAAAGCGCAGGCACGGCTGGAGTCCGTTGAAGATTTCGAACGTATCGTTTTACGTGTAAATACGGATGGTTCGCAAGTGCGGCTCAGGGATGTGGCGACACTGGAACTTGGCTCCGAAAGTTATGACCGGATTGTGCGCTATAAAAGAAAACCGGCAGCTGGGATGGCGATTACGTTGGCCACGGGCGCAAACGCTCTGGAAACAGCCGAGCTTGTTAAGCATAAGGTGGCAGAACTGTCGGAATATATGCCCGAAGGGGTAAAAGTCGTCTACCCCCTTGATGCAACACCTTTCATCGAACTCTCCATTGAATCCGTTGTTCACACACTGATAGAGGCGGTTGTTCTTGTCTTCTTCGTGATGCTGCTGTTTTTGCAAAATCTGCGGGCAACCTTGATCCCGACGATCGCCGTTCCTGTTGTTTTACTGGGAACTTTTGCAGTGCTTTTTGCTTTCGGGTTTTCAATCAATGTGCTGACTATGTTCGCCATGGTTCTGGCTATCGGGCTTTTGGTCGATGATGCAATTGTGGTTGTGGAAAATGTCGAACGCATCATGAGCGAGGAAGACTTATCGCCCAAGGAGGCCACGCGTAAATCCATGGATCAGATTACAGGCGCTCTGGTCGGCATTGCCGTAGTGCTGTCTACGGTTTTTATCCCGATGGCCTTTTTCAGCGGCTCTGCCGGCGCGATTTACCGTCAATTCTCAATCACGATTGTATCGGCTATGGGACTGTCTGTCATCGTAGCACTCATTCTCTCTCCTTCACTTTGCGCGACACTTTTGAAACAACACAAGGGTGAGAAACGACGCGCGGATACAGGATTCTTTGGTTGGTTTAATAAATATTTTAATAAGGGACGCGACGGGTATCAAAAAAGCGCCTCTTTTATAGCAGGTCGAGCATTTCGCTTCTTCATGGTATACATCGTTCTGGTCGGTGGGATGATGGGTATATTTATGCAGCTTCCCGGCTCGTTTCTGCCCAACGAAGATCAGGGGACAATGTATTTAATGGTTAATACTCCTCCCAGTTCAACGGCGGAGCGCACACTGGAATCCGTTAAACAGGTTGAGGATTATTTCCTTGAGCAACAAAAGGACACGGTTGAACACCTCTTCACCGTTGTCGGCTTCAGCTTTGCGGGTTCCGCCCAAAACGCGGCGTTCGGTTTTGTTGGTTTAAAAGACTGGGATGAGCGCACGCAAGACGACCAAAGCGTATTCGCTATCGCGCAGGCCGCAGGCGGCGCTTTGTATCAGATCAAGGATGCCATGGCTTTTGCTTTCTTTCCGCCGCCAATCCGCGAACTGGGAAACTCGTCCGGTTTTGATTTTCAGCTTGTCGACCGTAGTGGAATTGGGCACGAAGCATTGATGAATGCACGGAATCAGCTTTTGGGTGCGGCAGGCCAAAATCCTAAACTCACCAGTGTGCGCCCCAATGGACTGAGTGATGTGCCGCAATTCAAGATCGATATCGATAGCGAAAAAGCCTCTGCGCTTGGCTTATCTTTAAGCGATATCAACCGAACGCTACAAATCGCATGGGGCTCCAGCTATGTGAATGATTTCGTAGATAAGGGCCGGATTAAACGCGTCTATCTGCAGGCTGATGCACCACACCGTATGATGCCAGAGGATCTCAATAACTGGTATGTTCGCAACAATACAGGTGAGATGGTGCCATTCAACACCTTTTCCAGCGCTGCATGGACGTACGGCTCTCCCAAACTGGAGCGTTTTAACGGGAATTCATCTGTCAATATTCAAGGATCACCTGCGCCGGGCGTAAGTACGGGAGCGGCGATGGAAGAGATACAGAAGATTGTCAAGACCCTTCCCGAAGGGCTGGGTCTTGAATGGTATGGTCTATCTTATGAAGAACGTCAGACAGGAGCGCAGGCCCCGGCACTATATGCTCTATCAGTCTTGATCGTATTCTTATGTCTGGCCGCGCTCTATGAAAGCTGGGCTGTTCCGTTTGCCGTAATGCTGGTTGTCCCCTTGGGCATTTTAGGGGCGGTTGTAGCTGCCTATATTTTTGGTCTCCCCAATGACGTATATCTACAGGTGGCCTTGCTTACAACCGTGGGGTTGGCATCCAAAAATGCCATCCTGATTGTCGAGTTTGCTAAAGATCTACGGGAACAAGGGCATAGTTTAATGGAAGCTGTTTCTATCGCAGCCAAGCAGCGTTTTCGCCCCATCATCATGACTTCCATGGCCTTTATGCTGGGCGTAACGCCGCTTGCACTGGCTAGCGGCGCAGGTGCGGCCAGCCAAAATGCTATCGGAATTGCCGTCATGGGCGGCATGGCGGCGGCCACTTTCCTAGCTATATTCTTTGTACCGATGTTTTATGTGATGGTTGAAAACATCTTTCACCGGGGCGAAAAACAATCAGAAGACCAAAAGAAAGAGCAAAAACATGACACGTAAACCCTTATCCATTCTTCTGACGGCGACGATATTATCGGGCTGTACCATGATCCCAGATTTTGTGCGGCCAGAGTTTTCGACTTCCGCTGCACAAAACTGGAACGACATTCCCGGCTATGAAGCACCCGTCGGTAAGGCACTGGCCACGCAGATGGACTGGAAAGAATTTTTCAATTCACCTGAATTTCATCTGGTCATTGGAACCGCGCTACAGAACAATAAGGATCTGAAGACCGCAGCTCTGAATATCGACGAAGCGCGCGCTTTGTATCGTATTGAACGCGCCGACCTGCTTCCGAATGTCAGTGCCAACGGGGATGGTACAATTTCAGAAAATACCGATGAAAGCAGCACAACAGGACAAACATATAAAACCGAACTTTATGAAGCCAATATCGGTATTGCAGCCTATGAGCTAGATCTATTCGGAAAAATCCGCAGCAAAAACGAGGCAGCAATCAATGCCTATTTTGCAACGACGCAAGCCCATGAAGTTGTTCGCAACGCTTTGATCGCAGAAACGGCCAATGCCTATTTGCAGCTTTTAGCCGATCAAAAACTTCTGTCCTTGACACAAAAAACACTGGACGCGCAGCAGCGTACCTACGACATTTTGACAGAAAGCTTGGAAAAAGGTGTCTCGACCGAACAAGATGTGGCACGCGCAGCCACGGCAGTTGAAACCGCGCGAGTGAACCTGCATCAATACAGCCGCTTTGTCGCGCAGGATAAAAACGCTCTTTTTCTGCTAATGGGAACGCCGCAGGATAACAGCATTCTTCCCAAAACAACGCTCGACGATGTGGCAATCAAAAATAACCTTGATCCCGGTCTACCATCTGAAGTTTTGCTCATGCGCCCCGACATCAAGCAGGCTGAATATGAATTACTATCGCGCAATGCCGATATCGGCGCAGCTCGCGCAGCATTCTTCCCCAGCATTACCCTGACCGGCACATATGGCTTTGCCAGCCAGAATCTCGGCGATCTGTTTGCCTCCGGCGCGGGCGGTGCCTGGGCGTTCCTACCGCAAATCACGCTGCCGATCTTCCAAGGCGGCCGCAATCAGGCCAATCTGGATCTGGCTGAAATCCGCAAAGAAAAAGCCGTCGTCAACTACGAAAAAGCCATCCAGACTGCCTTCCGCGAAGTCTCTGACGAACTGGCCGCGCGGGAAACATTGGATGAACAGCTTAAATCGCAGCGCAGGCTCGTAGGTGCCGCGCAAAAAGTATATGACATTTCACAGGCACGCTATAAATCAGGAATCGACAGCTTCCTCAGCGTTCTGGATTCTCAGCGCGAACTTTACACATTCCAGCAGCAGGAAATCCAGATTGAACGTCAGCGCCTATCCAACCTGGTCAATTTGTATAAAGTTCTCGGTGGAGGGAATGAAATTTGAGCACGACCAGGGAAAAATTACTTCATACCTCTAGGGAATTAATGCTGCAAAATGGTTACCACGCTGTCAGCGTTGATGAGATATGCGTCCAGGCAAACGTCAAAAAAGGAAGCTTCTATCATTTTTTTGATTCCAAAATGAATTTAGCACTACAAACAATGGAGGATGACCATCAGGAATCAAAAAGCGTATGTGACACTATTTTTTCTTCTCTTTCTTCTCCAACAGAAAGATCCCAGATTTTTTTTGAGTACATTTACAGAACCCAGGCTGATCTATACAGGAGAACTGGTCATGTATGCGGCGCCTTACCCGTTATTTTGGGACTGGAAATGGCTTGTCACGATGAAATTAGGCAAAAATCCAGCGAAATTATCTGTTTCTACGAAAAATATTATAAAACAGCCTTACGTGATCTGATAGATACTGGAGACATAGACAGAAACACCAATGTTAAAAATGTCTCTTCAAATGTCAGTTGTTTTCTCCTGGGCAAGATGACTATAGCTCGAATTCATAATTCGCTAGTTTCTCTAAAAAATTTAGAAACAGGAATTTCAAATCTTATAAAACTGGATGCTTCAAAGCAGTCTTCTTATAATTATTTTCCATAAGATACATTATCACATCAGAAAATTTATATTTATTTTCAGTTAGTTAAGCTTGTCTTGCCAACTACATTGGCACAACTTATATAGCTATTCTATCCGGCGGAGTGTCACGAAATTAAACTTTTATAAATTTCTTGCGTCTAAGCTAGATATATAGCACTATGCTCTTAACACAGCCGCCACGCCTCTTAACAATGCGCAACCTTGGCGGCTTTCTTCTTTTTTGAGCCCTGTGATGACAATACCCTATACAAAAGCAGCCTTAACATTTGGACAACAGCTACAAAAACTGATTGATCGCGGACTGATTATCGGGGATCTAGATCGCGCCCAGCATCAGCTAGAGAGCATAAACTACTATCGTCTTAGTGCATATTGGTACCCTTTTAGGCAACGAGATAATGCCACAGGCAAAATTCTTGACTCTTTTCGCCCTAACAGTTCCCTAGAAGATGTAATAACTTTCTATGAATTTGATAGACGTTTAAGACTTCTAATTATTGATGGAATTGAGCGCGTAGAAGTAGCCATCCGAACCCAACTAACATATCACCTTGCACATAAATACGGCCCGTTTGCCCATACTTCTAGTATCAACTTCCACCCAAAATTTTTTCACGCTAATTGGCTTCAGCAAATAGAAGAGGAAACAACAAGATCGAGCGAAGAGTTTATTCAACACTATCAAAGAGAATATAATGGGTTCCCTACTATACCTATATGGATGTTAACAGAAGTAATGAGTTTGGGTGCACTGTCCAAGTTATACAAAGGCCTTCAAAATGAAGATAAAAAAATCGTATCAGTTAAATTTAATATCCATCACAAAAAATTAGGTGACTGGTTGCACACCCTCACATACGTTAGAAACGTATGTGCGCATCATGGTCGCTTATGGAATCGAGAACTAGCAATTCGTCCAGATACTGACAAAGATCTCAATTGGAAACCTCCCATCACTCCAACAAACACAAGAGTATTTTATATACTATTGATGATTCGATTTTTGTTGAGAAAAATTTCGAATAATAACGAATGGCAAATATCGTGCACTTCCCTTCTAAATCCTGTTGCAGAAGAAGATTTGTGGAGAGTGGCTATGGGTATGCCCTCAAATTGGCAGAATCATCCAATATGGAGATAATTACTAAAAAAACACTTATTGCATTATTTTGTAAAAGTATTAATAGATTGACCATTATTTGTTAATGACTTTACTTAAATTATCCGAATGACATATAAAGTAGAAACAAGGGATCAAAAAATCCTTCACATGGCACTTCTAAACGCTAATGCTACCGCTGAGAGCATTGGTGGCCCGATTGGTGAGCAAGGTTATCAAGTTAGACGCGCCCTTTCTGGAATGCAGAAAGAAGGCATTATCTCCCCCTACACTCTTATTAATCAATTCGCACTTGGCTGGATGAAAATAGGCGTCTTTTTCTCTTTTCTTCCTGTTGAAGAACAAAATATCCCAGCAATCATCCAGAAACTCCAAGACTATCCAAATATTGTATCTGTAATCGAGCTCTTCGGCCCTTATCAATATTTTATGTCTGTGAACGCTAAATCGGTTCCAGATTTTGAAGAGTTCATGGCCACTCTCTATGATGATATTCCAGACCTAAAGATTGATGAGGCTGTTTCAATCCGACGACGACTCAGCCTCTTTAAACGAAAATACCTTGCCCCAGACTTGGGAGATAAAACTCACTTAACCTACTCTTATACAGGTAACGCAGAGAAGCTGGATGATCTATCCATATCTGTTCTGAATTATATGATTACTGCCGGAGGCCTTCCGAATGGCCCTGCGATTGCCGAAGCCGTTGGCGTATCTAATACAACAGTTCATAACAAAATTGCAGATCTTGAGAAAAGGGGCGTGATCGTCGGCTACTCTTACAGCTTAGATTCTTATAAAATTGGATATAGCTCCTTCGATTTACTTATTAAAACTTCCTCACGCTCCACCTCCTTAAAAGATACATTCTTTGACTACTGCGCCTCTCATGAAAATGTTGTTGGTCTTACGGAGTGCACTGGAGCTTGGCAGTATGAAGTAAGGATTGAAGTGCCCTCAGTTGCTGATGCAACACGCCTCTCGCAAGAAATGTTGAGAGATTTCTATCATTCCATCCATAAAATCGATGTTGTGAATGTCAATAAAGAGCTCAAATATATGAGAACACCTCTCATAGAGACTGGATCTCCAGAAAATCCTTCTCCTCAGAAAAAGAATGTCGCCTAATTCTTACTGATAGAAGAACTGGCCTAAGTATTTCCCATCAACCCACATTTTGATAAATCTTGGTTGAATTCTCCTTTCCGCAGGATAAGGGGTACAATCTATTTTCTTATCTCTTCTATATTTTTCCCTTAGATTGCATTGAGAATCTATGGGCAAGCACATCACACTTTCATAGGATTCTTGCGGTGATTTACTGAACTCAAAACCTTCTTTACAGGGTAGGAAATATTCAACGCCCATTTGGTAACTTCCATTCGAGCGACTTCCATCAGGGCCGACTACGCAAGAGGATAAACTTGGTAGTGGTGGCCGTCCCTTCTTTATCCTGTGCTTAAATTCACTGTAAGCAGCAGAGCATCCACTTGGGAATCCTCCAGGCAAACAAAGCCATATAGCGCACGCTGCCTCAGACTCAGCTTTAGCTGGAAGGACCTGGATCAAGGAAGATAAAATCACAATGAAACTGATACAAAATTTTCTCATCTAGTTACCCTTTTCTAAAAATAATGAAACTTTTTGAACATATGCTTTTGTTTCAGGGTATGGTGGTATATCTCCATATTTGTCTACTGCACCCTCTCCAGCGTTATAAGCAGCCACAGCGAGACTGATATCCCCTTCATATCTATCAAGTAGGAACTTTAGATATTTCGTACCCCCATCAATGTTTTCCTCAGGAGAAAACCTATCTGAAACACCATATTGAGTTGCCGTATCCGGCATGAGTTGCATGAGACCGCCTGCCCCCTTAATAGATACTGCTTCGGGATTGTATGCAGATTCCGCTCTAATCACAGCATGGATCAAATCAGAGCTTACATTATATTTCTGGGATGCCTTTTTGATATACTCGTCAAATTTCTTGAGAGAACTCTTCTCAGACCCCATCAGTAAGGCTTTTGCTCTGAATTTCTGATGCCTCATAGAAGCAAAGTAATCCGTTGCTTCAAATACTTCTACAGAGCCATCTGAATCAAACTCATAGACAGTTGCTAGAACCGTCGCAGGATATAAAGCTAGCAAAACAGATAAAGCTCTTATTACCAGCTTCATAGAAACCTACTTGCTTAATTTTTCTAACACTTCAGCCCATGTGATCTTCTTGGCCCACATAGGCAGTGGTGTTTGGAACATATTATCTTTCTGCTCTTTAGTACCTTCATAAGTATCAACAGCTTCATAGAGAATATGAGCCTTGTATCCTCTAAAGTAGAGCTCCTGAGCCAGACACAGAACACAACAGTCCAGAGTCAATCCAAAGATGATGACATCAGGAGCCGTTTCTGGTCTTCCTATTTCTTCAAATAGCCATTTAGACAATTCCGCTGGATCTGAATAAGGTTGTCCAGGTTGAGTATTAGGAATGCCGGCATTTTCCCGTACCCAAACAGGAGAGTTCATGCATTTAATAAATTTATTCTCTGTTTTAATTTCTTCAGGAAGAAGAGACTCATATCCTCTTGTCCCCGGAATACAATATTCAAGTGTTTCGCTTGGTCGTGGAAGGCGATAATCGCTTACAATTTCCGACAGCTTTATATTGTTTCTTTTAAAATAGGGAATTAGCTGTTCGTTTATAAAACTCTCGCAAGGTCTCTTCTTATACCAACGCCCCGATGGATCGGCGAAATCACCTTGATAATCAACAGATATAAATTTCATATTCTTCTCCGTAATGCGTGTTTCTTGAAGAATGTTTTTTATCCCCAGAATTGTCAACAGATTGTTTTATATTTTTGCACAATTTCTATTGATTTTGTTTTTTTATAAATTAGGCTGAATTTTATGATTTATATTTTTGCCATTTTCTCCTTATTTTTGAAGATTAGTAAAGATAAATCACTCACAAGATTTATAGGGAAACAAACATGAATAGTAAGATTACTAAATTACTAACTATATCGAGCTTGATTGCCATCACGCTACTTCCTGAAACCGCACATGCTGCCGCTCTTTTTGACTCAGGCACAAACTTCCTTGGCGCCTTGCAGGATCTCTTGACCAACACTTGGGCCAGAATTTTGGCAATTATCGCAGTTGTGTTCTTGGGGTTTGCTTGGATGTTTGGTCGGATTTCCTGGCAACTGGCTGCGAGTGTTATCGGCGGCATTATCCTGATTTTCGGAGCGCCAGCTATCGTTGATAGTATTGCAGGTTCTATCTAGATGAGCGAAGAGGACAATTCTTGCGATCCTCTCTTTATTGGAATGACCCGTCCCCCGATGATGATGGGTGTTCCGATGGAGTTTTTCGGGTTTAATTTTATTATCCTCGGAATTGGCATGATTTTATTTATGTCGCTCACAGGAAAAATCCTCTTCTTCGTTTCAATAAATCTACCCCTGCACGCGGCTGCCTATGTAGCAACTGAACGGGATACACACTGGATGAGAGTCTGGCTCACAAAACTGAGTAGATGCTCTCCGATACGGAATAAGAACTTTTGGAAGAGTAATAGCTATAAACCCTGAATCTTATAAGGATTTTGATAATGCTCGTCTGGGCGAAGAAAGATGATATGAAATACGGATGCCTCTTAAAGAAAGAGACTTCTGTTTCAAGATTCATTCCTTACACACGGCATATTGACGAAACTACTCTCAAAACCAAAGAGAACTATCTCCTCAAAGTCATAAAAATCGAGGGGCTTCCGTTCGAGACCGCTGACCAGATCGATATTAACCAGAATAAGAATATCCGCTCCACCCTCCTCCGTGGTCTATCAAATAGCCGCTTTGCGATTTACCACCATATTATCCGCAGAGAAGCACATGAAACATTGGAGGGCTTCTTCGAGAGCCCTTGGTGTGATGCTCTGGATAAGGCCTACCAAAGTAAACTCTCAAAAAAACGTATGTTCGTGAATGAACAGTATCTGAGCGTTGTGAGGCGTCCAGCTCAAAGCAAAATATCTCTGGTCGGAGAAATATCACGCACACTGTTCAGTAAGGTAGATCATGACCTTGCTGACTATTATGAGAGACAATCCCACGCAGCCCTTAATGAAGCAGTCTCACATATTCTGACATCACTCTCTCCCTATAAACCCCGTGTATTAGGCATTAACCAGACTGCTAAAGGCAATTTTTCAGAAGTCCTTTCTTTTCTTTCTTATCTGATTAATTTTGAGAAAGCAGATATACGTCTCCCTTACGGGAATATTGCAGATTACCTTGGCTCCAAACGACTATCGTTCGGCAAGGAAACATTAGAGGTAAGAGGAGCAGCTCCTGATGATGTAAAACTGGGTGCCATCCTCTCAATTAAAGAATATGCCGATGCAACAGGCCCTGGAATGTTAGACGGGCTCTTACGTCTTCCCCATGAATTTATAGTCACTCAGTCTTTTGGCTTTGTTGATAGGCAGGCAGCCCTTGGCTCCATGAGAGAGACCAAAAGAAAGCTGATTGCCGGAGAGGAAGGAGCAACAAGCATTGAAGAAGAGATGGATCATGCAATCGATGATCTGGCGTCTGGGCGCTCTAGTTTTGGGGAGCACCATCTAAGTGTCACGGTGATTGCAAAAACACCTAGTGAGCTAGACCGCGCTGTGAGCGAGAGCCATTCCTCATTTGTAAATCTTGGGATTGTAACGACCCGTGAAGATATTGCACTGGAGCCATCCTTCTGGGCGCAGCTCCCTGGGAATTTCTCATATATTGCGCGGCGTTCTCTTATCTCGAACCTTAATTTTGCAAGTTTTGCGAGCCTTCATAATTTTCCTGTAGGAAAAAAATCAGCTAATCACTGGGGAGAAGCGATTACAAAATTAGAGACAACATCAGGCACACCCTATTGGTTCAATTTTCATGAGCGGGATGTGGGAAATTTTACTGTTATCGGCCCTGTCGGTGGTCAACCCCCATTATTGAGTCCATGATTTAAGTGAATCTTTTTGCCCTGATGGGAGCATGAAGGAAGGGGCTGAAGCGTAAGCGAAGGCCCCTTCCTTCATAAGGTTGTTCGTTCTGGTCAGTGGTGCCGGAGGCTTGTAGCCAAGGCTTGTATGCGGCCTTATATGATTGTAGTGATGCCTCCATTGCTCCAGAATGACTTGCGCTTCTTTCAGGGTATAAAACGTCTCTCCGTTCAGGCATTCATCCCGCAGACGCCCGTTGAAGCTCTCGTTATAACCGTTCTCCCACGGGCTGCCTGGTTCTATGTAGAGAGTTTCGACGCCCAGCTTCGGTAGCCATGCCTTGATCGACTTGGCTGTAAATTCCGACCCGTTGTCCGAGCGAATATGATCCGGTATCCCGCGTGTGATAAACAAATCGGTCAGGACATCCATTACATCGTCAGCCTTGAGAGAGTAGCCCGTCCGGAGAGATAGACACTCCCGTGTGTATTCATCAATGACAGTGAGTGTCCGTATCTTGGTTCCATCTTTGAGTTGATCCGCCACAAAGTCATACGCCCAGACATGGTTCGGCCAGCATGGGCGCAGCCGGATGCACGATCCATCATTCAGATACAATCGGCCTTTCTTCTTGTGTCTCGCAGGAACCTTGAGGCCTTCCTGCCGCCAGATGCGCTCAACCCGTTTGTGGTTAACCTGCCAACCCTCTACACGGAGTAGCGCTGTAATCCGTTTGTAGCCATATCGTCCATACTGGCTGGCAAGTCGGATAATATCTGCCGTTAAAGCCGCTTCATCATCAGGTCTGATCTTTTTGCGCCTTTGTAACCCTCGGCTTTGACCAAGAGCGGCGCATGCACGCCGCTCTGTTACTCCCAGTTTCTGCTGCGCATATATCACAGCCTCCCGTCGCCGCTCCGGACTGGTCAGAACTTTCCCGTAGAAACTTCCTTCAATATCAGATTATCAAGCGTCAGATCAGCCACAGCCCTTTTAAGACGCGCATTCTCGGTTTCCAGTTCTTTAAGACGGCGGGCCTGATCCATCCCCAAACCACCATATTCCTTACGCCAGCGATAATATGTGTTCGCCGTCACATCAATCTCGCGCAGCACTTCCTCAATCGTACATCCGCGCCCGATCATCACTTCGGCCTTCCGTAAATAGCCGATAATTTGCTCCGTCGTAAATCTCTTCCGAGCCATTTCTATTCCTCCTTAAAGTTGTCCATAATATACCCAGATTCACTCTGGCTCCGGACTCATTTATAGGGGGTGGATCAATACCAAAGAAGAACCTGACCCCAATCAGGGAAACTTATTCAAGAATGAAGAAAAGCAGAAACCAGAAGAATCTTCAGATGACGCAGATACAAAGAATACTGACAAAGATGAGGGAAACAAGAAAGACAATCCAGATACAGGATTATTTTTTGATAAAGATGAGGATTAACAAGAATTTTTATTGTCAATCTTTGTCTGCAATTTTTGATTCTAAGAGCTTGGCTCTCCATTCTAATGAAGACTTCGTATTTTCTGCTTTAAGAAGCTCGTGAATTTGAACTATATCTGAAATCCAATTTCCAATCTTTATGTTAGTCACTCTTATAATTTCCATCTGATATAAGTCATAACTTGTATCATCTATTTTAGCCTCGGCGTAAAAAACAGTACAATACTCACCACCATCAAAAAATCTTAAAGATACCTCTGTAAATCTACACATTTCATTATCTGGCATTACGCAATCTTCATTACATATAGTTAGAATATATAAATTCTCCTTAAACTTAAACTCATCAATTATTGAGGTTTTCTTCCCATCAGTTTCATTGCTCCCTGAAATGTAATATAAATCGTCAATACCATCAATTTTGTCGCCTTCTGAACTCTTAGGATAATTATGCTCCCAAGAATCCTGAGCGTGCAGTTCTCTCAATTTTTCAGACAATAAAGCAATAGCACCACTAATTCCTAGATCTTCCGATAATTTCATCATTGTATCTAATCGAGTATGCGCTTGAGATAAACGATCCCCGACATCTTCTATTTGTACTTGTTTGATTTGACGGATAGATTCCCTGAGAGCTTCAACATTATCAATCAAAGTTTGATATTCATCTTTCTGTCTAGGACTATTACCGACGCTATCACTTTTAATTTGCTCCACATCATTTTTTTCTATCTTTCTATTCAAAAAATAATGACGAATTACCCAATATCCAACCATAGAAAAAATAAAAGCTTTTAATAACAATATCTCCAAACCATCCTCCAAGAATTTTCCTAAATAGACCTTAGAAAATAAGCCTATTTAATTGTACTCCTATTCAAAATTGTTGCTAAATTATAGCCCATACCCACATACATACAGCATATATAAAAATTAGAGCTAATCCTACAAAGAATGTCCCTCTAATAAATCCTGCAAACCTCGTCGCAATCCCACCTGCAATCACCGAAGGAATAATCAACGCAGCAAAACGTGCCTCTTTCATCCATTCATGTGGAATAACTCCATGCAGCTGATATCCACAGTAAATGGCGGTGGCAAAAAATAGGCAAACAGCCCAAAGACCGACACAATGCTCATTATATTCTTCCTCATTCAGAAGTCTGTTATCAACTTTATAATACTGCGCCATGTTATGATCCCTTCTCTTCCCTCTCGGATATCGGCTTCAATGCCCCCATATTGCGAACTATGGACTCCATAAAGTGACCCAGCCTTATATTGGCATCTGCCTCTTTCACATCTATGTCTTTTTCAGGTACAGGCGGGAAAGCAAGATATTGGTTTTTAACCGCTTGAAGCATCATTTCCTGTAAAAATGCCAAATCCCGCGCCGTTTTCTTCC